>VAOX01062984.1_pt1 | contig 208888 bp, 194 predicted proteins | sample 3393891 | NCBI WGS metagenome assembly VAOX01 (sample SAMN08290429, study PRJNA428436) | hydrothermal vent metagenome | isolation source: Deep-sea hydrothermal vent chimney | place: Indian Ocean: Southwest Indian Ridge | depth 2822 m m
AGCGGGAACTAATTTTACCGGTACCAATTTACAGATATATGCCGTAAACGATTATAGCAGTACGCCTTTGCTTGTATCTGGAACGTCGTACTAATATAAAGTTCGCAGCATTATCCACTATCTTGCCCCCCTCGATATTTAATTGTATCGCGGGGGGATTTTTGTATATATTTTTAAATAAAATATGGGCAGGTAATATTTATGAAAATTAACGAAGGGACAACCGATAGGGCAGTGCGTATCGTTACAGGGATCATTCTTTTGGCAGTGGGATTTATTGTGCTTGGTTCTTTAAAGGATCTTGCCATAATACTGTTTATAGTTAGTTTTATGGCTTTATTGACCGGCATTACCGGGCATTGCACATTGTATAGCGTGCTTGGAATATCAACATGTCCCAAATGCAATGATAAATCTTAGGTTTACACGACGGGAGCGATTGGCTATCGTATTTTTACGATCTCTTTTCCGAACGGCATAAGCGCAAGTCCTGCCAATTTCAGGTGCTGCAACGCAAATGGAATGCCTATAACGGTAACAGCCGATATGAAAGCGGCAATAAGTTCGCCTGCGGCAAGCCACCAACCGCATAATATAAACCATACAATATTGCCGAATAAACTGATTGATTTACCGGCATCGGTATCCGGCTTATCGACTATCCTTCTTCCGAACGGCCAAAAAGAAAAAACAGCGATCCTGAGGGATACTATGCCGAACGGTATTCCGATTATCGTTATGAAAGAAATTAATGCAGCCAGCGTCCAGACTGAACCCGTTAAGAATCCGCCGAATATAAACCAGACAACATTGCCCAATAAACGCATGAGAGACATAATTGCGTTCCGTTTTTTAAGTTATATGACCATAGAATTCATCTATGGATTATATCTCCGAGTTGTCTTTTTGAACGTCTTTTTTAAAATAGCCCCTTATGTCCAAGAATAATAATATCACGTTTAGAATCAAAAGACTCGGCACATTATCGATGTAGGCTATTGCTATCCAAAAAATACAGCTTAATATCGATACCGCAAATCCTATTTTATACTTATGCGACGAAAAAAACCATACCGCCAGCAGAGTGGCCGACAAGCCCGAATAATTTAAAATCTGAAATAATATTTGATACAGCATAATTGTTTCCTTGTCGTTACGAATCCGTATGATAAGCGATTATTTTTTAAAAAAAGGAGAGAGAATATGAAACTTAAAGGCCGCTCGGAAAAGCAATAAGGCGATAGATGAGCTGTTCAGTATGCATTAATATTGTGTTTAAACGGTTGCTATCCCTTTTTTACCTCACCACATCGTAATGCTCTGCCGGTTTGAAGAAATATCCGCCCATCCATTCCAAAGCCGTCTTTATATAGCCGTTTGTTTCAAACCGCCTCATAGAGGTTACCGCGCTTATATCGCCTAAATATTTGAACCTTGCCCTATTTTTTAAGGCTATATTTATAAATTTCAGGTCCTCCCCTGCAGGCATTCTTTCATCAAAACCGCCGACAACTCCATAAACATTTCTATGGCAAAATATTAAAGCCATAGATGTCTTTGAAATCATATGGGCTATATTGTTGCAATACATAAAAAAATTAGCCTTGGCGGTGTTAATATCCGGTAAAAGCTTGGATGTGCCTATAAAATCTGCCGCATTATTAAATTCGTCAAGCCTCTTTAGAAATCCGTCTTTTAAAATGGTATCTGCATCTAAAAATAAAAAAACATCGCCTCTCGAAACATCGGCACCGACGTTTCTTGCCTCTGAAACCCCGCTGAAATCGTCTGCTATAAGGTTCACTTCGGGATATTTTGCTACCGCCCCTGCGGTATCGTCGTTACCGTGCGTAACAACTACCGTAAGTTCGCAAAGCGTCTTGCCGGATTTTGCAAAATCCCCCGGGTTTTCATCTTTTCCTATGAATGTCACTCCGGTTTGCCCAAAAATATCCTCTATTGAAATACTTATATATTTTTCTTCTTCATGCGCCGGTATAATTATGGAAACCATCAAACCTCCATGGGTAAATTCATTTTTTAATTCCAATCGCTTTAAGAAACCTCTCTATGCTTTCCGCCGTTCTCCACGGAGGCGTAAACCCTTTATATATTAATGCCCTTTCGACGTCCCTGTCAAGTTTAAGTTTTCTTTGCTTTACCGAATGAAACAACCCCGTTTTTTCTAAATGATGTGCAAGATAAACCTGCTCGGTCTGCCCCGGCGTCGGGATAAAAAGCGCTTTTTTGCCTATCTCCGCCACATCCATTATGGTAGTATAACCCGACCTTGAAATTATAATCTTGGCCCTGTTCATCAGTTCATCACGCCTCTTTTTTTCAAGATAGGAATATATCGTGGTATTCCCCCTGACCTCTTCAGTATATCCGTCCGGCTTTCCGAGCGCAACTGCAATCTTGCCCCTTAAAAGATGAATCTGGGAAAATAGTTTTTCTTCCAATATCGTCCGCGTGGGCTCTGGTCCGGAAATGGAAAACAAATAATCTAAATCTTTATCCGTATCTATCTTCTCGAAATCCGAAAGAATCCCTACGTATTCTATTTTATCTTTGTCAAAATACCTCAGTTTATGGGACAAATCCCCCGAAAGCGAATTCTCTTCGTAATCCGGAACAATAATCTTTTCAAAATTATTTTGTAAATAATGATTGTAAAACTCCGTAACCATCTCTGCCGGAGGCAGTCTTAACGGGGCAATAAATCTTAGCTGGTGGAATAAAAGGTATGAAGGGACGGATTTACAGTAAGAACCGAACCTTGAATCCGAAATTATGAGACTTACTTTGTTTTCTTTAACTATCTTGCCTACGTCTTTGACCTCTTCCTTGATTATACCCATAATCTTAGGAACCATCACCATAAACCTGACTGCAAAACCTATTTTATCGGAATAAGGCGACGGATAAGGAACCGACTCAATAAATCTTACGTTACCCTTAAGCTCCGATTTTAAAAGTGCAAGACCTCTTCCGGACGTATAAATGATAACATCGTGACCGTCTTTTACAAATCTTCTCAGCATGGGAAGACCTCTCGTGGCATGCCCCAACCCCCAGCTGCATAGAGAATACAATATCGTCATACTTGCGGACCCCCTTCGTCACCGGCCTCTTTTTCACTTTCATTACCGTTATTGTCCCCGTCTTCATTTTTATGTTTTTTAAAGAAATGAAATCCATAATAGGGTACGACAAAAAATGAAATGGCGACCATAAGCAAATTTACCGCCCTCATCACTAAGCTGAAAGTCAAGCCCAAATTGGAACCTAAACCTAAAATATCAAAAAGACCGACCTGCGAAAGTTCATATGTTCCTGCAGAACCCGGAGCCAAAGGAAGCGCAAAGACGAGCATGGAAACCGAAAATATCAACAGCGTCTTGGAAAACCCCATGTTAACTCCGAGATAGTGAACCAGAAGCCATATTTGAAATATTAAGACGGCAGTTTCTATCAGACTCAAAAAAAGACTTAAAAAGAGATATCTGAACCCTTTCATGTAAAATAAATGAAGCTCTTTTTCAAAATCGTCTATATGTTTTAAAATTTTGAGTATTACTATATTCAAAATTTTAAATCTAGTCAAATATTTTAATATTTTAGTAAAGAACCTATTGTCTATTATAGGGTTGATTAAAAAAACAAGGGTTATAACGCCTACGAATATCGCCGCAATCAGCAGAAAAAACCATATTTCGGGCGGAAGATAAAAATATCTGAACCCGAGTATGAGCCCGAGATAAATAAAAATCAAGAACGTTCCGAATTCTATTACTTTTGCGGCTAATCCGGCAGAGAACCCCTTCCTGAATTCAAAACCGCTTCTCTTTTTCAGTATCAATGCCATTATAGCGTCTCCGCTTATAAAACCGGCAAATATTCCGGAGGGAGCAATGTAGTTTGCGCTGTAACCTATCAGTTTAATATTTATAAGGTTCTTGAGGTCTATTTTGGCATCGTAAACGTCAAGGGCATTGTTGTAGGAAAGAGCGGAAAAAAATAATGCAAGATAGGAAAGAAAAAATAAGAACAAAAAATCCAAAAGATTTAAGTGGTCCATCATATGCAATATATTTCCCGGACCGACTAATGAAATCAAGACTATTACAAATAATAAACCTATAGAAGTTGAAATTATAAAGGCTTTATTCAAATCGACTTTTGGACGAAAACAGATACCGCATTTCCTTTCGTCCGTCTCCTTATGATCGTTAATTATTTAATTATCCCGGTTATCCGGAAAAACGCATAGCGGAGCAGTATATGTATTCCTTTTTAGAAACGGCACATGCCGGAATATCACACTCTTGCGGCGGCAAATGCGCATCCGCAAATTAATAAAATATATCCAAAGTTCATGACGGAAAAATTACAGCAAATTAAGATACCACATAGGAACGGCGGCAAATGCGCATCCGAAATTTACCACGATGTGTTCCGAGCTTAATGATTTCAACTCTTTTATTTTAACATTTCTATGCTTCATTGCGTCTTCCGCCATTTTTCTAGCCGTTTTTTCCGCTTTTTCCGCCGACGTAATACCTGAATACTCCATTATTACCCCAAAGCCGTCATCTGCCGAAATTGCAATAGCAACGGATGCGGCAATCGTTTCGCCTTTTACGTCGCTTGAAATCGAACCATATGCGATGGGAACAAGCACCCCGCGCGGATAAACTATTCTATTCCGAAAAGACGCCCTCGGCGGCAGTATGGAGCTTAATTTTATAAGATTGGTATTACCGACCCCCGCATTTAAAATCGCATTGTCGAATGCCCCCAATTTTGAAGTTCCTTCCGACGTTCCGCTTGTCAAAGTATATATATCGGGTATCTCAAACACTGTTATTCCCTCCGATTCCATTTATATTTTAATATTCTTGTCTCTTATTTATTTTTGCTCAAACCGATGATAATTTCCCTTATAAGCTTTGCGGCAATAGCTGAGGTTATATCGGAATTATCCGCCGGAGGACAGACCTCTACCAAGTCCACACCTACGATGTTGACCCTCGGCAATATCAGCGATACAGCATTTAAAAGCTCTACGGACGATATTCCCCCCGGTTCAAGGTAACCGGTTCCCGGAGCAAAAGCAGGGTCAAGAACATCTATGTCTATGGTAAGATAGACGTCCCTTCCGGCTAACTGCCCCATGACCCGCTTTAACGGTTCATAAACCCCGTTTTCATAAACACGGCAGAATTTCTTAGCAAAACTAAATTCCTCCTCGGAGCCGGACCGAATGCCGAATTGATATAAATTATCCCCATTTATTATTTCATGAATGCGCCTTAAAACCGTCGCATGAGAATATTTTTCGTTGCCCCACTCGTCCCTTAAATCCAAATGCGCATCAAATTGCACGATTACCAAATCCTTAAACTTAGACGCATATTGTTTCACAATGGGATACGTTATTAAATGGTCCCCACCGATACCGATAATCTTTTTGCCGTCGTTTATCAAATCTCCGGCTATTTCATCTATAAATCTTATGCTTTTATCCGTATTCCCCCACGGCATATCGATGTCCCCGATATCGTAAAATTTACCGTCAGTCGATTCGCATAGAACGGGGCTGTAACTCTCAAGCGTATGCGATAGCTCCCGTATTCTTTTCGGAGCGAACCTTGAGCCCGGAACATTACTTGCAGTACTATCCATGGGAATACCGATAAGAACCAAATCGGAATTTTTATAAGAATCCGACGAACTAAAAAAAGACGAAGTCTCGAGCATCAAATTTTCTTTTTCAATTTCTATTTTCATAGAATTACTTTAGGATATCCCTTGCAAAATTAGGCAAAATAAACGACGAAGCATGTATTTCCGGAGAATAATATTTAAAATTATGCCTATCGAAATCAAAACCTCTGTAACTTTCATTGACAATTTTCGGATCGTATTTTTTGGAGCCGACGGTAAAACTCCACAAACCGCCCGGATAAATGGGGACGGTTGCGCAATAAAGGGATGATTTTTCATATATTTCATTTATAATTCTGCCTATGTTTTTTATCAAACCTTCATTAAAAAAAGGAGACTCGGTTTGCGCCGCAAAAATTCCGTCGTTCTTTAACGACCCCGCGACGGATTCGTAAAAATCCCTCCTGAACAAACCCTCGGCAAAACCGATGGGGTCGGTGGAATCGACAAGTATTACGTCGTATTTTTCGTCTTCCCGGTCGTTTAATTTTATCCTTTTTACAAACTCTATTCCGTCTTCGGGGATGATTTTTACTCGTTTATCTTCTAATCCGAAGGCTACTTCCGGAAAAAACTTCTTAGATACCTCGATGACCCTTTTATCTATCTCTACAAGGTCGATATGCTTAACGAACGGATTTTTCAAGCACTCCCTGACCACGCCACCGTCGCCGCCTCCAATGACAAGAATCCTTTCCGGTTTCTCATGGGCGAATAAAGGGATAAGCCCGAGCATCTCATGATAAACAAACTCGTTTTTTTCGGTAAACATAGTAGCTTTATCCAGCACAAGCATCTTTCCGAACTCAAAAGTGTCATATACCGCTATTTCCTGATAATCGGAAAATTCACAATGTAAAATAGATTTGATACGAATTCTTATTCCGAAATCATCGGTTTGATCCTCTAAAAACCATGCCTCCATCAATTCAGTTCTCCTTATATATATTTTATTTACGTTATTATTGTCAAATATTATTTATTAACCCGGCGGCCACGTGAACCGGCGGCCCGCCATAAAATGAATATGCATATGATCTACCGTTTGACCGCCGTCTTCCTTTGTATTTATTGCAACCCTAAAGCCTTTATCGACGGCATTAAACTCGACGGCAAGTTCTCCGCATAAACCGAATATCTCGTTTCCGTATATTTCTCCCTCGCCTTTGACGTCGAGAATGCTATTATAGTGCCTTTTAGAAATTATTAAAAGATGAATAGGCGAAACGGGGTTAATATCTTTTATTACTATAAAATTAGCGGTTTCTTTTACTATATCCGCCGGTATTTCTTTGTTGACTATTTTACAAAAAATACAATCATTCGCATTATGCATTGCCTTGATACCCCATATTCTATTTACAAAAGTGTAATAATTTATTATAAACGATTTATTATAAACGATTTATAAAATTTAAACAATAAAATTTTATTCAACCCCAAGACGAAAATAAATGTTATCATTAAAAGCATAATGGATACGAACAATTTAATACTGAACAATCTGAATTATTCTTTAATCTTATTCGACGAAAATTTGATTTTGAGGTTTTTAAACCTTCCGGCACAGGAACTTACCGGATATTCCGATAGATTTTTAAATACTATAACCTTAGACCGTTTTTTCGGCAGCAACGCCTATATAGAGGAGAAGGTGAGGACCGCAATAAATACCGGCGAGGGGTTTATAGATTTTGAATATAAATTTATAAATAAAAATCGGAGTAAATTCGTTATTTTAGAGGTATCAAAAATCGTTTACGGAGCGACATTTTACATTTTGATATCCCTGAAGGATATAACGAGGTTTAAAGAGATGGACCACCATATTAAAGATGAGGAAAGAATAGAGGACCTATCAAGATTTATAGCCGAAATGTCGCATGAAATAAGAAATCCCCTTGGCGGGATTAAGGCTTCCGCCGCTTATTTAAAAAGAAAGTTTAATCAGCCGGATTTAAATGATTTTTTAGAAATAATAATAAAGGAATCCACCAGAATTAACGACCTTATAGAAAATCTTCTTGATTTATCCAAAAAACATAGAATAAAAACATCTCCCGTCAATATAAACAAAGCGATTAACGAGATAATCATTATGGAGCAGGTTAAGTTATCTGAAAAGGATATCGAGATCATAAAAGAATTCGATCCGAGTCTTCCCTTGATTTATGCGTCGGAAAACGCATTGAGACAAGTCTTTTTGAATATGATAAAAAATTCCGGCTGTGCAATAAAAAAACATGAAGGGGGAATGATAAAGATAGTAACCAAATTGGATTATACCAGAAATAATCCCAAATTCATAAAAATAGAATTCATAGATAACGGATGCGGAATAAGCAAAAAAGATATTAAAAATATATTCGTTCCGTTTTTTACCACCAAAGAAAAGGGGAGCGGCTTAGGGCTTGCCGTAAGCCAAAAAATAATACACGAACACGGCGGTTTTATTAATATAGACTCGGTTAAAAGCAGAGGTACCGCGGTTTCGATATACATTCCTATTGAAAAACCTAAGCTGAATTAAATTGAAGCTGATGCCGTGACTAAGATAAATTTTTGAGTAAAAATGATAAATCTATGATATGAAAATGCATAAGGGCTTCAATAACGGCAATTAAGAATAATATAATCAAAATTAAAAAGGTTATTATCTGTAATGAATTAATCTTCCTCTTTTCCCTGTTGTTCTTTGCCGCAACAGCTTCGTCCTTTGCAACAGCGGCGTTTATTTCTGCCGTAGCGGATTGCGCAGCATCATCGCCCTCGGCGGCGGCGTTTCCTCTGCCGCTTTTTTCTCCCAAAACAGGCTCTTCTTTTGCCGCTCCCGTATTTTTATTAAGAACAAATACGTTCGAACATACCCTGCACTTTGTCTTAACATCGTTGTGCGGCAGCGCAGATGCGTCTATATCGTAAGGAGTACCGCAAAAAGGACAATAAATATGCATACTGTTCATCCCACTCGCCTCATTGTAAGTTTAAATTTACAACTTTATATTTATTACTTATTGGATATTTTTATATTATAAACAATAATATAAAAATAATGAATTTAAATCAACAATTAAATTTAAAATATTAATAACTTTTATTTTTTCATATAACTTGTTAAGCTATGAAAGAGCGACGCATTAAATAAGAACAGAGGGGACACGGGTTGGCTAAACAATCAGATTTAAGAGATACTCTTTTAAGGGTGTTGAAAAGTAAACTTCGTTTGTCGGATTATTATATATTGATACTTTATGAACATTGGGAAATCATCTGCGGAGATAAAATAGGGAAAAAAACCAGGCCCAAGGCGCTAAACAGAAATGTTTTAACGATAAGCGTAGAGAATCCCGCTCTGATATTCGAGCTGGGATTCATTAAGGGAGAATTCGTAAAAAAGATAAACGACTTTTTTTCTTCAGAAAATAAAGGACTGCCCTCAGACAAGCGAATATCGATTAAAAATATTCGCTTTGTCAACGAATAAAAAACAAGAGCATGTTATATAAACGATTTAATCTTATCCATAAAAGACTTCTTCAGCGGATGAGTTTCTTCCTTGTTCTCTTCGGCAAGTTCCTCTAATAGTCTTCTTTGTTTCTGACCCAGATTCGTCGGCGTCTCCACGACCACATCAATATATTCGTTTCCCCGCGCACCGCCGCTAAGTCTCGGAGCGCCTTTTCCTCTAAGGGTAAACCGCGCCCCGCTCTGGGTTCCGGGCAATATTCTTATCACGGATTCTCCTTCTGTAGTGGGCACGTTTAATTCGCAACCTAATGCCGCCTGAGAAAAACTTATAGGCATTGTAACGAATATATCGTTTCCCCGCCTTTTAAATACGTCATGGGATTCTACCGTAATATCGACATACAAGTCGCCGGCAGGACCCCCGTAAACTCCCGAAGCCCCCTCTCCCGCAACCTTAAGCCTGTTGTTGTTGTCTATACCGGCAGGTATTTTTATGTCTAATTTACGCTCTTTTATAACCCTTCCGTTTCCTCTGCAGGTAGGGCACGGGGTCTCTATGACATCCCCCTCTCCGTTACATTTATAGCATGTTCTCGATATTGAAAAAAAACCTTGCTGCTGTCTTATTTCTCCGGTACCGTTGCATACAGGACAGACAACCCTGTCTGTCCCTTTTTTGGCACCCGTCCCCCCACATGGAGAGCATGCTTCGTATCTATTAAATTTTATCTGTTTATATACGCCGGATAACGCCTCTTCGAATTTTATTTTAACCCCGTACCTCAGGTCTTCGCCTCTTTTTCGCCTGCTTTTTTTATTAGGCTGAGAAAAAACATCGCCGAAGAAGTCGCTAAATATGTCGCCAAAACCGAAACCTCCGTCCTGCGCATTAGCGCCGTCATGTCCGAACCTATCATAAGCCGCCCTTTTTTCTTCATCGCACAGAACGCTGTATGCCTCATTTATTTCCTTGAATTTTTCTTCCGATTCTCCATCACCCTGATTTTTATCAGGGTGATATTTTAACGCTAACCTTCTATAAGTTTTTTTTATTTCATCGTTTGTCGCATCTCTGTCCAATCCGAGAATTTCATAATAATCCCTTTTAACTGCCATAAGTTATAAATATTGTATTTTATTTGTTTAATTATTTTATTTGTTTAATTTTATTGATCCTTTTTATCTTTAACTTCCTCATATTCGGCTTCCACGACGTCTTCTTCGCCGGACGGCCCCGCTTGTTCTCCCGTCTCGGAAGGTCCCGCAGTGCCCCCGGAACCTGCGCCGGTTTCTTCTGCCGTCTTCTTATAAATAGACTCGGCTATAGAATGGGATAACTTCTCTAATTCTTCGGTTATCCGCTTCATAGTATCGACATCATCCCCCTCAAGGGCTTTTTTGGATTCCGAGATTTTTTCTTCAACAGACATTTTGTCCGAAGATTCAATCTTGTCTCCGGAGTCTTTCAGCGTTTTTTCTACCGAATAAACCAAACCGTCCAAATGATTCCTTGCCTCTATCAGCTCCTTCTTTTTGATATCCTCGTCCTTATGTAAATCGGCTTCTTTAACCATCTTTTCTATCTCTTCCTTGGACAATCCGCTTGAAGCCGTAATCCTGATGGACTGTTCTTTACCTGTACCAAGGTCTTTCGCCGAAACATGGACTATGCCATTGGCGTCTATATCAAAAGTAACCTCAACCTGAGGAACGCCTCTCGGAGCGGGCGGTATTCCCGTCAACTCAAATCTTCCAAGACTCTTGTTGTCCATCGACATTTCTCTCTCACCCTGTAATACGTTAATAGTAACGGCGGGCTGATTATCTGCGGCAGTAGAAAATATCTGACTCTTTCTGGTAGGTATGGTTGTGTTTTTGTCAATTAACTTTGTCGTTACTCCGCCAAGCGTTTCTATCCCTAAAGATAAAGGCATAACATCAAGCAACAGGACATCCTTTACGTCCCCTTTAAGAACGGCACCCTGAATTGCCGCCCCTACCGCGACTACCTCGTCAGGGTTAACGCCCTTGTGGGGTTCTTTCCCGAAAAATTCCTTAACGGACTGCTGAACCTTGGGCATTCTGGTCTGTCCGCCCACTAAAATAACCTCATCGATCTGAGACGTCGTTAAACCCGCATCCCTTAAGGCAACCTTAACCGGAGCCATAGATTTTTCCACCAATTCGCTGGTAAGCTGTTCTAATTTTGCCCTCGAAAGTTTTATGTTGAGATGCTTGGGGCCGCTCGCGTCCGCCGTAATAAACGGAAGATTTATATCGGTTTCCAAAGAGGACGATAATTCTATCTTCGCCTTTTCGGCAGCCTCTTTTAACCTTTGAAGCGCCATCTTGTCGCCCCTTAAATCTATGCCGTTATCTTTTTTAAATTCATTGGCTATATAATTAATAACTTTCTGGTCAAAATCTTCTCCGCCGAGGAATGTGTCTCCGTTGGTAGATTTAACCTCAAAAACTCCCTCGCCGAGTTCAAGTATGGATATATCGAACGTTCCGCCGCCAAGGTCGTAAACGGCAATCTTTTCCTCTTTCTTTTTATCCAATCCGTAAGAAAGAGAAGATGCCGTAGGTTCGTTAATAATTCTTAAAACGTCAAGACCCGCAATCTTTCCGGCATCCTTCGTCGCCTGCCGCTGGGAATCGTTAAAATATGCCGGAACCGTTATAACCGCCTCGGTAACGGTCTCTCCGAGATAATCCTCTGCCGTTTTTTTCATTTTCATTAATATCATTGAAGAAATTTCTGCCGGAGAATACTTTCTGCCTTTTATCTCCACCCATGCATCCCCGTTGTCGCTTGAAACAATTTTATAAGAGCACATTTTTTTAAAGGCATTAACCTCCGGGGAATCAAATTTTCTGCCGATAAGTCTTTTTACGGCATAAATAGTATTTTCCGGATTTGTGACAGCCTGTCTTTTTGCCGCCTGCCCTACGAGCCTCTCGCCGCTATCGCTTATAGACACGGCGGACGGGGTCGTCCTGGCTCCCTCCGAATTTGCTATTACGACGGGTTCCTTCCCCTCCATAACCGCAACGCAGGAGTTTGTAGTTCCTAAATCGATACCTATAACTTTTCCCATAATCAGTTTCTCCTTGACAATATAAAAATTTATTTTTAAACTTTTGTTATAAATTATACCTTAAAATGTACTGTTTATATATACTTTATTCAATCTTTTTTATCGCCGTCAGGCTTAGAAATAGACACCAGGGACGGCCTGATAAGCCTCTCCTTGTAAATATAACCCTTCCTTTTTTCCTTTATGATTTTTCCATCCGGCTGATCGGAATCTCCGACCATTTCAACTACCTGATGAAAATTAGGGTCAAAATCTTTAGATGTCGTATCCACCGTTTCTATGCCGAAATTCTTTAAAACTTTGATAAATTCATTATACGCCAATTTAACTCCGTCTACAAAAGATTTTAAGTTTCCGGAGGTATCCTGCTTTACATAGGGCGCCGAATGTTCTATCGCCAAGTCTAAAAAATCTAAAACGGGAAGCAGATCCCTTAAAAGGCTTTCATTGGAATATTTCAAAGATTCTTCCTTCTCTCTATTCATCCTTTTCCTGAAATTTTCGGCATCCGCAAGACTTTTAAGATAGTTTGAATTTAAATCGTCATACTCCTTCTTTATATTTTTAAGCACATTTCTAAGGTAATTAAGCTCGGTCTCCGCTTCGATAAGGCTTCCCGGATTGGGAATATCGTCGATATCAAGATCGGTCTGATTAGAAACTTGCCCTCCGGCAGATTCCTCTATTTTTTTTCCGAATTCTTCATGAACATCCGCCTCGTTTTTATCCCTACCGCCATTTTTTTCATCCGCAATCATTTACTCAATCTCCTTGATTATTAAAATTTCTTATATTCTATATAATTTCGCTCAATAATTCAGCCATAAAATCTATTACGGGAATGACGAGAGAATAATTCATTCTCAAGGGTCCTATTATCCCTATCGAACCCTTAAGCATGTTATTTTTGCCGACATACGGCGCAGATACGAGAGATAACCCCGTAATTTCGGACCACTCTTCATCGGAACCGATGAATATTCGCTTTGTCTTGCAATTTTTAGTAAGCCCAAGCAGTTTTATTACCGTTTTTTTATCGGAAATAGTTTTTATAAGAAATTTTATATGTTCGTTATCGGAAAATTCCGGCTCTTCCAATAAATACCCTTCGGGTCCCACGTATAAGGAATTATCATAATTACTCTCCGCATTATCCTCATCCGCGGAACAAAATACTGCGCTATTTATTATTGAATAAAAATTCTCCCTGTCGTCATGTATTTCCTCTGCTATAATATCCCTGAGATTATCTATGCTGCAATTTTTTTTCTCTAAAATACAATTCAGCTTATCGGAATATCTCTTCAATTCCTTTCGCTCTACGTCTTTATCTATGTAAATCGACCTGTTTTCGGTAACACCGTTCTTAAATACGATGATTACGAGTATATTATTCGATTTTATCTTTAAAAATTGTATGTGTAAAAGATAAACGCCGACAGTGTCGGGAGCAAGAACTACCCCGGCATAATGAGACAAATCAGACAGCGATCTGGAAGTTCGGTTTAGCGTGTCCGACAAACTTCCGCCTGCCGAATTAAACCTTTTTTTTATAATTTCTTTTTGCTTGCGCGAAATTTTTTCCGCCTTCATCATGCCTTCGACGTAAAATCCATATCCCTTAGCCGTCGGCACTCTTCCCGCAGAAAGATGCGGCTGATATATATACCCTTCTTCTTCCAAGGAAACCATTATATTTCTAATAGAAGCCGGACTCAAGTTTAAATTGCAACTTTCAGACACGAACTTTGAACCGACCGGGCTTGCCGTTTCAAAATATCCTTCTATTATGCCGAGAAAAACCTCCCTTTTCCTTTCGTTTATATCGTTACGGCGGTATCCTTCCATTTTACACTATCTCAATTCTTTTTATTTTTAGCACTTAAACATTATGAGTGCTAAGTATAATTTAAACAATATTTTTACATTTTGTCAAGACTAATTCATGAAATATCCGCAGCGATTTTTTCCTTTACAATTTTGAGACAATCAAATAAAATGTTAAGATAATGTTTTCAAAACTAAACAATTTCTTTTCCTCCGTCAAATTAGCTGTATTTATTTTCATAACTATCGGCTCGGTGTCAATGATCGGAACGTTTATAGATCAGGGCAACACGATGAGCCGATACAAAATTATATACGGAGCAAAGGTTTTTTCGGTTTTATACTGGCTCGGTTTTTTAAACGTATATGATTCATGGTATTTTATCCTCCTTGTCGCGTTATTGATTATAAATCTTATAATGGCGTCAGTAAATACTTTTCCGCGAACCCTCAAGTCCGTTTTCGGACCATATCCGTCTTTCAAAGAAATAAGGGATAAAAAAAATCCGAAGGCCGTATATGAAAGTTTTGAATCCGGAAAGGGCATAAAAGAAACAATAGGGGCGTTAAACGGACGATTGGGTGCGCCGGTCATCAATAAAACGGATAAATCCTCTCGGGAAACGGAGTTATATTATTCAAAAAACTCCATACTCAGATTTTCTCCCTATATTGCCCATCTTAGCATTATAATAATCATTATAGGCGTACTGTTAAACGCAAAATACGGCTTTAGGTCTTATACGAACATAAAAGTAAACGAAAGAACAAATATTTCATATCTGCTTAAAAACAATAAACCGATAAAACTTCCTTTTGTTATAAGATTGGATAAATACAAAACCGAATACTACCCCGACGGCATAACCAAAGCATATGTCAGCACAATCAGCATAATCAACAGGGAACATATAAACGTTCTCACAAAAGACATCAAGGTAAATCATCCGCTGACATACGACGGCATAACCCTGTATCAGGCAAGTTACGGTCATTATAAGCCTACTGCCGCAAAGATTCTGATACTTAACTTAAAAAACAGTAAATATAAAAAAGTCGTATATGCTCAGTTCGGTAAATTTTACGATACCGGAATAGGTAACGTAAAATTTAAATTCGTTCCCTATAAGAATCCGAAAAGGGGTGAAATCCCCTTCTTTATAAAACTCGGCAACAAACGAATATTAAACTTCATCCCGTTATCGCTTAAGAATTACAGCACTCCCTTGATATTGACCAAGTATGATGATATGGCATTTCTCTATGAAGGGGTAAGAAATTATTATTACAGCGGATTCGAAATAACAAAAAATTCTTATGTCGGAATCATATGGATAGGGTCTGTAATCCTGATAATCTCTCTGTTTTTCTCGTTCTTTTTTAATCAGAGGGAGGTATGGGTAAGGCTGATAAACTTAAAAGACGGGAAAAAATTTAAGGTTGAAATACTGGCCATACCTAAGAAAAAATTTGAATCCTTTTATAAAAATTTTAATAAAAAAACGGATTTGATAAAAAAGGCATTAATCTAAAATGAAGATGAGGTTCGATTATGATTTCCGCTAACATGTCCATTCTTGACGGTTCGTTATATTTTGCGATATCCCTGCTTTTCTTAATATTGTCGTTTTTGGGCTATTCAATCTTTTTGTTCACGGGAAACAAAACGATTTCCAAGATATCTTTTCTTGTCTTAATCTTAACGTTTTCAATACAAACATTCGCATTTATCGTGAGGTGGATTTATGCCTATAAAATAGGCATAGATACTCCTCCATTGGTCGATCTTTACGATTCGTTAGTATTTTTTGCATATGTCATTATATTCGGTTTTATTTTATTAAGAATTTTTTACGATTTCGATGCCCTTGGCTTTATTATAACGGCGGCTGCTGCTGCCGTATTGTCGTTTGCATCGTTCTCTCCGCTTGCCACAAGCGCTATAGAGCCGACGATTCCGGCACTCCAAAGCTATTGGCTGCTTTATCATATCATAAGTTTGTTCGTATCTTACGGGGCATTCGCGGCGGCATTCGGTTTGGGAATCCTATATTTGATTAAAAACAGGAAGGAAACCGACAAAGCAAAAAAGCAGGGTCGTTTTTTTAGTCTTTTGCCCCCTTCGGCCGTAATAGAAGAAACAATTTACAGGGTCGTCGTATTCGGCCTGTTTTTTTTAACCGTGGGTGTCGTCATAGGGGCGGCATGGGCGGACAGCGCATGGGGCGGATTCTGGAGCTGGGACCCCAAAGAGACATGGTCGCTTATAACGTGGCTTACATACGTCTTGTTTATTCACGCAAAGATTACCAAGGGCTGGGGCGGAAAGAAGATGGCATGGATCGCTATCATAGGATTTGCCATAGTAATATTCTGCTATCTCGGGGTGGACTTGATAATCCCGGGGTTGCATTCTTATGCTACGCCCGGTTCGACATCCGTTTTATAATTTTAAATAACTTTTAAGGGAGGATAGACAAACTTGGAAAAAACCGGTGTTAGCATTTTACCTTTCAGACCCTACGTTTATAATAAAAAAATTGTGGATATAAAAGACGCAGTCGCTCCCCCTTACGACGTAATAACCAAGGAAATGCAGAACGGGCTTTACGATAAATCGGATTTTAATATAGTGAGGTTAGAGTTCGGCAAGGAGTTTGAAAACGATACCAAAACGGAAAATAAATATTATAGGGCCGACAGTATTTTTAAAGACTGGATAGATACAGGGGTTTTGGAATTGGAACCGGAAGATTCCATTTACATCTATACTCAAAGGTTTTATATAAATAATGTTCCATATGAGAGGATCGGGTTTTTATCCCTTTTTTTGCTTCCGGAAACCCGAAACAATAAGTCCATTTACGGTCACGAGACAACGCTTTCTAAGCCGAAAGAAGACAGGTTTAAGCTTGTAGAAGCTGCTAATGCCAATTTTAGTCCTATTTTTTCGATATTCGAAGACAAAAACTCTGCCGTATTGAAAATATTAAAAAAATCGATACGAGACGGCATTGCCCTGTTACTCTATGATTTTTATGATGAAAAAAATATCAAAAATGTTTTATATAGACTGTCCGACAAGGACTCCATTAAATTCATCCGGGACGAGATGAAAGAAAAATCCGTTTACATAGCGGATGGTCATCACAGATTTGAAACCTACATGAATTTTAGGGATTACGTCAAAGAACAGGGTCTAACCGGAATTAACGCGGATTCGTGCCTTATGTACTTTGCTCCTTCCAACCAGGAAGGACTCGTTATACTGCCTACCCACAGGGGTATAACGGGAAAGAGTATAGAACCGAAAGCTTTTTTAGACAACATTGAGGAAGATTTTGACTACAAAGAGGTAAGTTTTGCCGATATATTAAAAGAAAACAAAAAATCAGGTAAAAACGGGGTATCCTTTGGTTTTGCGCATAATTCCGGACGCGGATTTATTTTATCCTTCAAGAAAAACAGCGAGGGATCGGAAGATAATCCCCTCAAAACATTAGATGTTTCCATATTGGAAACATACGTTTTAAAAAAGGCATTAAATATAACGCGGAATGAAATAAATAACCAGAAATACCTTGTGTATGAAAAAGATGCGGAAAAGGCATTGGAAAAGGTTAAAAACGGGGGCTTAGAGGCTGTTTTTTTTATGAACCCCGCTTCAATAGAAGACGTAATTAAAATAGCATCCTTAAACCTGAGGATGCCTCAGAAATCCACTTATTTTTATCCTAAAATCATCACCGGTTTAACAATAAATTCACTGAAGATATAGACATTAACACCCCCCGCATGTATCTGCAAAAACGGGCGGCAGGTTCATATTTTTGCCGCCCGTAGATCTTTTGCAGTTAGAAATTATATCCGGCTTCGTCATGTTGGGTGATATCGAGACCGATTGCCTCGGTTTCTTTATTGACCCTCAAACCCATAACTTTGTCAATCACCTTAAATATTATATAACTCATTACGAACGAATATATCGCTACGGCAGCTACGGTCAGGAACTGCACCCACATCTGACCGGGATTGCCGTAAAATAAGCCCCTTCCGGCAGAATTAATGAGCGGATCGGCAAATAAACCGGTTGCCAAAGCCCCCCATGCCCCGCCTATAGCGTGAACGTTAAAGGCATCAAGGGCATCGTCGTAGCCCAATTTCGGTTTAACGAAAACAACCATGGAATAGCATATGATTCCGGCAATGAAACCGATTATAATGGAATCTACCGGATTGACAAAACCGGATGCGGGCGTTATTGCAACAAGCCCCGCAACGGCTCCGGAAACCATACCCAAGGTCGTGGGTTTTCCGCTGCGAATCCATTCCGCGATCATCCAACCGATAGCCGCCGCTGCCGCCGCTGTGTTGGTTACCAAAAATGCCGAGGCGGCAAGAGAGTTGGCCCCTAAGGCGCTGCCGGCATTAAAACCGAACCACCCGAACCATAAAAGCGATGCGCCTAATATAGTGTAACCCAACTGATTGGGCTGAACAATATTTTCTTTCATGTAACCCTTTCTTCTTCCAAGAACAATAGCCCCCGCAAGCCCTGCAACACCGGAATTGATATGGACTACGGTCCCGCCTGCAAAATCAAGAACCCCCATCTTCTGAAATATTCCGCCTATACCCCAGACCGACTGAGCCACCGGGGCATAAACCACTGTGAGCCATACTATAGTAAACACCACCCATGAAGAAAACTTGATTCTTTCCGCCAATGCACCGCTTATCAATGCAACCGTTATTATAGCAAACATAAGCTGAAACATGACGTAAATATAAGAAGGTATAGTGCCGTCATATCTTGAATGCTGGGCCTCGCCCATCGCAAACAGACCTATATATTTAAAACCCCCTATAATCCCACCTACCGCATCCGGACCAAAAGCCAAAGAATAACCCCATAAAATCCATATTATACTTACGGTACATATGGTAATAAAACTGAGCGATATGGTATTTAAGACATTTTTTCTCCTGACCATACCGCCGTAATAAAATCCAAGTCCGGGCGTCATAATCAAAACAAGAGCCGATGAAGTTAATACCCATGCCGTATTGCCTGCGCTAAACGCAGGAATTTTGGAAGCGGCGGCAAAAACCGGACTCGCCCAGGAAAACAAGACCAAAGACATACCGCCTATTAAAGACAGTATGACCGTAAATATCGGTACCTTAAAATTTTTCATAATTTCCCCTACCCCTCCTTCAAATTTATATTGATTTTTTATATGGAACTAAACAGCCGATTCTCCCTTCTCACCGGTTCTTATCCTCACCGCTTCTTCTACCGAGGATATAAATATCTTTCCATCGCCGATATTTCCTGTTTTTGCGCTTTTCCCGATCGCTTCCACCACATCCGGGGCCTGTTCGTCTGGAACGACAATTTCCACCTTTGCCTTTGGAACGAAATCCACTCTATATTCCGCTCCCCTGTATAACTCGGTGTGTCCCTTCTGTCTTCCGAAACCCTTAACCTCTGTGACCGTTATTCCGTGAATTCCGATTTTATTAAGGGCTTCCTTGACATCGTCGATTTTAAAAGGCTTAATAATAGCCTCTATCTTTTTCATTTTTTACCTCCTCCTCTTAAAAACTGTATAAAACCATTAAATTCAACGTATTCTGCTGCGAATGCGCAGGTACGCCCTCGGAATTGAAATAAACGTTATGATTTGCCGCCTGATGCTCGAACTCAAACCTAAACTGTATATTTTTAAATCCTTTAAAAGATGGCAGATAAGCAAACGTCAACGTAGAATCCGTATAGTGATTGCCAATCCCGGGAATACTCGCAGCCTCCCACAAGCCGTTCTGGTCGTATGCCCAAACTTCTCTCAAGGTTTCTGCAACCTGACCGAAAGAATAATTATGCTGATGATGAACGTATCCGGCTATGCCGTAAAAACGGGACTTGCTGTACGTGGATGCGGATGTTTTAATCAATGTCGGATATGTTACGCTGCCCGGCGTTATTCCGTTATCGCTAAGAACAGAATTGTTTATTCCGCCACCGAGACCAAGCTCGTAATCGGCGGCAAAAGACCAGTCGTTCGTCGGGCTGTACACGGCATCGACATAACTATAAAAACTTTTGTTTAAGTTATCTCTATACAAGGTTTTGTCAGCTACGACATAACTATTGGCCCCATAAATAAATCCTCCGTTGAATGTAAGCGTGCCAAGCGCTGCATAACTCTCGTTCAGTTCGATAACGGGTAGGTTATCGACCGGAACGACGGAATTAATAGTATTTGCAATCCCGAGGGTCGAGGTTAATACAGGAATAAAATTATACGTTAAAAAAACGCCGGTTAACGTTGCCGGCTCTACCGCAGTCAGTAATGAATAGGTATTGTTCCAGCTTCTGATGGGATTAAAGGCTTCAAATCCCAAAAGTTCGCTCTCCTTTCCGATGTGTATATCCAATCCATTTCCTACCGGTAAATTTATGTCTATATATGCCTTCCTCACATCGTAAGGGGTTCTGTCCTGAAAAGACTGCGTAAAATAAGACTTATTTCCATAATAAGCCTTATAAAACTGTATATTCTGACCAAAATCGATTGAGACATGAAAACCTACGCCGTAAGGGGTGAAAGAATTGCCCGGCGAACGCCTCAGCGTTATATCGGCATTGTTGACCGTAAAACCGTCGGACTGCCAGTTATCCCCGTAATTGCCGTTATAACCGTCCGGCTTCGCAAGATTATAGGTATAAGAGGTTGCTATCGTCCCAAGCAATTTTATGTTGGAAAAATAGTTGCTTTGGTTATTGGCCTCTTGTGTTTTTAAAGAACTGATATCGGACAGTGCCTTATCTAATTTCTTTTCTATTTTTTTAATACTTGCATTCGTATTGATATTGGCATAGGTATCGACGGCATAAGACTCCCTGATACCCGTAACCGATAAAAATACGGCAAATAAAACAAAACATAAAAATACCTTGATATTGAACCCGGATTTTAATTTATGTTCCATAAAGCCTCCTTTTAAAAAATTTCAAGTTTAAAATTTAAGTTTAAATTACCTGCGCAGGTAAAAACCCTTAAGAATTACAATTGGAGGTAAAATTAAAGGTTATTTTTTCTATTTATGTTATAAGCAAAGGTTATGCCAGTTTTCAGAAAAAATGAATTTCAGAGGGTTTGAGGAACGGAAAATATAGTGAATAGTGCAAAAAAATATATACATATTTTTTTTAGGAAACATTTCGGTAACAATAGGTTGCCATAATTTTAATCACTTTACCATACTAATCATTTATTGATTAATATTTAAGCAGTCCATTCTCTTTTGGAGATTACGCCTGCTCATGCCGAGGGTGATTGCCGTTTTTGTGATATTATTGTCGTTCTCTTTCAATTTATAGGATAAAAATGCCCTTTCAAAGTCTTCTTTTGCCTGCTTGAATGAATTTATTTTCATATAGCCTCGGTCGTTTACTATCTCTGCATTATGTTTATCCGCTAACGGCTCGATCTTTAACTCGCTCAAAACATCTTCCTTGGTTATTTTATTGTTAGAATTTAAAATGGAAAACCTTTCTATGATGTTTTTCAACTCCCTGACGTTCCCGCGCCAGTCGTAACTTTTCATAATATCGACGGCATCGCCGTCTATTCTTAGCCTGTTGACGTTATCGCCGAAGATATTAATAAAATAATCAATTAATAAAGGAATATCGTGCCTCCTTTCTCTGAGCGGGGGAATAAAAAACGGAATAACGTTAAGCCGATAGAATAAATCACTCCTAAATCTGCCGGAGGCTATCTCCGACTCAAGATCCTTGTTCGTAGCCGCTACGACTCTGACATCTACATCTACGTCGGTTTCTCCACCAACCCTTTGAAACCTGTTTTCCTGCAGGACTCTCAAAATCTTAGACTGCATTCGCAGGCTCATATCGCCGATTTCATCTAGAAGAATAGTCCCCCCGTCCGCAAGCTCAAATTTTCCCCTTTTCCTGCCGTTAGCCCCGGTAAACGCCCCCCTCTCGTGACCGAAAATTTCACTCTCTATAAGCTCATCCGGTATGGCTGCACAATTTATAGCGATAAACGGCTCCTCGCTCCTTTTGATGCTGTTGGAATGAATAGCCCTTGCAATCATTTCTTTTCCCGTGCCGTTTTCCCCCGTAATCAGCACGGGAGCCGTCGAAGATGCAACCTTAAGTATTTTTTCTTTTAGAGCCTTAATCCCGTCGGATTCACCTATGAGTTCGAACCCGCCCGAAAGCGTTCCCGCCAATATGGTTTTCTTTTCGCTGACACTGTTATATTTGACGGCATTTTCTACGGTTATTACAATTCTGTCCAACGACAGGGGTTTTTCGATAAAATCGTATGCCCCGATTCTTATAGTTTGTATAGCCGTGTCTATATCGGAATGACCGGAAATCATTATGACCGGAATTTTTTTATCCATTTTCACCATTTCGCGCAAGATATTTACTCCGTCCGTATCCGGGAGCCATACGTCAAGTAAAACGGCATTGGGCGGGCTTTCCCTGAAAGACTTAAGCCCCGCCTCGCCGTTTCCTTCCGATGAGACACCGTAACCCTCGTCGCCCAATATCCCTCCCAATGATTCTCTTATACTGCCCTCATCGTCTATTATTAAAACAAACTTCACTCCTGCCCCCCCTCGTTATTCCTTGATTGCGTTATTCTTAAAACTGTTTGCCGATTCCGCCTTTAAGTCTATTATAAAGTCCGCCCCTCCCCTTTTATTGTTTTTCGCTGTTATAACTGCGTTATTTTCCATGGCGATATTTTTTGTAATTGCCAACCCCAAACCCGTTCCGCCCTGTTTGGTAGAAAAATAAGGTTCATACATGTTCTGCATGACTTCGCCCTTTATGCCGGTTCCGTTATCCGAAAAAACTACCCTTACGATGTTTTCGTTTTTATTCCCGCCGGATACCGACCTTGTCGTTATAGTTATATTGCCCTTATAACCCGCCGCCGAACCAGCGCCGTGTTCTCCCAATAACTTCAAGGTTATGCTAAATAATGCATTATCTATAATGTTCATGAACGCCCTTTTCATCTGTCTTTTATCTATGAAAACTTTGGGCAGCTTTTCGGCAAGCCTTTCAATAAATTCTATATTTTTATGCGCACCCTTGTAAAGCAAAACAGCCTCGTCTATTAAAATGTTTAAATCTGCCGGCTCAAAATTAGCCTTTGGAAGCCTTGCGTAAAGTGAAAATTCGTCAACAAGGTTTTTTAAATCGTCCGTCTCCTTGATTATCATATTAATAGAATCGTTAAAAATAGTATCGTCGGCATCTATTTTATTGCCGAATTTTCTTTTAAGCCGTTCGGCGGAAAGCCTTATCGGCGTCAGGGGATTTTTAATTTCATGGGACATGCGCTTGGCGACCTCTTCCCATGCCGCAACCCTTTGCGCCTTCATCATATCCGTAGTATCGTTTAAAACGATAATAAAACCTACGTAATTACCGGCTTCATCTTTCAGGACCGTAAGGTTTACTATATAAACTTTTAAATTTCCGCTTATATTAAATTTTATTTCTTTCGTCAAACTTTCTTTGTTTTCTTTAGTCAAAATATTGATAATACTCCTTATATCGGAAAATACGGCTTCATCGAAAACATCCTTGTAATTTCTGCCGGAAACATCTTTATGATTAATTCCAAACATCTCCTCCGCCGCATTATTCAAACTTCTGATTTTACCCGTAGCATCTATTCCGATAACACCTGCATGAATGTTTTTAAGTATTATCTCCATATATTTTCCTTTTCTGTCTATTTCTTCATTGACCTTTTTTAAGTCGGTATTCGTCTTTTCGATCTCTTCTTTGTTTTTCTTTAAATCCATTGCCATTACGTTAAAAGAATCGATAAGCATACCTATTTCATCGTCTGAATTTTTAGGCACTTTTATATTGAAATCTCCGGATGCCGCTTTTTTCGTACCCTCGACGAGGTCTATTATCGGCTTGGTTAATTTCTTGGAAAAATAAAACCCTACCCACAACGAAACAAATAGGATAATAAGCGTAAATATTGAAAAAAATATCAAATAAGTCGTCTCAACCGGGTTTTTTATAAATCTTATCTGTAAATATTCCATATAGAAATGGCTGAGCCATTTAATCTTATGGCTAATGCCTGCATTATTCTTGCTAAAAGCGCTATTGCCGGCGATACTCGCGGCATAATCCATAGCCCTTTCGAACCTCGGCGAATACCATTTATTTATAATATTCGCGGCAAAACCGGTCATAATCAAAACAATAAACATAAAAATAGACGGAACGATACTGACTATGACGAATAAACCGACAAATTTCGTTCTAAGCTTTGCACCTATAATCCCTTTTTTTCGTTCTATGACTAATTTTACGACATTTCTAAGCACAAGAAACGACATCAGCAAGAACAGCACGACGGTGATATTTATGTAAGCATAGACTATGACCTTGGATGTGATTGAGGCATTGGAAAAATAAACCATCCGAAGTTCTTCGAATGTGGAAAAAATAACGAGAATTAATACCGCTGCCGCAAAAATAATCTCACGCCGGATTTTGACTCCTTCGGTATCTTTTTTATTTTTGTTCGTTTTAAAGTTTAGCATCCCCTATCCGCAATACGATTAATCGCCGTACTATTTGCACCTACGCCTATTTTATTGTATCATAAAAGAATATGAAAGTATTAGTTTTAGGATGCGGTACTTCGACCGGCGTTCCTTTAATAGGATGCAAATGCGAAGTTTGCACGTCGTCCAATCCGAAAAATAAAAGGCTTAGGCCGTCTGTTATGGTATCTGAAAATAACTTGGATATTTTAATAGATACCACGCCGGATTTGAGAACCCAAGCATTGAGTCTTAAGGTTGAAAACATAGATGCGGTATTATATACTCACACCCATGCCGACCATATTTTCGGCATAGACGATTTAAGGATGTTTAACTATTTGAAAAACGAAGATAATAGATTTATACCCATATATGCATCGGAAACGGCAATAAATTTTATTAAAACCAAATTCGGCTACATTTTTAAAGAAAAATCCCAATCCAGCAAGCCCTACCTGACCCCCCACGTCCTCAACAAGAGTATAGAAATAAAGTCGGGGCTGAAAATAACGCCGATTCCCGTCTATCACGGAAAAAACCTGATAAACGGTTATAGAATAAACGATTTCGCATATATTACCGATACTTCTGAGATACCGGAGTCTTCGTTGGACTTATTGAAAAATTTAGATATATTAATGATAGATGCGCTCAGGCATAAGCCGCATCCGACGCATCTCAGCATAGAAGAAGCAATCGCCGTTTCTAAAAAAATAAATCCATCCAAAACATACTTCACGCATATGGGGCATGACTTAGATTACGAACGTATTAAGGAATATGGTACCGATAATCTTATGCCGGCATATGACGGATTGCGTATCGAGTTATAAGCCGTTCGATTACATGTTATGCCGTCAGTCTATATCCATCATAAGATACACGGCAAAGGATAAAAATATAATATTCGCCATAAATGCAGCCAACAAGGGATTAAGTTGCGCCGACTCCCCAAGCGATAGGGCTATGGAATTTATAATCCACCAGGCAAACGCAAACGCTAAACTTATGCCCACGGAAATAGGAGAATTGCCTTTACTGCCGAGTATAAGCCCTATAGAAATTCCGATAAGTATAAGTATTAAGTTGACAACGGGATAGGATAGTTTGGAGTAATAATCGGTCAAGATATAGTTTAAACCCGACCCTGATTTTTTTGCGACGGCAATCATTCTTGAAAGATTTATTATGGATAAAAATTCCGGCTTTAATTTGTACGACCTAAAAAAGTTTAAATTCAAATAGATTGGAATCTCAACCGATTTGATACTCTTTTCGGAAAAAACAGCTTTATTTTTATTTGTAAAATTAAACCTTACTTCGCGTACGCCTGTTAACTCAAGGCCTTTTTTACTGAAATAACCCACTTTTGCGATATATCTCTTGTTTAGTATGAATTTATCGTTAAAAATATATATGTTGACCCCTTTTATCGTTTTAGAAGTCGGCTCCATAGTCTTAGCGGTAATAATACTGTGTTTATAATGAATAAATATATTTTTGGTCCTATATTGATATACGGAACCGATATTGTAAGTCTTATTCTTGTTGATATACCTCTGCATAACAACGCTTCGCAATATGTTAGACCTTACTACTATAAAATTAGAAAGCAAAAAAGCAAAAACAGATATTACCGCCCCTAAGACGATTAGCGGTAGAAAAAACCTAAACATGCTCAAACCGGAAGATTTTACCGCCGTTATTTCATTATTCTTGTTAAAAAACGAAATAGAAAGCAGTGTCGCAAGAAGAACCGCCAACGGAAGCATCCGATATGTTATTTCCGGCAGTTTATAAATGAAATAAAGAATGACATACCTAAGTTCAGGGGCATGCTCGGTAAAAGTGCCTATATTGGAAATAAAATCCACTATTACGTAAAAAGCCGCTAAACTTATAATAGCTATAATGAAATGTTTTAAAAATTCGCTTAATAAATATCTTTGCAGTATCTTAATCTTCATAAATTTATTATCGCCATATTACATTTGGATTAAAACCGTTTATTTATATTTATTGCCTTAGAAATGCCTTTGTATATAATATAATTCCCAAAACGACGAGGAATAAATCCGCTCCCCATGTGCCTATAAAGGGATCAAGCTGATTTCTGAGCGACAGATAAAACCCGGACGTAAATAAAACATAGTAAATTACAACGATAATTATCGTATAGAAAATTGCAAGAAACAAGCTTCTTTTTTCCATAAGCATACCGAGTGGCAGCCCTATGAATACGAATAATAAAGCGGCCATCGGTATAGCAATCTTTTTATACATATACACAAGATACATACTTTTTAATTTACGGTTATGTTCGGAGAGATACCTCCTTGCAAGCTGAGGAAACGTCAAAAAATGAACCGAGCTGTTCTTCCCCGGAAAAGATAGCCCCCTCAATTTGATGTTTATCTTATAGTCATCAAAATGCAATATCCAGAAATTTTTAGAATATGGATTTTGATTTTGAATAATTCCGTTCTTTAAATAAAGAGACAGGGTATTTTGTTTTTGATTATACGTTATAATACCCCTTTTAGCGATTAACGTCTCGGGTTCGCTGCCCACTTTATTCAATATAAAAATACCCTTAAGGGTATTTTTATTTGTATTAACATCCTTGACAAAAATCTTTAAATTTCCAAATCTATCGGTAAACGCATTTTTCTTTAATGCCGAAAGCGCCGCATTTTTAACCTCTTTTACCGCAAGCACCCTAAAAAAAAAGTTAAATCTCGGAGCCATATAAAAAGAAAAAAAAATGGAAATCGATAGCGGTATCAAAGCAAAAATAATAACGGGCTTGGTAAGCCTGAATATACTTACGCCGGAAGCCGTTAACGCCGCAATCTCGTTGTCTTGAGTCATCTTGCCGAAAACCGCCAACACGGCAAGCAGGAAAGAGACCGGAAGGGTTATTATCATAAAATCCGGTATCGTCAAGCTTGCAAGTTTTAACACCGCCAAAACGCTTATACCCTCGTTAAGGACCATCTGAGTCAGCAGCAGGATACGATTGATCGTAACGCTGAAAGTAAAAATCAAAAGCCCAAAAACAAATGGGAAAATCATCTGTTTAAATATATATCTGTCTACTGTCGACATAAAAGCCTGCTTATTTTTAAATATTTAGTTTAAATTATTGACTATATTATTTATTAATATTAATATTAATATATCGTACGTATCTCATGGGTATTAATTAGGTCAAAATTTATGATATAGTATAACAAAAATTATAATTGTTTTAAAGGTGTTAAGGACTTTAAAGACATTGGAGGGCGATTTATTATGGTGCACGATTTAATTTTTATAGATGACAGCGAAGCGATGCAGAGGGCGGTATCCACCATATTTCTTAGTAATCCGGAATTTAAGTTAGACATGATTAGCGAACCGTCGTTGCTTTTAAATGAGACGGAAGAATTTACGCCGGACTTAATTATACTAAATTACGACACGATTAACACGGAATTAAAAAAGAGCATTGTCGAGATTAAAAGCAGCGATAATTTCTCGGATACCCCGCTTCTGTTATTAGTGCCTTCGGATTTATCGGACAAAGAAAGAGAATCTCTCATAGAGCTTAAAGCAGACGGCTTCATATACAGGCCGTTTGATAAAAACTCGTTTATCTCTAAAATAAAAAGGACGCTAAGCGCTAAAATACGTAATAAAAAAGAGGCGAAGACAGAGGAAAAGATATACGACATTTCATCGTTCGAGGTTAAACCCGAGACCGAGACATCATCCGAACCGCCTTCTGCCGCCGATGCGGCTTTAGCGAATCCATCCCCGGAGACCGATTTTACCGATAAAGCTGCGGAACCCGCATCGGAAGATTCATATGATACCAACGACCAGACAAATACAGATTCTTCGGAACTGAGCCAGGCTTTCGAGAATCTTTTTAAAGACGATGCAATATTCAAGGAGTTTAAGGAACTTAACAAAAAAGAAACCGCCTCTCAAGTTTCGTCTGCCGGCATTATGCCGGAAACGCAACCAGCGGGCGAATCCATTGTGCCCGCTGACTCCGAGAGCCTTTCGGAAAAGATTAATCTTACTGAAAATATTGCCAAAAACTTGGAATCTGAAAATTCTCTCGACATTAATTATGCCTTGGACGACGATAAATCGGACGAACATCCCGAACCGGATATGCCCCTCGAACAACAGGAAACAGCTGCATTGAGAGAGCCGGCTATGGAGGATAAATCCGTTACCCAACCTTTTAACGATGACAAAAATAATATAAACGCAGATAATCATAAAGGAGAATTAGATTTGAAAATCTTAGATGAGCAAGATTTAGTTAAATTAGACGATTATTTAAGGGATGCGATAGAAAAAACTCTTGAGGAGGTTAAGCCTCGGATAGTAGAGAGTATAAAAAATACCATGCCGGATATTATAGAAAAGCTTGTTAAGGAAGAAATAGAAAAAATTAAGCAACAATAAAGGCAAAAATATGCGTATTTTTGAATCTCAGGTAAAACCGCTAATCTACACGGCTCTAAACGAAGATATAAAAGGCGGCGATATTACGACCGATGCGCTCACATTAAAAGACGACCCGATCGTACGATGTGAAGTTATAGCTAAAGAACAATCCGTAGTGTGCGGATTGCCCCTGTTTTCCATGGTTATAGATATGGTTTCGAGCGGCAATTATGAAATGGATTTTTTAGTTCGCGAAGGCGACTCGGTGTTAAAATCCTGCAGCGTTATATCGTTTGAGGCAAAAGCAAGCGTCATACTTTATGCGGAGAGAACCGCACTTAATTTTCTCCAGCATTTATCCGGCATAGCAACGGCGTCCCATATTGCCGCAAATGAACTTAGGGGACTTAAAACTAAAGTATTGGATACCAGAAAGACCATTCCGGGTTTAAGAGCCCTTCAGAAATATGCAGTCAAAACAGGGGGCGGAGAAAATCACAGATTTGACCTTTCATCTGGAATACTTATAAAAGACAATCACATTAAGCTCGCGGGCGGAATAAAAAATGCCGTAAGTATGGTTAAAGACTATCATTCGGGTTTAAATTTCAAAATAGAAATAGAAACGGCAAATCTTGCCGAGGTTAAAGAGGCATTAGACGCAAAAGCGGATATAATAATGTTAGATAATATGGACCCCGATACAATGAAAGATGCCGTCTGCATCATAGACGGAAATGCCCTTACCGAGGCTTCCGGAAATATAAAAACAACTCAATTAAGAAGTATTGCTGAATTGACAAGCGTAGATTATATTTCTATGGGATGTCTGACTAACTCTGTTACGCCTGCCGATTTCTCATTAAATTTTATTGTTTAAATTTTACTTAAATTTTTTATATAAATGATATAATATAATATATAGGTTTATAAAAATATAAAATTTCAAGGGGCTATAGAAAATGGACGAAATAAAGCGCATTGATACCTCAAAAATTAAAAAAAGGCTTAAGGGTTATTTTATGGAGAAAGACCTGTATTATCAAAAGAAAGTTGACTCCACAAATACTATCGCCAGAGATTTAATATCCAAGGGCGCAAAAAACGGAAGCGTAGTTATAGCAGATTGTCAGGAAAAGGGCAGGGGAAGAAACGGAAAGATATGGACGTCTCCATGTGGATGCAACATATATATGTCCATTATACTGAGACCCAAGTTCAACCCTGAAACAGCGCAAGGAATGACTATTTTGGCCGCGGTTTCCGTTGCCGACGCAATAGCTGAGGTCGCCTTCTTAAAGCCTCAGATCAAATGGCCGAACGATATCCTTATAGGCTCAAAAAAGGTTTCCGGCATATTGACCGAGATGAGTACGCAAAATATGAACATAGAGTATATCATCGTCGGTATAGGAATGAACGTCAACACCGAAGAGGAAGACATAGACGATAATATAAGAGATATCGCAACATCGCTTTTAATAGAGTCTAAAAAGATAAATGGCCCAACCGACCCCATAGATAGAAATAAACTTATAGCGTCCATTTTAAACAAGTTCGATAAGTATTACGAAATGTTTTTATCTACGGGTTTATCGTCTATCCTTCAAAACTACCAGAAATACTTCGATATGATGGGTAAGGCAATCAGGATAAATATCAAGGACAAAGACGTCGAGGGACAAGTCGTCGGCATTGATTCTAAGGGAGCCCTTCTTTTAAAAACCGGTGAAAATAAATTGGAGAAGGTCATCTCCGGCGAAATATATTTTTAAAATATGTTATTAGCATGCGATATAGGTAATTCCTCCTCAAATTTCGGAATATTCGATGAAAAAAACAATATAGTTAAGACTTTCAAGGTAAATACGGCAAAGATATCTTCCTTGAACGATTTAAAGAGGCTTTTCGCCAAAAACTTTTCGCCAAAAGAGATAAACAATGCATCCATCTCCTCGGTAGTACCCTCGGCAGATCCGATATATAAAGAATTTTTTGATAAAATGAAAATTAACTCTTTTTATATTTCATCTAAAATAAAGTTAAACATCCGAATTTGCTTAGAAAATAGCAACAAATTGGGTTCAGACAGGATAGCCAACGTGAGTTATGCCTTTTTTACAGGACAAAAGTTTCATATAATAGTAGATTCCGGAACCGCTTTAACTATAGACGTAATGGACAAAAGGGGTCATTTTCTCGGAGGGATCATCTTTCCGGGACTTTCTATGCTAACGAATTCGCTTTATCAATCTACGGAAAAACTCCCGATAGTCGAAGCAACAAAGAAAAATATAAAAAAAATAGGAATAATAGGTACAAATACGGAGAATTCAATACTATCAGGAATATACTTCGGATATATTTACTCTATCAAGGGTTTTATAGACAACATCTATAAATATTACAATTGCACGCCGGAAGACGTAAACATAATAATCACCGGCGGCAATTGCAATCTAATCACTGACGCTTTGAACTTAAAATATCAAAACAAAATCGATAAGTTCTGGACGCTTAAGGGAATCAAATATCTATATGATCTAAATATCGGAGATAAATAGTTTTTTATTACGTACCTTCCCGCCATGATTTTAAATAAGTTATCTGCTCTTCGGTAAGCACATCTATTTCTACCCCGAGGGACTTCAATTTTAAGAATGCGATTCTTTCGTCTATTTCCTTGGGAACGTCGTAAACCTTAGGAGGCATCGTCTCTCCGAAGACCACGAATTCCGCCGAAAGAGCCTGTACGGAAAAACTCATATCCATAACGCTTGCCGGGTGTCCGTGAGCGCTTGCAAGGTTGATTAATCTGCCTTCCGCAAGCAAATATATTCTGTTACCGTTGCTTAGCGTATATTCTTCAATAAAATCTTTGACCTTTTTGACCTTCTTTGCCATCTTCTTTAACTTCTTTATATTTATCTCAATGTCAAAATGCCCGGAATTAGAAACTATAGCGCCATCTTTCATATTTTCAAAGTGCTCTGCGTCTATAATATTTATATCGCCGGTTACCGTACAAAAAATATCACCTATTTTAGCGGCTTCGGTACCCTTCATGACCCTGAATCCGTCCATCACCGCCTCTAACGCCTTAACCGGATCGACCTCGGTAACTATAACGTTAGAACCGATACCTTTCGCCCTTAATGCAAGCCCTTTTCCGCACCAGCCATAACCCATAACGACAAAATTTTTGCCGGCAAGAAGCACGTCCGTAGCCCTTATTATGCCGTCTATCGTAGATTGTCCAGTCCCGTATCTATTATCAAAAAGGTGTTTAGCATCGGCATCGTTTACGGCAATTACCGGTATCTTAAGTTCTCCCGCCGACTCCATAGAACGCAGCCTTATTACACCGGTAGTGGTTTCTTCCATGGACGCCTTTATGTTTTTAATCAATTTTTTATGTTTTTTATGTATTACGGATATGATATCCGCCCCGTCGTCAAGGGTAATATTGGGTTCCTGACTTAAAACGCTTTCTATGTGTTTGTAATAGGTATCAGAATCCTCTCCCCTGATAGCATAAACGTCTATCCCAAAATCCTTTGTAAGAGATGCGGCAACATCGTCCTGCGTGGACAGGGGATTTGATGCGCATAAATATACCCCCGCGCCGCCTTCTTTTAATGTCCTTGCGAGGTTAGCCGTTTCTGCCGTAACATGGAGGCATAAGCCCATATTCAGGCCTTTAAAGGGCTTCTTCTCGGCAAACTGCTCTTTTATCAGACCCAAAACCGGCATATCCTGCTCTGCCCATAATATTCTTTCTTTACCATGACTTGCAAGCTTAATATCCTTAATATCCGACATTTCGTCTCCTTTAAATTGTTTTTTATCCTATCTTATATATTTTTTATATAAAGATTTAGGCATTTTTACCTTAAACAAAGGTCTTCACCTTGCTTAAATCGAGTGCCGCTTTCTTAAGCTCTTGAATTTTAACAAGCTTTTCCCACGTAAAATCATCGTCGAACCTACCGAAATGACCATAATTGGATGTCTTGGCATAAATAGGTCTTAAAAGATCAAGGGCTTTAAGCATATTGTAAGGCTTTAAACTAAAAACCCTGCTTATGGCTGCAGAAATTATATCATCGGAATGAATTCCGGTACCAAAGGTATCCGTCATGACGGATACGGGCTCTGCGATACCTATCGCATAAGCAATCTGAACCTCGCATTTTTTTGCAATTCCACTACCTACGATATTCTTAGCGATAAACCTGGCCATATAAGAACCGCTTCTATCGACTTTAGAGGGGTCCTTTCCTGAAAAAGCCCCGCCGCCGTGTCTACCCATTCCGCCGTATGTATCGACTATAATTTTTCTTCCGGTAAGTCCGGTATCACCGTTCGGACCGCCTATAACAAAGCGTCCAGTAGGATTTATGAAAAATTTCGTATCTTTATCTATAAGTTCGGCGGGTATAGTTTTATCGATAATCTCAGATATTACCGCTTCTTTAAGGCTTTCCTGCGATATTGAATCGGTATGCTGCGTAGAGATAACGATGGATGTAATTTTATCGGGTTCGCCGTTAATATATCTAACCGAAACCTGCGATTTTCCATCCGGTCTGATAAAATCTAAAATGCCGGCTTTCCTGACATCGGCAAGCCTCTTGGTGAGTTTATGGGCATAATAAATCGGGGCAGGCATAAAGTCATCCGTTTCCGATGTCGCATACCCGAACATAAGCCCCTGGTCTCCCGCACCCTGGTCTTCTTCTTTTTCCCTTCCGACTCCCATGCTTATATCGGAAGACTGTTTACCGACAGCGGTAATTATTCCGCAACTCTTATAATCAAAACCGATAGCCGAATCGTCATACCCTATTTCTTTTATTACATTCCTGATTATATCTTGGTAATTTACGGTACCGTTTGATGTAACCTCGCCTGCTACGGCGACAAGCCCCGTCGTTACCATCGTCTCCAACGCAACCCTGGAATATTTATCCTGCGCAATAAAATCATCGAGAATGGAGTCCGATATTTTGTCGCATATTTTATCGGGGTGCCCTTCCGTCACCGATTCGGATGTAAAAATAAAGCTGCCTTTTTGATTGCTCATGATGGTTCACCTTTCTTAAAATTATGAATTTTTTATATATATGTTAATAATACAATAAAATAAGTCTTCGGGTCAATTTATATTTCTAAACGGCTCTTAACCGTCAGCCGAACTTATTTTTTCATATCTCTGTGAAAGTATGATATATCATATTCTTCGCTAACGTTTCCTAGTCTTTTCTTCAACTCTTCAACTACAAAAACAGACCTGTGAACCCCTCCGGTACAGCCCACCCCGACGGTAAAATAGGACTTATTTTCCTCCTTATAAAGGGGTAGAGTAAATATCAAAAAATTTCTTATGTATTCTATAAACTTATCGGTTTCGCTAAAAGAAAGCATATACTTTGCTATTTTCCGACTCATACCGGTAAAATCTTTTAAAGGGGGGATAAAAAACGGATTGGGTAGAAATCTTGCATCGAAAACGGTATCGGCCTCAAGAGGCAATCCATATTTAAAACCGAAAGATATAATCTTAACCGAAAAAGAGGCGCTGTATGCGGCAAGCCCCTTGAGGCGTGTCGTCAATATGCCTTCTAAATCATGAATTTTAATATCGGACGTATCGACGACAATGTCGGCGTTAAGCTTGGCGTCGAAGAGAAGTTGGCGTTCTTTTTTGAGCGCAGTCAAAATATTTCCCTCCGAAATAGGGTGTTTTCTGCGTGTTTCGGAATATCTTCTTATAAGGATTTCATCCCTTGCATCAAAAAAGATAAATTTAAAAAACGATGGCATGTTTCTTAAAAATTTAATATAATTTTCAAATTCGTTTAAAAAACTTTTTTCCCTTATATCTATAACAAAGAGTATATTTTTCAACCTTGCCGACAAACCCAGTTCAAAAAATTTAGGCAGTAAAAGCATAGGCATATTATCGACGCAAAAAAAGCCTTTATCTTCAAAAATTTTTAATGCGGATGATTTTCCGGAACCGGAAACACCGCTAATTAAAACTATATTCGGCTTTTCCGCGTTTTCTTTCAATATCAACCTGCCTCCCCGCTATATAATAAATATTATAATTCAGGAGCGATCAAAGAAAAATGACCATTCTTTTCTTTAAAAAGAAAAGATATTATGGAAGATTCTTTGTCTCTAAAAATTATAAAATTCTTATTTCGTTTTTCAAGTTTCTGTATCGCTTCGTCTATACTTAAGGGCTGCTTTTCGTAATCGTCTTTAATCTCTATACTTGGAGCGCTGTCAACGACAGGGACAAAACCTTCTTCATTATGGTCTTTCCTTCTTGCCTTGTCTTTATATTTTTTAACCTGAGTCTCGACTTTCCCCATTAAAAGATCAATAGCACTGTAAATATCTGCCGACTTTTCCTCGGCATTAATCGTAAAGTTCTTCGTCAACAGTTTAACCTGCGCCACACCGGACTCTTTATGTTCGACGCGTTCCACGCTCAGGGTTATATGTACCTCAATAATATTGCTTAAATACTTTTCAAGCTTTAAAACCTTCGATTCGGCATACTGTTTTATGGCTTCCGTCGAATCGATGTGCTTAAAGGTAACCTTAATATTCATCTGAGTAGTCTCCATTGTTAGTTTAATTATTGATTATATTCTTGCTTCTGATACTTGACGACGGTATATCCATAATCTCCCTGTACTTGGCAATAGTCCTGCGGGCAATGACTATGCCCTGCCTTTTTAGAATATCCGTTATTTCATTATCCCTAAAAGCCCTTCCTGCCGACTCTTCAGAATCTATAATCGTTTTTATTCTTGCCATAACGTTTTTGGAAGAAGAATCGCCATACGAAGCGCCGGTAAAAAAGCTCTTCAACTCAAGAACCCCGATATGCGTACTTAAATATTTATTAGATGTTGCCCTCGACACCGTCGATTCATGAATATCCAATTCTAACGCTATATCTTTTAAGATTAAAGGCTTAAGATCTCCGCTCCCTTTATCGAAATAATCAGATTGTTTATCTATGATCTTTTGGGCTATTTTTAAAATGGTTTCCTTTCTCGTATCTATGCTTTTAATCAACCATAAGGCGGACCTAAATCTCTCCTCTACGTAATTTTTCATGTCCTGCGGGACAACGATTTCACCGCTTAAAATTTTTTTATAATAAGAGCTTACTCTAATTTCCGGAATATAACCGTCGTTCATAAAAACCACATACTTCCCGTCTTTTTTTTTAAGAAACAGATCCGGCGTTATATATCTCGGCTCATCCTTGCCGAAGCTCATCCCCGGATGCGGATTTAGTTTCTTTAAATTCTCTATAGAACTTAATATCGCATCAATATGTTCCCCGGTTTCTTTGCTTATCTTTTGATAATTTTTATTTGCAGCCTCTTTTAAATAATTATTGATTATCGTTTTAAGCAAATCATCGCCGCCGAAATAATATTCCGCCTGAATCGTCAAGCTTGATGCGACATCTTCGGAAGCAAGGCCTACCGGTTCTAACCTGTATATTCTGCCTAAAACGCCGCTTACGAATTCTTTAATATCTTCTTCGCTGCCGTTTGCAATATCAACCGATACAAACTCCTCAATATCCGGTATAGAGACGGCAAGAAACCCCCTTGAATCCAAATTGCCCGCAATATATTCGGAAAGTAAAATTTCCTGCTCCGAGAAACATCCCGTTCTGACCTGCTCCATTATATGCTCATACAGGGTCTTGCCGCTACAAAAACTATTTTCTATACAATTTTCTATATAATTATTATCGGCGCCTTTATGATTACCGCCGGACTTAGACAAATCGACAAGTTGCTCATTATAGTTTACCAAATATTGCGCGATCTCCTTAAATTCTTCTTCGCTCTCGACCCTGCCATCCTCCTCCTGTGAGGATTCTTTATTTTTACCGTAATCTTCCTCGGCGTCTACTATCGGGTTCTCCAATATTTCCTGATTAATCATATCGGAAAGCTCAATATTATTTAACGCCAGCATTTTAATGGCAAGCTGAAGACGCGGCGTCATAATCAGCTGCTGAGATAACTTTAAATTTTGTCTTAATTCTATACCGCCCATACGATACGACTCCTAAGTGGTAACTAAACGATAGCTATAATAAGCAGTTATAATATATAATTATATAACATCAAGCTCATACACTCAAATTAAACTTCTCTCCAAGAAAAAATCTCTTTACTATACTGCTTGAAATAATATGTGCAGGCGTACCGTTTTCTATAATTTTACCGTCGTTAATTATATAAGCGCTATTGCATATTCTAAGTGCCTCCCTTACATTATGGTCGGTTATTAAAATTCCTATAGAATCATCTTTCAAACCCACAAGAATATCCTGCATATCTTCAACGGCTACCGGGTCTATTCCGGAAAACGGTTCGTCCAACAAAATGAATTTGGGGGAAAGTATAAGCGACCTTGCAACCTCGACCCTCCTCCTTTCCCCCCCCGATAGACTCATAACCGGCAATTTCCTGACCTTTTCAAGACCGAACTTGCCTATTAATTCGTTAAGCCTTTCATCTTTTTCTTTATTTGATATTTTTAATAATTCAAAAATGGCAATCAAATTTTTCTCGGTAGTAAGTTTTCTAAAAACCGATGTTTCCTGAGGAAGATACCCTACGCCCAACCTGGCCTTTTTATACATAGGTAATTTAGTAATCTCCATATCGTCCAAAAATACGGACCCATTATCGGGCTTCAACATTCCCGAAATCATGTTAAACGTCGTAGTCTTTCCTGCACCGTTAGGACCTAAAAGACCCGTTATCTCGCCGGGCATTATCTCTAACGAAACATTGTTTACCACGACTCTTTTCTTAAATCTTTTTACTAAATTTAAAACCTTTATCATTATATTACCTATTTTTTTTACCGAAAGATTTGCCAACGGTTAAAGACTTATTGGAATATACCACTGCGCTGACTCTCCTTTCGGCGTCGCCTATAACGGTAGAAACACCCGTAGCAAAATTGACGATTATTTTTTTTCCGGCAATTTTATTCTTCCCTTCATATGCAACCGGGTTTTTCGTTATAACAACAATTCCTTTTTTATCGTAATAAACTGCCTTACCCCCGGTAATATTGTTTTTTCCTTTTATAATATGCACATTTCCGGTTGCAACGAGCATTTTAATCTTATGTTTCTTCGTATAAACGACATTTAATACCGAGGAGAATATTCTAAGACCCCCCTTGATCACGACTACATGCCCGGTAAATACGGCAGTATCTTTTTTATTGTTTACCCTCAATGAGTTCGAAGTTATATTTGTTTCGGGTTGCAATTTATTGGTAATGCCGAATCCTTCTCCCGGAAAAATAAAAAGAAAACTTAAAAAAACAAATAAAATTAAGAAGTATGAATTTATTTTCACCCTGTTATTTCCCCGCTATTTTTATTATTATGTTTGTAAGATATGAAATGAACGTCTTTTCGTAATATAAAAATACCTTTTTTAATATAGATAATAAGCATCTTCCCCGAAATAAAATAGTTTTTTCCTCTAATTTCCATATAGCCGGGGGCGATAATTTTATTCTCTTTTACAAAAAAACGAATCATATTGGTTTTCATCCGTACCCCCCTTGCATATTTTATTATAACATCTCCTGAAATTATAATATTTTTTGAAACGGTATTTAAGCGCCCGAATTTCCCGGTTATAATATATGCAGGTTTTTTATTTTTTCCGTAAATATATGCATTAACACCATTAAGCTTAATAACCTCCTCTTTTTGTGAGCGATAATTTAGGCCCTTAGAAAATATCTCATAGGCGAGAACGCCCTTTTTAAAAAATTTATAATCGACCTTCTTTAAACTTATATAGCCCTTAGAAATTTTAAAATTCAGCAGGTCTTTTTTATTGTTCAAATAATGAATAATTAAAAAAAATCCAAGTATGAGAAGGAAAACAATACCCGATATAAGGGTTATTTTCCTCAAAATTTGCCGATCTAAAAGCATTATTTTTTTTATAGGTTATTTAAAAAATTTGAAAGAAGTCCTTTTTTTTCCAATATAATATCGCAAACCTCTCTTACAGCCCCGTATCCGCCCTCTTTAACGGTTATAATGTCGGCATGAGCCCCGACATATTCCGGCGCATTCGGAACAGATGCGGAAACGGCAGCCGATTTTAGAAGCTCAATGTCTACTATATCGTCGCCCATATAAAATAAATTTTTAACGGTCATGCTATAGTCTTTTAAAATCAGCTCTAAAGCGTTATATTTGTCTCTGCATCCCTCTATGTAAAAATCTACGCCGAGTTCTTTTGCCCTGATAGCAGCGGCGTTGCTTATCCTAGCGGAAATCATACCTACTTTAAGCCCTGATTCCCTGACCAATTTTATACCCGCACCGTCGCGGACGAAAAATGTTTTCATTTCAATCCCGTTTTCCGACAAATATATCCTTCCGTCGGTCAAAATTCCGTCGATATCAAAAACTAAGATTTTTATGTCCTTAAAGCTGGAATCAATTCCGTAATTCATATGAATTCTTGCCTTTAAAGTTAAGTTAGCGCCTATAATTCTCTCGCATATTTACATTTATTCCGATCAAATTATCCCCGCTTTTACTATATCGTGTATATGTATAACACCCACCGGCCTATTATCATCCGCAGATTCGACCGCAAATAGCGACGTAATTTTCAAATCCTCCATTTTTCTCAGGGCATTTACGGCAAGCGTATCTTTCAAAATAGTTTTAGGATTTTTAGTCATAATATTTCTGACAGACCTGCCTATGATATTTTCCGCAGAACCCAACAACGCCCTTCTTAAATCTCCGTCCACGATAATGCCGCAAAGACAAAGGTTATCGTCTATAACGCCGGTCAATCCCAACCTCTTAGAGTTCATTTCTATAATTGCGTCTTTTAGCAATGCCGAGTCTTTTACCAACGGAACTTCATTGCCTCTATGCATTATATCTATTACCTTCAAAAATTTTTTACCGATAGAACCCCCGGGGTGAAGCTTGGCAAAATCTTCTTCGAGAAAATTTCGTTTTTTCAACAAAGAAACCGCCAAAGCGTCTCCTATTGCAAGCTGAACGGTAGTGCTTGCCGTAGGGGCGAGATTATAGGGGCAAGCCTCCTTCTTTACCGATATATCGAAAAAATAATCCGACAGCGCAAAAAGCCGTGAATTTTTGTTTCCGGAAAATCCTATCACTTTAGCGCCTATAAACTTTATAGCGGGCAATATGGAGACTATCTCCCTGGTATTGCCGCTGTTAGATAGTATTATCACGGCATCGTTCGACGAAATCACGCCTAAATCCCCATGCGATGCCTCTGCCGGATGCATAAAAAAAGAGGGTGTGCCGGTACTTGCAAGAGTCGAAGATATTTTCCTTGCAATAATGCCGGATTTTCCCATCCCCGTAAGTATCACCTTGCCCGTTATATCAATGAGACAATCTATCATTCTTTCAAAATTTTCGTCAAGCCTATCCGTCAGAGCCATTATCGAATCGGCCTCCACTTTTAATACGTCCGTAGCCGTTTCTAATATATCATGCATGCCACTTTGATATCTCTAAAATACCTTTTAATTCGTCTTTAAACGAACTTAAATAAACCGAATTGGCAGAGTCGCTTAACGCCTGCGGGGGATCGGTATGAACCTCAAAAAATATGCCGTCAACTCCCACCGCCGAAGCGGCCCTTGCAAGCGGCATAACATATTTTCTGTCTCCGGAAGAACCGGAACCGGAACCGCCCGGAAGCTGTACGCTGTGCGTAGCGTCGAAAACGACAAGGGCGCCGAACTCCTTCATTGCTATCAGCGACCTGAAATCCACTACGAGGTTGTTATAACCGAAACTTACACCCCTTTCGGTCAAGATTATCTTATTATTTCCAACTGATTTTATCTTCTCTACGATATATTTCGTATCCCACGGAGCCAAAAACTGCCCCTTTTTAACGTTAACTATTCTCCCCGTTTTTGCCGCCTCTAAGAGCATATCCGTTTGTCGAGACAAAAACGCCGGTATCTGAATTATATCAAGAACGGCTTTAGCCTTTTCTATCTCGTGAACATCGTGAACATCGCTTAAAACCGGAATACCGTATTTTGTTTTAATGCCTTCAAGTATTTCAAGCCCTTTATCAATTCCGGGACCCCTGAAGGAATTAATGGACGTTCTATTCGCTTTATCGTAAGATGCTTTAAATATAAGATTAAAATTAAGCTCTTCCGAATAGCCCTTTAAGATTCCGGCAATATTATCCGCAGTCTCGGCATCTTCTATAACGCACGGTCCTGCTATGATAAACGGATAAGTATTATTGGATTTGAAGTTTAATAAATGCCCTAAATCATCTTTTGCAAAAATATTAGCTGTTTTCATGGTCGGAAAATTATAACGCAAGGGTTTTCCTCTTATTTTTTGCATGCGAAGATTTCTCCAATCCGTTTAACGCATTGAAATATTTTACCGCCGCAGCGACAAATCCTACAAATAAAGGGTGAGGGTACAAGGGCGAAGACTTAAATTCGGGATGAAATTGACATCCTATAAACCACGGATAGTCCTTTAACTCGCAAATTTCAATAAGTTTACCGTCGGGAGAAACGCCGGAGAAAATAAAACCGGAAGCCTCAAACGCCTCTCTGTATTTATTATTGAATTCAAACCGGTGTCGGTGTCTTTCGCTTATAGAAATAGTGCCGTCTAGATTTAATTTGACACCGTTTTTGTCATTGGTTATATACTTATATCCCTTATTGTTTCTAAAATAAATATTATATGCAAGGGTATTCTTGGATATAACGCACGGATATGCGCCAAGCCTCATAGTTCCGCCCATATTGCCTATATTCTTCTGGTCGTCCATTATATTTATTACCGGGTTCGGGGTAGTTTCGTTAAATTCATATGAGTTAGCGTCTCTAAGCCCGAGTACGTTTCTGGCATACTCTATCGTCAAAAGTTGCATTCCGAGACATATTCCCAAATATGGAATTTTGTTGATCCTTGCATATTCCACAGTCTGCAACATGCCGTTAATTCCGCGAAGACCGAAACCGCCGGGAACTAAAATACCGGAACAGCCCTCTAACCCTTTAAGCTTTTCCTCAAGGCAATCTCCTTCAAAATCCTCGGAATTTATATATTTTACTTTCACATTAATACTATTAGCGAGCCCTCCGTGAATCAGGCTTTCGTTAAGGCTTTTATACGACTCCTTAAGGTTGACATACTTACCGACAATACCGATAGTTATAGAATTCTTAAGTGTTTTTATTGTATTTGATATATTTTCCCATTCGCTTAAATCAGGGGATCTCGCCCATATATTTAAATATTCTATTATTTTAGAATCGAGTCCTTCTCTGCGCAAGGCAAGCGGCACGTCGTAAATGCTGTCCTCGTCCTTAGCGGTAATAACCGCTCCCTCTTCCACGTTACAGAATAACGCTATTTTCGCCTTAATATCTTGGGGTAAAATCCTATCCGCCCGGCATATTATGATAGAAGGTTCTATCCCTATCGCCCTCAGTTCTCTTACCGAATGCTGGGTGGGTTTTGTTTTTAATTCTCCGGCGGTTTTAATAAACGGAACAAGGGTAAGATGAATGTATAATACATTATCTTTGCCCTTATCCAATTTAAACTGCCTTATCGCCTCAAGAAACGGAAGACTCTCTATATCCCCAACCGTTCCGCCTATTTCCACGATTACGATATCCTTGCCGTCCGCGGCTTCCATTATATTCTTTTTTATTTCGTCTGTAATATGGGGTATAACCTGAACGGTCTTGCCCAGATATAGACCCCTTCTTTCATTATTAATAACGGTATCGTAAACCTTACCGCTTGTTAAATTATTCTTTTTTGTAAGCGAAAGCGACGTAAATCTCTCATAATGTCCTAAATCTAGATCTGTCTCCGCTCCGTCATCGGTAACGAATACCTCTCCGTGCTGAAAGGGGTTCATCGTTCCGGGATCTACGTTTATATATGGATCTAACTTCTGTATGGTAATATTGAAACCCCTCGCTTCAAGAAGAGTTCCTATGGAAGAAGCGGCTACACCCTTCCCCAAGCTTGAAACGACGCCGCCGGTAATAAAAATATATTTCGTCTTATCCATTTTTATTTAACCCCAGAACATCCCTCATATCGTAAAATCCCTTATTCTTTTCGCCAATCCAAACGGCAGCCTTTATGGCCCCTCTTGCAAAATTATTTCTTGATATCGCCTTATGCGACACCTCTATGGTTTCCTCGTTACCGGCAAATATAACCTTATGTTCGCCTATTATATCCCCGGCTCTGACCGATGAAATACCTATCTCGTCTTTTTTTCTCTCCCCTATATCACCGCACCTGCCGAAAACAACGTTTTCACTTAAATCGACATTTCTCTGTTTCGCAACAGACTCAGCAAGCATCTTGGCGGTCCCGCTGGGGGCATCCTTTTTTCTTCTATGATGCATTTCTATTATTTCGCAATCGTAATCCGAGCCCAAATATTTAGAAACTTCATATACTACGTTTAATAAGACGTTAATCCCAAGACTCATATTGCCGGATAAAACCACGGGGATACGCTCTCCATATCCCTCTATAATCTTAACGTCCTCTGCGGAAAATCCGGTGGAACCTACGACTATCGGAACGTTATGCGACGCAGCCTCTTCGGCGTTAGCCATGGACGCGTTCCTTGAAGTAAAATCTATTATTACTCTATTTTCTATCTTTTTTGTCAAAAGAAGCGCCTCTTTTAGCGTTAAAAACCTGTCTGAGTGTTCGGATGTTATCTCGTCCCCAATATAAGACGAATCTACTCCCCCGATAAACGATAAATTATCATAACCGGCTATAAGAGATATTATGGCGCTGCCCATCCTGCCCTTACTACCGCATACTATTGCATTCATTTTGACTCCGTCGATGATTGTACTCATAAATTTTTATTATAATATTCCGTATTCTTTTAATACGGTCCTGATTTTTTCCACTATTGCTGCGGGGGGTTCCGATAACGGAAGCCTTATTTCATTTTCTATAAATCCCATAATATTAAGAGCCTTCTTGACCGGGATAGGATTTGTTTCTACGAACATCGCATGTATTAATGGAAGAATCTTAAAATTAATCTCCTTAGCGGACTTGAAGTCATTCTCGAGGGCATAATTCGTCATGAAAACCATATCTTTCGGCGCTACGTTGGAGACGGTAGAAATAACACCGTGCCCGCCGACTGAAATAATGGGAAGCGTAAGGGCATCGTCGCCAGACAACACGCAAAATCTCTCGGGGGCTTTTCTTAAAATAGCGGTAGCCTGATCTATGGAACCGCTGGCCTCCTTGATTCCGACTATTTTATCTATTTCCGCAAGCCTTAATACCGTTTCGGGAAGAATATTCACCGCCGTTCTAGAGGGAACGTTGTAAAGAATAACCGGCATGGAACAGTTTTGCGCTATCGTTTTAAAGTGGAGATAAAGACCCTCCTGCGTAGGCTTGTTATAATATGGAGCAATTTGTAAATGCCCGTCTATCTTGAACCTTTCCGCCTCTCTTACTAGACGGACCGCCTCTACAGTATTATTTGAACCCGTACCGGCTATGACCTTAATTTTACCGTAAGCAGATTCAGATACTATCTCTATAACTTCTATATGCTCTTTAAAGGATAAGGTTGCAGATTCACCGGTACTTCCGCAGGCTACGATTCCGCCCACGCCATTTTCTATCTGAAACTCTATCAATTTTTTGAGGGCTTTCTCGTCAATCTTGCCATTTTTAAACGGCGTAACGATAGCCGTAAAAACTCCCTTGAACATAACGACTCTCCTGTGCTAAATATATTAATAATATTGCATTGCTTATTGTTTCAAGTTTACTTATGCATAATCCGGAATCATCTCTTTATCTATCAGGTCTTCATATGTCTCCCGACGCCTTATCAGAGAAAATCTATCTTTATCTACAAGCACCTCTGCGACCCTCGGTCTTGAGTTGTAATTCGACGACATAGAAAAACCGTAAGCCCCGGCACTAAATACGGCAAGCAAATCACCCTCTTCAACTCCGTTCATCACCCTATCCTTACCCAAAAAATCTGCAGATTCGCATATGGGGCCGACTATATCAACCTTAAGCTTAGCGCCGCTTTTTTTAATTACGGGAATAATTTCATGGTAAGCATCGTATAGTGCCGGTCTAAGTAAATCGTTCATACCGCCGTCCACTATAACAAATTTTTTACTGCCGGCATCCTTGTTGTGTATTACCTTTGTAACGAATATCCCGCTATTCCCTGCAATAAGCCTTCCCGGTTCAAATATAACCTGCCCGTCGTAGCCCGCCAATATTTTTTTTATAGAATTCATATAGGTAGAAGGGTGCGGGGGCATTTCATTTTCATACGTAATACCGAGACCCCCGCCCAGATCTAAATATTTAATGTTTATGCCTTTTGCAATAATTTTTAAAAGCAGTTTGTTTATAATTCCCACTGCATCGTTAAACGGAGATATCTCGGTAAGTTGCGACCCTATATGGCAGTCAAGCCCTACAATATCGATATTGCTCAATTCTTCCGCCTTTTCATACGCGACTAACGCTTGTTTTATGTTGATTCCAAATTTATTTTTCTTAAGTCCCGTAGAAATATAGGGATGCGTTTTGGGATCGACGTTAGGGTTAATCCTAAAGGAAATTCTTGCCTTTTTACCTATTTTTCCGGCAACTTTATCAATAAGGAAGACCTCGGCTAACGATTCTACGTTGAACATTAATATATCGGATTTTAGAGCAAATTCTATCTCAGCTTCAGTTTTTCCCACACCAGAATACACAACCTTCTTTGTATCTACTCCGGCCTTAATTGCCCTGAAAAGCTCTCCGCCGGAAACGATATCCGCCCCCCAACCCATTTTAAACAAAAAATTTAGAATAGCTATATTGGAATTAGCCTTTACGCTATAACAAACAATAGAATTTAAAACCTTAGAACTTTCGTTAAATACATTAAAATGCCTTTTTAGGGTTGCAAGCGAATATAGATAGAAAGGAGTTCCGACCTTGGATGCAATCTCTCTAACCGGAATATCCTCGCAATAAAGCTCATTTTCTTTAAAAATGAAGTCATTCATAATTTATAATTTCCTTTCTATTACGTAATTTGCAATATTAATCAGACTTGTTTTATATTCAGAATCGGGAAAAATATCAATGTTTCTTTTTGCTTTTTCAACGGCGTCTTTTGCCTTTGAAGCGGTATAATCTATCGAACCGTAATCATTGATGAAACTCAAAACCGTTTTAAGGTCCTGCCGCGTTAGTTTTTTCTTGTAAATTATCTCCGTTATAATATCTCTCTCCTTGTCGTCCGCTTTCCTCATGGTATGAATTAACGGGAGGGTGAACTTGCCTTCCTTTAAATCGTTACCTATAAATTTGCCGAACTCCTTGTCGGAGGTGTAATCCAGGGCATCATCCATAAGCTGAAACGCAATGCCGATATTTAAACCGTAATCGTAAAGATTTTTGATATAATCGTTACTTTTGCCGGCTATTATAGCACCCACCTGTGAAGCGCAGGCAAAAAGAACGGCAGTTTTATTTATTATAATATCTAAATAATCCTCTTCGGTCGTCTTAATATCCGCCGTTTTAACAAGCTCTTTAACCTCGCCCTCCGCTATAAGCGTCGTAGCATCGGAATATGCCTTTATGATATCGGAATTATTAAAAGCAGAAAGAATTTTAAAAGATTTGGCAAATAAATAATCCCCCACGAGAACCGCCGCTTCGTTTCCAAAAATAATATTCGCCGACGACTTGCCCCTTCTTAACGGGGCATTGTCCACAACATCGTCATGAAGAAGCGTTGCGGTATGAATGAATTCTATCACGGCGGCCAAGGAAATATGATAGCGGTCTTTATATCCACACATTCTTGAAGCCGCTATAAGCAGCATAGGCCTTATTCTTTTTCCGCCGCTTGAAATCACATATTTTGCCACCTTGTGAATTAATGGCGTTTCGGTTGAAAGATATGCTTCAAACCGACTTTCTACCTCTCGTAATTCATCCTCTATATAACTCTGCGAAATATTTTGCAAATTAAATCTCTTTAAAAAAATTTATTTATTAATCGATTACTACAAAAATCCATCTTTACCATTTTATTTTAGTTATGTCAAATATTCAATAATTTTTTTTAACTTGGAAATCGGATGAAGGTTTATGCCGTTTATACTCTTTACGTTTTTAACGTCCTTTAAGTTAGACTGCGGGAATAAAACATCGGTAAACCCCATATTGACAGCCTCTTTTATCCGAACGACAGAATTCTTAACCCCCCTAACCTCACCGGTTAAATCGGCTTCTCCAAACGCAACAAAACCGTAAGGCAACGGCTTCTCCATATAACTTGAAACAATGGAAACGGCAACCGGCAAATCTATTGCAGGCTCTTGTATGCTAATCCCTCCGAATATTTTAACATAAATCTCTTTAGACGAAAGTTTTATACCCTCTTTTTTTTCCAAAACAGCGGCAATAATAGAAATCCTTCCACCGTCTATCCCGAGGCAAACCCTTTTCGGAACGGGCATATATGAAGGAACAACCAATGCCTGCACTTCGACAAGCATAGACCTTGTGCCCTCTAAACTTGCCGTAACTACGGAACCCGGGGAATCGGTCTGTCGTTCGGATATAAAATACGCCGAAGGATTTTTAACACCCTTCAATCCATTCTCGGACATTTCATAAATGCCTATTTCGTCGGTAGAACCGAATCTATTTTTATAACATCTTAGAACACGGTACGAATCCCTTTTGCCGGAATCAAAATATAAAACGGTATCAACTATATGCTCCAAAGTTTTCGGACCGGCAATACCGCCTTCTTTGTTAACATGACATACAAAAAATGCCCCGCAATTCTTCTTTATACAAGCGGATGTTATCTCGTGCGCAATTTCCCTCAACCTGTTAACGCTGCCGTAAGCCGATTCGGAGCCGGGTACCGTTATTCTTTGTATGGAATCTATTATTATAAAATCATATCCACCGTTTTCAATGAAGTAAAGTATTTCGTTTATTTCGTTTAAGGACTGAAAAAACAATGTCTTAGAGGAAAGATTAAGCCTTTTTGCCCTTAAAATAATCTGAACTAAAGATTCTTCGGTAGAAATATAAAGGATTTTTAACCCGCAGGCAGCGACCCTATCGGCTATCTGAAGCATAAGAGTGGACTTGCCTACCCCGGGTTCCCCGCCTATCAAAACACTTTGCCCCTTTACGAGTCCTGACCCGACCGACAAGTCAAACTCCTTTATTCCGGTCTTGATTCTGTTTAACGGGTTTAAGTTTTCACTATCCGCTATCGTTACCGGAGAAATATCGGGAGATTTTCTTTTAAACTTAATGACGTTCGATGACTCTCTCTCCCCTGCAACTTCTCCCATGGTATTATAACTCAGGCATTCCGGGCATTTTCCTACCCACTTTATAGAAATAGCGCCGCAATTATTGCATTTATACATTTAATCCGTATTAGGTTTTTGCGATAATACCCGCCACATATCCGTTCTCTTATCAAACTTTTTCCGGATATAACATGTTTTTATCTTTAATTTTTTTATATCCTTTTCTTACATTTTACCTCATTAACGATAATAAAACAATCTTTTAATCCAAATTTATCCGAACCTCACGTTTTGCAATAATATTCGTCAAACGAAGGCCACAAATATTTTATTTTATCGTTTATACCTCGCGTATCCGTCATGGACGGATACAAAACCGACCTCTTTTTAAAAGCAATCTGCATAGGCTTTTTAAAGACGGATTCGATTTCCTCCCTGTAATCGTTCAGCAAATTCTTAGACGTTTTTACGCTTTCGGCAGCATAATTACCCGCCAGTTCTCCCGATATCACGGCGCTTAGAATGCCGGCTCCGGTAATAGGATGTGTCAAACCAGCGGCATCTCCGCAAAGAACGATATTGCCGGTATTTATATCGTTTAATCCGGAAACAGGAACGATACCCGACGTTTTTCCGGCTATTTCTGTGCCGATAAACCCAGCGGTTCTCATTTCCTCAAGAAATTTATCCAAGGCAAACGACAAGGGCATGCTCGATATCGGCTTTTCAATGCCGATACCCGCGTTGGCGAATCTCCCTTTCGGAAAAATCCATCCGTATCCATAGGGAATATAAGGTCTGAAAAAACAAATAACCGAATCAAGCCCTTTTAAAAGATTAACCTTGACCTGCGCGGCAAAAATATAGGAACGGTTTTTCGGAATAACGGATAACGTACTTTGCGGACCCGCCGCGACTATTAAATAATCATAATAAATTTTCGACGGCTTATTCTCCTTAAGATCTAAAACATCGATAGAGTTTTTCCGTCCGTCTATATTAAATACCCTTGAAGCGGTTAACAGGCTCGTTCCGGCTCTAACGGCGGAGTCCGCTATATATCGGTCGAAAACATCCCGATTTAACATATATCCCCTGCCGTCAAACCTGTAAACATCGCTGCCGACATCTATATCCGTAAATCTAATGCTTCGGCTTATTGCGGAAGGGATGCTGCTTAAATTTACATAAGTATTTATATTGAGACCGACAAACTCGGCACACTGAACGGGGGTCCCCACGGTATTCTTTTTATCGATTAAGACATTGGAAATGCCTTCTTCAGACAGAGCTAATGCGGCGGACGATCCGGCGGGACCGGCACCTATAACGGCAACCTCAGTTTTCATATAAAATTAAAGATTACTTTAAACCGAATATGCGATATACCAGGACCCTGTTATTATTAGTATCGGCTACGGCAATATATTTACCGTTTGCGGAAATGGATATATTGGATTCGTGATTAAAATTTCTCCCTCCCAAACCCGGTGTGCCAAAATTATAAGACTTAACGACGTTATAACCGTTTTCGAGTTTAAACACCGTTAGGATGCTTCTCCCATAATTTGCTACGAAAAGATAGCCTTTTTTATAAACAATACCGACGGGATGATACAATTGATAACCCTTTTCTCCGGGTATACCTATAGAGCCTATGTAATCAAACTGCCTGTTAAACACGAGTATTTTGGAAACGCCGTAATCCGAGATATAAATATATTTCTTAGAAAAAGCAATGCTAACCGGTTTTTTTAGGGCAATCGGCTTGCTTGACGATTGCGAAAAAAGCCCGCTATTATTATTGCGTTTTATACCTTTTTTGCTTTTCAAACCGCTATTCGCCTTATTGCTTGAACTTCTAATAGTCGCGTTCCCTATTCTTTCGTAAAATTGACCATTCTTGAAATATATAATTATATCGTCCGCCCCTGAATTAGCGACATAAATTTTATTATACGCAAAACCTATAAAGGTAGGTTCGATCAGTATTCTTTTGGAATTTTTAGAGGCTCCGAATTCGGAAACGAATTCGCCGTTCGGTTTAAATATCTGTATCCTCGAATTGCCGGAATCTACCACGTAAATCCTCTTCGGACTCCCGTAAGCTACGGCGTACAGGGGGACCATAAACTCTCCGGTCGCTTTCCCTTCTATTCCCCACTGACTGAGGTATATGCCATTAATATCAAACTTAATAATCCTCGAATTGCCGGAATCTACCACGTAAATATCGTTTTTTCTACCGAAAGAAACGGCGACGGGACCCTTGAGATTATACTTTGTGCCGATAATCCGAACCAACTTTAATGAAAAGGGAGCCTTTTTCAGAAAAAACTTGAATCTTTTCTGAAATAACAAAAATGCAAGTATTATTATTATAATTACACTTAATAAAAAAAACACCTTATTAAGCTTTTCTTTAACGTTGGTCGCCGCCATATAACCATCCTCTAAATGATTTTATTTTTATATAACCTTACGAATATCTCTTATCCGAATACGATATGGGCAATTATATAGTTCGAAAAAACCGATTTTGCAGAATAAGCGCCGACACTCTTTGCGCAAAAAACATAATAGCCGTTTTTTAAATTCAACTTACTTACATTATAAAAAAACTTGTCGTATTGCAAGCTAAATCTTCTTTTAAATGCGATGCTTTGAAAGGCAATCGGCTTTGATGCACCACACGAATATTTTATTGCTTCTTTATTTTTATACCATTTTTCATAAATTAAAAAACCTTCTATATTGTTTATATCGTAATTATATTTATAAACAATGCTTATCCCGGTTATAATCTTTTTAGCCGACAATATAACCGGCGGATGGGGCGGTTTAATTTTGGGCGGAAGCGGATATTCGGTTTTGGCGCAACCGGACAAGAAAAGAGGCGATAAAAAAACAGCAAGAATAAAGATAAACAATAACGGCTTAAATAGGCCTATTTTTTTATTAAAGCGCCCGTACAGATTTTTTATTATCGACGATTTCTCTTTCATATTTTTTTACGACTCTCTCTACTTCTTTAAACGCCGTTCCTCCTACTGTTTTTTTAGAACTAAGCGAGGTTTTAGGATTAAAAATATCTAATATATCGCCTTCTATGACATCCGCCGTCTCCTTGTATTCCTTCAAAGACAGCTCTGACAGCTTCTTACCTGCGTTTTCGGCATAGCTTACGATTCTGCCGGTCATTTCATGCGACTTTCTAAATGGAATACCTTTTTTTACCAAATAAGTCGCTAAATCGGTCGCATAAATAAAGTCGTCTTCAAGCCCTTTGGCCATATTCTCTTTATTAAATTTCACGGTTTTTATAATTTCTTTAAAAATTGACAGGGAATCATAAATCGTGTCGGCGCTTTCCATAACCGGTTTTTTATCCTCTTGCATATCTCTGTTATACGTTAACGGCAATGCCTTCATCATTATAAGCAACGACAAGAGATTAGAGATTATACCGCCGGTCTTGCCGCGTATAAGCTCTAAGATATCAGGGTTTTTCTTCTGCGGCATAATACTGGAACCGGTGGTAAACTCGTCCTTTAATTCTATAAAATTGAATTCAGAACTGTTCCATATTATCAGTTCTTCGCAAAATCTTGAAAGATGCATGGCAATCATAGACAGTGCAAAATTAAATTCGATAGCAAAGTCTCTATCGGAAACGGCGTCCATACTGTTTCGAGAAATACTTCCGAAACCAAGTATATCGGCTTCCATCTGCCTGTCTATGTCAAAATCTACGCCGGCAAGGGCGCCGCTTCCAAGGGTCATAACGTCCACGGTTTCGTAAACGTTCAAAAGCCTTTTGAAGTCCCTCAAAAACATTTCGTAATATGCCGAAACGTGATGGGACAGAGATACCGGTTGAGCATGCTGAAAATGGGTATAACCGGGGATTACTGTGTCTATATTCGATTTGGCGATTTTTACCAACTCGGCTTCTAAATCCAATAAGACGCCCGCAATATTTTTTATCTCATTTTTTATGTAAAGCCTAAAATCAACCGAAACCTGGTCGTTTCTCGACCTGCCCGTATGAAGTTTTGCTCCGGATTCGGGGACAAGCTCTATCAGCCTCTTTTCTATGTTCATATGAATATCTTCATACTTTTTATTAAACACGAATTTTCCGCTCTCTATCTCTCCCTTAATTTTTAAAAGAGCCCGCTCGATATCTTTTTTTTCCTTATTATCTACTATACCGGCTCTTTCTAATGCGCAAAGATGAGCTATGCTGCCGCCTATATCAAAGGCGGCAAGTTTTTTATCTATATCGATAGATGACGTAAAATTTGCCGTAATTTCAGATATATCCTCTTGAAAACGTCCCCTGACAAAATTATCGGTGCCTTTTATATTCATAGTTTTGTAAGTCGAATTACCCTTTATTCGCTTTCTGCATTAATTTATATCTAATGGATTTTAATTTGATAAACCCTGTAGCGTCGTTTTGCGAATAGGCCCCTTGATCATCTTCAAAGGTAACCATGTTTTTAGAATAAAGGCTTTTATCCGATTTTCTATACAAAACCTCCATAGTTCCCTTATATAACTTTAGTCCTATCGCACCGACAACTGATGTCTGGGTACTGTCTATAAGAGCCTGAATAGCTTTAAACTCCGGACTAAACCGGTTTCCATCATATAACAGTTTGGAGTATTGAGGTATAAGGCTATCTTTAAGCCCTATCTCCTCTCCGGTCAACGTGATGGATTCTAAAAGCCTGTGTGCAAAATTCAATACCGTTCCGGCAGGGGTTTCGTAAACACCCCTCGACTTCATTCCTGTAATTCTCGTCTCCACGATATCTGCTCTTCCTATGCCGTTTTTTCCGGCAATTAAATTTAGCTTTTCTATAAACTCGAACGGCGGCATGCTTTCCCCGTTTAAAGATACAGGATTTCCGTTCTCATACCCTATTTCTATGGATTCGGGCATATCCGGGGCTTTCTGCGGAGACGATGTAATTTCAAACATAGATTCGTCGGGGGCATTCTTTAAATCTTCCAAGATACCACCCTCATAACTTATATGAAAGAGATTCCTATCACTGGAATAAGGTTTTTCTTTAGTGACCGGTACGAGAATACCAAAATCTTTGGCATATTCAATAAGTTCTCCCCTCGAATGAATCGTCCATTCCCTCCATGGGGCTATTACCTTAATGTTAGGATTGACGGCGGAGTAGGCAAGTTCAAATCTAACCTGGTCGTTCCCCTTTCCGGTAGCACCGTGGGCGACATACTTGGCCCCTTTTTCCATCGCAACCTCTATCTGCCTTTTTGCAATCAACGGCCTGGCGGTAGAAGTCCCTAAAAGATATTCTCCTTCATAAAGGGCATTGCCCCTTAATGCCGGAAAAATATAGTTTTCTGCAAACTCTTCCCTCATATCCTCTATTATCGCCTCGACTGCACCCGTCCTCAAGGCCTTTTCTTTGACAGCGTTCAGGTCCTCCTTTTGCCCCACATCGCAACAATAGGCAATAACATCCGCCCTATATGTATTTATCAACCATTTTAAAATTACGGAGGTGTCAAGACCGCCGGAATACGCAAGAACAATTTTATCTTTTACAGCACTCATAATAATATTCCCCCTTAATTTCTAAAAACCGTCTCTATTATAGCCTTTTGAACATGCAACCTGTTTTCTGCTTCTTCGAAAACAAACGGAGAAAATCTCTCGAAAACATCTTCGGCAACCTCTTCATTTCTATGAACAGGGAGGCAGTGAAGAAAAACTACGTCCTTTTTTGCACTTTTTATGACGCTTTCGTCCACGATGAACGGCCTTAACTTATCTATTTTTTCTTTTTCCTCGTCCTGCCCCATGCTTATAAAGACATCCGTCGTAATGACGTCCGCGTCTTCTGCGGCAGAAATCTTATCATGCAAAATATTAAATTTGCCGCCTCTTTCCCGAGACCGGCTTGCAACGGTTTCATATATGTCAAATCCGTCCGGCATGGCCAGTACAAGCTCAAAACCGAGCATAGCCTGAAGGTTTACCCATGAATTCGCCATATTGTTTGCATCGCCTATATAAACTATTTTAAGTCCTTCGACTATATCGCCGATATCTTTTTTAGTATTGTTTTTTGATCCATTTTTGGCTTCATAAGCGGTATAAATATCGGTTAATATCTGCGAGGGATGATACAAATCGGTAAGACCGTTGACAGTAGGCTTTTCAAAGTACCGCGCGAACGTTTCCACTCTTTCCTGTTCAAACGTTCTCACTATTGCACCGTCTATATATCTTTTAAGAACTCTTGCGGTATCCTTTACGGGCTCTCCCCTGCCGAGCTGAAGATCCCTTGAAGACATAAAGATAGGATGTCCGCCGAGCTCTACGATGCCGACCTCAAAAGATACCCTTGTCCTTGTAGATGACTTCTCAAATATAAGCCCTATTTTTTTTCCTTTAAGACAACCGTTGCCGCCTCCGGCTCCTTCCGACTTTAAAATAAAAGACCTTAGAAGGATGTCGTATATCTCGTCTTTTGTAAAATCATAAACCGATAAAAGATTTTTAATCGAATTCATAATATCTCGTCCATTAAAAATTAAATATTATTTATTATCGTTAAGAATTTCGGATATAGATAAAAATAGTAGATCTATTTCATTTTTTTTGATAGTCAAGGGCGGCGTGAGCCTTAAAACCCTATCCTGCACCGCCGTCGTCAAAAAGCCGTTTTCCGTTAGCTTAATGGCTATATCTTTTGCTTTAAGTTCATAAAACTCAATTGCGCTAATGAGTCCGATAGTCCTGATATCCTTAATAAGTCCGGAGAACTCCGCCTTTAATTCGGTTAGTCTATGCATCGTATATTCCCCGCTCTTTAAAACATTCTCCATAAAACCGTCTTTGAGAATCTCGTCAAAAAAGGCATTAGCGACGGATAAAACAAGCGGAGAACCTCCGAAAGTAGAAGCGTGATTACCCGGCTCGAAAGCCCTTGCTACATAATCCCTTGCCAATACCGCACCAACGGGGAGTCCTCCGGCTAAAGGCTTTGCAACGGTCATAACGTCGGGCTCCACGCCAAAATTCATGTAGGCGAAAAGGGCGCCCGTTCTTCCGAGACCGACCTGAACCTCGTCAAATATCAAAACGACATCGTTTTTAGCCGTTAAATCCCTTAATGCTCTCATATAACCCTTATCCGAAATATTTACGCCACCCTCACCCTGAACCGGTTCTACGATTACGGCGCAGTATTCGCTGCCGCTGTTTATTAACTCGGTTACGGCATTAGAATCATTAAATTCGACATGCGTAAATCCGTCCAAAAGCGGTTCAAATCCTCTATGATACTTATCCTGTCCCGTTGCGGAAAGCGCCCCGAAAGTCCTTCCGTGAAAAGAATTCTTCATAGAAATTATTTTATAACCCCTTTTAGAAAATTTCTTCGCATAAATTCTTACAAGCTTTATTGCCCCTTCTATGCTTTCGGCTCCGCTATTGCAAAAAAAAACCTTATCTGCAAATGAATTTTTACAAAGTTTTTCGGCAAGAAGCGCCTGTGGCTCCGTATAAAAATAGTTGGATACGTGGATTAATTTACCGAGCTGATCGATAACAGCCGCATTCAAAGCCGGGTTATTATAACCCAAGCTATTTACCGCAATTCCGGAAGCAAAATCTATATAACTTTTCCCGTTTTCATCGTATAAAATACATCCTTCCCCTTTTACGAGCGTAATATCAAACCTGCCGTAAGTGTTCATTATATATTTATTCGTAAGTTCTTTTATATTCATTTATTTCGTTCAATCGGTTATTTGAGTACCTATTCCTTTTTCCGTAAATATCTCAAGCAAAACGGCATGAGGAATGGAACCGTTTATTATATGGACCTTTTTAACTCCCTTTTTTACGGCATCTATGCAAGAATTCGTCTTCGGTATCATACCGCCGTATATAATGCCTTCCTTTATCATATTTTTTATATCTGCAACGGTCGTTGATGGAATTAGATTGTTTTCAACATTCAAAAGACCGTCCCGGTCGGATAATATTATAAGCTTTTCCGCCTCAAGTTCCGCAGCAATGGCCGAGGCTGCAAAATCTGCATTGACATTGAGCGTATTGCCCTCTTCGTCCATGCTCACCGGAGCAATTACCGGAATAAACGAGGGATCTAACGCCAATAAAATCTTCTTGTTAATGCTTTTTACCTCGCCCACAAAACCCAAATCCACTTTTCCACCGCTTACCCTTGCGGCGGATATGAGGTTTCCGTCTTTGCCGGATAAACCGCATGCCTGCCCGCCGAACTTATTTATCAACGCAACGAGGTTCTTATTTATTTTGCCCGACAAAACCATCTCTACCACTTCCATGGTATCCTTATCGGTCAAACGATAACCTTTATGAAACTTGATACCTATATCAAGTTTGTTTAAAAGAACGTCTATATCCTTACCGCCGCCATGAACTATTATTATGTTTATGCCGATAAGTTTTAAAAGTATGATATCCCTGATAAAACTTTCCATTAATGCTCTATCGACAGCGATAGAACCACCAAATTTTATTACAAAGGTTTTTGATGTAAATTTTTGAATATAAGGCAACGCCTCAAGTAAAATCGTTGCCTTTTTTATATATTCTTCCATTCTATATTATTTATATAACCCATAATCTCTTTATATATATCATAAATTCGATATTCGCAATCATACATTGTATCTGCCGATCAATCAAGGATGTTACAGTATATACCTCGAAAGGTCTTCGTCTTTTATTATGCCCTCCAATCTTTCGTTGACATACTCACTGTTCACTGTAATCTTCTTTGTAGTTTTGCCCTTAAACGGGGCATCAAAAGAAACGTCTTCCATAACCTTTTCTAAAATAGTATGAAGCCTTCTTGCGCCGATGTTCTCGGTTTTAATATTGACCTCTTCTGCAATTCCCGCAATTCTTTCTATCCCGTCCTCGGTAAAGTTAAGATTTACATTCTCCGTTTTAAGAAGCTCGTAATACTGCTTTATCAAAGCACCCTTAGGTTCGGTCAATATTCTCACGAAGTCTTTCTTGGATAAAGAATCCATCTCGACCCTTATCGGAAACCTTCCTTGAAGTTCCGGAATTAAATCCGACGGTTTAGCCATATGAAAAGCTCCGGCGGCTATAAACAGTATGTGCTCCGTCTTGACGGCTCCATATTTGGTCATAACGTTAGAACCTTCTATCACGGGTAACAAGTCTCTCTGCACGCCTTCCCTGGAAACGTCGGGACCGTAAGATTTCTCCCTGGAGGCTATCTTGTCTATTTCGTCGATAAAAATTAAACCGGAATTTTCTACTTTCAAAACGGCATCTTTAACAACCTTATCGTTATCGACGAGCCTCTCGCTTTCCTCACGCACCAATATATCAAATGCCTCGGAGACCCTTATCTTCTCCAACTTTTTCTGCTTGGGAAACATATTGGAAAAGATATCTTTAAAATCCTGCCCTATGTCGTCGACTCCGGACTGGGAAAATATCTCTATGACCGGGATAGGTGGTTTCATGGAAGATTTTATCTCCATTTCGACAAACCTGTCGTCTAATTTTCCCGCTAAAAACATTTTTCTAAATTTTTCTCTAGTATTCGCATAACTGCTCTTTTCGGTTCCGCCGTTAGTTCCGTCCGTTCCGTTTTTTCCGCTTTTTTTGCGTGTTTTCGGAGGCGGTGAGACAAGAATATCTAAAAGCAGCTCTTCTGCGTTTCGTTCCGCTTTATCTATAACCCGCTCGGTTTCTTTTATCCTTTCATTTATATAAGCAGTCTCTACCAGATCCCTAACCATAGACTCGACATCCCTTCCCATATAGCCTACTTCTGTAAATTTGGATGCCTCGACCTTTATAAAAGGAGAATCCGAAAGCTTGGCGATACGTCTCGCTATTTCGGTTTTACCCACGCCGGTAGGTCCTATTAACAGAATATTTTTAGGAACTATATCCTCCCTAATCTCGTCCGGAACATTATTTCTTCTAAAACGCGTTCTTAAGGCAATGGCAACCGATTTTTTAGCATTATCTTGCCCGATTACATACTTATTAAGCTCTTTGATTATTTCTCTCGGTGTCAGAAAATTTATTTTTTTAGTCATATTGATATTATATCTCCTCCATAATTATATTTTCGTTCGTATAAATACAAATGCGTGCGGCTGTTTTCATCGAATATTCGGCGATTTCTTTCGCGCCCAAATCCGTCTTTTCCAATAAGCCGAGAGCGCAGGCTAATGCGTACGGGGCACCAGAACCTATGGACAATGCATCTTCGTCCGGCTCTATGACGTCTCCGGCTCCGGATATTACAAAAGAATCGGTTTTATCAACTACAATCATCATAGCCTCTAACCGCCTCAATATCTTATCCGTCCGCCAATCTTTTGCGAGCTCTACGCTTGCCCTTTTCACGCTTCCGCTATATTTTGAAAGCTTTTCTTCCATTTTTTCAAAAAGAGTAAAGGCATCGGCGGTTGCTCCGGCAAAACCGGCTATCACAGTATCGTTGTAAAGGCGCCTCACTTTTCTGGCTTTGTGTTTCATAACGGTATCTCCGAGGGTAACCTGTCCGTCGCCTGCAACGACGACGTGACCGTTCCGTCTGATCCCTATTATCGTAGTCCCCATAAGTCTTATTGCTCCATTATTGCCGCTATCCATTGATTTATTTCTCCTTTCGTTCCACCCGTTCAGGTAGGAACATTATAGTTTATTTCCGCTTCCCTCATCTCATGCGCAGGCGATCCATATATTTTACTTACCCCTTGTATAGTCATTAATGCCGGTTCCTGTGCCGGAAAGCGGATGAGCATTATTATAAACGTCTATAAGCTTTTTAATACTTAAATGAGTATATTTTTCCGTCGTAACCAAATTAGAATGTCCCAGCATATCCTGAATCGACCTTAAATCGGCTCCGTTATCCAAGAGATTCGTAGCAAAAGAATGCCTCAGGCTGTGTGGAGAAATATTCTTAAATTGTCCCGTTATTACCATAGATTCTTTGACTATTCTGTGTATCGTCCTTCTCGTAAGGCGATCGCCATTTTTATTAATGATAATACACCCTTCTTTCGGTGTTAAATCTATCACGGATAAATAATAAAGCCAGGTTTTAATCTTATCTGCGGTTAATCCGGTAAGCGGAACGATTCTCTGCTTAGAACCCTTCCCGAAAATCCTGACATAGCCGCCTCCTATTTCTAAATCGGTTTTTTTAACCAAAATTAATTCGCTGACTCTAAGTCCGCTTCCGTATAAAAATTCAAGAATGAGATCGTTTCTGACCGCTCCGAAATATTTAATGATATCTACACCGGAATAGTTGGAACCCTTGAATAAAGATTGAATTGAACTTAAATCTATTCCATTTAATCTATCCCGTTTTAATTTTAAATCGAAATAATTATTTAATAAAAAATCCGCTTCTTTCGCCGTTAAAAAAAACGGCAGTTTCTTCTCCACTTTCGGAAGGCTTATTAAAAAAGAGGGGTTTTGTTTCAATATATGTTTTTTTTCTAAAAAATTAAAAAACGATTTTATGGACTCAATCTTCCTTGCAAGGCTTACCTTTTTAATATCTGCATAAATATTGCTCAAATAACCTTTTATCTCGAATTCTGTAATGTCTTCAATTGAATTAACGGATGTTTCTTTATTAAGATAACCGATAAAGGCCCTGACATCGGATGTATACGCAAAAACGGTATTGGGAGAGTAATTTTTTTCTAATTTAATATTTTTTGCAAAATCTTCCAGAAAATCTTCCATTTAGATATTTCTATATGTTAAAATTAATTATTGAGATAAAACAATTTTAAAATTTATATTATACCATAATTAAAAATTTAAATTAATAAATTAAATAAACCTGTAGGTCAAAACAAAAGCGCCAAGTATTATACAGTAAAGCGCAAAGGGATAAAGGGCGTTAATTTCATGTTTTTTAAAATATTTCATGAGAACGTAAATGCTTAAATATGCGGCAACAGCAGCGGCTAAGCCTGCGACTACGGAAACCGTATCGAAGTGAAGCATATGCAGTTTTATCATTTTCGGGACCTCCAGAAGTCCGGCGGCAAGAATAATAGGTGCAGCCAAAAGGAATGAAAATCTTGCGGCATATTCATGTTTAAAGCCCAGATAAAGTGCCGCAATCATCGTTATCGCGGAGCGCGATATGCCCGGAATTAGAGCAAAAGATTGAAAAACCCCTATAATCAGCGCGGCAGTAATCGTCATATCGGATATCTTGGCGATACCCTGCTTTTTTCTTTTCTTCTCACCGAAATATAATATTACTCCGTTTAGCATGAGGAAAGCGGCGGCAACTTCGGTATAACCGAAGAGCCTTTTCAGCTCATGAACAAATAAAAGCCCTATAAGACCTGCCGGAATAGTGGCAAGGACAATAAGATAAAGGGTTTTAGAGTCTTCGTTTATATTGAGATTTTTATTTTTTAAACCGACGAAAAAACCCTTAAATAATTTAATCCAGTCTTTATAAAAATATATTATCAGGGCAAAGGCGGTTCCCAGATGAAGTACAACAAGAAACGGTAAAAAACCCTCCGACTGTCTGTTAATATGCCAATTCAAAAGAGCCGGCACTATAACTCCGTGCGCCAAGCTTGAAATCGGGAACAGCTCCGCGATGCCCTGTATAATCGCAAGGGTTACGGCATGAAAAAAAGAAAGATGAATCATCTATCCTCCAATTTTTAAAAATTTAACTTATTTTTATCCTACCCGTTCTTTTTTCGGCTAATTTAATATAATTCCAATAAAATGTCAATAAAAACGCCGTGCAATAATTTCATTGAAGAAATCGACCTTTTATGCTAAGTTAGAGGTATAATGGAAGATAGGATCCCCCCGCATTATAAAAAACATACAATGATGGAGACGGCGGCCGAAAGCAAAAATTATAAATGGATAGTTCTTGCCATATCGGTTACGGCTTCCTTTATGGCGATATTAGACATTAATATCGTTATAGTGGCGCTTCCGAAGATGATGTCCTATTTCGGAGTCAACATTACTACGATAGACTGGATCATCATAGCCTATACCATCACATACTCCATCATCATACTGATTACAAGCTTTGCCAGTAGAAAATACGGACTAAAAATACCTTTTATAATTTCTATCATATTCTTTTCAATAGGCTCCGGCTTTTGCGGATTTGCCCCTTCTTACAATATACTTATCTTTTTCAGAATTATTCAGTCTGTCGGAGGGGCAGGGCTTATTCCTATTTCTATCAGTCTAATTGCAAAATATTTTAAAGCACGCGAAAGGGGAACCGCCATGGGCATCTGGACAATCGGGATAATGGTGGCTCCGGCTTTGGGTCCCGTAATCGGAGGCTATTTTGTAGATTATGTAGATTGGAGAATGATATTCTATTTTAACGTTCCAATCGGCGCAATTCTTCTTCTGGCAACCTTGATTTTTTTGAAAAACGATATACCGTTAAAACGATTTACAAAAAAATTCGACTTTGTCGGTTTTATTCTTATAGCAATTTGTCTGGGAACGTTGCTGTATGTTCTTAACGAGGGGCAAACGCTTGAATGGGATTCGCCGATAATCAGACTAAACGAATTAATCGGCGGGGCTTCTTTTTTACTCTTTATTGTAGTGGAGATATTTACTAAAAAACACCTGATGGATTACTCGCTGTTTAAAAACAGAAATTTCTTGGCGGGAAATATAGTAAATTCGATAAGAGCCGGGGCAATTTTCAGCACTTTATTTTTGCTGCCTATATTCATCGAAAACATATTGAACTATAACGCCATGAATGCCGGATATTTAATGGTACCCTTTGCTATAGCCGTAGCCGTTATGTCCCCGATAGCGGGAAAAATTTCCGACAAATACGGAACTAAATACCTGCTTGTAGCGGGAATGTTCATATTCGCAATATCAAATTTCTCGCTTGGAAGCATATCGCTTCAAACCTCCATACCTTTTATTGTATATAATCAAATTTTAAGGGGAATAGGGGTAGGGCTGGTAAATGCGCCGGTGATGATAGCAGTCATCAACTCGGCCAAATTCGAACAAATACCGGATGCATCCGCTTTATATAATGTTTTGTTTCAGATAGGGGCATCCTTTGGAATAGCATGGTCGGGGGAAGAACTTGCAATTCGCCAAGTTTACCATTTAAATCAGTATTCAAAAAATATAAATTATAATTTTTTCGAATTTAAAAAAGTTATAAACCTTTTACACGGCGATATAATAAAAAACGGCAGCTCCTTTGCCAAAGCGGTTTTGCATCCGTCAAACGCAATAAGGATATTCGATGCCATGATCAACAGGTTGTCTTTAATAGGGGCTTACGGGGACGTATTTGTTATTCTCGGTTATTTATGTATATTCGGCGGAATAGCCGCACTGCTCGTAAAAAATACTACAAAATGATGCCTTGATTTAAGTTGAGTATTATATTATTATTGAAATGAAAAAACCCAATTTCAATCAAGGAAAAAAGCATTATGATAGCCTATTTCGTTATGGAGTGCGCCGTAGACAGCCGTATTCCCACATATAGCGGCGGGCTCGGAATACTTGCGGGGGATACACTGCAAAGCTTTGCCGACCTCAACGTACCTGCCGTCTGTATAACTTTATTATGGAAAAACGGCTTCGTTTCACAAAAGGTTTCAAATGACGGGGTGCAGTTAGATTCTGTTCAGGAATGGAATATCGAAAAATACATGCAGCCTACCGGCGTCAAAGTGAAAATCCCCATAGGGGAAAAAGACGTTACGATTACCGCATTCAAATATATGGTTGAGTCCACAAACGGCGACAACGAAATCGACGTATATTTTCTTACCCCCGATATCTCTGAAAACGACTCCGAAACTAGGCGTATGTGCGACAGGCTGTATATCGAAGGGGGCTTGACCCGCCTTAAACAAGAAATAATATTGGGCATAGGCGGATATGAAATACTAAAAGCCTTAAACTATAAACCGTTTCTCTATCATATAAACGAAAGCCATTCGGCTTTGCTTATTGCGGGTCTTATGAAAGACACAGGCGATTTAGACAAAGTCAAATCGCGCGTGGTCTTTACCACCCATACCCCTATTCCCGCTGCTTTCGATAAGTTTGAAATGAAAGACGTAAAAAATATGCTCGGCAGATATTGCGGCAATGACATATTTAAAAAAATTTACCGTGAAGAATTGAGGGATAAAGACGAATTTAATCTATCATGGCTTGCCGTTAAGAATGTTAAAAACATCGTGGCTGTTTCGCGAAAACATAAATTTGTCTCGGAAAAAATATTCGAGGGATATAACATTAAATATGTTACCAACGGCATTCATCACGTAAAGTGGGCTTCGTCACATCATAAAATGTTATACGCAAAATATATTAAGGGCTGGGAAGAAGACCCTAACCTGCTGAGACAAGCCGCATGCATTCCGGACACGGATTTTATACAAGCGCATATTCTTTGTAAAGAGACCCTTATTGAAATGGTAAATTCCGAGACGGACTCATCTTTCATCCCGACAGATTTTACCATTGCCTTAGCAAAGAGGATTACCCAGTATAAGAGAAATAACCTTATACTCTCAAATCCGGATAAGCTTATAGAGATAGCGGAAAGAAAAGGTAATATACAGATAGTATTCGCAGGGAAGGCCCATCCTGCCGACGATACGGGTATGGCCTTGATAAAATCTATCCATGATGCATCTCGGTACATTGCCTCTAAAACTAAAAACGTTAAAATAGCTTTTCTTGAAGATTACAATATTCATAAGGCCGGCATAATATTATCGGGCGTCGATTTATGGCTGAATAATCCGGTAAGACCCCTTGAAGCCTCCGGTACCAGCGGTATGAAAACGTCTCTTAACGGCGTTCCTAATTTTAGCGTTCTTGACGGATGGTGGCTTGAAGCCTGTATGGAGGGAATTAACGGGTGGGCGATAGGTCCCAGATCGGCATGGACTGACCTTAGCTATTCCGACGACGTACAAGATTTAAACGATATTTACGGAAAATTGGAATATAATATATTAGATTTATATTATAAAAACTTTACCGACTACATCAAGATAATGAAAATGGCGGTTTCGACTATAGCGCCTCATTTTAACACCCACAGAATGGTATCTGAATACGTAACCAACTTGTATCTTACCGGAATAATAACGTGCTATTTGTAATATTTAAGCATCTAAACGATCCGGCTTTATTATAATCTTTAGCGAATCCTGTGCCTTGGCCGTAAGCTCAAATCCCCTCGCTATATCTCTCATCGGGAGTCTTTCCGATATCATATCCTTGACGTTAATCCTATTCGTTCTTATAAACTCTAAAGCAAGACGATGGTCAAGAATGGAACCGGCATAAGAACTTACAAGGGTAATCTCCGTTCTCCAAAATATTTCATTGATAGAAAGCGGAAGCATGGCCCCTTCGTCCGCCGCGCCGAAAAACAGAACGATTCCGCCCCTTCTTGCGGATTTAAGTCCCTGCAATATAGCACTGCCGGCGCCGGTGGCCAAAATAACAACATCGGCTAAAAAACCATCACTTATTTCCTTAACCGTTTCGGACAGATTTAAATCCTTGTTTCCGGCATTAAACACATAGTCTGCGCCAAACTTCTTTGCATAATCGAGCCTCTTTTCATTTATATCCGTTGCTATAATCCGAGTTACGCCGGTAGCTTTCAATAGGGAAATATGCAGGAGTCCTGCGAGTCCGCTTCCGATTACGACTACCGTATCTCCCGGTTTTACTCCGGCCAACCTTTGCCCCCTGACTACACAGGCAAGCGGTTCGACGAAGGTTCCTTCTTCAAAACCGACGGAATCCGGCAAAAGATATATTCCGTTTTTTACGTTTATTTTCGAAAGCCTTAAAAATTCAGAAAATCCACCCGGATCAAAGTTGGTAGACCTCAATGTTTCACACATGGTTTGATGCCCGTCTATGCAATATTTGCAGGTATTACACGGAACGTGATGCGCTACGCATACTCTATCTCCAACTTTATGCCCCGTGACGTCTTTTCCGGCATCGGCTATCACTCCGGTAACTTCGTGCCCTAAAACAAGCGGAACCTTATCTCTCCTGTACCATTCTATAACGTCGCTGCCGCAAATCCCGCTCGCCTCTACCTTAATCAAAATTTCACCCGCGCCTATCTTCGGAATGTCTTTTTCGATTATTCTTATATCTTTATTGCCATAATACAGCGCCGAATACATAATAAACCACACCTTGACATTAAAAAATCTATTCTTTAAATAAACCTTTATAGTAATCTAACGACAGCCTTAACCCTTCATTCAATGAAAACCTCGGATTAAATCCCAGCTCCGACTTAGCCTTGGTTATATCAGATTCGGAAAACCTTATATCCCCATCTCTAAAGGGTCCGTAGGTATATTTAATATCGCTGCCGAAGAAATCTTTCAATACCCCAATGAGTTCATTCAAGCTGACGGATTTACCGCTTCCTGCATTATATACCGCCGCTTTCTTTTCTCCGGTATACATTACGGCAAGAAAGTTTAATGCTGCTATATCGTCTATATAGCAAAAATCCCTTGTAGTCGTACCGTCTCCGTTTACCGCGAAACTTTCGTTTTGCAGAATTTTTTTAACCCACGTCGGAATAACGGCGGCATAAGCCGAATAGGGATCCTGAAACCCGCCGTATATATTGAAATACCTTAAGCCTATAGACTCGAAACCGAAAGTATTGAAAAAAGCCTTTGCGTAAATCTCGTTGGTAAACTTTGCCGCCCCGTAAATTGAAAGAGGATCACCCATGTTTTCCTCTACCGACGGTATATTTAAATTACTACCGTAAACGGCGGAACTTGAAGCGTAAATGAACCTCTTGACACCCGAAAGCCTCGAAGCGTTCAGCATATGAAAAAAGGCCGTATCGTTATTGGAATGAAAAAGCTCAGGCTCTTTAAGAGACCAGGGGACGGAGGCGATTGCCGCCTCATGAAAAACGTAATCTATGCCTTCGGTTACGTTTTTACACGTCTCTAAATCGTTTAAATCGCCTTTAATAAATTTAAAATCGGCGGCCTTATTATTTTCCCTTGCAAAAGCTTCGATATACTCTATATTGGAAACCCTACCGGTAATAAAGTTATCGATGCCGGTTACGCTCTGCCCCAGTTCTAAAAGCCCCAGCGTTAGATTTGTTCCTACGAAACCGGCGACTCCCGTAACCAAAAACCTTATTTTTTTACCTTTAAACCGGTCTTTTATTGTTTTATCCATCTCAGTCTGCTTGTGCGTTAGCCAATTCCTCGTCTTCTTCCATTGCGAACACTACGTCTCGTTTTCTTAAAATCCCCTCATAATTTCCTTCCGAGTTAATAACTACGAGTTCATCGGTATCTTTTCTAAAAAAACTATGAACCGCAATATCCAATGTTTCGCTTATTCTTATCCTCGGTATACTGGACGAATCCATAATATCCTTTGCCACCCTTGAATCGTCGGGTGAGGTCATCATAATATTTTTTATTTTGTCGTATTTAACGACACCTACTATCTTACCGGTTTTATCTATAACCGGATGCATAAAGAAATTGGAATTAAAAAAGATACTAATCATTTCGTATAAAGGCATATCGGGATTTATCGGCTTGGCAATGCTATTTTTTTCTAAGATATCCTTAACGGAGTATCTTTGAAGGGGTTTAATCAAATAATCCTTAAAATGCGCCGGGGATTCCATTCTATTCTTTTTCTGCTTAGAGTAAATACTCTTTTTACCGCTTGCAAAAAAGGTTATTGCAGAAACAAGCATTAAGGGCGGCAAAAGCACATAGCTTCCGGTCAATTCGGAAACCATGATAAAAGACGTTATCGGAACCTTTGCGGCGCCCGCGAAGAAACCGCCCATGCCTATTAAGACAAAGGTTGCAACGTCGGTAGTAGTTACTAATTGCGGCAACAGAATATGAAAAATTATTCCAAAGGCACCCCCAAAGGCACCCCCGATAACGAGAGACGGCGAATAAACGCCCGCCGAACCCCCGGAACCTATAGTGAAGGAAGTCGCGACTATTTTAAGAAATCCTAAAAGAACTAAGGTTACTAATGCTAATTTTCCCAATACCGCGAGCTGAAGCCAGCCATAACCTACGCCCATTACTTCCGGAAAAAAATATGCTATAACTCCGACTACCGCCCCTCCTATCATCGGTTTAAAATGGGGCTTGATTTTCATTTTATCGAAAAGCTTTTTAACCGAGTAAAAAACTCTTACATAAAAATTTCCTGCAAATGCTAAAAATATTCCAAAAATGGCATAAAAAACGAGAAGTATCGGTTTAGTATGGGTAAACGGCACGTGTACCATTAGTTCCGGCCTAAAACCGGCATAAAAATATGCATATATGGAGTATCCTACAATTGCCGCTATTATTGAAAGCAGCAGCGCGCCCCCTTCAAAATCCACATCGGCATATAAAACCTCCACACCAAACATCGCCCCTGCAAGAGGAGCCTTAAAAATGGCACCTATTCCGGCACCTATTCCGGCCACGAGCAATGCCCTTCTATCAGGAATCGGCAAACCCAAATATTTGGCAAGAACAGACCCGAAACCCGCTCCTATCTGCGCTACAGGACCTTCTCTACCGCCGGAACCTCCCGAACCAAGAGTAATTGCCGAAGCGATAGTCTTAATTATAGGGACTCTTCCCCTTATAATACCGTCTTTATTATGGAAGGAATCAATAGCCGCATCAGTTCCGTGACCTTCGGCCTCCGGCGCAAATATAAAAACAAGCAGACCGGACAAAAGTCCGCCTATCATTATGACTAAAGGAAGCATCCAGAGTATCGGTTCCGTTCCCGGAGGGGCGGCGGTTTTTCCCATCAATCCAGCTACGGGAGAGTAATAATGAGCAAGATCTTCTCTAAAAATAAATTTAAAAAGTGCTATAAGCGAGGTAAATATTATTGCGCCTACTCCGGCGACAATTCCGACTAATACTCCAAAAAAAAGCCATCTGGAAAAATAAAAAATAGACCTATCATGACACATTACTATTTTTCTTTTGATGTTTGTCCTAAATCTTACAAATTTATCTTTCAAATTAGGCAACCTATTGACACCCTCCTTTATTTAAATTTTTATATTAGTGCAGATTATTAATGACTATTCCCTTGTCAGTCGAATACAACAAGGGATAAGAATGGCAGCCCCAACGGGATTCGAACCCATGCTACTGCCGTGAGAGGGCAACGTCCTAACCGCTAGACTATGGGGCCGTTTATTGATTATACAACATTTTAAAAATAAAATAAACCCTATTATTTAATTTATTTGCGTTAACCGAGCGTTTCGTTAAAACCGGAGTGATATTGCTGATTTTTTATCTTATTTTTAAAATGTACATACTGCCTTGCGCCGCCTGAACTCAAGCCCTTGACGCCGACGTTATTATCGCATGTTATAAAGCAACCGTTGTTTATAACATGTTCTTTTTCTAAAGAACTGTTTAAGCTTGAGCAACCCGAAAGCAAAATCCCGCCCAATCCCGTCAAAAATATAACTATAAGAATCTTCTTCATTTACGTCTTACCCTCTTAATTTAATTATTTAGGTAATCGCTCATTATTTTTATAATATACCTGCCGTAACTGCTTTTAACATATTTTTTAGACAATTCTTTCAAACCGTCAAGTGTAATATAATCCATTTTATATGCGATTTCTTCTATACAGCCTATTTTGAGCCCTTGCCTCTTTTCCAGCATTTCTACGAATTTAGAGGCATCCATTAAACTTTCCGGCGTTCCGGTATCAAGCCATGCATACCCCCTGCCGAGAGTCACCACTTTTAGGTTTCCGTCTCTTAGGTACGTATTGTTTATATCGGTTATTTCAAGTTCCCCTCTTTTCGACGGTTTTAAAGTTTTAGCTATATCTACCGCTCTTTTATCGTAAAAATAAACACCCGTAACGGCATAATTAGATTTAGGGCTTTCGGGTTTTTCTTCTATCGACAAAATTTCTCCGGCACCGTCTATTTCTATAACCCCGTATCTTTGAGGGTCTTCGACGTAATATGCAAATATGACGCCTCCGCTTTTTTGTTTTACGATGTTTTTAGCATAATTAAACTTTTCAGAAATACCGTGTCCGTAAAAGATATTATCGCCTAAAATCAGGCAAACATCGTCTTTTCCTATAAAGTTTTCTCCAATTATAAATGCCTCCGCTAACCCGCCCGGCGATAATTGCTCCTTATAATTTATATTAATTCCGATATCGCTTCCATCCCCCAACATTGCCTCAAATTTATCCATGTCTGACGGTACAGCGATTATTAAAACATCCCTTATGCCGGCAAGCATAAGAGTCGATAGGGGGTAATAAATCATGGGCTTATCGTAAACGGGCAAAAGCTGCTTGCAAACGCTCAAAGTTATAGGATAAAGCCTTGTCCCGCTGCCACCCGCAAGAATTATACCTTTCATATTTTATATACGGTTTATTATTATTTTTACTACACGAGTTTTTATATTATAATATAATGACATAAAAAACAATGAAAATAATAAATATAGATTCGTTAGCATATGGGGGATATGGGGTCGGAAGAATTGATTCCAAGGTTATATTCGTAAGCCATGCGTGTCCAGGAGATACCCTTAAGATAGATGTTTACGATGAACGCAAGAGATATGCATTCGGCAGAATTATAGAAATCATAACCCCGGCGCCTAAGAGGATTGCCCCGGTATGTAAATACTTCGGCATTTGCGGGGGATGTAACTACCTTAACATATCCTACGAAGAGGAGCTTTTATGGAAAGAGGAGATTTTTCGAACCGAATTTAAAAAAATCTTTAAAAATATAATTAATATTAAAGATATTAAATTGATACATGATTTTGAAGGCAGTAATTGTCTTAAATACAGGCAAAAAATAGGATTAAAAATCTTTCCTCCCTTTATCGGATTTTATCAAAGATCATCCCATCATATCGTAGATACGGAATATTGCTATCTTGCAAAAGAAAGCCTCAATGAGATGTTGAAAAATATGAGGGGGCTGCTCTTAAGCGATAATTATAAAAACACCCTGCTAAATAAGGCGACGAAGATAACACTGACGGATGCCGGGGTAAAAAACATAACCTTGGATTTAAATAATGACATGAAAAACTACGATGAGGTCTCAAGGGATATAATGGATAAAACCGGTGCGGATAATATTTTCTTTGAATCTCCCGACAAAATAATCGCGAGACATAAAGAATCATCACGCAATTATTTTATTTTGAAAGATAAAAAATTTGCATATGCCCTCCCCTCCTTCATTCAGGTAAACGAAGAACAGAACAGAAACATAATAAGCATAATCACCGGATATATTGAAAGCAGGGGGATTAACTTTAAGAACATCTTAGATTTATATTGCGGATATGGAAATATTACCCTTTTTTTGGCAGCTTACGCAAAAACGGTTACGGGGGTCGAAGCAAATAGCTTTTCGATCAAACTCGGAGAAAAAAATCTTAAATTAAACGATATTAAAAATATCAATTTTATAATGTCGGACGTCATTAATTTTGTAGAAAAGGCCAATAAGAAAATGACCGGTTTTGACCTTATCGTTCTCGATCCGCCAAAAGCCGGAATCAAAGGTTTAGTACCTAAAATAGCGAAATTGAATCCGAATTTCGTAATATACGTTTCGTGTGATACCGTTACACTTTTAAGAGATTTAAGGGCATTTGTGAAAACGGGGTATACTCTGGAGCAAATAAATTTGATAGATATGTTTCCGAGAACATATCATATGGAACATATAGCATTTTTAAGCAAATAAATTCCCGCCGAATCAAACCGCTTTTATAACTTTACCCGCCTTAATACACTTTGCGCAGACCTTAACCTTCTTATTTCCACCTTTGGAAATAACAGCTTTAACGATATGCAAATTAGGAAGCGACACCTTTTTAGTCTTGTTATTGGCATGCGATACCTTGTTACCGTATTGGATACCCTTTCCGCAAATGCTGCAAACTCTCGACATGTTAATATTCCCCTCTTGTTCAAAAATAAGTATAAAATGCTATTACTTTAAACGACCCGTTAATTGTATTATTTAATTAGTAAATTGTCAACACCCCTACGACTTTCCTTATCCCGTCACTCTGTTGACCTTTATCACGCCCTTAATCGATTTTATTCCGTTTAGGATTAATTCTACCTGCTTGTCGTTTTTAACCTCTATATCGAACAAGTGAATAGCCCTTTCGTCTTTAACAGTCCTGACCTGTACTTTGGAAATATTAGCTCCTTTTTCTGAAATCAAAGAGGTTATGCCGGCCAAAATCCCTTTCTTATCGCTGGTAATAATCTTTATCTTCGTTTCAAAAAACTCCTGATTAGACGACGGTTGTTCTAAAGCCTTTTTCCAATCAACTTGTATGAATCTACTCTCATCCATGCCAATTATATTTTTACAATCCGTTTTATGAATTATGACCCCACGTCCCTTTGAAATAAATCCGAGTATATTGTCCCCCGGGATAGGATGACAGCAACCCGCTAATTTGTAAAGTAAATCCCCGTCGAAAGAGGACACGATAGCCCCATTTCCGCTGAAAATTCCGGCAGTGCCTCTCCCTGTGCCGGGTTTTATCCTTCTGATTATTTTATTTATTACGCTGCCGGTAGTCTTGGTAATCAGCGATAATTTATTTCTCTTTTTATAACCGGGTATAACCATCGAGAATATATAGGAAGGGGCATATTTTCCATAGCCTATTCCGGCAAACAAATCGTCGTCGGTTTTAAGCGAAAGTTTTTGCAATGATTGATTTACCAGCTCTTTAAAACTAATTGTCTTATTGTTAACCTTCTTAAATTCTCTTTCTAAATTTTCTCTTCCGGAGACGATACTCTCGTCTCTTTCCGTCTGCCTTATGTAACTTCTTATTTTTGATATCGCCTTTGAAGATTTGACGTATCCCAACCAGTCTCTTGAAGGATAATGGCCTTCCTTTGTAATAATTTCTACTATATCTCCATTAGAAAGTTTATGCTTCAACGGAACGATAACACCATTAACAATCGCACTAGTAGCTTTATCGCCGATCTCGGTATGAATGGAATACGCAAAGTCAACCGGCGTAGAATCCTTAGGGAGGGCGATAACCTTCCCGTTTGGCGTAAAGACATAAACTTCATCCTGAAAAAGGTCTATCTTTACGCTGTCTAAAAACTCATGAGGGTCTTTAAGCTCTCTCTGGTATTCTACAAGCTGTCTTAACCAGTTGAACCGGTCTAAATCTTGTTTTTCTACGGGCATATCTTCTTTGTACTTCCAGTGAGCGGCTATACCGAATTCATCGATAAAGTGCATCTGCTTGGTCCTTATCTGAATCTCTACCCTCATTCCCTCCGGTCCGATTACCGTGGTATGCAAAGAACGATATAAATTTGCCTTGGGCATTGCGATATAGTCTTTAATTCTGCCCGAAATAGGTTTCCATATAGAATGGACTATACCTAATGCTTCATAGCACTCCGTTTCGGTATTGACTATGATTCTTAATGCTAATAAGTCGTAAATATCCTCAAAACTGACGTGCTGTCCTATCATTTTTTTGTAAATACTGTAAAAATGCTTGGGTCTCCCGTAAATCTCGGCTTTAAGTTTGTGTTTTTTTAAATTTGCCATAAGAATATCGGATACCTTTTCGATATACTTCTCTCTCTCTATCCTTTTTTTATTTACCTTAAATGTTAAATCCTTATAACTTTCGGAATTTAAATATTTAAAAGACAAGTCTTCCAATTCGCTTTTGATAAAGAAAATTCCGAGCCTGTTGGCAAGCGGGGCATAAATATCCAATGTTTCCTGCGCTATTTTAATCTGCTTATCCCTCGGCAAAAAATTCAAGGTTCGTAAATTATGAAGTCTATCGGCAAGCTTTATAACGATGACCCTGATATCCTTCGCCATCGCTACTATCATTTTTCTTATATTTTCCGCCTCAAGCTCTTCGGAACTCTTAAAAGACAACTTGCCGAGTTTGGTCAACCCGCCCACTATAAACGCGGTCTCCTCTCCAAACTCTCGCTTTATGTCTTCCAATGTAGTCAAGGTATCCTCGACGGTGTCGTGAAGCAGTGCCGCAACAACCGAGGGACAGTCCATTCTTAAGCCGGCAACGATAGCCGCAACCTCTATCGGATGCGTTAGATAAGGCTCTCCCGAGAACCTTTTTTGTCCATGATGTACCTTTTTAGAAAAATTATAGGCTTTTTTAAACAGCTTGAACCTCTCGCCGTGTATTTCTTCTATAACCACGTCGTCCATGCTATTTATGTTGCTTCTAAAAAGTTCTATGAGGCTATTTAGCGAAAGAAAATCGCCGGAGGGGTTGATAACGGTAACAAACTTTTCATCCGGGTCCATAACTATTTGATTTTTTGTTTTACGCCGACATAGCCTCTCGCTATCTCCCTTAGGGCAATAACTATAGGTTTATTTTTGCTGTCTATTTTAGGCTCTGCACCCTCCATAATCTGCCTCGCTCTTTTTGCCGCTATTATTACGAGTGCAAACCTATTTTCTACGTTTACTAAGCAATCCTCAATGGTAACTCTTGCCATTTAACAGTTTCTCCTCTAATTTGATTTTAATCTAACTTAAATTTATTCCTGCATCTCTCGGCAATAACTATAGATTTTAATTTTAAATATGCCTCGTCTAAGTCATCGTTTGTAATAATATAATCGTAAATGCCGCTCTTTTTAACCTCCACGCCGGCAATATTTATCCTGCGGCTCAATTCTTCTTCGCTCATGCCCCCCCTTTTTAGCAGCCTTGTCTGCAGGTCGCTATATGACGGAGGGGTTATAAATACGGTAACTAATCTATTTGCATTTTTAATACCCCTGTAAATCTTAATCAGCCTCTCGACTCCCTGAACATCTATCTCCAACAATATATCGAATAAGGAGTTATTATCTGCAACAACCGACTTATACGCCGTACCGTATCTTTTTCCGAATATATTTGCCCATTCTATAAACTCGCCTTCCTTTATCATTTTATCAAATTCCGCGTCATTAATAAAATAATAACTTACTCCGTCTTTTTCCCCCTTCCTTTTAGTTCTCGTAGTATAAGAAACACTCGGCTTTATATTGCCGAATTCTACGGAAAGCATGCTGCAAAGAGTGGTTTTACCCGTACCGGACGGAGCAGACACCGCAAAAACCAAACCCTTGGGCTTGCCGTTAAGATGTAAAATCTCATCCATAAATAATTTTTCCTCATATTCCGGCAATTAATCTTTATCTTCCATTCTCGTAATAATAGTGGCCGAGTTTAGTGCCGAAAGCACGATATGTCCTGAATCCGTGATTATAACGGACCTTGTCTTCCTGCCCTCGGTAGCATCTATTAAACGGTTATCATCTCTTGCAGTTTCCCTAAGTCGTTTAATGGGAGACGACCCTGAAGATACGACGGCTACAACCCTGTTTCTCGATACTACGTTTCCAAACCCTATCTTAATAAACATTGGTACTTTCATATTTTTACTCATCCCTTGCTTAACCTCTACCGATGACTATTCCGACGCTAAAAGACCGATAAGTTCATCCGCCCCGACCGCATATGTACCAAGCTGAGACACCGCTATGCTTGCGGCTGCGTTAGCAATATAACAGGCATTAAAAATACCCGCCCCGACACTCTGCGCCACCGTAAGGGTAGAAATAACGGTATCTCCGGCACCGGTTACGTCGTAAACGTCTTTTGCCCGGGCTCTCAAATGAAGAGGACTATCGCTGCCGGAGAAAAGAGACATACCAGCCTCCCCTCTCGTTATAAGCAAATAATCCGGCTTCACTTTTTTGATCATTATTTTGCTTGCCTTTTCGAGAGTCCTATCGTCTTCTATTTTGACTCCGGAACAACCGGAAGCCTCATTTATATTAGGCGTCAATATGGAAACATTCTTATAAAACTTAAAATTTTCGATTTTCGGGTCAAGCGCTATAAATTTATTTTTATCTCTTAAAAGGTTTACTAAGGAAGAGAAAAATTTACTTTCTATAAGCCCTTTGCCGTAATCGGATATTATGACGGCGTCTATATCGTCGATTATTTGCTTAATGCCGGTCAATAGCGTTTTGTAAACCCTGCCGGTAAACTTTCCATTATCTTCCTTGTCAAATCTAACAATTTGCTGATTGTGCGCAATTACTCTCGTTTTTATAATAGTTTGAAAACTATTTAATGTCAATATGAAAGATGAATTTATGTTACCTACATTAACCAATCGTTTTAACTCATCCCCGTTATAATCGTCTCCCACTACCCCCGCTATATAGACTGAGGCACCGAGCTTGGCTACGTTCTTTGCGACATTTGCCGCCCCGCCCGGCATCAGTTTTTCATATTTGACGTTAACGACCGGAACCGGCGCTTCAGGCGATATTCTGCTTACGTTCCCGTAAACAAAATGATCGACTAAAATGTCTCCCACTACAAGTATTCTTGCTTTATTGAACCTTTTTACTATGCTTAATGGATTTCCGCCGCTATAGTTGTTATTGTCGTTAGTCATATCTGCGTTTTAATATATAATTAAATTATTTTAAGGCGACGATGCGGATGTAAAAGATTGAAACAGTTTAAGCGTTTTATCCGCGCAAATGTTTATGTTAAATCTTTCCGCTATTGTTTTTCTGGCCTCTTTACCCATTGCTATGGCATGATCTCCACTATTATACACGGAAATCAACTTTTGATAAATAGCGGCTGCATCACCCCTTTTTACGATAAAACCGCTCTTTCCGTCTTCGACAACCTCCGGCATACCTCCTGCATCGGACGCTATTACCGTCTTTTCCATGGCCATAGCCTCCAACAGGGAAAGCGGCAATCCTTCCTTTAAGGACGGGAAAACCACTACATCAAGTTCGTTCAAAAAGGGAACGAGGCTTGCCCCGACAAAGCCCAAGAAATATACCGAATCGTAAATATCTAAATCCTTAGCCTTTTTTATAAGATTATCTTTTAAAATACCGGTCCCCGCAATAAAAAACTTGGCTTCCGGTATTTCGTTTAAAACGGATCTTGCGGCGTCTAAAAATATCCCCACCCCTTTTTCACGGGAAAGTCTTGCAATAATGCCCACGTTAAACCTGTTTTTACGATTATCGCCGGCTATAGCCGTGCCTAAATCGTCATTAATTACGCTTTCTTTTTTTAAAAGACCTTCTGTGTCCGGACTAAATTTTTCGATATCGATACCGTTATGTATAACTACAAGGCTTTTACTGCTCATCCCCTGTGATAAAAGATTTTCTCTCACGGCATCGGATACACATATTACCAGACCGGCATACCTATATTGAGATTTTTTATTAAGCCCATGAGCGGTTGAAATAGATTTAGTTCCGGAAACTTTTGCGGCTAATGCTCCGGCAATATTTGCCTTAGACAAATGAGTATGTATTATATCAAATTTATTTTGTTTAATAAAACATGCAATCTTCAATATTGCAATAGGATTATATTTAAAATTGATGTTTAAAATCTTAAACGGTATGTCGCTTTTACTCAAAAACTCAAATATTGATAAAACGGATTTTTTATTAATTCCGGCATTAGAGGACAGAATAAAAACTTCATGCCCGTTTTCAACAAACTTTTTAGATAAATTCAGCACGTAATTTTCCGCCCCGCCTATATTTGACGGAGTAACAATCTCAAGAATTTTCATTTTCTATTAATTTATCAATTATTAGTCAATCTCCGGTCTTTTTTATTTTATCTAATTTCAAAAAAACCCTTATCTTTTTTACCGCATTTGAAGTTTCGTTAATCGCATCCTTAACCAATTTATAGATAATCATTCTAAAAAACTGAGAAATACCTCTTTTCTCCCGCATAAATGTCTTAAAGTCGTCTACATCCCAATCCTGTTTTGAGGCAAGACCCCTAAAAGAAAACGGATGAAATTCTAAATCTTTTTTGTCAATGCGTTCAAGCCATCCGAAATCGGAATATATATATTTATCGACACGCGGGTCATAATTGGAAACCCAATTTTTTAATTTATTTATTATTCTTAAATTATAAAGTTTTTCCATCTCCCTATCTTTTTTGTACATATCGGCAGGGTTCTTAGCCCTGCCGTAATGGTACATATTGGCGCCGATAGATACGGCATTTTTATTTTCAATATTTATTTTGACACCGTTTATATCTTTAAATCCCATCGCATCTCCCCATGAATAAACCGTTCCGTCATTTCTTATAATGCGAACCTCCTTATCATAAAAGAATTTTTTCTCTGATTTTTTCGCATAGGAAAAATACCCGCCGAAAAAATGAATGTAATCAAAAACAAACCCTTTTACATCTTTATTGCCCATATTGTCTTCAAGAATCTTCGCTATCTTTGCATAATCCCGTTCATGAATTCCTTCATCGCACTGAACATATAAACCATAATCGCCGGTAATATTTTTGATGGCGATATTAGTTTTTTCAGACATAATGCTGCCGCTCTTTTTTTTAACCTCCCAGTCTGAATCTATCAGTTTAATCTTCGGATTTTTCTCTTGTAACCTTTCAAGTTCAAGACGGGTATTATCTTGACCCTCGCACGCTACGACGACAAATTCGTCCACTAACGGGAGTGCCGACATTATCGACTCCCTGAAGGGATACCCCATCAAAACTCCGTTCCTGATGAAAGTAAAACCGGATATTCTCATTCGAGTAGTTTTTTCGCCCCCTCTTTTAAATCATCCAGCATTATAAAATCCATGCAGTCCGGAATGCCATTTTTACCAAACCCGTCTCCGGAACAATTTTTACGGAAACAGTGATAGCATTCCTTTTTTTTATCTATTACGTAAGTTTTGTTAGACGTTATCGGACCGCAAATTGTAGGGTCCGTGGAACCGAAAAGGGCTATTAATGGCGTTTTTATGGCCGACGACATATGCATAACCCCATTATCTACGGACACAACGATGGCCGCCCTTTTAATGATACCGCCGAGAATAAAAATATCGGTTAAACCGGTCAAATTAACACTCATATATTTATTCTCAATCATTTCATATATCTTTTTAGATGTTCCTTCGTTTTTTTTAGCTCCGGAAATAACTACGTAAAAACCTTTCGCATTTAGATAATCGGCAAAAAGCGAAAATAACTCTGGGTTCGCTTCCTTTGATTTTCTTGTGGAACAGGGAGAAAATAAGACAAATTTAAAGTTTTCAACGCGACTGTAATCGTTAAAGGAGTTTTTTAAAATATTTTCTGCATTTTTAATGTCTTTCTCACTTACTTCGTAAACATAATCTCTGCTAAAATATTTTTCGGAAATATAAAACGGTTCTATAAATTTTAAAGACTTATCGACGTTATGCATGTTTTTTTCAAACTTTATCTTATCGTGAAGAAAAATATTATTTATACCTTTATCCTGCCCAATCTGTTTCTTTGAGAGTAAAGAGCCGATAACGGAAAATTTAAAAGACGTCAAAAAATTAATACATATGTAAAATTTTGTTATACCTAACTCTTTCGATTTTAGCCTTCTTAGCCTTAAAAAGAGATTCAATACGCCTAATATACCCATTATCCCCTTTATTTTCCCGGAATCTACTATTCTCCATATATCGGGATTTCTTTTTAAAACCGGTGAGGCACCAGGGGATACGACGAGGACAATCCTGCTTTCCGGAAATTTAAGTTTTAATGCCCTTATAGCCGGAGTAAGCATCAAAACATCGCCTATATAATTATGTCCGAATATTAAAAAATCTCTCATCTAAAAATCCTTTTTACATTATAAATAATCTCATTCTTTAAGAAAATATTTAATTTAAATAACAGATAGATAATCCTTTTTTTATAAATATATATCTTAAAATTTCTCCTCTTTACGGCAAGAAATCTTTTTTTATAATCCTCGGAACCCTTTAAAAAATCAAATTCCTTACAACCCGATAAAATAGCCTCGCTAATATTATTATACGTCAAAACGATACCGGGGTGAAGATATGAATATTCCGGATCGAAACCGGGCAGATAAACCTGTCGTTTACGTTTAAAATCAAAACATACCGCTCCGGCTATCAATTTATCGTCGTATTTTAAAAAAGACAGGTCAAGAATACCCTTTTTATATAATACTTCAAATAAATTTTGAAAAAAAAGCTTAATTTTGTTACTGCTAAAAACCCCCTCTTTTCCCCTTTTATTCCATCTTTTTTGATGCAAGTTAAAAAACTCTTTTATATAATATTCAAAATTAAAATTTTCTGACGGTTTTTCATTAGCCGCATTGACGGAAATATATTCAACCCCTTTTTTTTCGGCATTTTTAACCCTTTTCAATATGTTATAACGCTGCTTGGAATTAAATTTTTTCAAATAGTCTTCTACTTTTAGAATACCGTTTGCATACATATCGATATAATAACAATCTCCCGAGGATTTAATAAAAATACCTGTATTTTTTAGCCCGTCGATATTTAAATTTATTTCATCTTTAAGAGAATCGGATACCTGTTTTAAGTATATTAAATCTATTCTGCCTTTATCAAAGAATCCGGCGCCTAAATATCCGCAGGTTTCCTTCAAAATATTGCTAATTTTATTTGTGCTTAAAATCCCTAAATAATCTGAATAGTCGTCGCTTATAAATCTTAGACATTTAAAAAAAAAGAAAAAACGCTCAATATAAAATGGTGCAATCGCTTTTATTTCACCGGTCGCATCATCACATTCCGTGATAATAAAGAGTTTCTTTCCGCTATCGTCGGTTAAAAAATATCTAATCCATATGGATAGCCAATCATACGATAAAAAAACAAGGGCAAAATAACCGTTCTTTTCTATAAAACGATCCCAATCATGTTTAATTGCTTTGAATCCGCCTTCATCGCGTATGATTTTTATCATCCGGTAATATTTATACGGCTTAGGTTCAAATCCATGTTAATAATATTGAAAACCTTATCAGGGGTTATTCTCTTCATACACAAAACACACTCCTTAAGGTTATTGCTTTCTATCTTATTGAGGGGACATTTCTTTTTAAAGCATGGAATGCAGATTAAACTATCAGTCAAAACGACAGAATTTTTTCCGACCGGACCGGTTAACGTTGGCTCGGTCGGACCAAAAAGCGAGATAACTTTTAGCGTATCAATAGTCGATGCTATATGCATCAGTCCGGAATCAGGCGTTATAAAATAGTCCATTCTCTTAAGAAGTTCTTTAGCCTGTTTTAACGTGGTTTTTCCGATTGCGTCGGCAACTTTACCGGTTTTTAAGGCATTCAGTATCTCTCCGGATAAATATTCCTCCCCCTTACCCCCGAATATCACTATATTAGCGTTAAAAGAATCTATAAGTTCTTTTGAAAGCTTTATGAAATATCTGACCGGCCACCTCTTTGTCTTCCATGTGCCGGTTGGATTTATTCCGACTAATATATCTTTTTTGCCGCCCGTCTTTAAATCAACCGCTCCGATATCATCGGCAATTTTAAGACTCTTTTCCAAAAAATCAAGGGCAAACCTCTCATCGCTTTTCGTTGTAATTAGGATTGGATTAGGTTCCTCTATCTTTGCTCCGCCGCAATTTTGCGCCAAAAACAGATAAAATTTTAAGGCATGCTCAAGCGACCTTCCTTTTCTTATAATCTTCTTATTCTGCAAAAAACCTAAACCTGCATATTCTTCCACATATCTTCTTTTTGCGCCGCTCAAAAACGCAAGAACGGATGTCCTGCTCACACCCTGCAAATCTATCGATAGGTCGAAACGGCAATTTTTTAATTTTTTAAGCAAAGATAAATAATCCCGCATTTTAAATCTTTGTCTGTCTATGACGATAACATCATCGACATACGGGTTAAGGATGGCGATATCTTTTGATTTGTCCTCTATGAGCCATGTAATAAAGCTATCCGGGTACCCCCTTCTTATGGATTCTATCGCCGGGGTTGCAAGAAGGCAGTCGCCTATGGAACTCAATTTTATAATTAAAATATTTTTTACGCTTTTTTCAACCATATTTTAATTCACCGTATGTTAATAAAAAAGTTTTACTTTAAATATTTTTCTTTTAAATTTAAAAAAATCGGTATTATGCCTGATGGCAACTCGCTTTAACGCAAAAAAATCCGCTCCCCTTTTTACTATGCCGGTTTTAGTTATACATGCCCCGTTAAAACCGGCCTCCCCGACTAACCTTTCCGTTTCTTCATTGTAATCTCCGTAGGGATATGCAAAAAAGTTTATATTCGTATTCAGCGAATCCTCTAATTTTTTTTTAGAAACCAAAATCTCTCGATAAGCTTCTTCAGCGGAAATTAGGGTAAGATGAGGATGCGTATCCGTATGGGCGCCTATCTCGATACCATATTCAGCCATTTCTTTAAGTTCGTGTGTATTCAACATCTTGTCCCGATTTTCACCATTTTTTAAGTCCCATTCGTTTACACCCCCTATGAGTCCGGAAACCATAAAGACCGTCGCCTTTACACCGTTTTCTTTTAAAATTTTAAATCCGTTAGAATAAACGGACTTTGAACCGTCATCAAAGGTAAGCGATACGTATCTACCCCTTTCACTGATTAAATCAGGTATTGTGCCGGATTCCTTTCCGTTCGTAAAGTAATAATCATACAGGGCTTTTAACTCAGAAAGAGTTAAAAACAGGTAACCGGAATCCTTTAAATATTTAATTTGTCTGTCAAAATCCTTTTCTGCAACGTAAAGACCGGGAAACTTTGCGTTCTTAGGATAACTACCTATTTTGTGATATAATAAAATTATTAATTTTGGATTTTTAGCCATAGAATATTATTATTATACTATAAAAATAAAATTTTTAAATATCGAAGTAAAATATTATAATATATTATAAAAATTTAAATAATAAAAAATTTTAAGATTTAACGCAAATTTACATGTCCGAAAATTCCGATTATAATAACAAGCCTAAAACCGCTAAGACCTCCATCTCGGTGGTTATTCCTACCTACAACGAAGAAAAAAGGATTAAGCAAACTATAATTACCCTCAGGTCATATCTAAAATCGAAAAAATATACTTATGAAATGATAGCCGTTGACGACGGGAGTACCGACGGCACGTTAAATATCTTAAAAGACCTGCTTTCAACAGACTTAAGGGTTATAACCGTAACGAAAAGCGGGAAGGGAACTGCTGTAAAAGAGGGCATCTTATCGGCAAACTACAAATATGTTTTTTTTATGGATGCCGACCTGTCTACGAGAATCGAAGAAATAGAAAAATTTATAAGAATATTTAAAACCGAACCGGAGACAGACGTTTTAATAGGTTCGAGATATCTGCCGGAAGGCTCGGTTACAATACAGCCATCATTTAGAAGTATTGTAGGCAGAACATTCAGCCTTATAAAATCAAAACTGCTTAATATAAATTTTTATGATTCACAGTGCGGATTTAAAGCCTTCAGGCTCCAAACTGCAAAAAAAATATTCGCAAAATCAACGATAAAGGGTTTTTCCTTTGATGTAGAGATACTCTACATAGCGCTCCTGAATAATATGAAAATAAAAGAAGTAAGTGTAGACTGGCATCATGAGCCCGGGGGGCACGTTAATGTAATCACAGATTCCGTGCCCATGTTAATAGAACTTATACTAATTTTTTTAAACAAGAATAAATATAAGTTCTAAATTATTTATTTTTCGCTTAAACCGTGGAATACCGAAAACTTCAAAAATCATTTTTTCTTAGAAAAGACACATTACAAATTGCAAAAGAATTATTAGGCAAATATTTATTGACCGATATAGACGGAGCCGGCATCACAGGCGGAAAAATCGTCGAAGTCGAAGCTTACCTCGGAAAGGAAGATAAAGCGTCGCACGGTTACAACGGGCGCAGGACCAAAAGAAACAGGAACCTATACAGAGAAGGCGGGGGTGCATACGTATATTTTTGTTATGGTATCTATTATTTATTTAATGCGGTAACGGGTAAAGAAAATACGGCGGACGCAGTATTGATTAGGGCGATAGAGCCGACAACGGGCGCAGACCTAATGTTAAAGAGAAAAATGGAGAAAAATAAACATAGTACTGTTTCCGCAGCGGCAATAAATAGAATTGCTTCCGGACCCGGTCTTTTAACGATTGCATTGGGTATTAATTTGAGACATGACGGCACTGCCATATGTAACAGTAATAAACTTGAAATATGGATAGAAGACAGGGGGACAGAAATCCTCGGAAAGGATATAACGGCAGCCTCAAGGGTCGGGGTCGATTACGCGGAAGAATATGCATCGTTGCCGTGGAGATTTAAGATTAGAGGCAATAAATGGGTGAGCAAGTAACCTTAATTTATGCTTGTAGTTATCGGAACCGTTTTCTTATTTTAAGGACTCAAGATATTTTGATAATATTCCTATATTTTTCGAAGACATGCCTTTAAAATTAGGCATAATGGCGGGATATTTAATGCCGTTGAAAGTTACAACGCTACCCTCCCTAAAATGCGCGGAAGGATCGGCTATCTGAACTGCAATCCATGAAAAATTTTTGATAGAACCCATATGCGATAAATCAGGCCCCATAATACCGCCCTGCCCGTTTATCGCATGACACACGATGCACCCCTCATAACGAAATAAGGCATATCCTGTTTCCACGCCCTTATATTGCGGAAACATCTCATGACCCCTGTTATTTATCATGCTCCCCTTATTTTTCATCATACTTCCCATCATAATATTGCCGCCTCTGCTTGCAATGGTTTCCACGGCATAGGCTTTCTTGGAACCAATTCCCGAAAGCAAATAAATGCCTATGATAACAAATGGTATTAATAATATTGAAATACTGATTTTCATTGCAAGACCCTTTTTTTTAATTAAATAAATAATACGACCACACGGTTTACTTTACGTAAGTCAACCATTTTTCGTATTTCTTATTTCCGCCTTTGACTATGTTGAAAAAGATATCTTGAAGTTTAAGAGAGATCTCGCCTGCTCTTCCTATGCCTATTTTCCGTTCATCAATTTCCCTAACGGGGGTTACTTCGGCTGCCGTTCCGGTCAAAAAAACCTCGTCGGCAATATACAGTTCGTCTCTCGTAATCCCTTCCTCTTTAACCTCAATATCCGTTTCTCTTTCTATCACCTCTATAATACTGTCCCTTGTAATGCCTGGTAAAACGGAAGACAAAGGCGGAGTCTTTATACAGCCTCCGGAATAAATAAAAATATTTTCTCCACTTGCTTCACATACAAAACCGGACGTATCCAACATTATCGCCTCATCATAACCGACGTCTACGACCTCTTTTTTGGCAAGAATAGAATTTATATATTGACCGGTAGACTTAGACATACCCATAAACGTATTCGCATGAAACCTTGCATAAGACGATACCTTCGCCCTTATACCGCTTCTAAGTGCCTCATCACCCAAATACGCTCCCCAATACCATGCGGAAACGGCAACCCTCGTGTCGTAATCTTTGATATAAATGCCAAGCCCTCCGTTATCGCCTACAAATACTATCGGTCTTATATAGCATTCATTAAATTTGTTTAATTTAACTACCTCCGTTATAGCATCTTTAATCTCTTTCTTTTCGTACGGTACCGATATCTGAAGTATGCGACATGAATTAAAGAGCCTGTCTATATGCTCATCAAGTCTAAAAACAGCAGGTATTCCGCTTTTGGTTTCATAACACCTTATGCCCTCGAATGCCCCGAGACCATAGTGCAGAGAATGGCTGTTAACCGGAACCTTCGCATCCTCGTAATCGACAAATTCGCCGTCCATCCAAACCTTTGACCCCTCAAAAGGACAAGCGTCTCTCTTATTTTTATTTTTCATAGCCCCTGCTCTTTTTCCTAAAATTTAAGTTTGATTAATTACGACCATATATAAAACTGCCATGCGGTTATTATAACATATATAACAGGTAAAAACTATCGATATTATTATCGTTTGCCAAAAGCCTCTGCGATATATTTTTTGTACGACGGATACAAAACCCCATTTTCGGTTATTATTGCGGAAATATATTTATTCGGCGTTATATCGAAGGCATAATTTAATGCCAAGGCATTTACGGGAGCAATTCTTTTACCGAATACACAGACAACCTCATCCGGATCCCTTTCCTCTATCGGTATTGCATCGCCGGAATCAATATTCAGATCTATAGTGGAAAGAGGGGCGGCAACGTAAAATGGGATATTATTTTCTTTTGCGAGAACCGCAACCTGATATGTACCTATTTTGTTCGCTACGTCTCCATTGGAAGCAATTCTGTCTGCCCCTACTATAACCGCATCTACCTTCCCTTTTTTCATTAAAAGCCCGGCGGAATTATCGGCAATAAGGGTTACCGGAATATTGTCCTGCATGAGCTCCCACACCGTAAGCCTGGCACCCTGAAGAAAGGGCCTTGTTTCATCCGATATGACCGATATTTTTTTATTTTCCTCTACGGCAGCCCTTATGACCCCGAGTGCCGTTCCGTAACCGGCAGTCGCAAGCGCCCCTGCATTACAATGAGTAAGAACCCTATATCCGTCCTTTAAGAGTCCTGCCCCGTAATGCCCCATATTTTTATTTATTTCTATATCCTCGTCATAAATCTTAAGCGCTTCGCTTCTTATGCGTTTTACTATGCTTCTTATGCCGGCAACGTCTTCGCTCCCGCTCTCGACAATCTTTTTAATCCTGTTTACCGCCCATCCGAGATTAACGGCAGTGGGTCTTGCGGAAAACATAAAATCGCAGATCTTGAAAAAATCCCGCTTAAACGATTCATAGTCCCTTATTTCAGCCGCTTCCGACAATGCCTTTGCCCCCAAATATAAACCGAAAGCCGCCGAAACCCCTATTGCCGGAGCGCCCCTTACTATCATATCCTTTATTGCGTTGTATACTTCTTTATAATTTTTTAACTCCACATAAATTGTTTCCAACGGAAGTTTTCTCTGGTCTATCATCTCGACAACGTCGTCGCTTCTTAGTTTTAAAGTATAAAAAGACATTTAATCCCCCCTCCCTTTCATTCCTAACATTCCTTGTTTTTTTCCGCTATGGACCTTTTTAATATCTCGTTTACCTTCTTGGGATTAGCCTTACCCTTTGTTTTCTTCATTACGGCACCAACGAAAAAACCGAATAGTTTGTCTTTACCGGAGATTAAACCTGCCAATTCTTTTGGATTTTCTTCTAATACATGCTCGATAATATCCCCTATGCCTTTTTCGTCCGAAACTTGAGCCAAGTTTTTTTCTTTTATAATCTCACCGGCCTTTTTTCCCGATAGCAACATCTCGGCCAATACTGTCTTTCCGGTATTTTTGTTAATATTTCCGGCCTCTACCTCAAGTATAAGCCCCAGAAAATTCTCACTTTTAACTAAATCTACAACCCTTTCTTCCTTCCTTTTTTCTCTCATCTTATCTTTTGTTTTTAATTCAGACAATAAATCATTAATGACCCAATTGGCTATTTTTTTAATTTCAACCCTGCCTTCGTTGATTTCAATCAAGTCCTCAAAGTAAAGGGCTATTTCTTTATCCTGAGTCAATACTCCGCTGTCGTATTCGGCCAAAAGGTACTCTGCGGCGTATCTTTCCCTTTTTGCCGCAGGCAATTCCGTAATGGAGCCCTTGATCTCGGAAATAAATCTATCCGTTAAAATTAGCGGCGGCAGGTCCGGTTCTTCAAAGTATCTATAATCATGTGCTTCCTCCTTTCCCCTCATTGGCCTCGTCAAATTTTCCCTGGAATCGTAAAGCCTCGTTTCCTGAATAACCTTTCCGCCGTTTAAGATGACATCTATCTGTCTTTCTATCTCATAATTTATTGCCTTTTCTACGAACTTGAAGGAATTAACATTCTTAACTTCAGTCCTTGTCCCCAAGTCCGGATCGCCTTTCTTTCTGACGGAAACATTTGCGTCGCATCTAAAGCTGCCCTCCTCCATGTTGCCATCGGAAACACCGAGATAAACAAGAATATCTCTCAATTCTTTTAAATAAGCGACCGCCTCGCCGGAGGAATTTATATTCGGTTCGGAAACTATTTCTACAAGAGGAGTTCCCGCTCTGTTCAAATCGACGTAAGATTCGTTTCCAATATGGATAAGTTTTCCGGCATCCTCTTCGATATGAAGCCTGTTTATCTCGACCCTCTTTTCCACGCCTTCGACCTTGATATCCAAATAACCGCCTGATGATACAGGTTCTAAATATTGCGATATTTGATATCCTTTCGGCAGGTCGGGATAAAAATAGTTTTTTCTTACAAATACGCTTCTCTTGTTTATGACAATATTTAAAGCCAGTGCCGCCTTAACGGCAAGTTTTATTCCCTCGAAATTAATCACCGGAAGCGCTCCGGGAAGCCCGAGACATACGGGACAAACCGCAGAATTAGGCTCTATTCCGAAAATATTAGGGCAGGTACAAAACATTTTAGTCTTCGTCAAAAGTTGTGAATGAACCTCCAACCCTATAACCGATTCAAACTGACTGCCATTTGTACTATGCATGCTGTTCATATCTTATATCCTTTTTGTTTATATTATTTTCCCTGAACTTAATTTCTCCCTCTATAATCTTTGCAACGGAAAGAAGCCTGTCTTCCGTTAACCAAGGAGAAATAATCTGTAAACCTATAGGAAGAACACCACCTGGTTTTGCGGGATTGTCCACAAAACCTACAGGCATGCTTAATGCCGGCAGATAGGAAAGGTTAACGGATATAGTGTAAATATCCGACAAATACATACTTAAGGGATCACCCGTTTTCTCGCCTATTAAAAACGCCGGCGCCGGCGAAGTTGGTCCTATAATAATGTCCGTTTTTTCAAATGCATCCTTATAATTTTTTATAATCAGCTTCCTGATTAAAGACGCCTTTTTATAATAGGCATCATAATAGCCCGCAGATAGGGCGAAAGTCCCTAAAATTATCCGCCTTTTTACCTCATCTCCAAATCCGAACTCCCTTGATTTACTGTAAAGGTCGTCTAGCCCCAAGCCTCGCGCTCCTTGTTCTTGTTTATATCTATAACCGAACCTTATACCGTCGTATCTTTCCAAATTAGAGCTTGCCTCGCTCGTAGCGATTATATAATATGCCGCTACAGAATATTTGGTATCCGGAAGAGATATGTCAACTATGTTTGCGCCAAGCCCCTTTAATAATTCCCTTACTTCCAAAATTTTTGAATTAACATCGGAATCCAAACCTTCAGAGAAAAATTCCGCAGGTATACCAACCCTTAAGCCTTTGATTGAAGCCTTATCCGCCCTGCCGACAATACCTGCATAATCTTTAGCCTCAAACCTTCTCGTAGTCTGGTCCCTTTCGTCAAATCCCGCGACTGCATCCAATAGAATTGCAGCATCGGTCGTATCCTTGGCAAGAACTCCCGCCTGGTCTAACGACGAGCTGAAAGCAACGATGCCGTACCTGGAAATTAGACCGTAAGTAGGCTTTAATCCGACAACCCCGCAAAAAGCGGCGGGCTGCCTTACCGACCCTCCCGTATCCGTTCCGAACGACCCTGCACATAAATCCGCACTCACAGATGCAGCGGAACCCCCGCTTGAACCACCCGGAACCCTCTTGAAATCGTAAGGATTTCGAGTTACCTTATATGCGGAATTTTCTGTAGAAGAACCCATCGCAAATTCGTCAAGATTAGTTTTTCCCAAGAAAACATAATTATTTTGTTTGAGTTTCTTAACAACCGTAGCATCATATGGACTTATGAAATTATCCAATATTTTAGAAGCGCAGGTAGTCTTTTTGCCCTTAATTAAGAAAATGTCTTTTATAGAAAGAGGAATGCCGGTAAGTAGAGGAATATCTCCGCCGGACATAATTATTTTATCGGCGTTTTCCGCATTTTTCATAGCCTCTTCGAAGTCGGTTTGAAGATAAGCGCCGATAAACGTATCTACTTCCTTAATCCTTTTAATGTATGAATCCGCTATATCGACGCTTTTTATTTCGCCCTGTCTCAAAAGTTTGCCGAGCTCGCCTATCGTTAAATCGTATAAATTATCCATATGACAATCCTCTTATATTTATTTTACTCTATAATCTGCGGGACGACGAAAAAGCCGTGCCGCAATTCCGTTTCCGATCCGGTATCCGTAAATGATCGGACCCTTAAGCTCGGCGCATTGCCCTTGACTATGCCGAAATCGAAACTATCATCCGTTTTACACTCGTCGATACGGCAATCTTTAAAAAATTCGTCGTTTAAATCAACGCCTCGGACAAGTTTATCATACTCAAGCTCGTCTAATATGCCGCTAATCTTGGAAACGTCGGCCTCTTTTATTATATCGATATAACCCAATATTCCGTTTAACTCCGAGCCTAAATGCTCTAAATCTTCCCGGCTTAAATCGAGTTTCGCAAGATTTATAACATGCCCTATATCTATAATATCCGCCGCATCGGCATTACCATTGCCGTTATTCATTAAACATCCCCCCTTCCGCTTTCTTTATTATTTATATATTATCGGCTTGCTTATCCCCTGCTTTTTAATAGTACTCGTAAGTATCTATTATTTCTTCTATTAAATTTTCCGGTATTTCCCTTAAAAATCTTGAAGGCATATTATATTTATATTCCTTTCCCGACCTTCTTTTTTTGGACCATGTAAGGTATATCTTCTCTTTTGCCCTTGTTATTCCTACGTAACACAACCTTCTTTCTTCCTCTAAGGATAATTCGTTATCTAACGACCTTGCATGCGGAAAAAGCCGTTCTTCCAAACCGACTATGAAAACAACCGGAAATTCAAGACCCTTGGCACTATGAATAGTCATAAGGGAAACATTGGTAGCATCTTTATTGCTATCGTTTGAATTTTCCCTGAAATCATCAACGGCGCTCTGGTCTAAGAAATCCACGATGCTTTCAAACTCGTGGGATGCATTTATTAATTCCCCTATGTTTTCTATTCTATTCCTATCTAATTCATCGGCTCTTAACGCCCCGTTTTTAAGCATAGCCTCATAGCCGGAGGCTTTATAAATAAAAGCTATCATATCCGCCAATTTAATGCCGGTTACGGGTCCGTCTTCGACTTTATCCTCTATATCCGCCTTCAGTTTTAGTATTATATCGAAATAATTAGCCATACCAGGCTTATTATTGTAATTACCGCTATTTTTATCGTTCAGATATGTCCTGTCTTCTAAAAGAGTCGGCGTATTCAATCCCCTGACGAAACCCAACAAGCCCGATTTTAACGCAACCAAAATGTCTGTCCCGTTTTTGCTTGCAGTATCGGTGATCGCCCTTACGGTCTTTTCTCCCGCTCCGATAGGCACGCACTGAATGCTTCTTTCAAAACTTACCACATCTCTGGGATTTGCGGCAAACCTTAAAAACGAAAGGATATTTTTTATTTCTTTTCTCTGATAAAACTTTAATCCGCCGTAAATACTATATCTTATACTTGCTTTTATAAGCTTGTCTTCTAAAATTCTGGATTGAGAATTTGCCCTGTATAACACCGCTATATCTTTGTTTGAATATCCGTCTTCATTTATAAGTCGCCTTATTTCTCTCGCAACGAAATAACCTTCGGAATAATCGCTATTTGCCTGATAAATCGTTATCCTGCCGCCGCCGCATTTATCTGTCTTAAGCGTCTTGTCTTTTCTAAATTTATTACCCTTAACAATGCTGGAAGCGGCATTAAGGATAATCCTCGTAGACCTATAGTTTCTTTCTAATTTTATTACCGAACAACCGGAATATACCCTTTCAAAGCTCAATATATTATCCACACTGGCACCCCTAAAACTATAGATAGACTGATCGTCGTCTCCTACTACGCATATGTTTTTATACTTGTCCGCAAGAAGTTTAACGAGTTTATCCTGTATAAAATTCGTGTCCTGAAATTCGTCTACCATTATATATTTATAAAGATTAGAATAATGTTCCAGAACGGAAGGATTGGTCTGAAAAAGCTTAACAACGTTAAATATCAGGTCCCCAAAATCCATGGCATTATTTTCCTGAAGTCTTTTTGAATATTTCTCATATATAGCAGCATAATTTTTTTCCCAGGGTTTAATCGTTTCACGAGCCTCTTCAAAATTAATATATGAATTTTTGCTCTTTTCAATAAAGTATTTTGCCTTAGATGGTGCTACTATTTTTACGTCGATATTTAAAGACTTAATAATTTTAGTCAGCATCTTAGCACTATCGTCGTCGTCAAAAATCGCAAAAGATTTACTGTATCCGATTAAATCGGCATGCCTCCTTAAAAGCTTAAGGCAGAACGAATGAAAAGTAGAAAAATCGGGCAACCCGTATTCGACGTCATCAGAGCTTATACCCGTCAGTGCCTTACGTATTCTTTCTTTCATTTCCCTTGCGGCTTTATTGGTAAACGTCAAACCAAGTATATTATATGGTTTCGCCTTACCTGTTTTTATTAAATGAACTGCCCTCAAGGTTATAACCTTTGTCTTTCCGGAACCGGCGCCAGCGAGAATCAAAATAGGACCGTCTCCGCAGGTTACGGCTTTAAACTGCTCATCATTTAATCCGTCTAAATAATCCATGCGATCTTCTGTTTTTTCGGCGTTTAGCATTATTTATTAATTATTCTACCGTTACGCTTTTTGCTAAATTTCTCGGCTGATCTATGTCCGTTCCTTTAAGCTCGGCAATATGATAAGCTAAAAGCTGAAGGGGGACGGTATAAAGTATGGGGCTTAACACCTCTGAAATTTTCGGTATTTTTATTAAGTCCGAAAGCTCTCCTATATCGGGTTCATAGTCGGAAACGGCAATAATCTTACCGCCCCGCGCTTTTATTTCTTCCATGTTCGATATGGTTTTAGGGGCAAGCATATTATCCGATAAAAGGAACAAAACAGGCATATTCTCGTCCACTAACGCAATCGGTCCATGCTTCATCTCCCCGGCGGGATAACCCTCGGCGTGAATATAAGAAATCTCCTTTAATTTTAATGCCCCCTCAAGGGCTATGGGGTAGAGTATTCCCCTTCCCATATATAAAAAGTTTGAACTTTTATAATATTTTTTTGCTATTTCTTTAAACATTTCATCCATAAGCAAAATTTGCTCCACCTTTTTCGGCAATTCCACCATATCGCTAAAAATGTTTTCAACGTTTATATCTTTTAAATGCGGAACAAATCCCGTCCTTTCCCTTATATAAAAAGCCAAAAGCAAACCGCATAAAAGTTGTGCAGTAAAAGCCTTTGTGGACGCTACCCCTATTTCGGGACCGGCATGCGTATATATGACCCCCTTGTTGGACATCGCGGTTATTTGCGAACCGGGTACATTAGTAATGGACAATATACCGGCATGTTTAGCCTTTGCAATCCCTAAAGCGCTGTTGGTATCTGCCGTCTCGCCGGACTGAGAAATGCCGACGAAAATATCTCCCTTTGAAATAGGAAAGTTTTCATATCTTAATTCCGAACCATATTCCGTTATTACCGGAATATTGCAAATGGTTTCTATCATATATTTGATTGCAAGAGCGGCATAATAAGAAGAACCGCAGGCGGTAAAAACAATTTTAGATGCATTTTTTATATCGTTTTTAGTAAGCTTCATATTTTCTATCGAAATTTTTATATCGGAAAATATGTCAATATTGTCTAATTTCGTTATTTTCTTATTCTTGCCGGCGATATTATTATTTCCCCCGAACACGACTCTCGACGAAAAAGCATCTAAGAGACAAGCGGGCTGTTCAAATATCTCTTTCTGCATAAAATGAGAAAAACCGGATTTTGCAGACTTCGAGGCATTCCAGCCTATTTTTGTAGGGGTCTTTTTTATCTTTTTCCCCTTAAATGTAGTAATTTCTAATTTTCCATCGCAAAAATATGCTATTTCTGAATTTTTTAGATATATTACGTCTTCGGAATATTCCATAAGCGGAGAAACATCGCTAGCGAAATAAATATTGTTGTCCTTTTGCGCCAACACTAACTGCGGACCGTATTTAACGGCGGCAATGCTTTTTTCCGAAGCATTTAACGCCAAAAAAGCAAAAGAACCGAAAAGCTCAAGGGCGGAAAGCCTCACGGCTTCACGAAAAGACCTGCCTTCGTTAATATAATATTCTATTAAATGGGCTATGACCTCTGAATCGGTAGGGGTAGCTATTTTATGCCCTTCCTTAATAAGCCTCTCCCTTAAAACAGTGTAATTCTCGATTATCCCGTTATGAACGATAGCGATGTTGCCAGAACAATCCATATGGGGATGAGCATTTTCTTCCGTCGGTTTACCGTGTGTAGCCCATCTTATATGCCCTATCGCAATATTCGACTTAGGCGATTTTACGCATCGGAATGCGGCGGACAGATTTGTAAGCTTTCCTGATTTTTTAACGCATTTTATTTTCTTTTCAATATTGTCGCAATAAGCAATACCCGAGGAATCGTAGCCCCTATATTCAAGATTTTTAAGACCGTTTAATACGATATCTACCGAACTATCTCCCCTGATATCGCCGGAAAAACCCATTATACCGCACATATTTTCACATCTCTCCCTTTTTATCCTTTATCCGTTTATCTTTCGCTTCGGCCTTTTTTTTCACTCTTTTTGAGACCCATCCGGGTATATTTTTTTGAACTGTCCGAGATACGGCAAGAGAGTCAGCGGGTACATCTTTAATAATAGTTGAACCGGCCCCGACATATGAACCGGCGCCTATCTTTACCGGAGCTACCAACTGAGAATCAGAGCCTATGAAACAGCCGTCTCCGATAACGGTCTTATGCTTTTTTGCCCCGTCATAATTACACGTTATAACACCGGCGCCTATATTGACACCGGCGCCTATCTCCGCATCCCCTATGTAACTCAGGTGTGATGCCTTGCTGTTTTTGCCTATCGTCGATTTTTTTACTTCTACGAAATTGCCGATTTTACTACCCTCAAGTATCGACGAATCCGGCCTTAATCGCGCAAACGGCCCTATTTGAACACCATTCATGATAGTGGCTTTTTCTATAACGCTATAGCTTTTTATCTCTGATTTTTCGAATATAACGGAATCTTTTATAACGCATCCGTTCTCCACTACAACATCGTTAGATAAAAAACTTTTTCCTGAAATAAAAACGCCGGGGTATATAATTGAGTTCTTCCCTATTTTTACATTATAACCTATATATATATTATCAGTCGATATAAAATTTATGCCCTCTTCCGCCAAATTGCCAATAACCCTGCCCTGCAATATCTTTTGCGCTTTAATCATATCCGGCTTAGAATTAACCCCGATAAATTCCAAACTATCATGATGCTTATAACAACGGGTCTTTAAACCTGCCTTATAAAAAATATTTACGATATCAGTGAGATAAAATTCTTTCTTGCGGTTGTTGGGTTTTATCAGCTTTATCAGTTTTTCTAAATAATCTAATCTGATTATATAGATACCGGAGTTAATCTCTTTAACCTCGGCGGTCTCCGGCGGATGATCGCACAATTCCTTTTCTTCGACGATTTTCTCCGCAAACCCCTTGTTATCCCTCAAAATTCTGCCGTAAGAATAGGGATCCTCCGCTTCTACCGAAAGAACGGTTAAATCATTGTCGTTATCCAAATGAAACTTCATCATTCCGATATAAGTTTTCATCTCTATTAACGGCATATCGCACGGAAGAATCAAGAGATCGCTTTTATCCGAAAACATATTCGATTCTAATGCCCTTAATACTGCGTCTCCGGTTCCAAGATAATTTTTCTGAGAGGCAAAATCAAACGATAGTCTCTTCGTTTTGAATCTTTTTTCCTCTAAAAAATATTTTTTTACGAGATCGCCCTTATGCCCTATTACAATACCTATTTCATCCAATAAAACTCTATATTCGGAACCCCTGCGGATATTAAAATACTTCCCGACGTTTATAAGTGATTCAATCGAATAAAATATAAGGGGGTTCTCTAACAGATTTAATAGGGCTTTGGGGGCTTCGGATTTCATCCTCGTCCCAAGTCCCCCCGCAAGTACAAGGGCACCGACGTTTTTTACCTTTTTATTTTTGTCTGAATTCATAGGATAATTATATAAAATTTAACCGAAACGCTAACTATCTATTTTGGGCTGTTTAATCGTCGTTTTTATGCCTGAATATGTCTAAAATAGTTGAATAACCGTACGTGGTCTTTATGGGCAGGCTGAGAGAAATAAAAATAATAAGTGCCGCTACCGAAAGCCCCGCTATTAATAAATATACATTTTTATTCTCTATAAAAACCAGAGCGGATATCGCTCCTATAAAGCAGCCTACGATTGAAGCAATCAGCCTCTTCATTATGTGAATCAAGAAATTCTCTAAGTTGGAGACGTTGGTCGGATGTATTTTTACCTTGAATTCTTCCGCATATGCGGCGCGTATTAATCTTCCGGTATCGCTTACAAGCTCTTTTACCTGATTAAAAGCATTTTTAATAATATTGACCGGCGACATGCTCTCCCCTAAGGGCGTCTCCTTTATATATTTTTTTGCAACCGGAACCATATCCTTGACAAGATTATAAGACGGATCATAGGCCGTACCGATACCCTCGAGAAGCGTTACCGTTTTAAATATATACACAAGATTTTGCGGAAGTTCAAAAGGAAAAGCATAAAAACTTCTCATTATTTCGGTCATTATATCCTGAATTTTTTTATTGGAGATATCTTTCTGATCGAGAACACTATATAGTTTCCTCGCCATCTTTTCTAATAACTGATGGGAAACCTCTTTGTTTATTATACCGAGGACATAATAAGCATCTATTATGCCGGAAATATCCTTGTTAATGCCTGCAAGGACGGCTTTTATAAGATTCTGTTTCGTGTCTTCGGATATATGAACTACAAGACCGAAATCTAACATTACTATTTTACCCTCTTCGTTCACTAAAATATTTCCAGGATGAGGGTCGGCATGTATGATACCACTGACTAAAGATTGATATAGATAGAATTCTACAAGCCTATCAATAATCTTTTTCGGGTCAAGTCCGTTTTTTCTTAATTTCTCAAAACTTGTTATTTTAACGCCATTATGGAAATCCATGACTAAAATATTTTTGGAATTTAGTTCGGGATAAGTCTTAGGTATTATAATAAAATTGAGCCTCTTAGCAATCTTTCTGAATTCCTTCATGTTTTTTGTTTCATGCATTAAATCCATTTCTTCGTATATAGTAACGCTAAATTCCCTTAGCACGACGGAAATAGACTGCATAGATTTATTTTGAGGGAAGAAGATTCTCAGCAGGTTCAAAACGCTTCTCAATGTTACCATATCTATTCTGACGTTCTTCTCTATGTCCGGCCGTATAACCTTGACGATAACGTCTTTGCCGTTATATACCGCCTTATAAACTTGAGCGACGGATGCGGCGGCCAAGGGTTCTTCGCAGAATTCTTCAAATATTTCGCTTATTTTACTGCCCAAACCCTTTTCCATAACAGGCTTTACTTTAGAAAAAGAGACGGGGGGGACTTTATCCTGCAGCGTTGAAAGCGCTTCTAAATAAGTTGCCGGTATGAAATCCGCCCTCGTGGATATAATCTGGGCCAATTTTATAAAAGTAGGTCCTAACGATGCTATTATTTTAGTCAGTCTTCTTGCGGAGTTTAGGTGATATTTCTCACTTAAACTCCGTCTTTTGCCTAAAATTACAAATCTTTTCTGAGTAAAAAGTATAAATATTATAAACGGTATTGCCTTAAATAAGATATAGAGATTTCTTTTTATCAATAGTAATTACCCGTAGAAATTATCGTTACCGTATTAGTGCCGGAATTTACCACAAAACAGTAATGCCCGTCGGGAGAAATAGAGACGGCGGACGGATAATCTCCGACTTTAATTGTTTTAACCACCTCTTCTTTCGCCACGTCTATAACGCTTAATGTGGCATCCTGAGTATTTATGACGTAAAGATACTTGCCGTCCGGTGTTATTGCCTCTGCGGTCGGACCCTTGCCGGTATAAACGGTCGCAAGTTTTCCAAACGGTTTTGGAATATAGCTTGCAGACGGCATATATTTAAACAACCTCTCCCCGGATACGACGGATGACCGCGAGTAATGCGATGTAACGGCCGCCCCGGGTATTCCCGTTACTACGGAAGAAACGGGCGCAACTTTGGCATATACGACAGTCGGCTTTTTGATTTTTATAAAGGCCGCACTTGAATTGGAGGTAACGGTTACGAGTGCAGTACTGCCGTCCGGAGAAACGGCTACGTTCATCGGCCCGACAGGCAGTTTTATTGTTTCTATGTGATTAAAGCTTATTGCATTGTATACGGAAACCGCCATATCTTGATAATTTACCGCAAAAAGCATAGTTCCGTCGGGGGTTAACGCTATAGAAGATGGGTCGGCTAATGTCTTAAAGCTTGTTATCCGTGCAAAATCTTTAGCATTATAAACATAAATCTTATTTTCTTTACCCGAAGCTACGTAAAGATAATCTTTCGGAGAAAACTTCGAAGAAAATGCAACTGAAGTGGGATTCTTACCCGTGTGTATAGTCCTGATAACGCTAAGCGAAGACACGTTTATAACGGAAAGCGAGGAACCGCCGGCATTCGTTACGACGACTATTTTTCCGTTAGGGGAAACGGCAATGCCTTGAGGGCTCTTACCGACTGAAATCTTTTTAATCACGATATTGCGTATCGTATTAATTACGTCAACCCTGTTATTATGAATATTAGTAACAAAAGCCAGCTTTGAATCCGGCGTGAATACGACATTAACAGGACTACCTCCCGTATTTATGTTAAGCGCCTTAGTAAAAGTCGACATATTCAACAGACTGACATTACCTGAAGCCGTGTTACACACATAGGCAAAGGTTAGCGAGGGTGCAACCGCAACCCCTGTGGGACGGGATCCTACTTTAATGGATGCAACCACCCCCTTGGTAGCCATACTCAGGACCGAAACCGTATTGTCGTCGGAATTTGCAACAAGAACGTAATTGCCGTTAGGCGAAAACGTTACTCCGTAAGGAAAATTACCCACGGAGATATTGCCCGTAAGTTTCGGTGCAACAAAGGCACTGGCAGAATTAACGTAGGCAGGTAGAACGGAAAATAAACAAAAAATAAATAGTCCGAAAAAAATAAATGATACCTTACTCTCAATAAAATGCTTTAACTTCATCATAATTTCACCTGTTAAAAAAATTATTTATTAATCAATTCTTTAAAATCATTCTCGTTTATTATGTTGAGGTGTAGTTTGAGGGCTTTATCATATTTAGAACCGGGGTTAGAACCAGCCACGACGTAATCTAATTTCTTCTTAACTGCCTTTTCTACGTTGCCGCCCATATTTTTGACCAATCTCTCCGCTTCGTCTCTGGTAAAATCATCAAATTTACCGGTAAAAATAAAACTTTTACCGAAAACCCCGCCACCGTCTGCCTTCTCCTTCGGAACATCGGCAATATAAGGTGCGACGCCGACTTCAAAAAGTCCGTTTATAATATTGACATTAGACTCTTCACGAAAGAAACTATATATAGACTTTCCTATTTCTTCGCCTATGCCGAACTTAGAAGAAAGGTCCTCGATAGTTGCGTTTTTAATTGCGTTTACGTCCCCAAAATATTTTACGAGCAAGCCTGCGATATGCTCGCCGACATGTCTTATGCCGAGTGCGTAAATAAATCTATCATATGATATATTCTTGGATTTTTCAATAGCATTAAGGAGATTTTCTTCCGATTTTTTGCCGAAGCCGTCCATACTGCCGATATCACCCCGTTTTAAATAATAAATGTCCAAAACGTTTTTTATTAACCCCGCATCAACTAACTTATCTACTGCTTTTTCGCCGAGACCTTCTATGTCCATTGCTCTCTTGGAAGCAAAATGAACTATAATCCCTTTAATCTGACACGGACACGACAACTCGTTCATGCATCTATATGCCGCTCCGTCTATTATGATGTCGGCGCGGCAGCAGGGGCATTTATCCGGAAGCTCAAAAGCACCGCTGCGCTCCCCCTTTGAAATTACCTTTATTACTTCCGGAATAACGTCTCCGGATCTCTCCACTAAGACCCTGTCCCCTATGTCGATGTTTTTTTTATTTATTTCGTCCTGATTATGAAGCGTTGCCCTTCTCACGACGACTCCGCCTATATTTACGGGGTCTAAAATTGCAACAGGCGTCAGTATTCCCGTTCTGCCGACGGAAATTTCAATATCGACTATGCTTGAAATCTCCTGTTTTGCAGAAAACTTATAAGCGGCCGCCCATCTTGGGCTTTTGGATATTTCGCCTAATTGCTTCTGAAGTAAAATATCGTTTACCTTTATAACGATACCGTCTATTTCAAACGGCAATGCATCCCTTATTTTTGCAATATCGTCGAAAAAATCCAAGGCACCCCTTATGCCCATTACAACCCTTATGTTTTTATCTATGTTTATTCCGAGAGATTTTAATTTATCCATCAATTCTATTTGAGTCTTAAAGGTTAATTCCTTCGAACAGCCCCCTATGCCATATCCAAACATAACGAGATTCCGATTTGACGTAATTTTAGAATCAAGCTGTCTTATGCTGCCGGAAGCGGCATTGCGCGGATTGGCAAAAGGGCTGAGGCCGTTCTTAATCCTTTCTTTGTTAAGTTTCTTAAAACCGTTCTTGTCCATTATAACCTCACCCCGTACTTCTAAATGGCCAATATCCTTGTAAAGCCTGAGCGGTACAGTGCGTATAGTCCTCAAATTTACCGTTACGTCTTCGCCTGTTATCCCGTCACCCCTCGTAGAACCCTGAACCAAAACGGCATTTTCATAGACAAGCTCCACCGCAAGACCGTCAAATTTAAGCTCGCACTCGTATTCTATTTCAGCATCGATATCATATCCCAGAAATCTCTTAATCCTGCCGTCAAAATCTATGACGTCGTCTTTGGAATAGGTATTGCTTAAAGAAAGCATGTGAGTACCATGCTTAACCTGACTGAATTTTTCGCTTACAGCCCCGCCGATCCTTTTAGACGGTGAATCTTCCCTCGCATATTGCGGGTATTCGTCTTCCAATTCCGCAAGTTCCTTAATTAATCCGTCAAACTCGTAATCGGAAATAACGGGGTCTTCCAACATATAATAACGGTAATTATGGTAGTTTACGGCATCGGTCAATTCGTCTATTCTTTTCTTTGCCTCTAAATCGTTTTTCATTGCGATATTGGATCCTAATATTTGTTAAAATATTTAATGCTTTAAATTCAAACGAAAATTTGACATCATTTAATAATGCCCGTATATTAAATTATAGATATAGTAATTAGCCAGAACCGCCTTTACATAATGCCTCGTCTGTTTAACCGGAATCAATTCTATAAATAGAGAAGGGTCGTATTTTTTCGGCAAATTGTTTTTCCAGTATGCAACGGCAAGGGGTCCCGCATTATAAGACGCTATCGCCAAATATTTTCTGTTATTAAATCTGTTAAGCAAAATTTTCAGGTAATAAGAGCCGAAATTTATGTTGACGTTTTTTTTATACAACATAGCGGGATTAAAATCATAGCGCCCTACCCGTTTCGCAATATAATAGCCCGTAGGGGGTATTATCTGCATAAGTCCGATGGCATCTGCACTCGAATAGCTTGTCGGATCGTAAAGACTTTCTTGCCTCATTATCGCATAAATAAGATTTGCCTGAACGCCGTAAGAGACGGAATACCTGTGGACATAATTATAATACGGCCTCGGATAAAGAACGGTTAAAAATCGCTTATTCAAAAGTAAAAATCTGTATCTAAAATTATAAATCAAATTGGAGGCTAAGCTAATCGCCGCTTCGTAATTTCTCGTTTTATAAAGCATATAAACCACGGGAACCGCTAATTTCTCGACGGAATAGACGGGATATGTGCCCGTCTTTGCGGCGTCGTGTTTGACCTTTCTGAACCGCTGTTTTCTAAGCTCGGAAATAAATCCTCGCGTAGAAATGTTTGCAAGATGATAAAGCTTCAAATTTAAAAAGGCCTTGAGTCTTTTAAACTTAATATTTAATTCCTGATTTTTTTTTAAATATATCCTTAATGCCGGCATATATTTAAAAGCCATATCCGCAAACTTGTTACCGCTGTCGGATATCCCGTATGCCCTGTCGTAACGTATTCCTTCCCTGCTGCCGTCTATCATAACGACGGACATAACGCCGTAATAAGAATATCTGAGCAGTTTGGAACCCCTTATTATATTAAAATAAAAAGAGGCCTCATGTACAAATCCTAATTTTTTAAGAATAACTCCATACCAAAAAAGGAATTTTGTGGTACTTTCGTTTACGGCATCGTCTACGATAAAAAACGACTTTAATACTTTTGCGGCATTGACGAGCCTTCCGTTTTTTAAATTATTCAATACCATGCTCCAGACGACTGTTTTATATGCATTCATCGCATCTTTATTCAAATAACCATATTTTCTCGCCGTATTATTAAAAATATCAATGGCTTTTTGAGAATCGTGCAATGTGCGATAGTAATAATATGCCTCAAGATTTAATAATTCCGACCGTTTTACTCCGTAATATCGATAACATGTTATATCATTATCGCTATTCAGGCAACTTTTAACGTCCTTCAAAAACAGAGGACTTTTAATTCCCGCTAAATCTTTAAGGATTATAAATCTCATACGCCTGTTTATGTCGTTTTCACCATGGTCTCCCGCTTTCCTTAAAACGGAAAGAGATTCGGAGTAATAAGAACCGTAATACAGATTGATTCCGCGCCTTATCTTTTGAGGCTCGGTAAGGCTCGCCGTCTTAAAACGGATATTATGCTTCTTGGAAAAAAGCGGATAGTCTATGTAAGTTTTTAACAAATATTTATTTGCCCGGGCATACTCCTTTAACTTATGGTAAACCTCATATATTTTAAACATTGAGCGCGACCGCAAGCCCTGTTTCAGGGAATATCTTGTCACATATTTCAAATTTGATATTTCGGAATAAGGATAACCGCTTCCCCCCTCGGAAATCGCAAGATAAAAAACCGCATTTTCATGAAAAAAGGCCCCTCCGTCGGAACCGATAAGTTTTGAGAGAACATATTTTGCCTTTCGGTACTCTTTAAGCTTTAAAAGGCATATCCCCTCATAGTAGAGGGCATATCCCCTTAATAATCTTCCCTTTACGGTATAAAGCCAGAATAGTCCGGCCGCCCTTTTATAATTGCCGTGTTTATAATCCTTATAAGCATTCTTAAAGTAAATCTCGTTTGAATAATTTATACTGGGATAATTGTTTATTTTTAAAAGGTTGACGAAATTAATAGAATAAGACGGCTTTAAATTAAATAATGCCGAGGCAATAAAGGTAAGTATTATAGCGGTAAAAAACTTATGCATATGTCATATATACGGCATGTACGATAGATTAAGAATATCATTATATTAAAATGCCCGTATCCTTTTTTTACTTATAGGTAAAGTTATAATATCCGGTAAATACCTCTTCCGCCGGACCGGTCATATAAATACCATCCGTCAACTCCCCTGATATCTTAAGGGTTCCACCGTATAAGTTCACATTTAGACCGTTCTGCTTTATTTTGCCGATCTTTTTCATAACTGAATATACGGCACATGCGCCGGTTCCACATGCCAGCGTTTCCCCTGACCCTCTTTCCCATGTCCTTACAAGGACATTTTTAGGGTCCTGAACCTGAACAAATTCCACGTTTACCTTTTTCGGAAAAAGTTTGTCGTTTTCGACAAGGGGACCGTAAAAACCTACATCTAAACCTTTTACGTCGTTTACGAATATAACGCAGTGTGGATTACCCATAGAAACGCATGATATATCAAAATCCATCCCGCCGACGGTAAGTTTCTCTAAAATAATTTCGGACTTTTTAAAATATGCGGGGATTTTGTCAGTTTTAAATGCAGGAAACCCCATAAACACCTTGACATCCATTACAACGTCGCTGGACAAGAAAAGCTCCACGATTTTTATCCCTGCAAGGGTTTCTATATTTATAGTCTTTTCATTAATAAGATTATAGTCGTACACATATTTTGCAAAGCACCTTATGCCGTTGCCACACATCTCTCCTTCCGAGCCGTCGACGTTAAACACGCGCATGCGAAAATCCGCCTTAACGTCGCTATCCTTCCTTGCCTTTGCCGACGGCGGCAATATTATTATAATACCGTCGGACCCGACTCCAAAATGCCTGTCGCTTATCTTTATGGCCAACTCCTTGTAAAAATTGGTATCATTGTTAGATATAGGATCCGGAAGATCGTTCATTGCGTCAATATACAGGTAATCGTTGCCTGCACCGTGAAGTTTAGTAAATTTGATATTCATATTTTATCTTGCCCATCTAAAAGTTAGTTTTAATTTTGAATGTTATTCAGCACGTTTTTCAATGAAATATTTCCTTTGGCCGTAAAACTGTATGCTATAACTATCCCGTTTTTTATGACTACGTCGAGCTTCTGTTCATATTTTTTCATAGAAGCAGTAAGTATTTCATTCCCAATATGTGTATATCCGTTGTAATAAAACCTGTATTTATAAACTACGGTATTCGAGGTCCGCGGTTTTTTTTCTATTGAATAAGGAGAACCCAACATAGAAATCAACTGTGATTTGGTTGTAGTTCCGTTGATTATTTTATTAACTTTATTCGGCACGATGGGTTTGCCTTGCATGCTCCTTGTCGTTGCGCAACCGGTTAAAGCAATGGCGGATATTCCCGCAACTAAAAAAAATAAGAAAAGCTTGCCTGTCACTATAGTTTTCATGTTAATCACCTTTTTATATTATTTGTTATTGTAGCATAACGACGATATGATTCAACATATAATTATGATTTTAAATTCAATTGCGCAGCCGAGGATCAACTATGGCATAAGTTATGTCGGCTAAAAGATTGCCGATAAGAGTAAGCACCGCTCCTATTACCAATATACCCATTATAGTAGGATAGTCGCGGGCGAGAACGCTCTGATAAAAAAGCCTGCCCATTCCGTTTATGTCAAATATCGTCTCTATTATCACGCTGCCGCCTATAAGCCCCGGAATACTTAATCCCAGTATCGTTATAAAAGGTATAAGTGCATTTTTCATGGCATGTTTATAAATAACAACCTGTTCCTTCAGCCCTTTAGCCCTTGCAGTCATGATATATTCCTGTCTGTAAACCTCAAGCATATTTCCTCTTAAGTATCTTGAAAGTCCGGCAATACCTCCGAATCCGGCGACAAAAACCGGCATCGCAAGATGCTTCGCAATATCGAAAATCTTTCCCCACCACGTAAGAAAATTGTAATTCACGGAGGTTATACCCCCTATAGGCAAAATATGCAAATCTATTCCAAAAAAAATAATCATAAGAAGCGCTACCCAGAAAGAGGGTGCCGCAAATCCTATAAATACCAAAACCGTAGAAATCTTATCAAAAAACGAGTTCTGCTTTATCGCCGATATAACGCCTAACGGTATGGAAAATACAAATATAAAAATAGTCGCCAGCGCATTGATGAGAATAGTAATACCTATCGTCCGCTCAATTTCGGTTATAACAGGCTCATGATTTGCGGTAAACGACACGCCGAAATTAAGGGTTGCTATTCTTCTCAGCCAGTCAAAATACTGCGTTAATAACGGCTTATTCAACCCGTACAACTTTGCAAGCATTAACCTTGAAGATGCGGATACTTTAGGGTTCAAACCCAGCTGCTCCGTCAAGGGGTTTCCCGGCGCAAGATGTATAACGAAAAAAGATACCAACGTGATACCTATTAAAATAGGTATCATAAATAAAATTCTTTTGGCTATATATATTCCCATTTTTATATTTATTTTCTGTTCAAATTTATTATACAATAATTTAAATATAATTTCATGACAACTATAGAACAACTAATTTTTATTCCGGGTTAACACATGAACGAAATTATCAACGCCTTCAAAAAAAATAAGCTCGCTCTGGTTTCGCTGATATTCATATTGTCCATCATATTGACAGCCATACTTGCACCATATATCACCCCATATAATCCTGACAAAATAGATGTAAATGCAATCTTGCTGCCGCCCTCCTTCGCCCATCTGCTTGGAACGGACCAACTTGGGAGAGATGCATTGTCAAGACTCATTTACGGCAGTAGAATTTCTATAGAAGTCGGCTTCATAGCCGTTTCCATCTCGCTTTTCGTAGGTGTTTTGATAGGCGCATGTGCAGGCTATTACGCCGGTATAACCGACGGAATTTTAATGAGATTCGTAGACATTATGCTGACCTTCCCTTCGTTCTTTTTAATTCTCGCAATAAGCGCCATACTGAAACCGTCTATAATAAATATAATGATAATAATAGGCCTGACTTCATGGATGGGAATCGCAAGAATCGTCAGGGCGGAGTTTATACAAAATAGAGAAAAAGACTATGTACTTGCCGCAAGGGCCGCAGGGGCTTCGGACGGATACATAATGTTTTTCGAAATTATGCCCAATACCATCACTCCTATTTTGGTTTCGGCAACTCTCGGCATTGCGATGGCAATACTGACGCAGGCATCTCTTGCTTTTCTGGGAATAGGCACAATGCCTCCTACCCCGAGTTGGGGCGGAATGTTGTCTGGCGGAAAAACATACATAATGGTCGCATGGTGGCTGACTCTTTTCCCCGGAATTGCTATTTTATTAACCGTGCTGAGCTTTAATTTAATAGGGGAAGCGGTAAGGAATGCATTGGATCCAAGATACTTAGGGGAAAAGTAAAATAATGAGATATTTACTCATCCTAAAATTCTGGTAAATTTCTTAAATCTTTGCCTAAATCCATATAGAACAACAGCTCCATAATCTTCTGGGCATGGTCGGCAAATCTTTCATATTTTCGCGCAATAAATATATACGTTATATTGTTTTCAAGAGCTGCCAAATTTTTAATAGAAGTATTTACGATATCTATTACTATCTTGTGAGATAACACGTCTATAACGTTTTCGTCTTTTATAATAATATCCTTCAAACCTAAATTTTCTCTGACGCCGTCCGCATACATTTTTATTACCATTCTCAACATTTCATCTCCCCTTGAAGCGGCATCCTCAAGATAAGAATAAATACATTTAAATTCCCCGGAAGACGATGAGGCTTTATCGGTCAGTTTGAGACCGATTTGACACACCGATGCACATAAATCCGCCATCCTTTCAAGGTCGGTTATTATCTTCATAGACGTGGTTATGAACATAAGGTCCTTAGCCTTTGGTTGATACAATGCGAGAAGTTTTATGCAGTTTTCATTTATACCGACTTCAAGAGAATTAACTTTAAGATCGTTTTTGATCGTGTCTTCGGCAAATTTTTTATCCTTTTCAAGCAAAAACCTTATTGAGCTGTTGAGCTGATAGTTAACAAGCGTACTCATCTCTACAACGTCCTTTTTTAATTTCATAATTTCATCATCTAATACATTCAACTGTAATCTCCTTTCTTCATATAAAAGTATTATTTTATATTAAAAATTAATTATGAAATCAATACCTGCTTGTTATAAAATCCTCGGTTCTTTTGTCCTTAGGCCTCGTAAAAAAACTTCCCGCCTCGCTAAATTCTATAAGTTCTCCGTCTAAGAAAAAACCGCTGTAATCAGAAATTCTACCCGCCTGTTGAATATTATGACTTGCAACTATTATAGTATAATACTTTTTAAATGAATTTATCAAATCTAAAATAACGCTCGTCGATATCGGGTCTAAATAAGCCGTCGGCTCGTCCATCAAAAGTATAGACGGATTAGTTGCAATAGCCCTTGCTATGCAAAGCCTCTGCTGCTGCCCTCCCGAAAGAGACAGTGCCGGCTTATTGAGTTTATCCTTTACCTGATCGTAAAGCGCTGAATATTTTAGACACTTTTCTACACGTTCTACTATAAAATCCTTGTCTTTAATGCCGTGTATTTTTAATCCAAAGGCTACATTGTCGAAAATAGACTTAGGGAACGGATTGGGGTTTTGAAATACCATCCCTATATCTCTCCTTAATTCAACGACATCCACGGACTTATCGTATATATTTTTTCCGTTTATTAAAACCTCTCCGGTCAATTTAGATCCTTCAGTATAGTCATTCATTCTATTGAGAGTTCTTAGGAATGTAGACTTGCCGCAACCGGACGGACCAAGAAGCGTACATACGGAATTTTTTTTAAAATAAAGATTAATATTCTTTAAAAGATGATAACTTCCGTAAAAAAAATTTAAGTTTTTAACATCTACTATAATATTATCCATGTCTCTTTCGTTTGTGTTATTTTCAGGCATGTTATTTTTATTTCCCCTATAAAATAAATCTCTTAGTTAAATAGCTTATTAACCTCAGCCCCAAATCTATAATTAAAATAAATAAAAGCAGCACAACCGATGCGGCTTCAGCTTTATAGTGTAGTATTTTAGACGGCTCGTGAATATATATAAATATGAGCATAGCCATATCTCCCACCGCTCCGCCGGAACCGGTAACGCCGGTAGGTAAACCGGTGTTATAATAGTTAGTGAACAAAAGCGGGGCAGTCTGTCCGATTATATTCATCACACCTAATAAAATCCCTATAAAAATACCGCCCATCGCAGCCTTCACTATGACGGCTTCCGTAGCCTGCCATTTTGTCGCTCCCATGGCAAGGGCACCCTCTACATAGCTTGCCGGAATATGATTAACCGCTTGTTCGGTAAGAAGCGTAATAATAGGAGTCATAATAAAACCGAGCGTAAGTCCGCCGGCAAGCGCCGAAAATCCTAAATGAAAACCCGGTCCTGCGTTTGTGGAGAAAATGTAAAAACCGACGATCCCCCAGACGACCGATGGAATTCCAAGCATAAGTTCGTTTAAAAGCCTTAGAATACCGTTTGTCCTCTTTTTGCCGAAAAGAGATAGGTACAAGCCGGTTCCGATTCCTAATGGAATAGCAAGAGTAGAAGATATTACGATAAGATAGACGTCTCCTATGATGGCATTCAGCATACCCCCTTTAGCGCCTATCGGAAAACCGGTCGGTAGCGTAGAAACAAAATTCCAGTTGAGATATTGATGTCCTACCGCTATGGCTTCATATATAATATGAAAAACGGGGAAAGAACCTATTATAAAAGCTATTACCGCAAAAAACGCGGCAATGTTGTTGTAAATTTTTTTCCTTTTAAGGTATCCCTTATTCACCGGAAACGCCGTCATATGCCCATCGTCATTTCTAATGTCGGTAGTTTTTTCCATAAATTACTCTCAAGAAATAGAACTTAATTATAAGATAATGTACGATAATTTAGCTTTGCCGGTAAAATTCAACCGCCGCCGAAATGAGATCTGTTAAACTTGCCCCCTATTACCCTGTCCAATATATTTCTTCCTATTATATTGACTATAAGGCTTATCAGTAACAGTATTAGAGCAAGTTCTACTTCTGCGGACGCATATATGGGATTTATTACGGCAAAAGTAAACGTGTTCGCAAGCAACGACGATATAGTATAACCTACGCTGAATAAAGATTTAGGGATAATAGCCTGATTTCCTATTAAAAGCACTACCGCTATAGTCTCTCCCACCGCCCTTCCGAAGCCCAGAACTATTCCGCCATATATCCCGTTCAAAGCATAGGGTAAAGAAACATCCTTTATTACGTCAAGCCGTGTGGCGCCCATGGCAAGGGCACCGTCCTTTGCTATTTTTGGAACGGAAGCCAAAGAATCCTTGGTGATAGACGCTATAATAGGCAAAATCATAAACATTACCACAATACTTGCGGCAAGTATTCCGTATCCGATATTTTCTTCAACCCTCAAAAACGGAATATACGAAAAATGCTTGTTAAAAAACGGTTCAATTGATGACCTCAACCACGGAACCACGACCAATACGCCCCATACACCAAAAATGACGCTGGGTATACCCGCTAATATTTCTATTATTACGGTGAAAATTCCCCTTAAAAAATGCGGACAGTATTCCTGAAGAAATATTCCTATGCCGAAACTTAACGGTATGGCGAATACAAGGGCTATAAGAGTAACGGCAAGCGTTCCTGCAATAAAAGTAAGGGCGCCGAAAATCTCTCTTGGCGGGTTCCATTCTTTAACCCATAAAAAAGAAATACCATATCTCATAATCGCCGGGTAACTATAATACAATATAATTGCAACAGCGATTAAAAAAATGGAAATTACGGATAGAACGAAAAACGATAGAATAAATCTAAAAAGGTCGTCTTTATATTTTAAGGTAAACATTAATGTATCACGAGTATAATATATAATTTAAAAAATTTTTATAATTATAGCATATTCATTTTAATTTTTCTAAAAAAATTAGCCCCTCGGTTTCCTTTGCTCATTTTTTCAACAACAAGGGGCTAATAGGTTAGTCTGTAATTATTTCACACGATTTAAAAGTTTTCTGACATTCGGCATGACCGCTTTAGGTAGTGCGGCGAAACCTGTAGGTACGGTGTATTTCGACGATTGTCCCGGACCAAGCACCCAATTTGTCAATTTTTTGATAGATTTTACGGTAGCAGCGTTAGGCTGTTTTTTTCTTAACATCCAAAATTCGAAATTGGAATCCGGATACGAGTCCTTTCCCGGAATGTTCCATACTATAGACTTATCAAAATCCGCCGGAAAATCTCCCAAACTTAAAGCTGCATTTCCTGCGGCGGCAATGGTCTTGACCGAACCGACCACGTAATAACCTGCTTTGTTAAGCAGTGCAGCATTAGGAACATGATACTCCAAAATCCATCCGAAACCTGCATAACCAATAGATCCCGGAATTTTTTTAACGGCTGCGACTACGGCATCATTGCCTAAATAACCGCTCCCTACCGGCCAATCCGGCATTAAGCTTATACCGATGTTGTCTGCCCATGCTTTAGATGTATCCGTTAAAAGACTTGTAAAATCGAAGGTCGTTCCGCTTGCATCTGCCCTGTGAATTACAAATATAGGCATATTGGGAAATGTATACCCCGGATTTAATTTCTTAAATATCGGGTTATTCCAATTTTTTATCTTTCCCATATAAATATCGGCAACCAATTTTGGCGTCATCTTAAGATGAACGCTATCCGGTATTCCGGGAAGATTGTAGATAACTTCGGCATCGTCAAGGGCGACGGGGATGTTGATCAAATTGGGATATCTTTTTTTAAATGCTTTCGTAAGATAAGCATCTGATGCTCCAATCGTGATATTGCCGTTCGCTGCATTCGAAATTCCGAAACCGGAACCCGTAGACGCAACCGAAACGGTAACATTAGGATGAGTCTTTTCATAATGAACTGCCCATACGCTGTTTAACGGATAAAGCATAGATGAACCGGAAACTGTAATCGTTCCGGCAACCGCAACCTTTGAGTTCAGAGCGGCAACTAAGGATAAAGCTAAAATAGCCAATGCGACCGTTAATCCGGTAAGCATCTTTTTAATACCGCTTTTTTTCTTCATAAATCTCCTCCATAAATTAAAATTAGATTAAAATTCCGACCAATGTTAAACGGTCGGCTCAACGAATCCGAGAACCATCATTGATATTTACTTTTTTCTACTTATGCTTATATGTTAGCAAATTAATGTTACAATTTTATTACAATTATGTTAAATTTTTGTTACAATTTTTTGGAAATTTTATAATAGTTAGATGCCCGCTTGACAAATGCTGCATAACGGTATTAATGTATTAGTAATAATGCCGTATATAAATGATGCACGGTAATTTAATAACATAAATTCAAAATATTATACCCGGAGGCGCAAATGGATATACTTAACATTTATAACCCCATCAAGATGCATTTTGGCAGAGGCGTAATTAACGAAGCCGGCAATGTCGCAAAAAAATATGCGAACTCGGTTTTAATAGTTACCGGCAAATCGTCTATGCAAAAATCAGGTACACTCGATAAACTCCTAAATATTTTAAAGAATGCAGGGATCGATTCGACGGTATTTGACAAAATTACCCCCAACCCGACCATAGACGATATTGACGCAGGCGCCGATATTGCAAGAGAAAAAGGAATTGGTTTGATTATCGGATTAGGCGGGGGCAGCCCTTTGGATTCGGCAAAAGCAATTGCGGTTGCTGCCAAAGGAAATATTCCGGTATGGAACTACCTTAAGACTACGGCAACCGAAGCCCTGCCGGTTATAACGATAGTTTCGACGTCCGGCACGGGAAGCGAGGTGAATAAATATTCGGTAATGACTAACCCGAAAACTGGTGAAAAACCGGGGTTTGGCTATGAGTGCATGTATCCGAAAGAAGCGATAATAGATCCTGAAATTATGGTATCCATGCCGCCTCACGTTACCGCTGCTACCGGCTTCGACATATTCGTACATACATTGGAAGCATTTACAGGTAAGATGAAAAATATTTTTTCTTCGGCTTATTGCATGCAGGCCTTTTGCTTATTAGAAGATAATTTCGTCAGGGCATACAGGGAACCTCAAGATTTAGACGCAAGGAGCAACATGGCTTTAGCTTCGGCTCTTGCAGGACTTGCAATAGATATGTCCGGCGTCGGCATAATGCATGCACTAGAGCATCCCATGTCCGGAAATTATCCAAATATAGCCCACGGCGCAGGACTTGCAGGACTTGCTATAGAATCCATGAAATACAACCTTAAGGCATGCAGAAGAGATTTTATGCTCATAGCTCATCATTCAGGCATTAAGAGGATGAAGAGGTCGGAAGATGAATATGCCTATTCCCTGATAGAGAAAACGGAAGAGATGTTGTCGTTGGTAAATTTAAATATTAGACTAAAGGACCTCGGAGTCGAAAAAGACAAGTTGCCTAAAATCGCAAAAGAAGCATTTACCACTATGGGTTTTGCCGTTCAAAACAATCCCGTAACCGTTAGCGAGCAAAATGCTCTTGCGTTGTTAGAGGCAAGCTATTAAGATTCATTACCCCAAGCAGTATGTTAAAATGGTGCCTCCGACCGGAATCGAACCGATGACCAAAGGTTTAGGAAACCTCTGCTCTATCCTTCTGAGCTACGGAGGCTAATAGGCAGCATGCTTATTGAACATTTAATTTGCGTTTAGACGAGTTATTATATATAATTAGTAAAATAAAATCAATTATTAAACTCAAAATTGTCGATAAAATAATATTTGGAAAATCATTTTTCGGCATAAGAATATACCGTTTCTATAAATAAGCGCCCATAGCTCAGCTGGATAGAGCGTCAGACTACGAATCTGCAGGCCGGGGGTTCGAATCCCTCTGGGCGCACCACTCAAAGCTATATTATTCAAAATACATTAGGACGTAAAAGAAAGGATGGCAAACCCTACTACCCTTTGCCTTGATTTCATGATTTTAATAATATCTGAAATTTATTTAGATTCATGCCCAATTCATACAAGCCTCCGCAATAACCTTTCTTTGCATACGGCTCCATATATCGTTCGGCAGCATATTTCGCTTTACTCATAATACTTCAATATATCATCTACCTTCATCTTCGCTGTCTTTATGTTATTTACCGGGCTTTCCTTTTTAACGTAACCTATCGATATACCGAGAAGGAATTTTTTACTGTTATCAAGGTTAAATGCTTCCCTTAAAACATCCGGATACCTAACCAAATATGCCTGAGGGCATGCTCCCAAACCCATATCGTGCGCGACTAAGAGTATGTTTTGAATAAATATTCCGCAATCTAAAACCGACCAGTGCCCTAATGTTTCATCTATATATACAAATAGTGCCGTTTGAGAGCCGAAAAATAGATAATTGCTAAGCATAATCTCCCTTCTCTTTTCTTCGTTACTCCGCAAAATACCGATTGACTCATATCTGTTTTTGCCTGTTTCAAAAATATTGTCAGACTGCTCCTTCGGCCAGGATTCCGGAAAAGGGAAATCAGGGGTTCCCATATTGCCGTCACAAGCCATCTTGTATATATTTTCTTTAATAAATTCAGATGTTTTTCCGGTTGCGGCCGCGACTTTCCATGGCTGTGAGTTGGCCCATGACGGTGCATGAGAAGAAATTTCAATTAATTTAAATATTAAATCCTTGGGTACGGGGATATTTTTGAAATCTCTCTTAGAAGAACGGGTTGAAATACATTCCGCTAAATTCATCTTTTATCTCCTTTTTAAAATTATCCTTTATTGCTCTATATATCCATTATAGGTATTATTATTTATAAATATTTTCTTTTGAAGGAAATATTCCGCTTTTTACCTCATCTCTGTATATCTTTAACGCATTAATCAACAATGAACGGGAATCGGCAAATTTTTTAACAAATTTAGGCGGCTTTTGACTCAGCATTCCTACCGCATCATAAAATACTAAAACTTGTCCGTCGGTATATCTCCCTGCACCTATACCGATAGTCGGAATATTTATATTGCTGCAAACATTTAATGTGGCTTCTTCAGGCATGGCTTCCAAAACTATCATAAATGCACCGGCATCTTCTAATGCTACAGCATCGTTCACAAGTTTTTTTACCTGAGATTCTATTTTCCCTTGAACCTTATAGCTGCCCAGTACGTTAATAAATTGCGGCATTAATCCCGTATGCCCCATAACCGGAATTCCACTTTCGACAAGCCTTTTAACGGTACCCGCCAATGCCTCTCCACCTTCTATTTTAACGGCATTTACGCCGCTTTCTTTAAGAATTTTGCCCGCATTGGTCAGCGCCTGTTCCGTACTCACCTGATACGACATAAAAGGCATATCGCATGCTACAAATGTATCTTTTAACGCACTCTTAACTATTTTGGCATGATAAATCATTTCGTCTAACGTTACGCCTATAGTATTGTCCCGTCCCTGAACGGTAGTGGCAAGAGAATCCCCTATAAGTACTATATCCGCGCCCGCTTCTCCGGCTATACCCGCCTGAACATAATCGTAAGCCGTAATCATTACGATTTTTTCTTTGGCTAATTTCATTTTAATAAAGTCTTCCATTCCTTTCGGCATGACCATCCCGCTTTATGCGCCTAAAATCATATCCACGCTTTATATTCCAGAAACTTATCGTAATTTTCAGAAACGATAGACGCCAGAGCCGTCGAGTATAATCTCGCCTCTATATTATCGGACCGGGAAGTAAGAACGACGGGAACGGCGAGTCCCATTACTATACCGGCAACCTTTGCCCCCGCCAGGTATTCCAAATCCTTAAACAATATATTACCGGATTCGATATTGGGCACTACTATGATATCCGCATCACCGGCAACTTTGCTTTTAATCCCTTTTTCAACGGCAGCCTGTTTAGATATAACGTTATCGAATGCGAGCGGCCCGTCGACTATCCCCCCGACTATCTGTCCTCTCTCCGCCATTTTAGAAATTATAGCGGCATCCAAAGTAGAACTTATTTTTGGATTTATGGTCTCTACGGCAGACAGCATTGCGGCTTTTGGACGCTTGATACCTAACATTACAGCAAGGTCTATCGCATTCTGAAGTATTTGCGCCTTTTCGGATATATCAGGATTAATATTTACGGCGGCATCGGTTATCAATATTAACTTTTTATAAGTCTTTATTTCCATTACAAATATGTGAGATATATACCTGTTTGTCCTCAAGCCGTTTTCCTTCAGGATAAGCTGGTGCATAAAAACATCGGTATGAATGTGTCCCTTTATTATGATATCTATCTTTTTTTCTACTGCTAACTTAACAGCAATATAGGCGGCATCGGCATCGTTTTTGGCATTCAATATCTCTATATCATTGTTTTTATTATTAAATAATTTTTTATAGAAAGGTTTTGCCGCAAGAAAGGATAATATTTTACTTTTATTACCTATTAACTGAGGAATTATTAAACGATTTTCGTAAGCCCTAAAAACACCGTCTATAACAAGATCGTCCTCAGAAACGACAATCGCCGCCCTCTTTTGAGACAAGATCTCCGCCTTTTTTACTATATCACTTAAGTTTTTTAACATCTGTGGAATGGATAAATCAGACTATCTTACTTAAAATATTGCCGATTTGATTAGTGCCGATAGTAAGCCTACCGCTGTCGTTATACTGCGAACCGGCATTTCCATTATCCTGCTTTCGATCAAGATTTGCAACCGATAAATTTAAAGCATTGATTAAACCCTTGCTTATTGTCTTAGCCGTGTTTAAGACTAATGATGCGGTTTTATCGACAACATCGTTAGGGCCTGAAATACTTTGATACCGACCGCTTCCTGCATCAGCCCGATTATTTTGAAAAACTTGTGAAACCGCAGAATTACTATTTAAGCCCTGAATCATAATAAACAATCACCCCTTAAAATCTTAACTAACAATAAACGTACTGTTTGTATAATATCATAAAAATACATATTGTCAAATTTTAAAACCTCGCAGACTAACTCATCGGCGTTCTCGGAATATTTTTTGCTTAAATCAATAAAAATATACGCTGGATACTGCAATAAAATAATTTTTTAAATATTCAAGGTAGGTTACTATCGTTTTTCTATATTTTTTATAATCCCTTGCCGATATAGTCGGGTTTTTAGACTCAAATTTATAAAAACAGTGCAAGATTTTTTTACCCTTCAAATTTGAATAAGAACAGGAGGAATAAGCTTCCGCAACATTATTGTCAAGCTTTAAAGGCGCCGGCAGATAATAAATATTCGCTTTTTTCGGGAGTTTAAGATCTATTTTAAAAATATGTTCAAAGGAATATCCCATAACTAAGGGGTAAATCCTGTTAGTTTTTAAAACAGCGTCGATAAGACTCGTATCTATCGGCAATATTTGATGGAATATCAATTTATCGCCGTTTAATTCTCCATAATCCTTATCGGAAAATCTTATTGCCAGCTTTATGCGTCCGCCGATGTTCTTAAGATTTTTATAATCGAAACTTTTAATATTTGCACCCGGAATAAAATCATATAAAAAATTAACGGCCCTAATCTTTTTATGATATCCGTCTAAGTTTTTCAATGAAGACCTTTCAAGATTTGCGTAAACCCCTTTATATATTACCGATATATTGCCCTTTAGGTCTCCCTTTTTATTCAATTTTCCTTTAAATAAGAATATCTTTTCGTTCTGCTTAGGCTTTTCCGAGGGTAACTTGATAAATTTAAAAGTATTATTAAGTAATAGTACACCCTTTCTCCCCGATAGGTTAAACGGGAGCTTAAACGCCTTATATGAAGAAGAATCGGGGTACAAATAGTATCTACCCTTGCCGTTATTGCCTCTTTCTTTTAAGGTAACCCCTACGATAACAGAATCGAACTGATTCGGCGAAATACTCTTTGTATTCAGATCCGGGGCATTCAATGACGAAACGAGAACGGGGTAAGCGTTAATTCCTTCAGTCTCTAACATCGATATTAAAAGCGAAGCCATAGATTTTGAGTCGCCGTAGCCGTTTACGAACGTCGTCTTTGCGGATTCCGGCTTATACCCGTTTATACCGTAACCTATTCCGGCATACCTGAACGATTTTACGAAAGCATCGTAAATAGAAATTATCTTTTGTTTTTGGCTCTTGTTTTTCCTGTTTTTAATGGCAGACTTAACGAAATTTTTAATCTTTTCCGACGATTTTTCGGACTTCACAAACATCTTACTTATATTTTTAAGCAATTTATTCCATGAAGTATAAGTGGAAACGGAAATATATTTTCTATAATTTTCCAATGGAGGCATATATGATTCTTTTTTTATTGCAGAAATATCCTTAAGGGATATTTTGAGTTTTATGTATTTTTGTTTTCCGACATGAATAACACCCCTATAAACTACGGATTTATCTATCCTGTGTAAATATAAATTAATATGTAATCCGGCGGGATACAGCAGTGTAAAGTTTATTTTCTTTACCGGAATCGTATAGGAAAAATAATTTGTATAAAAAACACCGTCCTTAATCAAGGGTTTAAAATTATTAATTTCGTAAGAGAAATTTATTATCGAACCATCCTCCACCGCAGGCATTGAAACCGTCAAATATTTTACATTGGAATAAGCCGGATAATTAACGGCAAAGCCCGGAGAGACAATATTCACGGCATGCTTACCGACCGGAATCTTAAACATTCCCCTGAGCAAAGTATATGCATATAATAATTTAACTTTCTGATATTTTGTCGAAAACGGCACCATCACTTCGGAATATCTGTTTATCCCTCGTTGCGACAATATTCTTACAGACTCGGTTATATATGTTTTAAGCTTGTAATCTCTATCTAATTTTAACAGTACGTCCTTTTTGATTATATACGCCCCATGATCTTTGGCGCTATTATCGCCAATCTTAGCGGCATAAGAATTATCCTGATTTATAAAACTTAGCATTGCCAAAGCGGCAAAAAAAATAAATAATAAAGTTAAGGATGATGAAAGTAATTTTTTCATTAATAAAACCTTTTTTGCGTTTAATGTTAAAATTTTATTCAGCCGTTCAAATTGCAAATATCGTAAATAGCACACTTCCCGCAATTCTCAATATTCTTGCTTTTTTTACATAAATCTAATATTCCCAATCTCGTAATAGCAAAATCATACTTCACCGGATCGAAACAGTCAAGTTTTTTAAGGTTTTCGGTTATCTCCTCCGCCATTTTAAAAGAAGGATTCCCATATTTTGTTAAACCGATGTAGCGGCTGATTCTGGCCATGTGGGTATCGACGGGGATTATTAACTGATACGGCTGAATTTCTCCGCTCCATATACCAAAATCAAGATTATCGGAATTTCTTACCATCCATCTCAAGTATAAATTTATTCTTTTGCATGGACTGCCGTCGGCGGGAGACGTAAAAAAGAAATGCACCATAGAATCCTTGGGTAAAACGGCACTGCCGTAAACAGGTGCAAAGTCCACAAGCCCCATTGCCCTTTTAGAAAAGCTTATTATGGCATTTTTTAAGTTTATATCTGCCGGATTATAGCCTTCAAGAAAAAAACTTTCTATAGAATTGTATTTTTTAAGTATTTCACTTAAAATTAAAAAAAGGGCAACAATATCCTTTTCCTTAATGAATCTATAATAAAAACCTTTAAACACTTTAAAACCGTCGGCTGCGTTAAAATTAAGCGCAAATTCATAAAACTTATGACCGACAATCTTGTCTATCTTATCAAGGATTTTAAGAATTTGAGGTACACCGCCAAATGCAAATCCTGCCGCTATAAACCCTGCAACCTCAATATCCTTAATATCATCAAATTTACGGACAAAACCAAGCGGATCGGAGTATAAATAAGATTCTTCAAACTTCTCATATATACCCTCGAGGCACTCTTTTAGTCTCTTTTCTTCGTCTAACGGCTTAACGTGTTCTAATACTCCATTTTTATAGGCAAATGTCTTGCCGTTAGGTAGCGACCAGCAATCGCCCTCTTCTAACGGATAGGGCACTTCCTTTCCGCGCCCTATGAAAACCTCTTTCCCGTCTATCAGAGTAAAGAAATTAAAATCGTTATCTTCCCAAACCACGGATTTACCGGCGTTTTTCACGTTTGAACCGTTATCGCTTAAATGCAAGTCTATCCCCGTTTTATATTCTAAAGACCATTACGGCTAATCCTGCGTTATTTTATCGGCAAAATCTCTTCCGAATTCCTCGCATTTTAGCAAATCCTCTTCAAAAGGCGTTATCTGTATCTTTAAACCCTCTTGGACTATAACGAACTTCAGGCTTTTAAAAATATCCTGTACCATCTTAACCGCTTCTCCGCTCCAACCGTAACAACCGAAAACAGCGGCTTTTTTGTTTTTGACATTCAGCATAACCATGGACGATATCATATCCAATATGGGTTTAGGCGGTTTTGCGTTAAAGGTCGGCGAACCTATAATGACGGCATCGGACCTTTCTATCGTATCAATAACGCTTGCGGCATCGGCATTAACTAAATTCACCATTTCTATCTCTGTTGAACCCTTGATGTCGGCACCCTTTGCAATGTGTTTAGCCATCTTTTCGGTATTACCGTAAGCCGATGCGTAAATAACGGCTATTTTTTTTACTGCCCCATTTGATTCGACGGTTTTGCTCGCTTCGGTATACCAATCGATATATTTTTTTAAGTCTTTTCTTAAAATCGGACCGTGCGACGGTGCGATCATATTTATATCGTAATCTTTAAGTTTTTCCAATGCGCTCATGGAATAATTTTTAAACGGTCTCATTATGCAAGCAAAATAAAACTTAAAGGCTTCAAATGCCGCATCCTTGTCTTCAATCAGATCATTAAAAACATTTACGTCGCAATAATGAGTTCCAAAAAAATCACACGAAAAAAGTATTTTATCCTCTTTAAGGTACGTAAACATAGTGTCCGGCCAGTGCAAAAACGGAGCACCGACGAACTGCAGCGTTTTACCGCCCAAATCGATCGAATCGCCGTCACCGACTATAATATTATTATAATCTCCTTTGACAATATGTTTAACAAAGTGATGAGCGTTTTTTGAATAAACTAATGTTGCGTTTTTTGCTATTTCTCTTATTACATTAAGTGATCCGGAATGGTCCGGTTCCGTATGATTAATTATTATATAATCAATTTTAGATATGTCGGTTAATCCGTTTAGTTTATCTATCAATTGGTCCTTCATGCCTATTTTTACCGTGTCTATAAGCGCGGATTTATGACTTCCCTGAATAAAATAAGAATTGTATGTGGTTCCATTTTTCGTAGGAACTATTATATCAAATGCTTTTAAATCCGGATCCAACGCCCCGACATAGGATACGCCGTCCTTCATCGGCAAGGCTTTTTTAATATCGCCATCCATACATAAACCTCCTTAAACCTAAAAATTTATAAAATCAAATCTTTAATGTTATAATTTGATTAATTAAATTGTACCTCTTATTATTATATCATATACGATAATTTATTATAAGCGTAAAACACGGACATAAAATTGAAATAAATGAATATTTATATACACATTCCCTTTTGCAAAAGTAAATGTAACTACTGCAGTTTTTATTCCATACCCATATCGAGATCTGAACATAATCCTGCATATTTTAAATATTACTTCAACCTGCTGATAAAAGAGATGAAAAACATGTCTCAAAAGTTCTCTCTCCGCGACTCCCCTGTTAACGGCATATATTTTGGCGGCGGTACTCCGTCTATTATGCCCGCAGATTTTTTTAGCGGTTTTTTAAGACACATAGAAAACAATTTTAAGATTATGGACGATGCCGAAATAACGGTAGAGATAAACCCCGAAAGCGGAGACTTTGAAAAGTTATCGGCTCTAAAATCATTCGGTGTAAACCGTTTATCTATAGGGGCACAAAGTTTTAACCCGGACGTACTGAGAACGGCAGGCAGGATTCATAATAAAGAAGATATTTACGATACAGTGAGCAATGCGAAAAAAGCCGGCTTTAAGAACATATCGCTTGATTTGATAATAGGGCTTCCAATGCAAATCGAAAATGTCTTTCATAACGATATAGGGCAAATACTAAACATGGAACCGGAACATATCTCCGCCTACATGCTCAGCGTAGAAAATAATACTGAATTTTATAAAATATACAATAAAAATAACGGGATAACATTCGCGTCGGAAGAACGCATAGCCGGATATTATGAAATATTATGTGAATTTTTGGACAAAGCGGATTATATTCACTATGAAATATCCAACTTTTCAAAACCCGGATATGAGAGCAGACACAATATGAATTACTGGAAAAGGGGGGAATATTTAGGCTTAGGACCTTCGGCTTCGTCTTTTTTTAAAACAGGAGACAGGGAAGAAATCAGAAAAACCAATGTGTCCGATTTAAGTATATACACCCTTAATATTTTAGATAAATCTAAAAATGGGACCGGAACTGATTTTACTGAAGTACTGACCGAAAAAGATAAGATTAATGAAGAAATATTTTTATCGTTAAGAACAAATTGCGGAATAAGCTCAAAAAGACTGATAGAATTTGTTAAACCTGATATTATCAACGACTTCATAAATGCGGGACTTATGCAAATTAAGAAATGCCGGCTAAACGATTATATCGTTTTAACCGTAGAAGGAATGCTTTTATCATCAGAAATATTTGCCAGAATTATGGTTTGACACTTTTTATATTGAAATATAATCAATTGATATTTATAATGATATGAGGCCTCATGTTTACGGAGAGATGGCCGAGCGGTTTAAGGCGACGGTCTTGAAAACCGTTGATGACAAAATCATCCGGGGGTTCGAATCCCTCTCTCTCCGCCATTCAAAAATAAAACGGTTACTTTGGGATGTCGACAACGATAGTAAGAAGGGGGTTCGAATCCCTCTCTCCTATGCGAGCAATCATTTTATTAAAAAATTTCTCTTTCTATTGCATCATTCATTAATCCAATGAAATGCCTGTTCGCGCTCGTTTGAATGGAAATTTTTTATCTCACCGCCGATTATCGATGCAGCTATTTTTAACCCCCATTCAAACCATTTCGGGGCGCCGATTACGCCCATTTTTTCAAAATCGTTTCTGTGTGTGAACCCAAAACGGGCGTCATCCCACAACGCTTCGGCTTCCCAGCCATGAAATTTGTCACCCATATCCAATAAGAGCCGCGCCTTGCCGTATTCACGGATAATAGATTCCAAGCGCGGGATAAATACGTTCTTATAATCCTCATCCGTTAACTTGCCCACGGCGCTAAGTATGAGAATATTAGCCTTGCTTTCCGGCAACACTTTAATGTTAATTTGACTCATCTTAACACTCCCCTCTTTAATTATAGTTGACTATCCGACCGATAGAGACGATCGATTTTCTCGTTTAATTTTGACAGCTCCTGTCATATTTCCGTTGTTTTTTAGATAACATTCTTTTTAGGCCCAAGTGTTCTTAAATAAGTTATATTTGTGTTTTTGTAGGGCATATACGATATTTATATTTAACACCTTGGCTCCTTATTAATTATTTTTTTATATAATTATGTCATATTTATATAAAAAATCAAGAGATTATGGGGAAAAACAAGCGAAAATCATATGGTTATCAAGCCGCCAACGGGACAAAGCATAATCTAAAAGCACATTTGATATTAGCATGGAAATATAGAAAAAAGTTACTTGCGAATAAGAAGTTAACTTATATCTCTTCTTGCAAATAATAGCGACGATATGACGAACAGTAAAATAATATAGCTTAAACCGTAGATGATTCCGTAAAGTATAGCGTCGGACGAAATAGATATTTTATATGAGACTTCAGAGCTTATATTGAATATCGAAAAGTTTGGTAAAACGGAGTAAATAAGATGAACGGCTGCCACCAACACGTAATTAACCCGATGGACGATTATCTCTTTTCCGTTTATAATCTTTTTTGCAGGCATTACAAGGGCGTTCATTCTGCTTGAAATATTACCTATAAAAAAAACTAATATGGTAAATATCGAGGCTAACGCCTTGGACGTTATTAAGGAAAAAAACAATGCCACTACCGCGATAAACACCGATTCTATTATGATAAACAATGCCTGAATCAATAAAGACTGCGGAAGCAGATAAAGTGTAAGATAAGTCTTTATATGCAACGGGGCTTGTCCGCCTAATTTGCCGACGGAACGTATCGGAAGCGGTATAACATATTTATGCATAATCAAAAGAACAAGATAAAAAATAAACATCATTATAATCGTAGATAATATTATGGCAGCCGTCAACCCCAGAAATCTGCCTGTCAAGTATTCCGTTCTCTTTACGGGTCTTGTTATACTCAAAAAAATGCTTTTCTTTTCTATGTCGTCGTATACCATAGAGGAGCCTATAAAAATACCGATAAAAATATTAAATATCGTTATGGCGAAAATGGAAAAATCTACCATAATCCTTCCCTGGCTTATAAAACTTGTCTGCGATACGAAATAACTTCCGAAAATAAGTACAAGCGCAAAAACCAAAAAGGAATAAAAAATCTTGGAATTTTTTATCTCATTAAAAGAATAAATCGCAGTATATAAAATATTTTTCATCGAGATACCCGTTGACTCCCTTATAGCCTCAATTTATTTAATTTCAATTCCTTTTATTTTTAAGCATGAGATCGTAAAGATAAACCTCTAACGGAGTGTTATAATCGGACATTTCCGCTCCGTCTTCGGCAACGTCTGTATTATTCGTCTTTGTTTGTAAATAATTATAGGCATCTTCTTCCAAAACAGAGATACTTTCGTCTTTAATAAGTCTGCCGCCTACTAAAACGGCTATTTTATCGCACAGCTCCTTACTGTCTGCCAATACATGTGAAGAAAAAAATATAGTTTTTTTCTTTTCCTTCAATTTGAAGATTATATCTTTGAATTCTTTTCTTCCTATCGGGTCAAGCCCCGACAAGGGTTCGTCGAAAATTAAAATCTCCGGATCCCCCAGAATAGAGACGGCAAGAGCTAATCTCTGAGTCATTCCCTTTGAGTATTTATGTGCGTGAATATCCTTTGCGTAAAAAATACCGGCTAATTTCAGCGCTTCATTTATGGAGTTTTTATCTATTCTCTTGTTTAATAACCTGGAATAATACTTAACAATATCTATCCCCTTAATACCCCGCGGAAAACTCGGATTTTCTGGTAAATAGCCAAGATTGAGACGTGCCCTGTAATCTTGAGAATCATAACCGTTTATCTCGACACTGCCGCTTGAGGGATGAACCAACCCCACTATCATTTTGATCGTAGTGGATTTTCCGGCACCGTTTGGACCGAAAAACCCCGTAATCTTGCCTTTATTGATATTTAGGGAAAGATTTTTTACTGCATCTTTTTTAATGCCAAAAAACCCCACTCGGAAATATTTTGTAACGTTTTTTAATGTAATCACGGTTTCCTGTTATTTCTCGGTAAAAAAAGTTTTAATGTATAAGGTACTTTATAATTTTTATGTTCTTTTTTAAAGAGTATCTCGTTTTTAACCGCATTTATGCGATATTTTATTATATGTCTCACATAAGGATTTTTATTGTTTCTATACATATCGCTAAGAAAAACAAGCGCCTTTTTAAGGCTCCCCGATTTATTAAGAATCTTCATATATAAAAATTCCAGATACTTCGGACTGCCCTTCATGTCCATTGCATATTTGAGATAATAAGCGGCTTTTTTAAAGTTACCGAGGCTGTAAAAATAGTTAAATGCTATTAAAAACGGTATGTTCCAATTTCCATCAAGATGATTCATCCCCATTTTTAATAATTTAATAGCCTTTTTGGGCTTGCCGGACAAACCTATAAGCGTTCCTCCGGCTTGATACATATAATTAAAATTAGGATTAAGCGAAACGGTGATGATCGATATCTTATACATATACGGATAGTGCATTTTTGCAAGCCTAAGGGACGAAGATTCCTGAATAAAGAGTATCCAGAAATAATCCGAAAAAAGCGTATTGAAGTTAAAATCTATAAATTTTATAAATTCCGGCTTTATGGAAGAATATCTTAAAAACGACGTAAGCTCTAATTTGACGTTATGCCTTGAGGCGTCTGCCGCGCGAAAGGAAAAAAATATGATATAGACCAGAAAAATCATAAATATAAATACAACTAAACCCTTAATATACCTGCGGTATCTATGAACAAAAGTACCCATATAGGCATCTACTTATTAATTAGTTAATAAATTTAAATAAACCGAAGCAGTTCTTGACGCAATTTCTTTAGCATCAAACTTTAAGATAACCTCGTTATGACAGTTTAAACCTATCCTTTTAATTAATTCCCGTTTATCTATGCAGAAAATAATTTTGTTTGCAAGCTCGTTACAATTTCCCGCCTCAAATAAAAAGCCGGTCTCATTGTTTTTTATTACCTCGGGAATTCCGCCGACATTAGAGGCTACAACCGCCTTCTTCAATGCGCATGCCTCTACGATAATGCTCCCCATTCCTTCGATACTGGACGGAACGATTATTAAATCGCTTGCGAAAATATACCGTTTTATATCTTTTTTAAATCCAACTATGATGAAATAATCTCTAAGCCCCTTTATATCTATCGAATCTGCTATAAGACTATGCAGTTCGCCCTCTCCTATAATAACAAATTTTAGATCTTTTCGCGTTTTTATTATTAATTCTGCCGCTTTTATAAAAACCTCGTGCCCTTTTTCCTTCGATAATCTGCCGATAAGCGAGATAATTTTTTCATCCGGTTTAATTCCAAGCTCGTGCCTAACGCTTTCGGTTTCGGATTTATAAAATAGCATATCTCTTTCCAATTCATCCGCATCATAAACCCTCGGACTGTAAATCGTTTCTATTTTTTCAGGATCTATCTTTAAATCAGATATTAAGCCGTTTTTAATAAAATCCGAAATGGCAATAAAATTATCGGTCAGATAGCGATATATTAAAGCCCCTTTAAAAAAATTTACTTTATATGCCACATGTCTTGTTAAAATTTTGACGATCTTCTTTTTGTAAACCAGAATAGATGCAATACCACCAAGGAATTGGTCTCTTGAGGAATGAAAATTTATTAAATCAATATCATACTTTTTTAGAAAGTTCCTTATCTTTAATACGGCCTTGATATCGAGAAAATTTTTCATTTCAATCGATAAGCTATAAATGCCTAAACCGTCTAATTCATTCCGCAACTTTTTATTGCCGTTATGTATCACGTAAATGTTAAACTTTTCGCCATAAAACAACTTCATAAATTTAAGCAACATGACGATATCGCTTTGCGCCCCGCCAAATTCCCTAAAACTATCAATATGAAGTATGTTAAATTTACCTCTTTTATCCATAATAAATACGATTGGGGCATTGAAAAGGCTAAACGTTGAACCTGAAATGCATTATATCGCCGTCCTTAACGACGTAATCCTTACCCTCAAGCCTTAATAGTCCCATTTTTGCGGCATTAGATTCCGAGCCGACTTTAATAAAATCATCGTAAGATATAACTTCCGCCCTTATAAAACCCTTTTCAAAATCGGTATGAATAGTACCGGCGGCTTGGGGCGCCTTCCATCCGTTTTTTATTTCCCATGCCCTTACCTCCTGTTTCCCAGCGGTAAAAAAGGAAATCAAACCTAAAAGCCCGAAACTGACAGATGCGACGGCATCTAAAGCAGAGGATTCAATACCGTAATCTTTTAAAAAAACATCTCTATCGTCAACATTTAAAACGGACAACTCCGCTTCCAATTTTGCACACAACTTTATCACCGGTATATTTTTAGATTCGGCAATATTATATATATTGCGTATCTCGCTATCGGAAATATCTCCGGACAACATACCTTCATCAACATTAAGGATATATATAACAGGTTTCACCGATATAATACCTAAGGATTTCAAAAGATTTCTCTCGCTTTCGCTAAATTCTTTATTTAAAATATTCCCGTCTTTGGATAATTGCTCGTTAATGTTTTTTAAAAAATCAAGGTTAATTACGGCGGTTTTATCCCCGCCTTTAGCTATTTTTTCAAGTTTCTGCATATGTCTGGAGAGAATTTCTATATCACTCAGGGCAAGCTCCATGCTAATTATATCAATATCCCTCATAGGATCAATATCACCCTCGACATGCACGACCGAACTCTCTTCGAAAACCCTTATTACCTGTATAATTAAATCCACGTTCCTAATATGCGATAGAAATTTATTTCCCAATCCTTCGCCGGATGAGGCGCCCTTTACGAGCCCGGCAATATCTACAAATTCGACATAAGCCGGCGTAACCTTTTCGGGAGCAACCATCTCTTTAAGCCTGTCGATTCTTTTATCGTTGATGGGCTTTATGCCGATATTAGGGTCAATCGTACAAAAGGGATAATTGCTTGCTTCTACCCCTCCAGAGGTAATAGCGTTAAATATAGTAGATTTTCCGACGTTGGGAAGGCCTACTATGCCGCATTTAAGTCCCATATTTGATTATCCTCCGTAAGATACAAATACCTTTGGCATTTGTAATTTTATTTGCGGTTAAAATTATTCATAGCCTTCATAATACCCTCTTCTATGAAGACCAATAGGATTTCATTTATTGTATTTAATATATCAGGCATCTTTCTAATTTCATCTTTTGAAAAATTAGACAAGACATAGTCTGCTCCGACGCTAAATTCGGCCCTCTCGGAAGAATTAATACCCAATTTTATGCGTATAAAATTTTTACTCCGAAGCGAAGTTATTACGGAATTAACGCCATTATGAGAACCGCCGCTACCGCCGAATTTAATCTTATACGTCTCAAAATTAAGGTCAAGGTCGTCATGTATTAAGATAAGGTTTGAGTTGTCGGCGTTATAATCGGATATATTAAAAATACCTGCTCCGTTTATTACCCCCTTAACGGCTTTTCCGCTTAAATTCATAAAGGTAAGCGGCTTTACCAAGTAAACATTCTTATCTGATATTGCCTTATTTGAAACTAAATAATTCTTTTTACGAATAAATTTCGGAAAATTATTTTTTTTAAAAAAGGCATCGATGGTCATAAAGCCAAAATTATGCCTAGAAAAACAATACTCCCGCCCGGGATTTCCAAGACCGACGATAAATATATCCGCAGACATTTTATATGATGAAGGTTATATATAATTCCTAATAAAGAATGAAATCCGATAATGCCACATAAAGCCAAAGATTATCCGCAATCAAGATAGCTAATTACTACGATTGAGTCGGAGCGTTATTTTCGCCTTCCACCTTAGCATCTTCGGAAACAGCATCTTCTAAGGCAGGCTCGATCACTGTAACGATAGGCGCATCTCCTTCCACCGTTATCTCTATATCGTCGCCTAAGTTTAAATCCTTGACATGCATAATTCCCCCTATTTTTAAGAATGATACGTCTATTTCAATAGTATCATTTATATCCTTAGGATAACCCTTAATAGGTAAATGCCTCATTAAAGGACTTAAGACACCGCCGAGTTTTACGCCTTCCGCCTTACCTGTAAAGTGGATAGCCGCTTCTATCTCTATCTTTTCATCCATAGATATTTCATAAAAATCAATATGAATAACTTTATCGGTAACCGGGTCCTTTTGAATCTCTTTAATTAAGACGGTCTTGCCGTTAATGCCCTCTTCCTTGCTAACGATATTAACAAACGACGAGACGGAATGCTTAGTAAAAATCTTCATGAATTCCTTGCGGCTTAATAAAATAAGAATGGAATCCGCTTGCTTTCCGTATAACACTGCCGGTATAAGACCTTGGTTTCTCAAGGATTTAACATTATCCTCTTTTTTCCTCGTCTCTATGTTTAAATTAACTACTTCCAATGAAAATCTCCTTTTTTCTAATGTTTTTATATGTGAATAAATTCAAATAAATAACGAGCTAACCGAATCCTCGTCCGATATCCTTTTTACCGCTTCCCCTAAAAGGTTAGCAACGCTTAATATCTTTATTTTTTTAGACAATTCCGGTCTATTCTTCTGATCTATGGTATCGGTAATTATTAGTTCTTTTATGGGAGAATTGTCTATTCTTTTCATCGCTTCTCCCGATAAGACCCCATGCGTCACCATTGCTATTACATCTTTTGCTCCGTTGTTTAAAAGCGCCTCCGCCCCTTGAGCAATAGTGCCTGCAGTATCTATCATATCGTCTAACAGTATAGCTGTCTTATCCCTGACGTCTCCGATAACATTCATAACTTCCGCAACATTAGCTTTAATTCTCCTTTTATCAATAATAGCAAGATTAGCGCCTAAATGCCTTGCAAAAGCCCTTGCTCTCTCAACGGCCCCAGTGTCAGGAGAAACCACGACGATGTCCGAAGAATTATAACCCTTTTCTTTTATATGTTCAACTAGAACCGGTGCCGCATACAGATGATCAACCGGGATATTAAAAAAACCCTGAATTTGCCCGGCATGTAAATCCATAGATAAAACCCTGTTTGCACCGGCAGTAGTAATAATATCCGCGACCAATTTTGCGGTAATAGGCACCCTCGAAGCGGTTTTTCTATCCTGTCTGGCATATCCGTAATAGGGTATAACCGCAGTTATTCTTTTTGCTGATGCTCTTTTCATAGCATCTATCATTATTAATAACTCTATAAGATTTTTATCGACCGGATTCGACGTTGATTGCACAAGAAAGATATCGGAACCCCTTACGTTTTCATTTATATTTATAAAGGTTTCTCCGTCACTAAAGCTATAAACCTCTGCATTTCCTAAAGGTATGCAGAGATAATCCGCCATTTTTTCTGCCAGTTCCTTATTGGAATTTCCTGTAAACAATTTTAGCCTGTCAAGCATATGTCCCTCTTTTTGGATTATATATACTTAGCCTCCCTGCCTTATGGAAGAGAGGGGTTTGATATCCCAAGTTAAATTTTGGCTGGGGCGGGAGGATTCGAACCTCCGAATGCAGGAATCAAAATCCTGTGACTTGCCACTTGTCTACGCCCCAATTAATACTCGTTTTTCCCTTAAAACGACTATTCCTGACTACTTAAAGCAGCTTCATAAGCAGCAAGAACAGCAGATTCTATCATATCTCTAGTTTCATTATTCAAGGGATGTGCCGTATCTTTAAATGTTCCGTCTTTCCTCTTTTTGCTAGGCATCGCGACAAATAAACCGTCTTTTCCGTTTATTATTTTAAGATCTCTAACGACAAAACAGTTATCAAACGTGATGGTAACATAGGCTTTCAATTTTTCTTCATCAACCGGAAACACATTAACTTCTGTAACTTGCATGACAAAATCCCTCCAAAATAAATTGAGTAATAGTTTATAAAGTTGCCGATAAAGAACTTAAGGCAACCCTTTTATGAAAAGGAAATGATTTTAAATTATCAACATAAGTCCCTGCCGAATCAAATGCTTTGAACGCCCCAAATACAGCAGAACCGCTCCCCGACAAAAGAGAAGCTTCTGCTCCATACGAAATAAAAGATTCTTTAATCTCTCTAAGAATAGGATATTTTTCAAACATTACCGATTCAAAATCGTTTATAAACTCCAAAATTTTAAAATCCAAGCATTGAAAGTCTGAGTATTGAATATTATAATAATTCATGCTATTTGTCAATAAAAAATCATCGTAAAACGCATATGCTTCTTTTGTATTTATTCCAAAATCCGGCAAAATCAAGACTATGAAATATTTCGGTAGGGTGCCTTCTTTTATTTCAATAATATTCTCTCCGAATCCTGAAACTACGGCATCTTTTGCCGTTAAAAAAAACGGTACATCGGAACCGATATCAAGAGCTAACTCTATCATATTCCGCCTGTTCAATACATTACCAAACGCTTCGTTCAATTTAGACAATAATCCGGCGGCATCGCTTGAACCACCGCCAAGCCCCGCATTAAAAGGAATATTTTTTTCTATTAAAACATCTACTCCCTTATCCGCAATATTCGACTTGGCAAAGAACCCCTTTGCCGCTTTTATGACTATATTATTTTCGTTGGAAATAGACTTAATATCGGCATTCATACTGCTTTTTTTTATAACTTCCCCTGAAACAACCCTAATTTTATAAGCGCCGTCAGTAATTTTAAAATAAATTTTATCAAAAATACCGATCTTTCTCATCAAGGATTGAATTTTGTGAAAATTACTCTGTCCTTTTTTGCCGATTCTTAGAAGAAAATTAACCTTGGCTGGAGCATGATAAATTATATCCTCCATAGCGAGTTTACTGAATTATTGGCAAAATTAATAAATATCTGAGGATATACCCCCATTAATATCGTAAAAATCAAACAAACGATAACCGTAAACATTAATTCACCGCTAATTTTACCGCCAATAATTCCAAAACTGCCGTTTTTGTTGCTTAATTCAATATCAGCCGATTTTTTAGACGGCATATACATATTGGATATTATTCTTATATAATAAAACGCGGCAAATGCGCTGTTCAAAAGCGCTATAACGACAAGAAAATTATATCCGGATTTAACGGCAGAGGAAAGCACGTAAAACTTTCCCATAAAGCCGGCGGTCATTGGAATTCCTGCAAGAGACAATAGGAAAATAGACATGGATGCCGCAACAAACGGATGCTTATATCCTAACCCCGAATATCTTTTAATATCCAAAGATATTAAATTCAAATTTTCAAAAATAATAACTATTGCAAAAGCGCCTGCCGTCATAAAAATGTATGCCAATAAATAAAAGAGGGTTCCGGAATATCCGTAGTATCCCCCGCCTATAATACCGATAAGTATATAACCCGCCTGAGCGATAGAGGAATATGCCATAAGTCTTTTTATGTTTGGAGATAAAAGTGCGGCTATATTTCCGAATGTCATCGAAAGAACGGCAATGATCCATAATACATCGTTAAAATTCATTATATTAGAGCTATAGATCAAAAAATAAATACGTAAAAAAATCGCAAATGCGGCTACTTTAACCCCGGTAGCCATAAAGCTGGTTATCGGGGTGGAAGCGCCCTCGTAAGCATCAGGCGTCCAGGAATGAAACGGAAACAGAGACATTTTAAAGGCTAATCCTACTAAAAACAAAATTAATCCTATGGCAAGATATGTTTTTATTCCGCCATAACGTATTATGTCTCCATGCGAAATAAGGCTTAAAAAATGGTGTATATTATATAAATTGAGGTGTCCTGTAGCCGCATAAATAAAAACCGCTCCAAAGACTAAAAATGCCGATGCAAACGACCCCAGTACGAAATATTTAAGCGCCGCCTCGGTACTCCTCATATTGCCCTTGATATAGCCCGTAAGTATGTAAGCCGTAATCGATAAAAATTCTATGGATAAAAACACCATTATTAAACTATTCGATGCGATTAAAATCATCATTGCCAATATTCCGAAAAGAATGAGGCTATAATATTCAGGCAGGGGCATTTCAAAATTTTCCATGAAATCCTTAGACATCAAAACAGTAAATAAACCGGAAAGCAGAATAACGATGAAGAAAAAAGCATCAAACCTGTTAAATGCTATCTCTCCGTAAAATCCGCTGATAGTTTTCCCTGAAAGCATCAAGACATATATAATCGAAAAACCTATGCCTATAACGGAAAGATAATACGGATTTTTGCTTTTAGAAAGTTTTTCGAAAAAAGTAAGGAAAAGTACTATAAAAGCAAATATTACAATGACTATTTCGGGAATAATACTCAATATACCCTTTTCCAAAAGACCCATGCTGTACATTGAAGACAGGTTATACATTGGACAACCCCGTTTTTAATTTAATTATATTATAAATAGCATCATGATGACTCACCATAGAAATAAAATGGAGTACGGTCGGATCTATCCTGCTCAAAAAAGGCATCGGATAAAATCCGATAAAGAACATCAATAATATTAAAGGCAAGACCGTAATAATCTCCCTTAGATTCATATCCTCGAAATTCTCCATCTCAGGATTGGTAATATCCTGAAACATCACTTTTTGGAACATACGCAACAGATAAAGAGCGGCAAAAATAATGCCGATCGTCGCAATAATGGTCAAAACGGTATAATTGTGGAAAGAACCGATTAAAATTAAAAACTCTCCCACGAATCCGTTTAAACCCGGAAGCCCTATGGATGCGAGAACGGAAATCAAAAAAAGCGTAGTAAGTATCGGTGCTTTCTTTGCTATACCGCCAAAATCGGCGATCTGTCTCGTATGGGTCCTTTCGTAAAGCATTCCGGCAAATAGGAACAACGCCCCGGTACTGATTCCATGATTTAAAAGCTGCAAGACGGAGCCGTCCACGCTTATTGCCGACATTGCAAACAAACCGAGCACTATAAACCCCATATGTGAAACGCTGGAAAATGCGATTAATCTTTTCAGGTCTTTTTGAACTACCGATACGAATGCACCGTAAATAATACCGATGACACCGAGAGTAATAATCGCCGGAGCCAATACATACGTTGCGCTAGGCAATAGAGGGATGGCAAACCTGAAAAAACCGTATATTCCAAACTTCAATAAAACTCCGGCAAGTATAACACTCCCTGCCGTAGGGGCCTCGGTATGCGCATCCGGCAGCCATGTATGAAAAGGAAAAAGAGGTATTTTTACCGCAAATCCTAAAAATAGGGCAATAAACAAAATAATTTGAAGACCAATCGGAATATGAGTATTGTACAGTTTTACTATATTAAACGTAAAATTACCGGTCTGTTCGTAATGAAGTATATATATATAAATGAACCCAAAAAGCATCATTAAGGAACCGGACAGAGTGTAAAGAAAAAACTTGACTGCCGCATATACTTTTTTCCCCGTTCCCCACATCCCGATAATAAAGTACATAGGCACGAGCATAAACTCCCAGAACAGGTAAAACAGTAATACGTCTAAAGAAACGAACGTTCCTACCATAAATGTTTCCAAAAGAAGCATTAAAATAACAAACTCTTTGACATGCTCTCTTATATATCTGTAGCTGGATATTAAAGAAACAAAGGTCAGAAGCGTCGTAAGCAATATCAAGAAAAGACTTACCCCGTCTATTCCAAGATAATATGATGCCCCAAACGATGGAATCCAGTGAAACTTCTCTACAAACTGAAATTTATAGGTATCGGGCTTGAAATAAACAAAAAGATAAATCGAAAAAATAAATTCGACAAGCGATAAAAATGTGGATAGGTACCTTAGTATTCCTTCGTTTTTTTTATTTATAAAAAGCAATAAAACAGCAGAAGCAAGAGGAAAAAATATTAATATAGACAGTAGATATTTTATAAAAAATCCCATGTGATATTGCCCCTTTTAATTCAAATTTACCTGATAAAATAATAAAAAAGCAATGCCGCAACGCCTATTGACAGCGTTAAAATATAACTCATCAGCATTCCGTTTTGAATCTTCTTCACCTTAACCGAAAAGAAAGCAAAGCTTGAAGCTACGCCATTGACCGCGCCGTCTATAACCGAAACGTCTACGATCTTCCACAAAAAATTAAAGAAAGCGAGTAAGGGTTTGATTATTAAAAAATCATATATCTCGTCAACATATAGCTTATTGTAAGATAATGCATATATCGGCTTAAAGGTACTTTTGAGCCATTCCGGTATAACAACCTTTTTAATATACAATAAGTATGCCGCAAATATCCCGGAAAGCCCCGCTAAAACAGATACGAGACTTAAAAGATACCATGGAGCGTTCTTTATAAACGGGCTAAAGTTATAGGCATTCTTAAAGTCTACATGTAAGAAATTATAAAATATGGACGTATTGAACGGCGGAACACCGAGAAAACCCACTATAACCGCAAGCGAAGCCATTATTATTAACGGAATAGTCATCATCTTAGAGGACTCATGCGCATGTACTTTCGAGTCAAGATTAGACTTTCCAAAAAAAGCAAGAAATATCAGTCTAAAAATATAAAAAGCCGTCATAAATGCAGCTAATTCCCCTATTACCCATGCGAAGTAAAAACCCTTATTATAAGTATCTGCCAATATTGCATCTTTACTAAAAAATCCAGAGAAAGGCGGTATTCCGGATAAAGCGAGAGCACCGACAATGAACGTAATAGCCGTGACTTTCATCTTTGAATATAATCCGCCCATCTTTCTCAAATCTAATTCACCTGCAAGTGCATGCATAACACTACCGGCGGTCAAAAAAAGCAATCCCTTAAAAATTGCATGCGATATAAGGTGAAAAATTCCGGCGGTATAAGAACCGATACCGACGGCCATAAACATATAGCCCAATTGGCTTATAGTGGAATATGCTATAATTCTCTTCATATCAAACTGCGTTAACGCAATAAATGCCGCAAAAAAAGCGCTAAGCGTTCCTATTGTCAAAACGACTTCCGATGCAACCGGAGAATAAGAAAAAATAATATGAAACCTTGCAATCATATAGATACCGGCCGTAACCATGGTTGCGGCATGTATAAGCGCGCTGACGGGGGTAGGACCTTCCATCGCATCCGGCAACCATATATGCAGAGGGAGCTGTGCCGACTTTCCAATGGCTCCGACAAATAAAAGTAGCGCGATAACCGTAGTAGTAAAGACGGGGATCATCGGGATCATTTTAAAGACGGCTTCATAATTCAGAGTACCGGTCGTCGCAAATAATAGAAAAATACCTATTGCAAAACCGACATCCCCTACCCTGTTGACTATAAAGGCCTTCTTCCCTGCGTCCGAAGCTGATTTTTTCTCATACCAAAATCCTATTAAAATATATGAACAGAATCCGACTGCTTCCCAGAATACATATAGAAGAAGTAAATTATTTGAAATTACAAGCATAATCATCGAAAATACGAAGAGATTCAAAAATGAAAAATACCTCGAAAAACCTTTATCTCCCTTCATATAACCGATGGAATATACATGGACGATAGTGCTGACACCGGTAACCATGACGAGCATAACGACGGAAAGCCTGTCTATAACTGCCGATATTCCTACCCTAAAGTTTGCGGCATGTATCCATGGATACAACGTACTTGTGAACCCGTGGGAATAAGATACGATAATAAAAAGAATTACCGATAAAATAAAGGATGCAGCTACGAAAAGGCTGGCAAAATACCCCGAGTAACCTTTAAAATATTTCCCGAATAATCCCCATAAAAGCCAGCCGGAAAGAGGAAATAACGGGATCAACCATGTTATTAATACTTTATAATCCACCTTAATCTACCTTTTTAGTTTTAATATTTTAATTCATTCGCTTTATCTATGTCTATCGTACCCTTCTCTCTAAAAAATGCTATAGCGATACCAAGTGCAACCGCGGCCTCTGCCGCAGCAACCACCATGACAAAAATAACGAATATATCCCCGTTTATAAGATGAAGATAATTGGAAACGGCTACAAAACCCAAATTCGCCGCATTAAACATGAGCTCTAAACTCATAAATATAATTATTAGATTCTTCCGCGTAAGAACTCCGAGGGCTCCTATGCAGAAAATTGCGCTTGCAACTATCAGGTAATCGTTCATAAATAATCACCTATCCATTAAAATTTCTTTTTGGCAAATAAGTATGCCCCTATTATAGCGACAAATAAAAGAATTGAAGCTATTTCAAACGGAAATATATATTTAGTAAATAAAAATTCGCCGATGACCTGGGTATTCCCTATTTTCTTAATCAATGCGTGTGTAAAGATACCGACGGGTTTTTTTTGAATACCCTTACTTATATAGAAAAATATTTCCGCAAACATAATGATGGAAATCAATATACCTATAAAAACTTGATGCAAATTCGACTTAAAACTTTTTATACTAGAAAGATTCAGCAGCATTATGACTAATACGACGAGAACCATTATTGCCCCGGCATATACAAGTATCTGCATGACTGCAAGAAATTGCATATCTAATATTATATAAAAACCGGCTATGGCAAAAAAACATAAGATCAAATATAACGCCGACGTTAACGGGTTTTTCATCGTTACAACCATTAAGGCCGAAAAGATAGCAATAAATGAAAAGACATAAAAAAGTATTTCCAAAATTTACCTCTGTTTTCTATCTAAAAATTTAATAAATAATTCTATCGAGATTTAACTAACTTTTCTATTCCATATATTCCGTCATCCCTGCTACAAAAAGCTACTTCATAGTCACTTCCCATGCTTATGGCTTCCTCGGGACAAATTTCTTCACAGTAACCGCAACAAATACATCTTAGTAAATCTATCTCGAATGAAGACGGGCGCCTTCTGCCGTCATTAAACGTACCGGGTTTAAGTCCGTCTAAGCTGCGGTTATGCTTTTGTCTGCTCGTAAGCTCGTGACTGTCTCCGCAATTTACATAATCTACTTCTATCTTAATCGCCTCCGACGGACAGACGGTCTGACACAAAAAACATGCTACGCACCTCAAAGAATCGTCACCAAAAACGTTAAGCTTGGGAAAAGCCCTAAATCTTGGAGCTACGGTAAGTTTTTCTTTCGGATATTGAAACGTTACCGGTTTGCGAAAAAAAGTCTTTATAGTGGTTTTTAACCCTATTAAAAGATTTTTAGATATTTCTATAATCGAATTTTCCTGTTTTTCGGTATTCATATGATTTTCATTTATCCATGAATTAATATTATTATAAAACCGGTAACTATAATATTGGCTAATGCCAACGGTAACAAAAACTTCCATCCAAAATCCATAAGCTCATCATACCTAAGTCTCGGATAAGTCCATCTAAGCCATAAATAAACGAGTACGACGAAAAACACCTTTATCAAAAACCATAAAACCGAAGGAAGAAAGGGACCTTGCCATCCGCCCAAGAATAACGTTACTATTATGGCACTGTTTACAACCATTTGGGCATACTCGCCTATAAAATAAAACGCAAATTCCATGCTCGAATATTCCGTGTGAAAACCTGCTACGATTTCTCCTTCCGCTTCTCCTAAATCGAAAGGAACCCTGTTCATTTCTGCGGTGGACGCAATAAGATATATCATAAAACCCACCGGCTGATAAACTACAAACCACATATGCGACTGTTCAGAAACTATTCCCGCCAAACTTAGGTCGCCGGCAATCATTATTACACCGACTATAGAAAGAACTAACGGAATTTCATAACTTATCATTTGTGCCGCCGTCCTTATGCCGCCGAGCAAAGAATACTTACTATTGGAAGCCCATCCCCCTAAAACCACGCCATAAATACCGAGAGAAGTCATTGCAAGGACAAACAAAATCCCTACATTTACGTCGGTAATCTGCAGGGGCACTATATGACCCATGATTTTTATAGGCGCACCGAACGGAATAACGGCAAAAGTCGTCAACGCCGGAATAACTACTATTATAGGAGCCAGGAGGAACAAAAACTTATTAGCCCCGGCCGGAATAATATCCTCTTTAAAAAATAGTTTTATTCCATCTGCTATAGGTTGAAGCCAACCATGAAATCCGGCCTCCATGGGCCCCATTCTGTTCTGGATTCTCGCGGCTATTTTACGCTCTAAGAGGGTTAAATATGCCGCCGACAAAAGCAAGCCGACAAAAACAATTAATATTTTTATAACTTCAACGATAAGCCAAAATACCATAGTTTTATAATGCCGATATATATATTATTAATAAAAGTTAAATTTAATAAAGCATATTAGATTTAGTATCGTAATAGAACCTGCTTCGATGCTTGATCTTATTATAACGTACCACATCACCGGTTTTTAACGAATTCGTGAAATTTAAAAGCTCACCCTTGATATCATTAAACGGACGTCCAAGTCTATCGGAAATTTCCGTTAAAACATCCATAATATCGTATCTATATTGACCAAGATTAAAATCGTTATTTAAATTAATAGTTTTACCCTCAAAATTTTCATAAAACGAATCCCTACTCTCAAGAAAGTCTTTTATCGGTATGACAACATCTGCCATAGCAGACAATATACCTGTTTTAGAAGAGAAAACGGCCAGATACTCTAAATCCGCCGCATATTTTATCAATTCTTTCGTGACGTAATCATTTACCGGATCACCTATATATATAAGATTTTTTATTTTTCCGGTATTAAACCCGGAATATATGGAATCGTAACCGGAGTTACCTGAAGGATTCAGTCCGGAGTCGACGAGTCCCCTGTAATTAAACGATTTAATAAGCGGAAAAATATATGAAATTTTCTCTTTATTTCTCAAAAACTCTGATATCTCCTTAATGGCAACAAGATTATCGTCCATATTACATGCCGACATTGGATAATCGCCTATTAAAATAGAAACCACATCCGCCTTTAGGATACTTTTGACCATTTCATCGTCTTTTTCAGAGTCGCAATCGCATAAATTTAGTCGCAAACCGTTTAAAAAATCATGAAGGGACGATAATTCAATATCCTGTCTGATATAAGCAATATCTTCAAATCTCGTAAAGCCCGTTTTCGCGGATTTTTTAATATTTATGAGTAAAAGCTTTCCTCCGTGTTCCCTGTGTGCTTTCATTATATTGTATGAGACATACGGTATCTCGTCTTCTATGGAGCCTATATACAACATAACTTCTGAATTCAGCAATGTTTTAATATCAAAATTTTCCTCATTTTCAAAAATGGACTTGAATTTGTCAAAATTCATTCTATAAAATTCAGGTTCGGCTATGTCAAAATATGCCGGTTTTAAAACATTTTTTACAAAATTAGATATTACGAAACCGTCGTTTGTCGATATCCCCGGCGATACCAAAACGGCGGTATTTTCCATTCCGCCTTTTTTAGAGATACTTTCAATTCTCGACACAAACTCATTTACGGCCTCTTTTTTGCTCGTTTCTTCGAACATCGATTTCTTTTTAATGAGAGGGGATTGAATATAATACCCGTCGTCTTTCCCTATGCCTTCGTAAAAGAACCCGGCTTTGCATAAATATCCGCCGAATAAGGAAACGGTTCTAACCAACGATTCATTCTTATCGTATCTGTAATACTCCATCCTGCATGCGGCAGAGCATTTATCGCAAACAGATGAAAAAGGGGATTCCTGCCAGTATCTTTCTTTAAATTTCGACGGTTTTGAAACAAGAGCACCAACGGGGCAGACCTCCACGCAATTTCCACAATAATAGCAATCCAAATAATTTATATCACTCTTAATTTCCGTAAATGAACAGTTTTCCGACGGAACGGAGCCCGTTTGCAAGCTGTCGTCTCCCTTTAATCCGATATAACCGTTAAATCCTTTATCTTTAATTTGAAAAAACGGATTCCCGTACATATCAGTACATACCCTGATACACCTGGAACATAGAACACACCTTGTCGCCATATACTCGATAAGGTCACTCTGGAATATATGCGTCCTATCCGGACAAACTCTCTCATTCTCCTGAGTAGTCATGCCAAATTCAAAAGAGAGGTCCTGCAGCATGCATTCACCCGATTTATCGCAAACGGGACAATCAAGGGGGTGTTCGAGCAAAAGGTGAGACATCACCATCTTCCTGACATTCCATGTTTTTTCGGTATCGGTTAGGATTTCGTACCCCTCTTTTACCTTTGCGACGCAAGACGGAAGAGGATTTTTAATACCTTTGACCTCAACTACGCAAATCCTGCAAGAACCGATCGGCTTGAGCCTTCCGAGATAGCAGAGTACGGGTATTCTTATGCCATTCCGTGCAGCAGCCTCAAGAATAGTAATGCCCGATTTGGTCATAAACTTCTTATCATTTATTGATATTTCAATATCCACTTAATTAAACCCTAATATTTATAATAAAAATTTTTTGTATTTATTTTTTTAATTCAGCTTTCCTCTTCGAACTTCACGAGCATAAGAAAATAACACCTCATACACCTTGTGGCTTCATAAATAACATCATCGCTCGTTAAACCCTTATCAACCTCTTTAAAATTGTCGATACGGGTTTCAACCGGCTCTTCCACCTGTTTAGCCGCAGGGTTTCCCTTTGGAAAATCGGTATAATCTATTACTTCTTTCTTGTCATAAACGCCTATTTCTTCAAATAGGTATTCAAAGAGACAATCGTCGGTCGGCTCAAAGGTACCCGTTCTTATATATTGGTCCATCCTTCTTGCGGCATTTTTACCGTCACGATTCGAATCGACTATGCTGAGCGGACCGGTAAGAATATCTCCGCCGACAAATACCCCCGGCATATCCGTCATATGGGTAAATTTATCGGCCACTATAATTCTATCCCTATTTGCCGTTTTAATTTGCGGTAAATCCTTTAAAAAATCAAGGTCGGGGACTTGTCCTACCGCCATAATAAATGAATCGCATTCCATGTCGAAATTTGTACCCGGCATCTCAATCGGGCTTCTACGACCGCTTTTATCAATACTTCCAAGCTTTATTCTTATGCATTCTACACCCTTTACTGCTCCGTTCTCTTGAATAATGCTTACGGGGTTAGTTAAAAAATCAAATCTTACCCCCTCCTTGACAGCGGTGTCTATTTCGTAAAGCGCTGCAGGCATTTGCTCTTTAGACCTCCTATACACGACTACAACTTCTTTGCATCCCAATCTTATTGCCGTCCTGCAACAATCCACGGCAACATTACCTCCGCCTTCTATTATAACTTTATTTCCGATATCTATTTTATTTCCAAGCGCAACGTCTCGCAAAAACTTAACCCCGTCATAAAAACCTTTAAGATCGTCGTCTGATCCGGGTAAACCTATATTTTGCCCCCTGTGAGCGCCTACCGCAATAAAAACGGTTTTAAAATCCTGTTCAAAAAGATCCTGTATGGTAAAATCCGTTCCGAGTCTTTGATTCAATTTATAGTCTATTCCCGTGGAAAGGGTATATCCGATCTCCTTGTCTAAAAACTCTTGCGGCAATCTGTACTTTGGAATACCCACTGTCATCATTCCGCCCAAAACAGGTAATGCCTCAAATATTACCGGCTTGTATCCCATTAAGCGTAAATAATAAGCGCAACTCAAACCGGCCGGACCAGAGCCTATAATAGCTACCTTAATTCCATTACTTTTGATTGCAAACTTTGGTTTAATATCGGAATAAAATACGCTATCGGCGGCAAATCTTCTAATTAAACATATTTGAATGGTCCCGTCGACGTTTGCCCTGCGACAATTATCCTGACAGGGATGAAAACATGTCCTTCCTAAAATTCCGGGTAACGGGGTGCTTCTCCTTGCGGATTCAAGGGCGTCCTCAAACCTGCCGTCCCTGACCCTTTCAATCCAATCCGGAATATCAAGCTTAGACGGGCAACCGTTAATACAAGGAGCAGTCGAATGGGCTATGTAATTCCCCCTCGGTATGAATTCTTTGCTTATTATTGCGTTTTCAAAATCTTGTTTGAAATCGTCGATCAGTTCGGTAACGGCAAGCGGACCCATATTGCCCACGGTGCATTTAGAGGAGGACAAAATCCAATCGCATTGATTTCTTAATCTATCTAAATCTTTTAAGATAGCTTGCCCGTTGCATATATGTTCTAAAATATCCGAAGCAACCGAAGTTCCAATCATACATGGGGTACAAACGCCACAGGAAAGTTTTTGAAGTTCCTGCATATAGCATCTTGCCAGGTCGACTTTATTATCCCTGTCGTCAAGCAAAACCACGCCTTTCCAATTAAGTATAGAAGATATATCGGCATGACCGGATTTCTTAAAGTACGAAACGTCTAACTTTGAACCGATTTTATCTATGATTTTCATGTCGTCCCCTCATTATCTGTCCACTTCTCCTAATAATATATCGACACTACCCATAATGGCGATCAAATCCGCCAATAAATGCCCTTTAGTCATTTCATTCAGGGCGCTTACGTTGCAAAAAGATGGCGGCCTTACTCTCATGCGGTAAGGAAACGCCGTGCCGTCAGACACCAAATAAAACCCCAATTCTCCTCTGGGATTTTCTATAGATTGATATGCCTCTCCTTTCGGCGGTTTTATTCCTTCCATGCCATATTTGAAAAGCGATATCATGCCTTCCATTGTAGTCAACGCTCTTTTTTTAGGGGGTATAACATATTGCGGGTATTCGTCATAGCTTAAGTACTCTCCTTCCGGAATATTTTCTACAGCCTGACTTATTATCTTGAGGCTTTGCCTCATCTCTTCTACTCTAATCCAGTATCTATCGTAAACATCTCCGCTATCACCTAAGGGAACGTCAAAATCAAAATCTTCATAACTTGAATAGGGATTCGCCTTCCTTACGTCGTAGTCCACTCCGCTGCCCCTGAGAGACGGCCCGGTTAATGCAAAATTTATCGCATCTTCTGCAGAGATTATTCCCAAATTTTTGGTTCTTTCCAACCAGATTTTATTTTTTGTAAGCAATGATTCATATTCGTCGACCTTCTCTGGGAAAATTTTAATAAAATCTCTTATCTTTTCTATATGATCCTTGTGAATATCCATTGCAAGACCGCCGACACGGTAAAATGAAGGCGTCATCCTCGCTCCGGTAATAGCTTCTATTATATCTAATATTAATTCTCTTTCACGAAAACAGTATAAAAACTCCGTTAATGCACCTATATCCACTGCATGAGTAGCAAGCCACACGAGATGAGAGCTGATTCTTGTAAACTCCGCCAGAATCACCCTGACATACTCCGCCCTTTTAGGCGCCTTGACTCCGCAAAGTTTTTCAGCCGCAAGGATATAACCAAGATTATTGGAGGCAGCGGAAACATAATCCATTCTATCCGTAATGGTCTCTGCCTGGTGATAGGTTTTAAACTCCGCGCACTTTTCCATGCTTGTATGTAAATAACCTATTATGGGTTCTGCGTGAACTACGGTTTCACCGTCTAATTGGACTAAAACCCTCAAAACACCGTGAGTAGCCGGATGCGAAGGTCCTATATTCAGCGGAAATTTACCTACATCTATCAAAAAATCTTTATATTCAATCATGTCATTTAGAAAACGTTCTAATTTAGAACGTTTTAATTAGAAATTATTATATTCTTTCTAACTCGACATATCCCGGCGCATCGAACTCGATATCTCTTGGTTCCGGTCTTTTTCTTAAAGGATAATCCTTAAGAAGGGGGTGTCCCTCCCAGTCATCGGGATTCAATATCCTTTTTAGGTCGGGGTGTCCCTTAAATTTTAGCCCGAACATATCGTAAACTTCTCTTTCAAACCAGTTTGCCGCATTATAAAGCGGAGTAAGACTCGGATATTCCGCTTCGTCAATTCCGCTCCTAACCTTAATAAAAATTCTAAAGTTATTTTTTACGGAATAAAAATTATAATCTACCTCTATTCTCTCGGATCTTTTTGGATAATCTACAGCAAACAAATCGCTCAGCATATCAAACGATAGTCTGGAATCGGTTTTTAGAAAGTCTGCCATTTCAAGTAAACCTTCCTTTTTGATTAATATATGAACATCACCACACTGAACGTCAGTCGAAACAATCAGCCCGGATTTTGATTCCTTTATGACAGTTAATGCAAACATAATATCCATTTTAGTGGTTAAAATTCTACCTAATTATTTTTAATGCTAGGTCGTTTGTAATATAATTAATTATTTTTTTATTTTAAAACATTGGGAGGCGCTTCTTTTTTTATCGTTCCCTTTCCAATCTTTTCCTGAAGTTTAACTATACCATATATTAATGACTCAGGTCTTGGAGGACAGCCGGGAATATAAATATCGACCGGAATAATCTTGTCGACGCCTTGTACTATGCTATATACATTAAAAAGTCCGCCGGAACAGGCACAATCACCCATGGCTATTACCCATTTAGGATTAGGCATCTGGTCGTAAATTCTTTTTACCATGGGTGCCATCTTGTATGCTACTCTTCCCGATACTATAATTAAATCCGCCTGTCGCGGACTTGACCGGAATATTAACCCCAACCGATCGAAATCATATCTCGAAGAAGCGGTAGCCATCATTTCGATAGCGCAACAAGCAAGACCAAACGTAGCCGGCCATATAGACCACTTTCTTCCCCATGAAACAATCTTATCCATGGATGCCGTAATAATATTATCGCCTAAATGTTCTTCTATTCCCATTTGAGTGCACCCTTAAGCCATACATAAAGTAAACCCATAACTAATATCACGATAAACAGAAACATTTCTATAAAACCGAAAAAACCTAATTTAATAAAAATGACCGCCCATGGAAATAAAAAAACGGCTTCAATATCAAAAAGAAGAAAAAATATGGCTATAAGATAAAACTTGACGTCAAACCTCACATGCGGCTCGCCGGTAGGTTCCACTCCGCACTCATAAGACTTTAACTTCCCCTTTTCATATGTTTTTTTGCCGATAAAATTAGATATCATAATCGTGCAAACAGCAAACAATATGACCAATACGAGCATTATGAGTATGGGTAAGAAAGAATTCAAACGGCCTCTCCTTTATTACTTACGTTTTACATATATCTACTTTGACTATAGTAACACACAAAACCCATTTAATCAAAGAAAAAATTAAATCTTGTGCTGAATCAAATAATACAATAACGTTCTCACCCCAACACCGGTAGCCCCTTTGGGGTTATAAGAAAATCCGGCCTTTGTGAAAGACGGACCCGCTATATCAATATGACACCATTTGATTTTATCTGATACGAATTCTTCCAAGAACATACCCGCCGTCATAGCTCCACCATATTTACCCCCTAAATTTTTTATATCGGCTACCGAACTTAAAAGTTTTTCTCTCATATCATCGTCAAAAGGCAACTCCCACATTTTTTCACCGGAGATTTGGCTTGTAGATATGATGTTGCCGATAAGTTCTTTATCGTTGCCCATAACACCGGACGTATATTCTCCGAGCGCCACTACACAGGCTCCGGTTAGCGTCGCAAGGTCAATAATTTCATCTGCCCCGATATTTGAAGCAAAGGACAATGCATCTGCCAAGGTCAGTCTGCCCTCGGCATCCGTATTCTCAATCTCTACGGTCTTCCCGCTGAGGGTTTTAACGATATCGTCCGGCCTCTGAGCGCCGCCATCCGGCATGTTTTCACAGGCGGCTATAATGCCGTGAATTTCTAAATTTACGTCGAAATCATCAATGTATTTCATTATGCCGAGCACGGCACATGCCCCTGATTTATCAGATTTCATTGTCGTCATAAAATCGGAGGGCTTGAGCGATAAACCGCCGCTATCAAAGGTTACACCCTTACCGACTAGTATAACCCTTTTAATTTTAGTATTTTTTGATTTATTTTCAGGCTTATAAACCAGGTGAATAAACCTCGAAGGATTTTTAGACCCCTGCCCTACCCCATAAAAAGCGTTCATTCCCTTCTTTATTATCTCTTCTTCGTCAAATATTTCACATTCCATATTTTTCCGTTCCGCTATTTCTTCGGCAATATTTGCCAAATATGCGGGCGTAACGACATTTCCGGGTTCATTTGCCAGATCTCTCGTAAAATTAGCCGCAAGAGATGTTTTCTGTCCGAAATCTAAACCGTCTTTGGCGGAATATACCAATTCTTCGGTTATTTTGAGACCGCTAAAGTACACCCTTACGACCTTCGGATCGGTAATTTTATTATTATTTTTTTCGTTATCTTTAGTCATATATTTTTTAAATTTATACAGACCCAGTTCGACACCCTCCGCAACAGCCGCTGACAGATAAAATAAACCGCTTTTTGTATAATATTCTCTGGATAATTCCGGAATTATCAATATTATTTCTTTGGTCCTATTGGTTTCGGAAATTTTCGAAGAGATTGAAGCGAAATATCTAATGGAATCGTAATTAAACTTACCTTTTTTACCTACCCCGCAGACAGTGGAATAAACCGGATATTCGATAATCGTACTCTTGCCTTTTTTTGCCTTAAAATTAATCCGTTTCAACCTTTTGTATATAAAATCGAACTCTTTAAGGTTTTTGTCTTGCAAAAAACGGCCTTCATCTCCCTCAAAAATTCCAAATGCAAAAATACTCTCTAATTTGCCATCTCCTTTTTCTTTCAATATATCTTTCAAAGAATCTAAAATTTTAAATTCCAACTTTAAGCCCCCTTTATTATTTTGTTATGTTTGTATAGGTGCCTAAATCAAGCGCCTAAAATTTTGATTAGTCTTCTTCTATGGTCGAAATATCACCCTCGTCTATGCCTATATCCCGCGCCTTTAAAACTCTTCTCATAATTTTTCCGCTCCTGGTCTTCGGCAAAGAATCGACAAATTCTATCTCATCCGGCTTAGCTATGGGGCCTAACGTCTTGCCGACATTAGACCTAATATCGTCCATCAGCGTATCACTCTTCTCTATATTAGGCTTTAAAACCACAAACGCCTTTATAGAATTTCCCTTAATATCGTGGGGTTTTCCTATAACGGCAGACTCCGCAACCGCTTCATGTGTAATTATCGCGCTTTCTATTTCCGCTGTTCCCAACCTGTATCCTGAAACCTTGATGACATCGTCTATCCTTCCCATAACATAAAAATATCCGTCTTTATCGCGTTTCGCGGCATCTCCCGCCAGATAAACGTCGTTAAATTTAGAAAAATACGTTTTTTTATATCTATCCTCATCCTTATAGATAGTCCTCATCATTGCAGGCCAAGGCTTCTTAATGACGAGATATCCCCCTTTGCCCGCCTCTACGCTTTTACCGCTCTCGTCAAAAATATCGGCATCTATACCGAAAAACGGTTTTCCGCATGAACCCGGCTTTAAGGGCAATGATGGAACCGGGGTTATCAAAAACATGCCGGATTCCGTCTGCCACCATGTATCCATTATAGGACATCTTTCCTTGCCTATATGCTTGTGATACCAACGCCAAACCTCCGGATTTATCGGCTCTCCGACACTGCCGAGAATTTTAAGGGAACTTAAGTTATGTCTATTCGGCCAGTTTTCGCCAAATCTCATAATGCCCCTAATTGCCGTCGGCGATGTGTAAAAGATATTGACGCCGTGTTTCTCGACGATTTTCCACCATCTATCCGGATAAGGATAGTATGGTGAACCCTCTACCATAACAGTCGTCGCCCCGTTTATTAACGGCCCGTATATGATATAGGAATGACCCGTTATCCACCCCGGGTCTGCGGCGCACCAATATGTATCGTTATCATTTATGTTGAATACATATTTTGACGTTATATATGTCCCGACGGAATATCCGCCATGGACATGCAGGATCCCCTTGGGCTTTCCGGTAGTTCCCGAAGTATACAGTATAAACAAAGGATCTTCGGAATCCATCTCTTCGGTTTTCAGATAAGTATTGGCTATAGGCAGTTTCATAAGTTCGTCGTAGTAAAAATCCCTTGACGTATCTATCGCAACCTCTTTCCCCGTCCTCCTTACGACAATGACGGTCTGAACGACAGGGGTCTTCGTAAGGGCTTCATCCGCTATTTTTTTAAGCTCAATAACCTTACCCCCCCTATATGCGCCGTCGGCAGTAATAAGCAGTTTGCTCTGAGCATCCGATATTCTGTCTCTCAACGCAAAAGCGGAAAAACCGGCATATACTACGCTATGAATTGCCCCTATCTTTGCACATGCAAGCATACTTATGGCAATTTCAGGTATATTCGGCAAATATATAGTAACCGTATCCCCTTTTTTTACACCGAAACTTTTAAGAACATTTGCGAACTTATTCACCTCTTTGTAAAGAGAAAAATAGGTATAAACCCTCTCGCAACCGTCTTCACCTTCCCAGATTAGCGCAAGCTTATTTTTGCGAAACGTCGTTACGTGCCTATCCAATGCATTATAAACAATATTGGTCTTGCCGCCGGTAAACCACTTATAAAAAGGCGGATCGGATGCATCTAAAACCTTGTCGTAATGCCTAAACCAATTCAGCTGTTTTGCTATTTCATCCCAGAACTTTTCGTTTTCTTTTATGGAATATTCATAGAGCCTGTCGTAATTATCCACATAGCTGTTTTTTACGGTTTCCTTAGATGGCTTATAAACTTCCTTTTCATACGTCAAGCTGTCGAAAGTTTCCAAGTAGCTCACCCCCTTTTGATTAATTGCTTAGATCTAATAGTTAATATTTAAATTTTTTTAATATACTGATAAGTTTCTCAAGCTCTCCATAAATAGAGACTGCCTCTTTAGCCGCATTTGAAGATTTTTCGGAATTAGATATCGAAAGATTAGAAACGGACTCGATATTTTGAGATATCTCGTTTGTAGCAGCAGTCTGTTCTTCCGATGCCGCCGCTATGGAACCGATTTGATCCGTCAGGCTTATTATATTTTTTTCTATACTGCCTAAAGATTTACCGGCTTTTGAAGCATAGCTCACTGATAGATCTACTTCATGCATAGTTGAATCCATAGACGACTTGGTATTCATAGTGCTATGCTGCATAGCTTGAACCTTAGACGCTATCTCCTTTGTAGCCCTGACCGTTCTTTCAGCTAACTTCCTCACTTCGTCGGCTACTACTGCAAACCCCCTGCCGGACTCTCCCGCTCGAGCCGCTTCTATCGCGGCGTTAAGGGCAAGCAGGTTGGTTTGGTCGGCTATATCATTTATCACCGAGATTATTTCTCCGATTTCAAAAGAACTTTTCTCTAATCCGTTTATGAGATCGCCAAGTTGCTGCGTAAGAACGGCAACGTTTTTAATCCCTGCGATAGACTTTTCTACAATATCAAAGCCTTCTTCCGCACTGTCCGATGCTTCCTTGGCTATAGAACTCACATTCTGGGCATTTTTCGCAATTTCTTTTATGGTCTGGGACATTTCTTCCGAAGCCGCCGCTACATGCGTTGCGAGCTCGGCCTGTTCGGAAGCCTTACCGCTTATTTCGTCCACATGCCCTTCTATGGAAGTACTAACGTCGACGATAACCATCGCCTCTTCGGTAATGGATTTCACTATTTCCCTTAACTCTATGATAAATTTATTAAATTCGTTAATGATGGACGTAATTTCATCATATATGGAATTTTTGTAAACGTCGCACTTTACACATATCGCTGCACCCTTGTCTCCATACTTATCCTGCTGTTTATCCCAGCATCTTTGTTCCAATTCGCCGTCTTCGAGCATGCAATTCTTGCTTTTTTTCATTATGACGGTCGCCTTATCGTAATAGTCCATACGAATAAGCTTGCTTAAATCGCCGTCGCCCCTCACGATATTGTTTAGCTTATTATAAACATCTTTCATGCTATCTATAAAAATAAACTTTAATAAAAAGTATATGGCTAAAAGCGACAAAATGATAAAGATAACAGCAAGAATGATCACGTTTCTCATGAAAATACCGGAAGAATTCACGGTATTTCGGAGAGAATAGACGAGTTCGACCCCGCCAAGCGTAGTTCCTGCCTTAACTGTATGGCACGTAAGACAGTCTATACCTCTTGACGACTTTTTCGCAATAAACGGAACGCCGACCCTCAAATATTTTTGACCGTTTTCTTCATAAACATTCATTATCTCCTTCTTAGAATTAAGTATTTCTCTGTCAAATTTGGTTACTGAAGCCTCTTGCTTTAAACCCACTCCAAATTCTTTGTCTACCGAACTGCCCCTCACTATTTTAAAATACTTAATTCCCTTTATTTTTCTGTATATGCCAAATAGCTGTCTTCTATTCGTTTTTTTCGTTATACTTCCGTTAAGCATCATTGCGTTTAAACTGGACAACATCGTTTTTGCGGTAATTTCGGCATCAAACGATGTTATTTTCATGGACATTTTACTCTGATAAACTACGGAATAATAAGCCAAAAAAGAAAGGGCTAAAATTAAAATAATAAAAACAGAAGATAGCAGTTTGAACTTGATAGAAACCTTCTTAAGCTTAGACAAATTCATAAACACTCCATATTTGAAGTTACGAAATATATTGTTAAAGTAACCTGCTTATTAAAATATTTATCAATATAATTTTAAATCAAACAAAAAAAAAATATTACAATTATCTATTAAAATAATAAAAACAAATAATCAATAAAATTTTTATATCAAATAATTTCTACATATAGGTACGCAGCGATACATAATAAATCTGCCGTATTAAAATACAAAATATCCTCCTTGGTATCCTGGTAAAATCAAACAAATTTCTTGCATAAATTATTATTTATAGTTATAATATATTCTATATTTATGCTTTCAATCGTTGTTTACCTAAATTTATTATTGACAAGAATATTAAAAGCTATTAAAATAACCTCTTTAAGCTACTTAATATATCTTGGATATTTTAAGTATATATGCGTCTTGAGGCGTAAATTTAAATTTAATTTTTATTCGGACAAAAGAGGATTATCAATGGACAATTACGCTATAATAAGCGCCGGTTCCAAACAATATACCGTTTCCGCCGGGGATACTATAAGGATAGAAAGCACGGACAAAGAAAAGGGAGAAGAGATAACGTTTAAGCCGTTAATGCTAAAAAATAGCGACGGTTTACTGATCAAAAAACAGGCTTTGCAGAACATAAGCGTGACGGGTACCGTCGTTAGAAACGGAAGAGCAAAAAAAATTATAGTTTTTAAAATGAAACGCCGCAAAGACGAGAGAAAAAAAAGAGGTCACAGACAAAATTTTACCGAAGTTAGAATAACGGCTATTTCCTAATTTAAATTTTCAAAAATATCGGAGTGATATCATGGCACATAAAAAAGCGGGCGGCAGTTCAAGAAACGGAAGAGATAGCCGCGGACAGAGAAGAGGAGTAAAAAGATTTGGAGGACAGTTAGTAAAACCCGGAGAAATTATCGTCCGGCAGGTCGGTTCTTCTTTTCATCCCGGAAAACATGTTAAATCAGGAAAAGATTATACGATTTATTCCATAATAAAAGGTTTTGTTAAATTTCATACCGGAAAAAATAACAGAAAATTCATTAGCGTTATTCCGGCAGAACAATAATAGATTCGCAAAATATTAGATTTAAACCTTATCTACGCTTATTATGCAATTTCTTTCCATTTATCTTAAATTATTATAGTCTTTAAGTCATTTTTTATGAGATTCGTTGATAGTGCCATAATCATCATGGCTTCAGGTAACGGCGGCAAGGGTGCCGTAAGTTTCAGAAGAGAAAAATTTATTCCCAAGGGGGGTCCGGACGGCGGAGACGGCGGAGACGGCGGAGATTTGATATTTGAAGCATCCCACAACATATCCAGCCTGCTAGATTTCAGATATAAACCCAAATTTATCGCCGAAAACGGGGGTAACGGTCGGGAAAACAATAAAAAAGGAAGAGAAGGAGTGGATGCCGTCGTAAGGGTTCCGGTAGGGACGACGGTAACGGATTATGATTCAAACGAGGTCATGGCCGACCTCACAAAAGACGGAGAAAGAGTTATTCTGCTTAGAGGGGGGATTGGAGGCAAAGGCAATACGTTTTTCAAATCCTCCGTAAATAGAAAACCGCGCTTTTCTCAACCGGGAACCTTCGGAAAAACAAGAAAGGTTCATCTTACGTTAAAAAGCCTCGGCGATATAGGCATAATAGGGCTTCCGAATGCCGGAAAGTCTACTCTTATTTCTAAATTAACCGACTCACGTCCAAAGATAGCGTCATATCCCTTTACCACAAAAATACCCCATCTCGGTGTTTCTTACGACAAAAATTCAGATAAGAGACTCACTCTAATAGACATACCCGGGATAATAAAGGGAGCATCCGAAGGCACGGGATTAGGCTTAAGGTTTTTAAAACACATAGAAAGGTCGGATATGCTCCTTCACCTGATAGAGATAGGAAGCATAGAAGAAATTAAAAGCAGGTATGAGACCGTCGTAAAAGAAATTGCAGAATATAATGAAGACATATTGAAAAAAACGCAGATAGCAACAATAAACAAAATGGATTTAATATATGATTCAAAAGAATTAGATGAAATAAAGGATGAAATGAATAAATATTTTGCGGAAAAAAATATGGTACTGCTTTTTATCTCCGCTTATACCGGGGCAGGCATAAGCGAGCTTAAGAACACCTTGAACGCAACGGTGAAAAAGCGCGAAATATGCAATTTATCTAAAAATTAGACTATAATCAACGAGCCGTGACTTAGATAAACTAAATGATAGAAAATTTAAATATATATCTTGATACAAAAAAGAGAATAGTTATAAAAATAGGCACGCGCATACTCTTAGACAGGGAGGGCAAACCGTCTCTATCCGCGTTTAAAAGAATTTGTGAATTCTCTTCATCCCTGATCCGGCAGGGAAAGAAAGTAATATTAGTTTCATCCGGGGCAATCGCCGCGGGGAGGAGTCTGTTAAATATAAATCCGGCGATAGATACCTTCAGCATACCTGAAAAACAGGCTTTCGCCTCTTGCGGACAAGCGATTTTAATGCGAAATTATGATGCCTGCTTTAAAAAATACAGCATTAAAACCGCCCAGATTTTATTGACAAAGGATGATATATCCGTCGGAAAGAGGTTTACCAACGCAAGAAACACTATATATGAATTGCTGAATCACGGGGTCGTTCCGATTATAAACGAAAACGATACCGTTTCTTATGAAGAGATAAAATTTTCCGATAACGATCATTTATCGGCGCTTATTTTAAATCTGGTATGCGCGGATATGTTCGTGATTCTCTCCGACGTCAACGGGGTTTACGATAAAAATCCGGCGATATATAAAAATGCAAAATCCGTAAAGATAATCGATAACATAAAAACATACGTAAAAAATTTTAAAGAATCTTCTAAAAATTCATACGGAACCGGAGGAATGAAGTCTAAACTATACGCATCTCTTATCGCATCGATCAATGGTATAGATACGATTATTATCTCCGGAAAAAGCAAAAAAAGCCTTAATTCCTTTATTAACGGAAAATATACCGGAACGTTTATACCGTCTTCAGTTAATAAAATTAACCCAAAAAATACCGACTTTTATTTGCTTTAGTCATTAACAATGAACATAACAATAAAACAAAGGGGGATATTATGAATCGGGTACAAGAAGCGGCATCCGCAATATCTATAGAAGAAATTGCCGAAAAAGCGAATGAAGCAAGCAACTCTATCGCAAATGCAGATTCTAAAACAAAAATTAATGTACTGGAGACCCTCAAAAATCTTTTAATAGAGAATAAAAGTGCTATAATTACAGAAAATACGAAAGACATCGAAAATGCAAAATCATGCGGACTCGGCGAAGCGATTACCGATAGGCTTTTTATTTCGGAAAAGACATTCGGCTCCATGATAGCATCTATAGAAGACGTAATGAAAATTAAAGACCCGATAGGAGAGATAGAAAATATAGCGGCAAGACCTAACGGGCTGATGGTCGGAAAGATGCGGATACCGCTCGGCGTCATCGGAATAATTTACGAATCCAGACCCAATGTTACCGTAGATGCGTCAATACTCTGTCTGTTATCCGGAAATGCCGTAATCCTGAGGGGCGGCTCTGAGGCATTTAATTCAAATAGAATATTAGCTTACATTATATCGGAAAGCTTAAAGATTAACGGGCTTCCTCCCGAAACGGTTTCAATGGTTCCTTATACCGACAGGTCGGCGGTAAAAGAATTAATTTCTCAGAAAAAATATATTGACTTAATAATACCGAGGGGGGGCGAAGGGCTTATCTCGTTCGTTACTGAAAATTCCAAAATTCCGGTAATAAAACACGACAAGGGAATATGCCATATATACGTGGACAAAGACGCCGATATTAAAAAATCTATCGATGTAGTTATTAACGCGAAAGCCCAAAGACCTTCCGTTTGCAATGCATTGGAAACGCTTCTGGTTCATTCGGGAATAGCAGTTAAATTTATCCCGTATATGTTTGCAGAACTCGAAAGGGCCGGCATTAATACAAGAACGGACGGTAAAATTTTTAGTGATTACAAAAATAAATTTAACTTTATAGAAGCCGCCGATGATGTGGACTGGGACACCGAATATTTAAGCCTTACTTTGTCTGTAAAATTAGTCGAAAATATGAATGAAGCAATAATACATATCGAGCGACACGGCTCCGATCATACGGAAGCAATACTGACCGAGAATTATACGAATGCCTTGGAATTCATTAAAAGAGTAAATTCATCATGTGTTTTAATAAATGCCTCAACCAGATTTAACGACGGTTTCGAACTGGGACTTGGGACTGAAATAGGTATATCTACTTCAAAAATCCATGCCTTCGGGCCTATGGGGGTTAGAGAGCTTACCACGACGAAATTCATCGTTTTCGGCAACTATCAGAAAAGATTATGAAAATCGGGATTTTCGGAGGGACATTTAACCCCATTCACTATGGACACCTAAGGGCGGCGGAAGAAACGGCGGAAAGACTTTTATTGAACAAAGTCATATTCGTTCCTACAAATATAACATTCGACAAAAAAGAGACCCTGCTTGAACCGGAAAAAAGGCTTAAAATGATAAACATCGCAATAAAAAGTCACGAAAGATTTGAAGCTTCGGATATTGAAATAAAAAGGGGGGGCTTTTCCTATTCTTACGATACGATTATTCAGCTGAAACATATATATCCCCAAGACGAATTATATTTTATCGTCGGCGTAGATACCTATTTGGGAATGAAAAACTGGAAAAACGGCAAGAAAATATTAGACATAATTAATTTTATTATAGTAAGCAGGGCATGCAAAGAGCCGGACTTGAAAAATTTAACAAAGCTTAAGAACTTTTTGCCCGATGAATTAAGAAACGGCATAGTTTCCGATTATACCGAAAACAGGCTTATCACTTCAAAAAACAAGCTTATATACTTTTTAAAAATCACCGGATTGGATATTTCATCAACAAATATAAGGAACAATTTTAAAAATGATGTTTCTAATCTCTTTTTGTTGCCAAATGAGGTTATTAATTATATAATAAATAATAAGTTGTATTTATAAATTCATTAAATATTCAGGTGATATAAATAATCGAAACAGTAAAAACAGATAGAAAACCGCTTAAGAGAACCAATAAAGATATCAGGCTTATCATAGATTCTCTTTTAGAGAAAAAGGCTCACACCGTAGTGGTGCTTGATGTAAGGAGAGTTTCGGAAATGACTGATTTTATAATTATAGCGGGGGGCTCGTCAAATCGTCAGCTCAAAGCAATTGCGAGTAATCTTATCAAGTCATTTAAAAAACAACCCATAGGACAAGAAGGCATCTCTACTCCCGGTTCAATGTGGATTGCAATAGATTACGGCAGTATCATGATACACCTGATTCATGATGATTTACGTGCATATTATAACATAGAAGGATTGTGGCCGGAAGCAAAAGAATTAAGAGTTGAAGCTTGCGCCGATGAAGAACCCGCCTAAAGGGCTATTATAATTTTAACATTTCGGATATACTTAATTTATGTATATAATTACGATAATTATAGCCGTACTCGTACTAATTGCTTTCTTTGAGTATCTTTATGCCTTGAACCCTATAAAGGTCCCGCTGCATTATGCCCCGGGACATTATCACATAATAAACAATTATTTGATAATTTACATTTTTTCAGCATTTTTAATCGGCATTGCACTTATATTAATAATAACCATATTAAAGATCTTATTCCAAAAAATAAAGGCGTTGCTGCACAAGAGAGGCAGGTACGTAAAGACCGAATTGGACAACTCCATAAATAAGGCTTATGATGCGTATATAAAGGGGCAGTATGACAAGAGTATCGATTTAATAAAAAAATATTTATTCAAATATCCCAACAGTATAAGTGCACATCTTTTACTAGCGAAAATTTACAAACATAAGGGAAGGATAAAAGAATGTGAATCTGCGCTGAATGAGGTTTTAAATATAGAAAAAGATAATATCTCCGCCCTTAACGAGGCTGGAAATCTTTATAAGATAAACAATAACTACGATAAAGCCGTTTTTTATTTTGATAGAGCACTGGAAGCGTCTCCGGATAATCTTTATGCCATAACGCAGCTAAAAAATATATATATAAAAAAGGAAAAATGGAAAAACGCTTACCGTTTATCGAAACTATTTCTCTCTGAATCTAAAGATAAAGAAATAAAGAAAAGAGAAGAACAGGTTATGTTGGGACTTAAATACGAATTCGGGAAATATCTCTTAGAATCGGAAAACGATACCGAGAGATCGGCAAAGAGGTTTAATCAGGTGCTGAGTCAGGATAAAAATTTCGTGCCCGCATACATATCGCTTGGGGATGTTTTTATTAAAAAAAATAAGCCGCATGAGGCATTTGACCTCTGGGAAAAAGCATTCTTAAAAACAGGCAACCTCGCATTAATTATAAAAATAGAAGATGTTTCCATAAAAACAAATCATCCGGAAAATATAATTAAATTTTATCAGGAACTTGTTTATAACAACCCTGAAAGGTGGGAATACAGGCTGTTTTTGGGAAAGCTATATATAAGATTGGAGATGATAGACGAAGCCCTTTCCAATCTTACCGCGATACCGGCATCCATATTCAAAGATGTCTCCTTAAATATGCTGCTTGCGGAATGTTATTATAAAAGAGGAAAATATAACGATGCTTCCATCAATTTCAGAAAAGCACTTGAAAACCGGTTCCCCGTTAAACTCCCATTTGTGTGTTCTAACTGCGGATTTGCTTCTTTAAATTATTCCTCCATATGTCCTTCGTGCAATTTCTGGAATACGTTCAACATTAAAACATCGGGAACGCTTTACGAAATAGGACCAAAGAACGAATTAAAAAATAACGTACCGTCTTTCGTTTCCGAATAAAAATCCGGCAAGACAAGAAAATATTAAGTAAACATTTATGAAAAAATTTAAGAGTGCTATTTTAATTATTTTAGATGGATTCGGGATATCCCGTAAAACGGACGGCAATGCTATAATAAATGCCAAACCGGAATTTATAAATCATCTATTTAAAGATTACCCATTTACGACCTTGACCGCTCACGGCACGGATGTAGGCTTGCCGGAAAACACTATGGGAAATTCCGAAGTAGGACACTCTAATATAGGTGCGGGACGGGTGATAATGCAGGATTTAACAAAAATAAATCCGCTTATAAGAAACGATAGGCTGAAAAACAATAAAGTCTTGCGTAAATTTCTTGAAAGAATCAAAAACAACGGCTCAAGGGTCCACCTAATCGGTTTATTGTCGGAAAGCGGGGTTCATTCAGAATTATCTCACTTGTTATACTTAATTGATTTCTTTTCCAATAACGGAGTTGAAAAGATTTACGTTCATCCGTTTTTAGACGGCAGGGACTCCCCTCCGCAAAGTGCCGTAACTTTTTTAAAAAAATTAATTGAGCATATCGAATCTTTAAACGAGGGTATTTATTTATCCACGATATGCGGCAGGTTTTACGCTATGGACAGGGATACGCGGTGGGATAGAACGGAGACGGCATTTAATCTTCTGACCAAGTTAAAAGGCGAAATATTTGACGACCCCATAGAAGCCGTTAAAAAATTTTATTCTAACGATATAACCGATGAATTTATGCCCCCCATAGTAATGAATAAAAGCGGAAAAAATGATGGCAATATGCGGGAAGACGACGGGGTCATGTTTTTTAATTTTAGAGCGGACAGAGCAAAACAGCTGACGATGGCGCTTACGTTTGAGGATTTCAAGGGCTTTTCGAGGGGCGATTTTAGACCGGTTAAAAATTTTATATCAATGACTAAATACGACGATTCGTTTAAAAATGAATATATAATAAATCCGGAAAATTATGATAACATTTTCGGAGAAATTATTTCCAACCTCGGATTTAATCAGTTTAGAATTGCCGAAACGGAAAAGTATGCGCACGTAACATATTTTTTTAACTGTGGAAAGGAAGAACCCTTTAAAAACGAAGACAGACTATTGATACCGTCACCGAGGGAATATAGAACCTACGACATGATACCGGAAATGAGCGCCTTGAAGATTAAAGACGCCCTTATGAAAAACATAAAATCCGACAATTACAAACTGATTGTTTGCAATTTTGCAAACTGCGATATGGTCGGACATACGGGAAACTATGAAGCCGCTATAAGTGCGGTTAAAACTTTGAACTCGATTCTTGCCGAAATAATACCGGCTATTTTAGATTTGGATTACGTTTGCATAGTGACCGCCGACCATGGAAACGCGGAAACGATGATAGACGAAAACGGCATGCCGATGACCAATCATACCCTCAATCCCGTACCGTTCGTTATAGTATCTAACGGCAAAGAAGAAATTCCGGCATTAAAACCGGGCAGGCTTGCGGATATAGCACCCACAGTACTTAAACTGCTTGGGTTGGATTTACCGGAAGAGATGACCGGACGAATTTTATGGGAATAATTTCATTCGTATACACTCAAGATAATATCAGATTAGATTTATTCTTAAAAACACGGCTGCAGGACAACACAAGGTCCTACATTAAAAAACTCATACTAAACGGAAATATAAAAGTCAACGGGCAGATTATAACAAAACCCGCTTTCAAGCTGAAAGAGGACTGCACGTTAACGGTAAAAGAACTGGAAATAATCAAAACCGGATTAAAAACTTTAGACGCAGATATCGAAATAATCTATGAAGACGAATATATTGCGGCAATAAATAAACCCGCGGGTATTTCTACGCATCCCGGAAAAGGAAATTACGACAACACCTTGGTAAATATTTTAATAGGGAAAATATCTAATCTTTCCGGCATAGGCGGCGTAGAAAGACCCGGAATAGTTCACAGGCTCGACAAGGATACGTCAGGCATCATGCTCATTGCAAAAAACGATTTTTCTCACAATGCTCTTATGTCTTATTTTAAGAATAAAGAAATTAAAAAGACGTATCTTGCTGTATGTTACGGCCATATTTTGCAAAAAACGGGACGTATCGAGGGGTTCATCAAAAGGGATCCCAAGAATAGGCTAAAAATGGAAATAACCAAGGAAACCGGAAAATATTGCCTTACAGATTACGAGATTTTAAGGGATATACGCGGCGGGGTTGCCGAGTTGCTCAAGGTAATGCCGCAAACGGGGCGTACGCACCAGATAAGAGTATCTCTTTTTGAAGCAGGCAATCCTATAGTCGGAGACAAAACTTATAAAAGAAAAGACATGCTGAACAAATATAAAAGCTTAAATTTTGTTAAAAGGCAGATGCTTCATGCTTATATGCTTGAGTTTATTCATCCTAAAACAAAGGAAAAAATGATTTTTAAGGCAAAAATCCCGGAAGATATGATTTGGGCAACGGGCGAGGAAGTAGAATTATGATTTACCGCATCAATGATTTTAATGTGGAGGATAATTCCATAGCATATGGCTTTGCCGACGGCTCGTTGAATTTTAGTCCGGAAAACTTAAGCGATAGAAAAAAGCTTTTAGGGCTTATTCCCCTTAGCGCTGAAATAGGTGCGCATATATATGAAGTAAGGCAGGTACACGGCAATGATATAGCGATTTTAAATGAAAATTCAGATAATTTATCGAGTTTGACCGGTGCCGATGGAATTTTTACTCAAAAATCCGGTGCAATATTATGCATACGAACAGCGGATTGTGTTCCCGTGCTTTTTGCGAGCCTTGAGGATAGGACAATCGGTGCCGTCCATTGCGGCTGGAAAGGAACTTACGGCAATATAATAAAAAATGTAAAAGACACTTTGATAAATAAATTCAATTCTGATTTAGACAAAATAGCCGTAATGATAGGCCCGTCCATATGCAAAAAATGTTATGAAGTAAAAGAGAATTTTTTAAATTTATTCATGGCAAAAAACCCTGCAAACATGGATTTTTTTACGAAGAATGTCGATAATGACAAAATAACTTTTGATTTAAAAGAATTCATAAAAAATGAACTATATTTAAGTGGATTCGACGAAAAAAATATTTACGATATAAATAAATGCAGTTTGGAAGATAATAATTTTTACAGTTATAGGCGGAATAAAACGAACAAAAGACAGGTGTCTTTTATCGTAAATTTATAAAAAACGTAAAATTATCGTAAGAATGATAAAAATAGGCTTAACCGGCTCAATAGGGTCGGGAAAATCTACGGTTCTCAATCTATTTAAAAATTATGGATTTTTAACCCTGGATCTTGACCTCGAGGCAAAAAAAATAATTAAAAAAAATACGATGGAATATAAAAAAATTGTTGATTTTTTCGGTAAAAACATTTTAAATAAGGAGTATGCTATAGACGGCAAAATTCTTGCCGATATCGTTTTTTCCGATTTATTAAAAAAAAAAGCTCTTGAGAATATAATCTATCCGACTTTAAGGACTAATATAGACCGTATACTTAAAATAAGCAAGGAACCGGCTGCAATAATCGAAGGTGCCGTTATTATCGAATCCGGATATTATCTGAAATTAGATAAGACCATTCTCGTTACCTGTGACTTACCCGGAAGAATTAAAAGAACGCATAAAAAATTCTATTTTGATGATTTTATAAAAAGGGATAAAAGCCAATTAAGTCAGGCGGAAAAAATTATAAAATCCGATTTCATAATAAACAATAATTATGGATTAAAATTTTTGATGCCTCAGGTCGAATTATTTGTAAGCTTTTTAAAAAATACTCTAATATGATTTGCTAATTAAGGAAATACAGGGGGGTATATTTATGGAAGAATATCAAAAATGCGAAGATTTGGGTTACGGGTTTATAAAAGAGCTCACAGAATTCGTCTCGCAAAAAACATCGACCGAGCAGATGCTGCATTTCGTCAATATAGCATTCGAATATACATTTGGAGTAACGGCGATAATGTTCATATATAAAAAATATGGCTTGGAAGAGAAAGTGGAGATTTCAAGGGGTTTCTCTCATGAATACGTTAAAAAAATCAATGAGAATCCCCCACTATCTTTACTAAAAAACATAGCATCCATAAAGAAAGGATTGTATATAAATTTTGAAGAAAATAAAGAGAAATATGCAGAATATGCCTATTTGTTCGAGCATGACAACGTCTCGGAGTTCTATGCCTGCGAACCAAAAACCGCCTATACGGATTCATATTACGTTACAATGTATTCCGTACACGGATTTAAAAATTGCGGAAGTAACAAAATAGAAATATTCGATACGATTTTCTCGGTAATAGCATACATACTGAACTCAAATAAATGCGTTCAAATTATGAGGGATTGCTCCCAGATAGATTACGTATCCGGGCTTAACAATTTTAAATATTTTCATGAGAAACTTTTTCAGGAAATGCAAAAAGTAAATAACACAAAGGGACTGCTGTCGGTTGCACTAATTTCAATAAATCAATTAAACAAGCTGAATTCCGTATTCGGTCACGGCGCCGGAGATAAAAGCATCGGAATAATAGCTAATATTATTAAAAAAAATATAAGGGCATTCGACGTAGCCTCGAGATACGGCAATAAATTCATAATATTATTTCCCAACATGGACGGCGCAACCGCTATGGATATTTTAAAAACCGTTTTTTTAGAGGTAGAATCCTGTTTTGAAAAAGAAAAGCAGGACATATTATCGTTAAATGCAGGCATATCAATGTTTCCCTCGGACGGCGGCAATGAACGAACCGTTTTGGATATGGCGGAGGGCAGGCGCATTGAGGCGAGACGACAAGGCAAGTGGACAGTATTATAAAAATAGCCGATAGGCGGCGTAAAGATTTAACCAAAATAAAATTTTAATGGAGTGCTTATGAATATTAAAGAATTATCGGTAAAAAAGATTTCCGAATTATTAAAGATAGCAAAAGATTATAGCATAGACGGCGCTTCCGGGATGCGCAAGCAGGACTTAATGTACGCCCTGCTTCAAGCAGAAACGGAAAAGAATCAGCAGTTGGAAAAGAACGGCTTAATTTCTGGAGAAGGTGTTCTCGAGATTTTGCCGGACCAATATGGATTTTTGAGGTCGCTGGAGGCCAACTATCTCCACGGACCGGATGACATTTACGTATCACCGTCGCAGATAAGAAAATTCGGACTGAGAACGGGGGATACTGTTAGAGGGGTCATAAGGCCGCCGAAAGACAGCGAAAGATTTTATGCCCTGCTTAAGGTGGAGGGTATAAATTTCGAAGACCCCGAATCTGCAAAAGAAAAGATTCTATTCGATAATTTAACCCCGCTATACCCCCAGGACGCTATAAAACTTGAGTTCGACTCTAAAAATCTATCTACGAGGCTTATGGACCTGCTTATCCCTATCGGAAAGGGGCAAAGGGGTTTGATAGTAGCCCCGCCCAGAACCGGAAAGACCATGCTTCTAAAGGACATCGCGCATGCTATAAATACGAACCATAAAGAAATTTTTCTTATGGTCCTCTTAATAGATGAAAGACCGGAAGAAGTTACCGATATGCAAAGATCCGTTAACGGAGAAGTTATCAGCTCCACATTCGACGAGCCCCCTCAAAGACACATACAAATTGCCGAAATAGTCATAGAAAAAGCAAAAAGATTAGTGGAAACAGGCAAAGACGTCGTTATTTTATTAGATTCAATTACAAGGCTTGCAAGGGCGTACAACGTCACTATACCATCCTCGGGAAAGGTTTTATCCGGGGGTGTAGATTCAAATGCATTGCATAAGCCGAAAAGATTTTTCGGTGCGGCGAGAAATATAGAAGAGGGTGGAAGTCTTACTATAATAGCAACCGCATTGATAGATACCGGTTCCAGAATGGACGAGGTGATTTTCGAAGAATTTAAGGGAACGGGAAATTTAGAAGTAAACTTGGATAGAAAACTCTCCGAGAAGAGGATATTTCCGGCTATAGACATTAATAAATCCGGTACGAGAAAAGAAGAACTTCTCGTAGAAAAAGATCATTTAAAAAAGATATGGATATTAAGAAAGGTATTATCCAGCATGGATACTACCGGAGCAATGGAATTTTTGATAGATAAAATTAAAAACACAAAATCTAATGCGGACTTTTTAAATATGATGAATCAGTAGTAATATTATCATGCGTAATGCGCATGCATTTATCTTAATAACAGCCGTTTATTTAATATAATTCATTATATAATTTAAATTTTTTAAAGATGAACCTCTATTTTGAGATATAAGATCTAACCCCCTTTTGTTCGCTTCTTTTATGGCATTTTCGTTATATAAATATTCGATGAGTGCATTATAGACGTCTTTAGGGGTTTCTACTATTTTTCCGGCTTTAATTTCGATAATTTCTCCGGCAATTTCAGAGAAATTCTCTACGTGCCTGCCAAAAACTACCGGCTTGCCAAAAAATAAAGGTTCTAATATATTGTGTCCGCCGGCATCGACTATACTGCCCCCAACAAAGGCGACGTCGCATATGCCGTAAATCGCTAATAATTCGCCTAACATATCCACAAGAATGACTATTGTCCCCGGTTTATTATCCTTTAAGATATCCGCGTTATAACCGGATGAATATATAGACGAAAGCCTGCAATAATTCATATCGTGATCTTTCGCATAATTCTTTATAAGGCTATAAACTTCGCCAAATCTTTCCGGATGCCGGGGGGCAATAAAAAGGAATATATTCTCATCTTTTCTACTTTCATTTAATTCTGCAACAGAATTAAGAATCAGGCTTTCTTCCCCTTTATGCGTGCTGCCTGCCACTATTATTTTTCCTTTATTGAATATCCCTTTTAGACTGCGAGCTTTATCGTTCATATCCACCGCCATATCGATGATATTAAGGTCGAATTTCATATTTCCGGTTTTATGGATATTTTCTTCTTTTACTCCTAAGTTCAAAAATTTATTGCGATACTGTTCGGATATGCAAAGAACTAAATCAATTTTCTCGAAGACGTATTTAAAGAAAAAGCGAAAATATAAGTAATTTCTATATGAGCCGTCGGATATTCTTGCATTTAGAATTATAACCGGAATGTTATTTTTACCCAACATATTAAAGAGATTCGGCCATATTTCAGTTTCCACGGAAATAAATAAAGACGGCTTTATAACTCTTAAAATACGACCGATAGAAAAATGAAAATCGTAGGGAAAATAGAAAACGTAAATGTTTTTATCGTTTTTATAAAAACTGTCGGCAAAATCAAACCCCGTCTTGGTCGTAACCGAAACATATATCGGCTCGTTTACCCTGTTCCGTAATAACTTGATAAAATTAACGGATGCCCTGAGCTCCCCCAATGAGACCGCATGAATCCATATCCCTCCGGTCTCATTACCGCTCCGGCGCAAGCGCTTAAAAGCAAAAGGAAAAATCTTATCAAGGAATCCAACACTCCTCTTGTTCTTGATTAAAACAAGCAGGGTCAATAATATAATAAAAAACGGGGAAATTAAAAATAAAACAATATTGTAAAATACAAACAGAATTATTCTCATAAATGACCGGCCTATACAGCCTGTTTGGAAAGGAGAGTTTTATAAATTCCGCCGCAACTTATAAGTTCCTCATGGCTTCCGCTCTCTATTATTTTACCCTTCTCTATGACGTATATTCTATTGGCTCTTTTTATTGTAGAAAGCCTGTGGGCTATGATTATCACTATTTTATCTTTACATAAACCGTGTTGGTTTTCGTTTGTTCCGAACAAGGCGTTTTGAATCTCTTTTTCGGATTCTCCGTCTAAAGACGACGTAGCCTCGTCAAGCACTAAAATCTCCGAATTTTTCAAAAAAGCCCGTGCGATTAAAATCCTTTGCTTTTCTCCGCCGGAAAGCCTGAGTCCCGCTTCATCTACTATAGTATCGTAACCGTCAGGAAGACTCATTATAAAATTATGGGCAAAAGCCGATTTTGCGGCATTTATTACATCATCCAAGCTTTTATTATGACTTCCGTACTCTATATTGAACCTTATCGACTCATTAAACAGGATAACATCCTGGAACACATACGAAACGGAATCTCTCAAATCCTTTAGGTTAAAATCTCTTATATTTATGCCGTTAAATTTTATTTCTCCGCTATCCGGTTCGTAAAAACGCGGCAACAAGGCGGCAACAGTAGTTTTACCGGCTCCAGAATAACCGACTACGGCAACAATCTCACACTTATTAATCTTCATGTTTATATGTTCTAAATCATAGTTGCCGTCTTTAGCATAGCTAAAACAAAGATCGTTGATTTCAAGGCTGTATATTACCTTCGGTATTTTAGCCGTACCTGCAACATTTTCGGATTTCTCATCTAATATACTGAAAATTCTGGTTCCGGCTGCAATACCCTCCTGTATACTGTTATTTAGACGGGATAAGCTTTTGACCGGTTCGTAAAGTAAAAGAATTGCCGTTAAAAAAGAGAAAAAATCGCCGGGAGTATAGCCAAATTTTATTACCTGCAATCCCCCTACAAATATAATAGCGGCAACTGATGCACCGCCTATTAATTCAACTAACGGCACGGTCAAGCCCCTTATCTTGGTCATTCTCATAAAAAACTTGTAAAGATTATTTGATAATTTTTTAAACTTGGCTATCTCCGATTCCTCCATATTGTAAGCCTTGACCGTCCTTACGTTAGAAATAGTTTCGTCTAAAAATTTAGTGATGCTGCCCATTTCCGTTTGAGTATCCGCGCTAGTTTCCCTTGCCTTCTTGCCAAGTTTTGAGACCGGAATTATGACTATAGGAAGCAGTACGAAAACCGTAACTGCAAGATAAAAATCCATATACAAAATTACGGCTACAAGGACCAATATCGTAAGAACATCCTTCATAACCGCGCTTACCGAATCGGACACGGTTTTCTGAATAATATTTATATCGTACGTGATTCTTGCAATTAAAACACCCGTCGGAAGCTTATTTAACCTTGAAACCGGAAATTTCATTATAGCCGAATAAACCTCGTCCCTCAATGTCCTGATTATATTCTGTCCGACCGAACCTATATAGTAAAATTCGGCATAATAAAAAATACTTTTCACTAAAAAAATGAATACGATGAGGATAGGGATTAGGACAAGGTCCGAATAACTTTTTGTAATAAAAATATCGTTTATGAGCGGTTTTACGATATAGGCCAACGTTCCCGTTAGAATCGAAACTATCGACATACTTATCAGCGCCAGTATCAGTCTTCTTTTATGAGGAAGTATATACGGGAACAACCTTTTTAATATGGCTATATTTTTCTTTTTATCTTTCTTAGGCATAAATGATAACTTTAATTATTTTTTGATATTATTCTATCATATATAAGTTTGGCAGATGATTCAAGGGGTAAGGCATCTATTCTAAGCGTAGAAACGGTACCGGAGATTTTATCTATAACCGATTTTTTATAAATATCATCTTTTAAAAATCTATCGACCTCTTTAAAAACATTGTCCGGGGTAAATTTTGATTCTATAAGCTCCGGAACGACGCAGTCGTTTGCCATTATGTTTATAAGCCCTACGTATCTGATATTAACTAAAACTTTAGCTATTAAATAGGTTAAATAATTTAAATAATATACTATTATTACCGGCTTACCGTAAAAACATGCCTCTAAAGAAGCCGTTCCGCTGGCCACGACTGTCACGTCGCAGGAATATAGCGCATCGCTTACCGAATCGGTAATAACATACCACTTTTCCGGAATATTTTTCTTCTTCAAAACGGATACAAAGCGAGACGAATCAATTTCCTTCTTAAACGGGAAAATAAAAAAAGAATCCTTGTAAACCTTTTTTATAAGCAACATTGATTCAATTATTCTGCCGCTATGATATTTAATCTCCGCTTTTCTTGAACCGGGTAAAAATGAAATCACGGGATATTTATCCTCTGAACCTATTTTTTTAATGCCGCCGGACTTCACCTCTTTATTATATAAGCTATACGAAGGATTGCCAAAATAATACACCTCTATGCCCGCTTTTTTATAAATATCGTATTCAAACGGAAATATTACGATCACAAACCTTATGTATTTTTTTATGAATTTTATCCTTGCATATCTCGAAGCCCATATTTTAGGAGGAATAAAATAAATTACCGGAATTTTTAAACCATAGGATAATTTTGCTACTTTAAAATTAAAAGAGGGAAAATCTATCAGTATCACTGCATCCGGTTTGTTTTCCCTTATCCAGCCGTAAACTTTATCTAAAACCTTTTTAATGGTTTTTAGTTTGCACAGAACCTCCGTAAACCCCATGACGGATAATTTATCTATGTCCGCAATTAATTCTGCCCCGGCAGATTCCGTTTGTTTCCCCCCTATAGCATAGCAATCTATATTTTTACTACATTTTTTAATGGATTTAATCAAACCGGAAGCAAAGAAATCTCCGGAAGGCTCTCCCGAAATTATTAATATTTTTGCCACTTTCAAAAAATTAAAATTTTTAATTAAAAAACATACAGGGAGACGGATGCATCATTCGCCGCTTTAATAAATTCTTCCTTATGCAGGACTATAGTATTAGATTCGAACGCCAAGCACATAGCATTTACCGAAACGATCGCCCCTATAGTGTCTAATCCTACCGCCGGAACGTCAAACCTTAAATCCTGAGTCGGTTTATTCACCTTTACGACAACGGCTCCCCCGCATGCCAATTTCCCGCCCCTTATTATGGCATCATCCGTTCCCTCTATAGCTTCTAACGCCATAACCGATTTATCCTTTACAACTACGGTTTGACCGATATCGGCACCTGCAATCAGCCTTGCGGCACCCGTACCAAATTCTATATCTGCCATTTCTTTTCTAGTGGGAATTCTTTTTGAAACAATGCCCTTAGGTAAAAATACCGATGAAATATATTTAGTCTGCGAAACTACCGCTATGCCTTCCCTCTCGAGAAAATCGCATATAGCATTTAAAATAGTATCGTCTTTTTTATCTTTAAGAGATAAAAAAAGTGTTATCGCTTTCAAGTCCGGTTTGACCTTTTTAAACATGAGAGTCTTACGAACCTTACCCACCATGATTACCTCTCTTACCCCTTCCGATTTAAAAAATTTTACTAACTTGCCGAGCTGACCCACACCTATATAGAGAATAGAATCCGCATGATGGGCGAGGGCATCGGCCGCCTCTTCCTCTATAGCGCAAACCTTAACCGAATAACCGCAGGTTTTTAATTCTTCAATATATATTAACGGAAAGTCTCCGTAGCCGGCAATTATGCCTATATTATTGTTTTCCATAAATTTAATTCTTATTTTTTGATTTTATCTTGTAATGCCTCTTTTAGAGTTGAGCACGAAATCGACAAACTTTTTTACTTTATCCTGCCCGCCCATTTCCTGCACTATCTTCTCTGCGGCTATTTTTACCGTAACCTTCGATCTATATAGAATCTTAAAGGCATTTTTTATCGTTTCTATTTCTTCCTTAGTAAAACCTCTCCTTTTGAGACCTATCCGATTTATCCCATAAATCCTTGCTCTATCACCGGAGGCAATAGTATACGGCGGAATATCCTGAACTACCATAGAGCCACCGGCAATCAGCGCCGATTCCCCTATCCTCACAAACTGATGTATCGCACATAGACCGCCTAATATGGCATAATCCTGAATCTCTATATGTCCGGCCAGGGTCGCATTATTTGCAAGAACCGCATGGTTTCCTATCATGCAGTCATGAGCTATATGGACATGCATCATAAATAGATTGTGATTCCCAACGACGGTAATGCCATTTCCGGTAACCGTTCCCGGATTCATGGTGACGTATTCCCTTATAATGTTATTATTGCCTATTACTAACTTTGTATTTTCCCCTTTATATTTAAGGTCCTGCGGTGCGGAACCGATAGAGGCAAACTGGAATATCGTATTATTATCCCCAATTTCCGTATTTCCATCTATAACAACGTGAGAGGCGATTTTATTATTCTTGCCTATCCTCCCTCCGCTTTTAACGACGGTGTAGGGTCCTATATCGGTAGAAACATCTATCGATGCCCCGGGATAAATTATTGCCGTTTTATCAATCATGAAGCTTTTCTCTATATAACATATATTATGACTCTTATATCAGCCCTTGTCTGTCTGCTTGGGCAAAAAGGATGCCATGAGGTCGGCCTCTGCACACAACTTTCCTTCTACCTCCGCCCTGCCGTGGAATATCCATACAGACTGCTTTCTTTTAATAAGCTCTACGTTCAAAATTATGACGCTTCCGGGTAGAATGGGCTTTCTGAATCTTGCCTTATCTATACCCATAAAATATGTTAACTTATTCTTTAAATCGTCTTCCTCTTCGGTTTTATACGCCAAAATACCGCCCGCCTGAGCAAGCGCCTCTAAGATAAGGACCCCCGGCATAACGGGATAAGAAGGGAAATGTCCCTGAAAATATGGTTCATTAATTGTAGTATTTTTAACTGCGACAATTGATTTTCCCTTCTCCATGGCTATGACCTTATCCACTAAAAGAAACGGATACCTGTGGGGTAATAAACTTAATATCTCCTGAATATCAATTATACAGTTATTTACAGATTTTTCTTCTTTATTCATTTTTTAAGTCCTTTTTTTTGCAATTTCTTTCATCTTTTTGAAAAGTTCCGGGAGTTTTTTAAAAAGTACCGTAGAATTACGCCAGTCCTTTATAGGAAAAGCCGGCAAACCTGAAACTATTTCATTGTCTTCTATATTATTCACAACCCCAGATTGAGCTGCTATTATAACATTATTTCCTATGAAAATATGCCCCGTTATACCTACCTGCCCCCCTATAGTTACATTGTCTCCGATGACCGAACTGCCTGCTATGCCGGTCTGCGCCGCTATTGCACAATTTTTTCCTATTATTACGTTGTGTGCAATCTGGACCAAATTATCTATCTTCGTGCCTGCGCCTATTTCGGTAAAATCTACCGCTCCCCTGTCTATGGTCGTATTCGCACCTATCTCTACGTCATCTTCAAGTATCGCATAACCCGAATGAATAATTTTAACATAACGCGCTTTATCCCTTGCATACCCGAAGCCGTCGCTTCCTATGACCGAACCTGCATGAACAATACAGTTATTTCCTATTTTAGAATTATCGTAAACGGTAACATTGGGATAAATCATAACATTATTCCCTATCGTCACGTTTCTTCCGATAACCGCATTGTTCATTATCTCACAACCGTCGCCTATTACAGTATTGGAACCTACGAAAACACCCTTAAATAAAACGGTATCTACACCCTTAACCGAGGTTTTATCTATAAAACCTTCAGTTTTGAGTTCACGTATGCCTTCTTGCCCCTTATAAAAAAGACGGGTTGCCTTTGCAAAGGCTAAATAAGGATTCTTTGAATCCAATATAATAAATTTAACATCCGGAAGCAGCCTGTCTTTTAAGGATTCATAGTCCATTATCACAGCACAGGCTTTAGTTTCGGCAAGATATTTAACATATTTGCGGCCCACTATAAAAGAAATCTGTCTATTATTAGCCGCCTGTAACGAACCCATACCGGAAACAGATAAATTATCCGGAACCTCGCCTATCGCATTCAACGATAATTTTGAAACTATATCTCGCAATAACATTATTTCAAATTCATCCGCCTTAAAACCTCATTGGTAATATTGATCGAATTGACCATGTAAACGACGCTCACTCTGTTTATGACTAACGTATAACCGTTTTCTTTTGCAATTACGGCTATGATAGAGTCCGCTTTCTTTACTATACCCTTTAAAAGCTCAAATCTTTTTTGAGATATAATGCCCTGAACATGCTTTTCCTCGGATGAAAACTTAGATATATCCGTTTCGAATTCCTTTGTTTTCTTTGCCTTTTCACTTGCCGACATTATAGAGCCGTTATTTTTTAAGTTAGCCTGAATGGAAGCTATCTCTTTTCTCATTGTCAGCAGTTTCGCTCTATATTGACCGACTAACGCCTTTAACTCCACACCGGCTTTTTTCCCTTGATGCGACGTAGATATTATCTTTTGCATATTAACAACCGCAATATTCGAACCGGAAGCCCATGCAGCTCCGGAACCAGATAAAATAACAGCAGTTAGGATAAAAACCGCTAAAAAGCTTAAATTTAAAAATAAACTCTTCATAATAATTCTCCCTGATTTTTATATATTTATTATATTTAGAGTCCGGGCAGCCCTGTGCCGAGACTGAATTGAATCCTGGTAGGACTGTTCCCGTTTATTGCAGTTCCGAGTATCTTACCGTAGGTAATAGTTATGGGACCGAACGGCGAATGCCAGTTAAAACCTATTCCCACCGCCTGAACAAGGTCAAGCGGAAATACTGATCTATTCTGTTCCCACGTATTGCCTGCATTCCACCATAGGAATCCGTAAAATTTCATTTTTTTCATTATGGGTATAAAATATTTTGCCTGAACGGTAAGCATTTTGGTTCCGCCGATAAGAAGACCGTTTTTGGTCGGGCCTACAGAATCGTACATAAACCCTAAGAGCGGATAGGTATTCATTATGCCGCCTACAAAAAATCTCCTGTATATCGGCAGGGGTTCGGAGGAATTGGTTCCGATTATATATCCTGCCTGTATTCCCTGCATAAAAGACGTTCCCCACCATAACGGAATATAGTGATCGGCCTGTACGACGTATTTTACAAAATCGTCGTTACCGCCGAGCGGGGGACCGGCAAAGCTCATTCTAACACTATCCATATCACCCGATGTCGGGACAATAGGATTATTTAACGTATCGTAAACCGTAGTCAAAGAAATTTCACTGGTCATTAGTTTACCCTGCGGCAAAACATTCGCAAGACCAGGAACTACAACGGACGTATCCTGTTCAAAAAGATATCTCAGGTACTCCGTGAGCACGTTTCCGTAAATAGGATATCCCAAGGTAACGGAACCGCCTACCGAACGGTATGCAAATTCGGAGTAAAGAGAATTAAACGTATCATACATAGACAAATTAAAGGATAGGGGTCTATCAAAAACATAGGTAAGATACGGTTGTGAAACATTAAAACTGTAAGATTGATACGGACCTCCAATCTGAACGTTAAGGGATGCCGATATCCCGGTTCCAAAAAGGTTCGACTCGGAGATAGAAGATATTATCATAAAAGACGTAGCGGAACTATAACCGCCGCCGACGGTGAATTTACCGGTATTTTGCTCCTTAACATGCACTATGACGTTTAATATGCTTTTACCCGGCACTTTCTCCGTAGTTATGGCAACATGCTGAAAATACATTAAGTTTTTTAGATTCTGCCTTGATATTTTTATAAGCTCCGGATTATATTTTTCTCCTGGATAAAAAACGAGCGCCCTTAATATAACGTAACTGTATGTAATATTATTTCCGGTTACCGTAATTTTTCCGAACCTTGCAATTTTCTCTCTGCGCACGATAAGTTTCACAATGACCGAGCTTGTTTTCCGCCTGATTTTAATCGACGGGTCGACGTTTACAAAGGCATAACCCTCATTAGTGAAGTATTTGGTTATGGCTATAATCTCTTTCTCTACGCTCTTTCTGTTAAAAATATCTCCCGCTTTAGTCGTAACTAGTTTGGCCACCGCATTATACCCTTTGGAATTCTTTTTTAATCCCTTTACGATAAGTTTTACATCAGATATTTTGTACTGAGAGCCTTGAACGATTCTTATTACTATCGTTACGTATTTTTTATTTTTTGAAAATATGAATTTAGGTTTTTTGACGCTGACGTCTATATAGCCGTAGTTATAATAAAAACTTAATAACTTTATAATTTGAGAGTTCAGCTGTGCTTTCTTAAATTTGCCTTCGGCGGTTATCCATGTCAGTAGGTTTACCGTTTTAATGCCCATAACCGACTTAAGTTTTCCTGCGGAAAAAGAGCTGTTTCCCTTAAATTCAACACGGCTTACCATTATCGGAGAATTCTCGCTTATTAAAAAATGTATGCCGACATAGTTTCCCGAAAGGAAAACTTTTTTTACTTTTATATCTGCGTTATAATAACCTTCCGCCGAATATATAAATTTTAAAATTTTGACTGCCTTATATAGCGCATAAGAGCTTAACGGCTCGTCTGCTTTAATGTTGATAACGCCTCTTATTTTTTTTACCGATACCGACCCATTTCCGAAATACTTAATAAACTTTAAGTAAGGTCTTTCGGAAACCGTAAAGGTTACGACCGGCCCGTTATTATCGGCTGACGATACGTTGACCGATATATTTTTAAAATATCCGGTGCCATAAAGCTCTTTGACGCTTTCGTCTATTTTTTTTATGGAATATGCGCCGTCCTTTCTTATTTTAATATGATTCATTATAAATCCGGCTCCGACTCTTACATTGCCTTTTACTCTAACGGCATATATCCTCTTTGCAAAATTATGCCCGGCCTCTTTTTTTAAAAGACCGCTGAGAATTAACTTTGATACCCTTCCGGATAATATTTTCATATCCCTCTTTAAAGAGTTTTTGCCGGCGTCTGGATAATCAAATGTTTTTGAATTGTAAACATCGTTAATGTCCACGAACATTGCATGAACGCTGAAATTGGAACCTAATCTTGAAACGCTCCCGGTAATTATATAGTTGGAATGATACTTGGCACCGAGTTCTCGCATCCTTGCAAGATTTATTTTCTTATCGAAACTAAAATAGGGCTGTTTTTTAAGAGAGGTATACGCAAAAACGAAGTATGGTTTTTTGGAACTCAAATATTTTTCAAAAACACCGACAAAAGAAACTTTTAAATTTTTAATCGTCGGGTTGCCGTTTTGATGAAAAAATCCGGTAAAAACGTTTCCATTATTTAAAGCGGCGTAAACATTAACTTCGCCTAAAATTAAAACGGCAAAAACAATAATAACAAACGTAAAAAAAGTATATCGCAAAAATTTCATTTTAATAAGCTAACAAATATTAAATTTTATGTCAATTTATATATTCAATTATACCAAACGTAATTCTGATTTTATGATCCATCATATCGGAAAATCCCTTGTCATGAGTAACGATGACTAAAGTCTTGCCATATTTCTTGTTTAAATTTATAATTATATCGTGCAATCTTTCAGCATGACCGGTATCCAAATTCCCGGTAGGCTCATCCATCAGTATAACCTTGGGCGAGCATACCAATGCCCTTGCCACGGCAGCCCTTTGCTGCTCTCCTCCCGACAACATGTACGGTTTAAAATAGAGCCTGTTCTCAAGCCCCATTTCGCATAAATAATCTTTTGCCGTCTTCAATGCCTTACTTTTAGGCTCGTTTCTTATATACAGCGGCATAGCAACATTTTCTAAACAACTGAACTCGTTCAAAAGATAATGAAACTGAAAAACAAAACCGATATTATAATTTCTGAATTCGGATAGTTTTGCATCGGAAAGGTCATATATGTTTGAGTTTTCAAAATACCCGACTTCTCCGGAATCAGGTTTTAAAAGCGTTCCTATTATGTGAAGAAGGGTACTCTTGCCCGTTCCCGATTCCCCCGTTATGGCAAATGTTTCTCCCTCTTTTATTTCCAAATCGGCTTTATTGAGAATATTCACTTTTTCATCGCCCGCTTTAAAGGTCTTGCTTATCTTTTTTAAGGATACCGCGGTACCAAAACCTTTACTCATGCCTTACCCCCTCCGCAGGATCTATTTTACCGGCTTTATAGGCCGGATATAATGTGGCTGCGAAACTCAAAAAAAGCGCACTTATTCCGATAACTATAAATTCGTTGACGGTCATTCTTACCGGTAAAGAAGTTATGTAATAAACGGACGACGGAAGACTTATTATATGATACGTTTTTTCCGCATAACCGATTAAAAATCCGGCTAATAGCCCAAGCGAAGTACCTATTGCACCTATTATAACACCCTGCGCGATAAAAATAATCATTATATCCTTGGAACTTGCGCCTATGGATTTTAATACGGCTATATCTTTTCTTTTTTCCATAACGACCATTATTAACGTCGATATGATATTAAACGCCGCCACAAGCACAATCAAAGACAAGATTACGAACATCGTAAGCTTTTCTAATTTTATTGCAGAAAACAAATTCTTGTTAAGCTCCTCCCAACTTAGTGCATAAAAGGAAGGCGAGGCATTACGGTAATTCAATTTGTTCTCTATTTTTTTAGCAAAAACATTAGCGGAGGTTAAATTTAATCTGTATAGTTTAACCTCCAATCCCGTAACTACATTAGTCGGCAAATCAAGAAACGCCTGCGCATTCCTGACCGAAATAAAGGAAAACGTCGAGTCGTAACTATACATGCCGCTGTCGATAATTCCGCCAACAATAAACCTTTCGGTTTTAGGCATAACTCCGAATGGAGTGATCCGCCCTTTTGGGGAGATTATCGTTACCCTGTCTCCAACGGTAACGCCGAGATTTTGCGCTAAAATCTTGCCTAAAACTATCTCTTTTCTCTTTCTATTGTTAAGTCCGGATAAATTTCCCTTTATAAGATATTTTTTGAGGTTTGTCACCTCTTCTTCCGTCTTAACATCAATACCCCTTAAAACACTACCGTTAGAAGTAGATTCAGAGGATATCATTATATCGGTATATATAAACGGAGAAACATTTTTTACGCCGTCTATGGAGGATACGTTTTTAGCCGTCTTCCTATAGTTATTTATCAGGCCGTTATAGTTCAAAACGATAATCTGCGATTCTATCCCTATAACCCTTTTTTCCAACGTGTGACTAAACCCGCTCATAACGGATATCACGACAATCAAAGCCATTACACCTATCGCTATACCCGCGATGGAAATAAAACTCAATAAAGATACAAACGAATTATTCTTGGGTCTTAAATAATGGAGGGCTATCTTCGTATGAAAACTCATATCGTTTTATTCAACTTATCTTAAAGGTTTAAGCAGCGGAAATAATATTACATCCCTAATGGAATGTGAATCGGTAAGGAGCATGACTATTCTGTCTATACCTATTCCGCAGCCTGCGGTGGGAGGCAGTCCTTGTTTGAGCGCCTCGATATAATCCTTATCCATCTCTGCCGGCAGCCCCTCTTTGATTTTTGCCTCAACCTGCGATTTGAACCTCTCTTCTTGGTCTAAAGGGTCATTAAGTTCCGAAAACGCATTACCTATTTCTCTGCCGCCTATAAATAATTCGAATCTATCTACAATTTCTTTATCGGCATCGCTCCTCCTTGCCAGCGGGGAGCTTTCGACCGGATAATCGGTTACAAAGGTCGGATTTATAAGCTTCGATTCGACCGTTTCGTCGAATAAAATAGTCAATAGTTCACCCAGACTATCTTTTTCGCTTATGCCGTTGATGTTTTTATGTCTTAAAATCTCATAAACCTTTGTGGCCGAATCTATTTCTTCCGATCTAAATCCGGCGATTTCATGCAAACTATCCTTTAACTTTATTTTTTTAAAGGGCGGTTTAAAATTTAATATTTCGGAAGCATAATTAATTTCGAAAGAACCGCAAATATGCTTTACCAATTCGGAGAGCATCTCTTCAAGAAAACCCATAGTGTCATCATACGCCGCATATGCCATATAAAACTCAAGCATTGTAAACTCCGGGTTATGTTTTGTAGAAATCCCTTCGTTCCTGAAGTTTCTTCCTATCTCGTAAACCCTGTCGAATCCGCCCACAACTAATCTTTTTAAGTATAATTCAGGCGCAATCCTCATATAAAGTTCTAAATTTAGAGCGTTATGGTGGGTTTTAAACGGTCTTGCCGTTGCGCCCCCAGGGTTGGTTTGCATAATGGGGGTTTCTACCTCTAAAAAATCGTAAGAATTTAAAAAAGAACGAATGAAGCTAATCGTATCGGCCCTTTTTTTAAAAATATCCCTAACCTCGACATTCGAAATTAAGTCTATATATCTTTTTCTGAAACGGACCTCTATATCTTTTAAGCCGTGCCATTTTTCCGGCAGGGGAAGAAGAGATTTAGTCAAAATTCCTATATGCTCGACCTTTATGGTCAATTCATTTGTTCCCGTCCTGAAAAGATAACCCTTGACCATACATATATCGCCGGCATCGATATATTCGTGAAAAAGTTTAAAATCGTCTTCGGTAACCTTACCTTTTTGAATATAGCATTGAATTTCTCCAAACCCATCCCTGAGCCTAAAAAACGATGCTTTACCGAAGTTTCTTATAATAATAATCCTACCCGCCGTTTCGACGTCAATTGCGTTATTTTCAAAAAATTCCTTATCATTAGGATTATATTTTTTTATTATTTCACCGATATTCTCCTTCTTTTTAAAATTACCCGCAAAGGGATTAATCCCTTTTTCTTTTAATTTCTGTAACTTATCAAAACGATTTTTTTCTATAATATTCAACTCTTGTTCCAAAACAGCCCCCTTTTGATTCTGACATACTTTCTCACCCTTTTGCCGTAACTCCGAGTAAATATGCTCCTATAAACTCATCTATATCCCCGTCAAAAACCGACTTGTCATCATATATCGTCACGCCGGTCCTATGGTCTTTAATGACGCGGTTAGGATTTAGGGTGTAAGACCTTATCTGCGAACCCCACGATATCTCTTTTTTTGTTTTATTTATCTTCGCTTCTTCTTCTTCCTTTTTCTTTTTATAAAAATTATAAAGCCTTGCCCTTAAAAGTTTATAAGCAATATCTCTGTTTTTATGCTGCGACCTCTCGTTTTGACAAGCAACGACTATGCCGGTCGGAATATGCGTTATTCTTACCGCCGAATCGGTGGTATTGACATGCTGCCCGCCGGCTCCGCTCGAACGATACGTGTCTATTTTTAAATCCTTTTCGTCTATCACTATTTCTATGGTATCGTCTACTTCCGGATAGACAAAAACCGAAGCAAAAGAGGTATGTCGTCTTTTATTGGCATCGAAGGGAGAAATCCTGACAAGCCGATGAACTCCGCTTTCGGCTTTAAGATAACCATAGGCGAATTTTCCGCGAACGACGAAGGTAACGCTCTTGACACCGGCTTCCTCTCCGGCGTTGTACTCCATAACGGCCGTTTTAGAACCCTTTCTCTCCGCCCATCTCAAATACATTCTCAAAAGCATATTTGCAAAATCCATCGACTCGGTACCGCCGGAACCGGCGTGAATTTCAACTATAGCATTAAGCTTATCGTCTTTTCCTGAAAGAGTCAGGTACATTTCAAGATTTAAAACCTTTTTTTCTAACGATTTAACGCTGTCGGCAATATCGGCGAGCATTTTTTCGTCGTCATCCTCTACGGAGATCTCGTATAAATCCCTTATATTTTTAAATTCTTCGTAAAAATTATAAAAGGGCTTTAACTTGTTCTCTACGGAAGATTTTTCCTTTAATATGGAAGATGAAAGAGGAATATCTTTATAAAAATCTTCTTTTGCGATAATTTCGTCTATTTCTTTAAGTCGAGTTTCCAATTTAGAAACTTCAAAGCCTCCTCCGAATTTTTTCTAATTTATCGTCTAAACCCTTGATACCTCTATCTAAAAGACTTAAATTTAAAACCAAATCATTCTTTGAATCAGACATTAAAACAGACCTCCTTATTTTCTTTTATCGGTTTTTCCAAGAAAAAACCGATAAAAGAGCAGATATATTAGGGATAATAGAAAAATTATGCTGATTGCATAAGTAAATATATTACCATATAAAGTAAAAAATGTCTTTTTATTAATCAATTTTACATATCCTATAATGAATGTCCTTTTAAAGATATTAGTTTCTTCCAAAATTTTCCCTACAGGCGATATTACCCCGCTAATACCTGAATTTCCTGCTCTTGCTACGAACCTATCGTTTTCGACGGCAGAAAAAACCGTCATAGACATATCCTGATAAGGCGCCGACGTTTTTCCGTACCATGCATCATCCGTAATACTAATCAGAAGGTTGGCGCCGCCTTCGGGAAAATGCCTTACTAACGAATCAAAATATGCCTCATAGCAAATCATAGAGCCTATTTTTAATTTTCCGCTTTTTAAAATTCTAAATTTACTTCCGGGAGTAAAATTTCCGATTCCTGCACCCTTTAAAATATGTGCCAAAAACGGTAACTGATTTCTAAGCGGAATATATTCACCAAAAGGGACGAGGTGATGCTTGTCGTAATAGTAATATTTGCCGGAAGCGTCAAACATATAATCCCTGTTGTAATAATGATAACTCCCCTTAAAAAATCTTAAACCTATGGCTCCGAAAATTAAATCTATCCCGTTTTTTTCCGCAAAGTGCATAACTTTATTCCAATAGTGAGGATGAATCGATATAATGTAGGGAAGGGCCGTTTCCGGCCATATTGCTATAAAGGGCTTATATTTTAACGACTTTTTCGTCAAATTCAAATAAATGCGAGTAGTTCTTTTTTTTGTAATCTTCCATTTCTTGAACATCCCTATGTTACCCTGAATCAATGCAACCCTTAACGGAGGTTTTTCTTTTAACGATTTATTTACGCGATAAATGTTATAATATCCATAAGATACTGCCGAAACAAAAACAAACAAAACAAAAAACAGTTCTATTAAAGCCTGCCGCTTTGAAATTTTATTTTTTAAAAAAATGAAACGAAATATGGAATAATTTATAAGGACTATAATAAAAGATAATCCGAATACCCCTGTAATATTGGAAATTTGAATAAAAGGTAGATTCAAATACTGGGAAAAACCTAAATTTTCCCAGGGGAACCCGGTTAAAAGATGTGATTTTAAAAACTCAAAAAAAATCCAGCATGACGGGATTAAAATTATGCCTAATCTTTTATAATTGTTAAGTATAATTTTTGTAAAACCGGCAAATAAAGCAATATAAACAGCCAAGTAAGAAGAAAGGATCAGAAGAGCAAAAACGGCAACATAATATGGAAGATTGCCGAATACATGGACGGTATAAACTATCCAGTACAGAATAACCGCGTACGATACTATACCGGCTATAAAGCCGTAAAGTAAAGATTCTTTAAAATTTTTCGATTTATTTATTGCATATAAAAGAGGTATTAAGGAAAACCATGCAAGAAATTCAAGATTGAAACTAGGAAATAAAAAAGCAATAGATAAACCGGACAAACAAGCTAACGCTGCATTAAACAATTCGGTTCTTGGAATTTTTGTCATTATAGCGCCTTTTTTGATTCCTCCCACAAACCATCGAGACTTTTAGCGTCAAGTTCGGAAATAGATGATGATGCGTTTTTTTCCATGTAACCGAATCTTTTTATGAATTTGTTAGACGATTCGTTTAACGCTCCGCAAGGATGTATATCTAAAAATCTTCCCGCGTTTACTATGGAAAATAGGATATCTCCATATTCTTCCTTGATCTTATTCTTATTTAATTCTTCATCTTTCCTTAAACCGCCATCTTGCGTATATAATTCTTTTTTAAGTTCCGAAATCTCTTCGTAAACCTTATTTATTACACCGTTTATGTCCTCAAAATCAAAGCCTAATCTCTCGGCTTTTTCCTGCACCATATATGCCCTATGAAGGGCGGGCATACTTGCGGATATATGAACCGACGGTTTTATATCGGAATCATGCGTGTTTTTCCGCTTCTCTTCCTTTTCCTCTCCCTTGATTCTTTCCCAATTTTTAAGAATGACGTCCTCAAGGCATTCCCCCTCTTTTAGCGAAAAATCTTTATCGAAAACATGAGGATGCCTTCTTACTAATTTTTTATTTACTATATTTATAACGTCACCTATGGAAAACTCCTTTTTTTCTTCGAACACGACGGATAAAAAAATGACTTGAAGGAGCAAATCTCCAAGCTCTTCCTTAATTTCTGCCATATCACCTGAACTTATCGCATCTACGACCTCATAAGCTTCTTCTATTATGTAGGGTTTTAATGTCTCTTCCGTCTGTTTCTTATCCCACGGACAACCGTTTTCGGAACGTAATTTTTTTACTATTTCGATTAATCCCTTAAAATCGAAACATTTCTCGTATTCAATACCGTTCTTCTTATCTTCCATAGACTCTATATTATAATTTTTATGCGGTCGCTATTTATTTCGGATAGAGCGATAAACAAAACATGAATTAAAGCGAAGAACAAGCAACCGGATTTAAGTTTAATATAGTATATCACATAATAAAAATATAAAGAAAGGCTAATTTAAATACCATGAAAAATAGTAAAAGCAAAACGAATCTTTATGTTTTTTCATATCTTTATCTCCGGCATCATTTCCTAACCTGGTTTTTAAGGACACGTTTCATCCCAATAACCCGTCCAAATTCTTATAGATAAGTTTCTGCATATCTTTCATCTCTTTATTATAATCTTCATCGTCCAAATCCAACTCATGCTCTTCATCGTGAACATATCCGAAGAGGTGCAAAATGCCATGAATTATCAACAATGCGATCTCTTTTTCAAACCCCTTTTTATCATCTTTCTCGATATTCGGCGAACCTTCGCCCCTCTCTCTCGAAATCCAGTCGGCTTTTTCCCAAAAATGCCTGTATCGCAAAAAATTATTTTCGGCAACTGCAGGGGCAATATAAATTTCACCTATATAAAAAATATTATTGTCATATTCCTTTATCTCGAAAGATAAAACATCCGTAATGTTATTCCTGTTCCGATAATCCTTATTCAATTTTTTGATACGGGAAGGGGAGCAAAAAATTATATCTATACCGTAAGAACCGCAAAAAAGATGCTTCAGAGAATTTTTAACGATACAGTAGACTAACTTTGGGCTTATTTCCGACCTTCTTTGGGTATTCGTTATATTTATTAGGAACGTCTCCTGATTTTCCATCACCGTCATCTTCCTCTATAGATTTACCTGCATATGGAATTCTCTGATGAAAGATGGAATTCAATACCTTTACAAAGGCATCCCCTATGGAATGCAGGTCTTTTAGCGTAAGTTCGCATTCATCAAGTTGTCCGTCGTTATATATCCTGCTTATAGTCTTTCTAACCAGCGATTCTAACCTGGAAGGGGAAATGTTAGTCACGGTTCTGGATGTTGCTTCGACGGAATCCGCCAGCATGATTATACCTGCTTCCTTGGTTTGAGGCTTCCTGCCGTCATACCTGAACACGCCCTTAGAAATGTTTGCGCCCCCGTTTTCTTTAAAGGCTTTTTCGTAAAACGCCCCTATCATCGATGTTCCATGATGCTCGTTAATTATATTTTCTATTTTATCGCCTAATTTATGTTTTTTTGCAAGCTCCAGTCCCTCTTTTACGTGAGAGGCTATAATCAAACTACTCATAGTCGGGGCAAGTTTGTTATGGGGATTATTGAAATTTACCGTATTCTCGATAAAATAATTAGGCTTTAATATTTTGCCTATATCGTGATAAAGACTTGCAACTCTTGTCAATAGAGGGTTGGCTCCTACCGATAAGGCGGCCGATTCCGCCAATGTGGCTACCATTATAGAGTGCTGATACGTCCCGGGGGCCACAACGGAAAATTGTCTTAAAAGCGGATGATTCGAACCGGAAAGTTCAAGGAGTTTGAAATCGGTCGTAAACCCGAATATTCTCTCGAATACTGGTATGAGACCTATTACCATTATTGAAGAAACAACCCCCGATAAAAATGCTAATATCACGCTATAAATATTTTGGACATTTATAAAATTAAGCCCTATCAGCGCAAATGTTAAAACCATGAAGCTATTCAAAAATCCCGTGATAACTCCGGCTTTAACCATGCGACCCCAAGAAGAAAAATCAAAAACCTCATAAGAGGCTATCAAGCTACCTCCAAAAGCATATATCATAAAAAAAATAGAGTTTTTAAAAATCATCGAGGTTAAGATAGAGAACAGTGCTATATAAACAACCGAAACCTCTGAATTCAATATAATCCTGATAAGCATGGGACCGAACGCGAAAGGGATCAGGTAATATATATCGTTCTCATTGATAAAAGGAAAATATAAAGACAGCGCTCCCGAAAAAATAATCCCGGCTTTGATTATAATAACGGAGGATATCAAAACAGATGCAACGAAAACAATATTCTTAAAATTTAAGGAGGTTCTAAATTTTCTTATATATTTATAGGGAAAAACGTAAGAAAGCGACAACAGCATAACTATAAGCAAAAATAAGCCTATGAGCAGGGGGATGTTGTTTTTTAAGCTGAATTTGGCATTATAGGCATTTAATTCAATCGCTTTTGCTTTAGAGATAAGTTCTCCGGAATTAACTAAAAGAATCCCCCTTTTTATATGGATATAAATGGGCATATTTTCCTTTTTAATATCCTCTATCTTTTTCAGAGTAAGAAACCTGGAATATACTATATCCGGTTTAATGAGGTTGTAGACTAATCTGTATATATCGTTCCGCATATAAAGCGGCAAAAAACCTAGATTATTTTTGACATAGTAGTACGCGAAACCGCTTTTCTTTTTTAACGTAAAAAATATCTGAGGATCGCCTATAAGCCTCAGTCTATTAGTCATGACGTTTTTAATCTCTATACTTTTATCGTCAGAGGGCGTCTTGGACAATACCCCTCTTTTATAAATATCGGCCATTATTTGCAAGACATACGACTCGATATTTTTATTATAATTCAAATAATAAAACTCGTTAAGAGTGGCATCGTCTAACTTGATACCTAACTTATCAGAGAATATACTTTTAGATATACTCGTGTTTTCCTTGCCTGACGGGTGGCTCTTCTTATATAACTTTGCAAGAACGAAAGCGCTTTTGACCTTCCTGTATAGTGCTATTTTTTCTTCCGGATAATACAAATAAACATCAGGACTATTTCTAATTTTTCTTTTCAGCACAGCATCAGTTGCTTTCAAATCAACATATCTAAAACTTTTTTTGGCTATTATAGTCTTTGTCGCTATTTCACCCGCCTTATATTTGTTTTTGACAAATTCCGACCCGTTGTAGAGCAAAAACGTTAAAAATACGGCGGATATTAAAAGCAATGCTAAAAGCGGGTAATGTCTATTTTTAATCTCTAAAGTATTATTTTTTAGAAATTCGAGAAATTTTGTTCGTTTCATAAGCTTTTATTATATTTTGAACAATTTTATGTCTTAATACGTCCGTCCTGTTAAAATTTACAACCTTTATGCCGCTTATATCCGCCAAAATCTTACTTGCTGTAACAAGCCCCAATTCCTTATCCGAAGGCAAGTCGGTCTGAGTTATGTCCCCGTTTACGATAATTTTAGAACCGGAACCGATTCTCGTGAGCATCATCTTCATCTGCTCGTTCGTCGCGTTCTGCGCTTCATCTAGTATTACGAAAGAGTTATTAAGCGTTCTGCCCCTCATGAACGCAATGGGGGCAACCTCTATAACGTCGGTTTCTATAAGTTTCATAGCCTTTTCGAACTCTATCATCTCATAAAGAGCGTCGTATAGGGGCCTTAAATACGGGTTAATCTTCTGTGAAATATCCCCGGGGAGAAAGCCCAATTTTTCACCGGCTTCAACCGCCGGACGGGTCAAGATTATTCTATCGAACAATTGTTTTTGAAATAAAGATATGGCGCATGCCATAGATAGGTAGGTCTTACCGGTTCCGGCAGGTCCTATGCCTATAACTATATCGTTTTTATAGATAGCATCGACATATCTTTTTTGATTTACCGTCCTAGGGGCTACGATTTTTCTTCTCGGAGTAATAAGGATGGGGTCGTAAATATAAGAATTAATTTCAACTTTCGGATCTTTTATCTTAGCCTTTACTAACCGAGTCAATTCATTATCGGAAATATCGGCTTTTACCTCATATAATTTTATGAGATCGGTTATAAATCCGGCACAATTACCCACGCCTTCTTTTCTGCCTTTAATCAGCAGAACATTCCCCCTTACTGAAATATCTACGTCAAACTGAGTCTCTATAATATTAAGCATATGAGATGACGTACCGGAAAATCTATTGAAGAGATCAAGATCTTCCAACTCAATTTTTTCGATGAGGGAGTAAGTATTCTCGGGCTTATTTTTCGCTTTACGCTCCTTACCGCTGATAGTTGTCAAATTGTTATTCAGCTCACTTATCGCATGTATTATATAAAACTTACATGAATAATTATAGCATTATAAATAAAAATGTCAAAATCCGATACATTAAAGTATGCGGCAATTATTTTCTCAAAATGTATCTCAAAAGATTATTTTTAATGATAAACGAAGCAAAAAGATACGAAGTAACGCCGACAACAAGTGAAACGGCCACTATGCTTAACGAATCATAGTTTAATCTCTTAAACTCGATTATTATAATCTCGATGGCTATCCCCATAAATGCGCTCGCGGCCATAGTTTTTGCAAAAGACTTAAAAAAACCACTTCCGAGACCTATCCGTTTTTTTAAATGAAGCCTCTTCAGGAGAAACATATAATTAAAAATTAGTGAAATACTGGCTGCCAGTGCCAAACCGTCCACGCCGATAAACCGCATAAGTATAACCGCGAAAATAATATTGAGTATTAAGGAATATATAGCGGCATTAACGGGGGTTTTTGTGTCTTTCATTGAATAAAAAACCGGGATAACCGTCTTTAATAACGAAGATGCCCATAATCCTATCGTAAAAAACAAAAGAACCGAAGCCGTTTTTTGGACGTCGGCCGAATTAAAAATGCCGTGCATATAAATCAACCTTACAAGGCTGCTCCTTAAAAGAATCAGCCCGATACTCGAGGGGATTATTATGAAAAACATAAGCGATGCCGAAAAATTAAATGCATTATCTATTTCCTTAATGTTTCCTCTTGCAAACGATGCCGATAATGTAGGAAAAATAGCCGTCTGCAAGGCTATGGCAAAAACACCGAGCGGAAACTGATAGAGCCTATCCCCATAGTAAAGAAAGGATATGCTTCCCGGCGACAAAAATGATGCAAGAAGCGTATCAAACAATAGGTTGAGTTGTATAACCGCCATCCCTAGAAGCGAAGGGGTAAGAAGTTTAAAAACGGTTCTTACGGCACTGTTTCTAAAATTAAATTTAAAACCAAGCTTGATTTTTTTTCGTTTGATATAATAAATCTGAGATAAAAGTTGTAAAATACCCCCTATCATCACGCCTATCGCCAGTGCATAAATTCCTGGATGAAAAAAAGGCCTTAAAAAAACAGCCGAAACTATAAATAAAATATTTAAAATAATAGGATACATCGCCCCGGGGGCATAAGAGCCGTGGACATTCAAAACCCCCGCGAAAAAAGCCGTAAGCCCTATTAAGAAAATATACGGAAACATAATTTTGGTAAGAAATACGGTAAGTTGAAACTGTGCCGGTATATGTAAAAAACCGGGAGCGGTTATGGTCACGAACAGGAATGAAAATAAAAAACCTACGAGCGAAAGAAACAGGAGAATAAAAAATAAAGCGGTAAAAACCGTTTTAAAAAGGTCTGAAGCCTCGCTTTCACTTCCTTTAGACAGGCTTTCCGAATAAACTGGGATAAAAGATGCGGAAATTCCGCCTTCTCCAAAAAGTCTTCTAAAGAGATTGGGTATCCTGAATGCAACGAAAAAGGCATCGGTAACGGCGCCGGCACCAAAAAAATATGCGATAAAAATGTCCCTTAATAAGCCTAAAATTCTGCTTATTAAAGTAAAAAACGAGACAACCGATAGATTCCTGACTATCTCATGATTTTTAGATTGAGAACGCATTTATAAAAACTTTCTAATAAGTATTTCCGCTATCTGCACTGCATTTAATGCCGATCCCTTCCTGATATTATCGGCGGCAACCCAGAGGTTCAAACCGTTCGTTACAGAAAAATCCCTCCTTATTCTGCCCACAAAGATCTCATCCTTACCAGAAGCCATAGTCTGATATGGATATCTTTCATCCGGCTTACCGCTAAGTATGTCATCCGTAACCTTAATCCCTTTAGCTTTGGATAACATTGCCCTGATATTTTTAATATCGAAACTTTTTTCGGTTTCAATATTGACCGATTCGCCGTGAGAAAAAAACACCGGTACCCGCACCGTGGTAGCAGATATGCCGATGCTGCTATCGTGCATTATTTTCTGCGTTTCGCTTATCATTTTAATTTCTTCTTTGGTGTATCCGTCATTACTGAAAACATCTATCTGCGGAATACAGTTAAAAGCAATCTGAACGGGAAACTTTTTCGGGCATAGATCTCCCTTTGCGTTTACGATATCGGTCGTCTGATAAAACAGCTCGTCCATGGCCTCTTTACCTGCACCTGATACCGATTGATACGTAGAAACAACCACTCTTTTTATATTGTATTTGTCATGAATGGGCTTGAGCGGAACAACCATCTGGATAGTGGAGCAATTCGGATTTGCTATTATATTTTTTTTACTATAATATTTTATATCATCTTGATTAACCTCCGGCACTACCAACGGAATATCTTCATCCATCCTAAAACAGGAGGTGTTATCTATAACTACGGCGCCCTCCATAGCGGCAAGCGGTGAAAACTTCAAGCTCACGGATGCCCCCGGGCTGGATAAGACTATATCTATCTTTTTTCCCTTAAAAGAATCTTCCTTTAACGCACCTACCATGTAGTCTTCGCCCTTAAATTTTATGATATCGCCTAAAGAATTCAACGAGGCAAAAAGGTAAAGCTCACCGACAGGAAATTTTCTCTGCTCAAGTATATCTATAAATTCCCTGCCTACTAATCCCGTTGCTCCGACAATGGCTATATTATATCTTTCTTTTTTCATAGGTTAACCCTTTAATTTTAATTCGGCTATTATGGCGGCGCCCATCTCTTTAGTGCCGATAAGCTTAGTCTCGCCTATGCCTAAATCCGAATATATATCGGGAGTTCGATAGCCTTTCCTAATAACCCCTGTTACCGCATTTTCAATTCTTTCTGCAAGACTACCCATATCAAAACTATAGCGAAGCATCATTGCCGCAGATAGAATTGCGGCAATAGGATTGGCCTTATTCTGTCCTGCAATGTCTGGCGCACTGCCGTGTATCGGCTCGTACATTCCCTTTTTACCATTAAGACTTGCCGACGGCAGCATTCCGATAGAACCTGCAATCATAGACGCCTCATCGCTCAATATGTCTCCGAACATATTAGGTGCAAGAATGATATCAAAGGATTTAGGCTGTCTTATAAGCTGCATCGAACAGTTATCCACATACATATTTGAAAGCTCAACATCGGGATAATTCTTCGCCGTGTCCGCAACTACCTCCCTCCATAATTCCGTAGATTCCAAAACATTCGCCTTATCTACCGATAAAACCTTCTTTCTCCTTTTTTCCGCTATTTCGAATGCTGTCTTTGCAATTCTCGTTATCTCTTTCGTCGTATATGTTAAAGTATTAACACCCTTTCTTTGTCCGTCCCCAAGGTTAAAAATACCCCTGGGTTGTCCAAAATATATTCCGCCGGTAAGCTCTCTTATAATTATCATATCGGTTCCGTTTACAATGTCTTTTTTCAAAGGAGATGCATCTATAAGTTCACTATAAACCTTTGCGGGTCTTAAATTTACATAAAGCCCAAGATCATATCTTAACGTAAGGAGTGCCTTTTCCGGCCTAAGTTCAATCGGCAAAGATTCCCACTTATATCCTCCTACCGCTCCAAAAATAACGGCATCCGCATCTTTAGCGAGTTTAAGGGCTTTTTCGGTTATAGGTTTCTTATATTCGTCGTAAGAAGCCCCGCCGACTAGATCTTCTTCTATTTCATATCGAATGGAATTTAAATCGAATAAAAACTTTAAAACGTTAACGGCCTCGGTCGCTACCTCCACCCCAATGCCGTCACCTGCGAAAAGTGCAAGTTTTATCATGCCTTGCCCCCCTTAATCTTTTTTTTGGCATACGCAATTAAACCGCCTGCATTGACAAGCTCGGACATAAACTTAGGAATGGGCTTCGATTTTATTATACTGTTTCCGGTCTTATTTTTGATTTCTCCGGTATCCGTATTTATTTCGATAACATCCCCGTTATTTATGCTGTCCGTATCTGCCTCTAAGATAAACAAGCCTATATTAAAAGAATTCCTATAAAAAATCCTTGCAAAACTTTTGGCGATAACTACGGAAACGCCGCAAGCCTTAATCGCCCTCGGGGCATGTTCCCTTGAAGAACCGCATCCGAAATTATTACCCGCAACGATACAATCACCCGTCGATACCCTTGAAGAAAACATCCCGTCCGCATCCTCCATACAATGTATCCTGAGATTCTCGTCGTTTGAATCATTTAAGTATCTTGCCGGTATTATCGCATCCGTATCTATATTATCTCCAAACTTAAAAACTTTTCCACTAAACACCATAAAATAACCGCCTCTTTAAAAAATTGTAAATTTATATTTAATTATATTACGTCGTCCGGACCGGCAATCTTGCCGAGTATTGCCGATGCAGCACAAACGGCAGGATTAGCAAGATATACCTCGCTGGTTACGTCTCCCATTCTTCCCTTAAAATTCCTGTTCGTAGAAGAAATGGCCCTTTCACCGTCGGCCAATATTCCCATATAGCCTCCAAGACAGGGTCCGCAGGTCGGCGTACTGAATACGGCACCCGCATCCATAAATATGTCTATTAAACCCTCTTTTTCCGCCATTTTATATATTGCCGGAGTTGCCGGAAGCACAATAAGCCTCGTGTATTTAGCTATCTTTTTCCCTTTTAAAATCTGAGCGGCTATCCTCAAATCTTCTATCCTCCCGTTAGTACAAGAACCTATGACAGACTGGTCTATTTTGATATTTTTAGCAGAAGCCTCACCAATATCTATACTATTCTCCGGAAGATGCGGAAAAGCAACCTGCGGGTTTATTTCACCGGAATTAAAATTTAAAACTCTTGAGTATTCGGCCCCGTCATCACTTTTATAAAAAGTATAATTTCGACCGGCCCTATCTTTGACATAGGCTTCCGTAATTTCGTCCGGCTCAAATATTCCGCTTTTCGCCCCCGCTTCTATCGCCATATTGGATATAGTGAACCTGTCAGACATTCCCAGATGTTTAAATGTACTGCCTGAAAACTCCAATGCCATATAGTTTGCCCCTTCTACGCCTATCTTCCCTATTAAATACAGCACTAAATCTTTGCCTGAAACCCATTTTTTAGGCTTTCCTTCAAAAACCACTTTGATAGACTCCGGGACCTTAAGCCATAACTCTCCGAAAGCAAGAGTATATGCCAAATCAGTAGAACCCACCCCTGTAGCAAACCCGCCCAGCGCTCCATATGTGCAGGTATGGGAATCCGCCCCTATAACAAGGTCTCCGGGCAAAACGATTCCTTTTTCGGGCAAAAGTGCGTGTTCGATCCCTGCCTCTCCGCATTCGAAATAATATTTAATATCATGCTTTTTTGCAAATTCTCTAAGTATTTTAGCCTGCTTAGCACTCAAAATGTCCTTATTGGGAACAAAATGATCCGGAACGAGTGCTATTTTTTCTCTATCAAAAACTTTGTCTATTCCTATAGACTCAAACTCTTTTATGGCAATAGGAGCGGTGATATCGTTGCCGAGTGCAATATCCACTCTCGCATTTACTATATCGCCGGGAGAAACTGCCTCGTTATCTACATGGTTAAGAATTATTTTTTCGGTTATAGTCAAGGGTCTTCCCATTTTCGTTGTCCTCAATCTTAATTGTTTTCTTATTTTAAGTTTAGTTTCCGATAATTATATTATGAACGAATTTCCAAACTGCAGACATGCCTTTTAACACTATTATAGACATAAAGCTTATTTAAAGCATTAACGTAGGCCCTTGCGCTGGCAACCACGATATCTGTATGGGCGCTTCTTCCCGTTATATGGACTCCGTTTTGTTCTACAGTAACGGAAACATCGCCCTGCGCCTCGGTAGTCCCTCTTATGGATTTAACCTCGTAGGCTATGACCTTTGCTTTGGAATCAACTATTCTCTCCACCGCGTTTACAGTGGCATCGACGGGACCGTTTCCGCACGACGAACTGTGCTTCAATTCATCACCTATCATTACTTTAACCATAGAAAGCGGAGCAACCGTGTCGCCGCAAACCACATTCACGTATTTAAGTTCGTATTTTTCTAAAGGATGAGATTTAGCAACAAGCGAATCTATGTCTTCGTCATAAATATCCTTTTTCTTATCCGCCAGCGATTTAAATTTAACAAAGGCATCCTCTATCTCATCGTCGCTCAACAAATAACCCAAAGACACGATTTTTTCCTTAAAGGCATGCTTCCCTGAATGTTTTCCCAAAACTAATTCGTTCGATTGCCTCCCGACGTGTTCCGGGGTCATAATCTCATATGTAGTCTTCTCCTTTAAGATACCGTCCTGATGAATACCCGCTTCATGAGCAAAGGCATTTTTGCCTACTATTGCCTTATTGGGCTGAACGGATATGCCAGTTATATGCGTCAAAAGTTGGGAAGACCTGTATATTTCCATCGCATTGATACCCGTAACCGCATGATATATATCTTTTCTCACATTCAAAGCCATTACTATTTCTTCCAGTGCCGCATTGCCGGCCCTTTCCCCTATGCCGTTAACAGTACACTCGACCTGTGCCGCCCCTGCTAAAATCGCCGACAAGGAATTTGCCACGGCAAGCCCCAAATCGTTGTGACAGTGAACGCTCAATATGATATCTTTAATACCCGCTACGCCTTCTTTTAATTTATTTATAAAATTAAAAAATTCAAAAGGAGTGGCATATCCGACCGTATCCGGAATATTCACTGTGGTCGCCCCCGCTTCTATTACTCCGTCTATCACCTTACACAAAAAATCCAAATTGCTCCTTGAGGCGTCTTCGGCAGAAAATTCTACGTTTTCGGTAAACGACCTGGCATATTTAACCATACTGACAGCTCTTTCATACAATTCATCCCGAGTCATCTTGAGTTTATATTTAAGATGCAAATCCGACGTTGCGATAAATGTATGAATTGCCGGTCTTTCGGCATATTTTACGGCAGAATAGGCCCTATATATATCTTTTTCGTTTGCCCTGGCAAGTCCGACGATATCCACGCCTTTAATCTCTTGAGCTATCGCCTTTACCGCCTCGAAATCGCCCTCGGATGCTATAGGAAAACCGGCTTCTATGGCATCCACGCCAAGCCTCGCCAACTGACGTGCAAGATTTAACTTTTCGCTTATATTCATACTGGCTCCGGGAGACTGCTCTCCGTCTCTAAGAGTCGTATCAAATATTTTAATCTTCTTAAACTGCCCAACGTCCATAAAGCCTCCGAAATTTTGCTTATTGGATTTCCCGCCGTTTTTATTTTAATACTAAAAAAAATAAAATTAGTGAAGAATAATGAGTCTATGACCCTCTTTATTAATTTTTGGATTTATCAACCATTTTATTCTTAGTAATCCAAGGCATTAATGATCTCAGCCTCTTACCAACCCTTTCCAACCTGTGTTCTTCTCCGTTTTTAGTCAAGGCATTGAATGTGGGTTTGTCGGCATTGTTTTCAAGCATCCACTCGGTAGCAAACCTTCCCGACCTTATTTCCTCCAGAACTTTTTTCATCTCAAGCTTAACTCTCTCATCTATAATTCTCGGACCCCTCGTTAAATCGCCGTATTGCGCCGTATTACTTATAGAGTATCTCATATTGGTTATTCCGCCTTCATATATAAGGTCGATTATAAGCTTCATTTCGTGAATGCATTCAAAATAAGCACTCTCCTCCTGATAGCCTGCTTCTACGAGGGTTTCAAACCCAGCGGTTAAAAGAGCGGAAAGCCCGCCGCAAAGGATTGCCTGCTCGCCGAATAGATCCGTTTCGGTCTCTTCTTTAAACGTAGATTCCAAAATACCGGCCTTACCGCCGCCTATTGCAGAAGCATAAGACAATGCCACATTCCTCGTGTTTCCGGAGTAATCGTTATGAACGGCGATCAAATCAGGCACTCCGCCTCCTCTTTCAAACTCATGTCTCACGAGATGCCCCGGACCCTTGGGCGCTACCATAAAAACGTTCACGTCTTTCGGGGGAATTATCTGTCCGAAATGAATACTGAAGCCGTGAGCAAAGACAAGATATTTGCCTGCCTTTAAGCTATGTTCGATATCTTGTTTATAAATCTTGCCATGAATTTCATCCGGAAGTAATATCATGATGATATCGGCCTTATCTGCCGCCTCGGCAACCGGATACACTTCAAAACCGGCATTCTTGGCCTTTGCAAAAGAATTTCCGGTAGGTCTTAAACCTATGATGACATGCACTCCGGAATCTTTTAAGTTTAAAGCATGGGCATGCCCCTGAGATCCATACCCTATAATCGCCACTGTTTTAGATTGAATCAACCTTAAATCGGCATCCTTTTCATAAAAAATATTCATAGAAATCCTCCTTATAAAATTATTCGTTAGTTTGATTTTTTTGCTCGCTGTATTGCAATTATTCCTGTCTTAACTATATCCTTTATACCTAACGGCCTCAAAACATCGATAAGCGATTCTATTTTCCCTTCGGAACCGGTAGCCTCAAGCGTGTATGAATTTCTTGACATATCTATAATGCGGCCGCCGAATATATCTTTTATTCTAAATATATCGCCTTTAGTGGTTTCATCTGCATTAATTTTAATTAAAACGGTTTCTCTCGTTACGGAATCTTCTCCGGTTAATTCTTGAACCTTTATAACATTTACAAGCCTGTTAAGTTGCTTCGTTATCTGCTCTAAAATTTGGGCATCTCCGGATGTAGCGATTATCATTTTAGATTCATTTTTTTCAAGCGTTTTCGCTACGCAAATGCTGTCTATATTGAACCCCCTTGCCGAAAAAAGCCCCGCAACCCTTGTTAATACACCCGATTCATTCTCGACAAGAACTGAAAGAATATGTGTCTTTTCCATAATAGATAATTAAATACCTTTTTGTTTACACTAATAGCATTCCCGTAATTGGAGCACCGGGAACAACCATGGGATAAACCCCCTCTTCTTTATCTACGACAAAATCCATTATAACGGGCCTATTTATAGACAACGCTTTTTTGATGACCGGCTCTACCTCGTCGGGATTTTCCGCCCTCAAACCGACTGCGCCGTAAGCCTCGGCAAGTTTTACAAAATCGGGGTTGACGTTCATCTCGGAAGACGAATATCTTTTATGATAGAACAACTCCTGCCACTGTCTTATCATACCCAAAAAATTATTATTGATTATTGCTATCTTGACGGGCAGATTGTACTGCACCGCCGTTGCCAATTCCTGAATGTTCATCTGGATACTGCCATCTCCCGCAATATCAAAAACTACCTTATCCGGACATGCGATCTGCGCACCTATTGCCGCCGGGAACCCGTAACCCATCGTACCGAGCCCGCCCGAAGTCAACAACGTTCTGGGGTGTTTGAATTTATAAAACTGGGCGGTCCACATCTGATTTTGACCTACTTCCGTAGCTATTACGGCATCTCCTCCGGTAAGCTCGCATATCTTCTCTATAACATATTGCGGTTTGATCGTATCACTCATCTTATACAAAAGAGGGTGCTCATATTTCCATTCGTTTATTTTTTCAAGCCATCCCAACCTATCGTAACGACCGGATGAAATCTTTTCCGTTTTGTCACTTAAAGCTTCAAGCAAACTGCTTAAAACCGACTTAACATCGCCTACAACCGGAATATCTATTTTTACGTTTTTACCTATGGAAGAAGGGTCAATATCTATATGGGCAAATTTTGCGTTTTTACCGAATTCTTCTACTTTACCGGTAACCCTATCATCAAATCTAGCACCTACGGCTACTATAAAATCGGCATTGGATATCGCCATATTTGCGGCATAAGTACCATGCATGCCGAGCATGCCGAAAAATAAGGCATGATTCGAGGGGAAGCCGCCAAGCCCCATAAGCGTAGATGTAATCGGTAAATCGAGCAATTCCGCCAATTCTTTAAGTTCATCAGCGGCATTGGAGCTGATAACGCCTCCGCCTATATAAAGCAAGGGCTTCTTCGCTTTTAAAATTTCTTCGACTAGCTTTAAAATCTGAATATGATGACCAAAGTAAGTAGGGCTATATCCCTTTAGTTCAACCGTTTCGGGATAATCAAACTCATAAACGTTAGACGTAATATCTTTTGGAATGTCTATTAATACCGGTCCTGGCCTGCCCGTAGAGGCGATATAAAACGCCTCTTTAATTGTTTTGGCAATATCCTTTATGTCCCTCAACAGGTAGTTATGTTTAGTGCAAGGTCTTGTTATGCCCACGGTATCTGCTTCCTGAAACGCATCGTTGCCTATTAAATTAGTCGGCACCTGCCCTGTAATTATAATCATTGGTACCGAATCCATATTAGCGGTAGCAATGCCCGTTATCGTATTGGTAGCGCCCGGACCGGATGTTACAAGGACAACCCCCGGCTTGCCAGACGCCCTCGCATAACCGTCGGCGGCATGAGCCGCTCCCTGTTCATGTCTGACAAGAATATGCTTCAGCTTATCCTCGTAATTCAAAAGCTCGTCATATATATTTAGAACTGCACCGCCGGGATAACCGAATATAGTATCCACGCCCTCCTTTATGAGGCTTTCTATGATTATCTTTGAGCCGGTCATTAACTCTTTTTTTGCACTATGATTCATTTCCTAATCCTTCTGTTGACGATTGCCCCCTCGTCTGCAGAGGAAACAACATCGGCATACCTGGAAAGATAGCCGTAATCTATTTTTTTAGGTTTTTCCGATATTTCCGCTCTTCTTCCGTCGAGTTCTTCGTCCGAGACAAGTATATTCAGCTTTCTATCAATTACGTCTATTTCTATTTTGTCGCCGTTTTTAATAAGGGCAATCGGCCCGCCTTCCTGAGCCTCCGGCGACACATGCCCGATACACGGCCCGCGCGTTCCGCCGGAAAAACGTCCGTCGGTTATAAGCGCAACTTTATCTCCCAAACCCATCCCCACTATCATAGATGTAGGCGCAAGCATTTCTCTCATTCCCGGACCCCCTTTAGGGCCTTCATATCTTATTACGACAACGTCTCCCGCCTTAATACTGCCCATAGATATATTTTCCATCGCAGATTCTTCGCTATCGAACACTACCGCCGTTCCGGTAAACTTCATCATAGACAGACTGACGCCGCTTGCCTTGATGATTGCGCCGTTAGGGGCTAAATTGCCGAAAAGAACGGCAATTCCTCCCTCCTTTCTATATGGATTGTCTATCTTGCGGATGACTTCATTATTCACATAATCAACGCCGGATATTATTTCTCCGGCAGATTTACCCGATACGGTCACGGATTCAAGATTCATAAGGGTTCTTAGCTCATAAAACAGAGACGGTATTCCGCCGGCAAAATCTAAATCTTCAAGAAAATGCTCTCCCACTGGTCTCAAACTTGTAAGCTGAGGTGTTTTTTTAGAAATATCGTCAAAAAGCTTTAGGCTCAATTTTATCCCTGCTTCGTTCGCAATAGCTAATAGATGTAAAACCGAATTTGACGAACCGCCGAGGGCCATGTCTACCGCTATAGCGTTTTTTAAGGTATCAATCGTTATTATATCCCTAGGGCATATACTTTCCTTAACAAGATCGACGATCTTAGCTCCGCTTTCGAAGGCGATACGTTTCTTTGCCGCCGAACCGGCAATGGCAGTGCCGGCACCCGGCAGAGACATTCCCATAGCCTCGGTTAAACATGCCATAGTATTTGCGGTATATAAACCCTGACATGACCCTTGACCGGGACATGCGCACATTTCTAAGTCGTTTAATTCCTTTTCCGTTATATCGTTTATCTTAAATTTTGCAACGGCTTCAAACGTATCCCTCACGAAAGAAAGCTTCGAGTCGTGATAACGACCGGAAAGCATCGGTCCTGCCGTAACTACTATGGAAGGTATATTGAGACGCAATGAAGCCATAAGCATACCGGGGGTAATCTTATCGCAATTAGTCAAAAAAATTATACCGTCGAGACAATGCGCTTCGGCTATGGTTTCTATGATATCCGCTATGAGTTCCCGAGACGGAAGAGAATAGTGCATTCCGACGTGCCCCATGGCTATTCCGTCGCAAATTCCCGGAATACCAAAAACGAAAGGATGCCCTCCGTTGCTATATACGCCGTTTTCCGCAGCCCTTTCCAGGTCTCTGATACCAACATGTCCCGGTATCAAATCCGTAAAACTAGACGCTATGCCTATAAAGGGTTTTTTCATCTCGCCCTTTGCTATGCCCGTGGCATAGAGCAGCGACCTGTGGGGTGTCCTATCTACTCCTTGTTTTATATTATCACTTTTCATAAAATCATCCCCGTAATTTAGTCATTTTATATTTTATTCTTTCAGTTCGCTATCTTTTCTTTTATGATTCTTTTCATAATATCGTTCCCGTTAAGTTTTTTTAATTTAAGCTCTTTTATAACTTTTTGCTCCTCCGGAGTTAAAAAGGGCTTAGTAGTATATTTGCTTAACCGTTTTTCTATCTCTATATGTTCATAATACACCTTTTTAAAATCTTCATTTGCGACAATAAGGGATTCCGCCGCCTTTTTTTCTGCCTCATCTAAAAATTGCATACACAAAACCTCCCCATACGATAAAAATCGGGTCGTTATAATTATATTTAGAACGGCCCATCGCCGTATATATAGTATGGAGAAATCTCTTCGGTATATTTAGACCCGTTTTTTATACCGCTCTCCATGGCATACATAGACGCAAAACCGGTTGTTTTTTTTAAATCAAAAGGGCTAATTGCCCCCCTCCTCTCAAGTCTTGACGTAAACCTTTCATAATCATCTTTTTTATTATAACCGTATACGATTGTCGGCGAATCACCTATGCCATCGATAAACGACTCAAGTTCGGATAAATCAAACAGGCTTATTTTGAGACTCGGGATAATAGATCCCTTTTCCAAAACATAAGACGATACATAGTAATCATTTCGCATTGCATCCTTTACGGTAACAATATCCTTCAAATTCAATTCGCTTTTCAATAGCGAGTATGCACAAATAAATAAACCGCTTATGCCTATTATATTTATCCCCAAGCAATAAGACAGAGTTTTGGCAATAGTAAGAGAAACCCTGATTCCGGTATAAGAACCAGGCCCTAATATTACTGTTATTTCTGTTAAATCATTTAATTTAATGCCTGCCTTTTTCGTCATTTCATCTATTTGCTTGAAGATTAACACGGAATGTTTTTCGTGAAAACCCGAAATAGATCCATAAGTCTTATCAAGATTATCGTCGGTTATTAAGATATTCGAGTATCCGTTAGAACTATCTATGGACAATATAGCCATATATTATGTTTTCATGACTCTAATTATATCATTATAAGAAACGAATAATAAAAGCAAAATCAAGAGTGCAAAACCGACCTTAGCAGCCGTTTCCTGAAATTTAACACTCAGCGGACTTTTCTTAATCATTTCGATAGTAGAGAACAACAGGTGTCCTCCGTCTAAGGCAGGAATCGGAAATAGATTCACGAGTCCTATGCTTACGCTAATGAATGCTATAAAATAAAAGAAATCTGAGACCCCGAGACCTGCCGCTCTTCCGGAAAGTTGTGCTATCATTATCGGTCCGCCCAGATCGCTTGCCGGAAGTTTACCTATGATAAGGTAAAAAAGGCTTATTACGGTTATGTAAATAATAAACCAAATCTCTTTAACGGAGGAATAGAAAGATTTCAACAATCCATCATACTTATAAAAAACCGCTTTGCTCGAAGGACGTATCCCTATGATATATCTCTTCGTTTTCTGTCCGTAAACATTTAAGCCATATATAGATTTAGGTTTTAACCTTATTTCGCTATTTATATTATTTTCTTTAATTCCCAACGTTAAGGTATGTTCACCGAATTTTTCAATATATTTCGACAACGAACCCCATGTTTTTACCTTTATTCCGTTAACACTAGTGATAATATCGCCTTTTTTAAGACCCGCTTTTATCGATGGATAACCCTTCATAACACCGCCTATAACGGGCTTCAACACCGGCCTTCCGGACATAAATATTATCGTGAATATTATTGCTGCCAGAACAAAATTAAAAAACGGTCCGGCAAAAATGATTAAAAATTTTCTATACGGAGATAGTTTACTGTAAGAACGTTTTGCATCCTCCGGCGATAGCTCTTCGGACGGGTCTTCGCCCATAAGCTTCACGTACCCGCCTAACGGAAGAGAGGAAATCACATATTCCGTTTCTCCGACCTTTTTGCTGAAAATTTTTGGACCGAAGCCGAGAGAAAATTTCTCGACCTTAACCCCTAATTTTTTTGCAACGATGAAATGCCCAAACTCGTGTATAAGAACAATAACGCTTATAACAATAATAAAAGCTGCTATATCGTAGAAAATTCCATTAATTACCATATATTTTTATATATATTTAAATTTTTTATATATTAACGTATGCTTCATTATATTTTTTTTTTCTTAAAAGTGCAATTATTTTTTAATCCCTTAACGTGACTCCAAATCGACCGTTAAGCTCTTTTATCAGATTATCCCTCAACAGATTTACCTCCTCCATTGTCAACGTCCTATTCGGACTCATTGCATCATACCTTATGAGAAACGATATTTTGCCTTCTTTGATTTGTTTGCCCCTATACACGTCTGCCAATTTTACGTTTTTGATTAATTCGGAAAACCCTTTTATATACTTTTCCATGCTTGCATATTCAATACCTGAATCAACAATAATCGAAATATCCTGTTCTATTTCGGGGTATCTGCCTGGCTGCACAAACGACCTTTTAAATGATATAAAATCTTTTATGTAATCCATATCCAAATTAAATACAAAAACCCTGTAATCTAATTTAAATTCTTCAAGAAAACCCTTTTTTATTTCCCCGAAAATGCCTGCCCTGTTTTTACCTATTGAAACTTCTAAGGATACATCCTCATCAAAGATAAAATCGTCGCTTATTTTGGAATATGTAATTTTCTTAATCCCCGATTCTTTAAATAAAAACTCTATTATACCCTTTCCGTAATAAAATTCCGTATCCTGTTTGCCGTATTTAATACCGCTGCAAATTGCACCGCATAAAACATCCTTCTCTAAAACCGGATAACCATCATTATGCTGTTCGTCTAAATAAATTTTTCCTATTTCAAACATTTTAATGTTTTTATGTTTTTTAGAATTTTGAGACAATATATTTATCATGTCCGGAACCAAACTTGTTCTGAAAAACGAATGGTCTACGGAAACCGGATTTTTAAGCGCAAGAACCCCTGCGCCCCCCGTACCGACACCGGAAAGTGCAATATCCCGCTTTCCTACCAATGAAGGCGTAACTATTTCCGTGAATCCTACACATCTCAGTAAGTTTCTAAAATGCTTAGAAGTTTCGTAACTGATGTTTTTTTGCGGGGGGGTTAAGATACCGACCGGCATAGAACATTTTATGTTATCGTATCCGTAAATTCTAAAAACATCCTCGTAAATATTGACATTTTCCGATATATCGCTCCTAAAATAAGGCGGGCTGACCTTAATAGATTGCCGGCTTTCACTTTCGATGTTTTTAGTCTTATCATCCGTAATTTCATATCCGAGTCTCTTCAAAAATCCGCATGCCTTGCTCGCTACTGCCGTATCACCGAGAAAATCGCACAAATCTTTTAAATCTATCTCATATACATCAGGTTTTCCGACATCTGCAATATCGTACGCATAACAGGACACAGCCGGAACTCCGACATGTTTGCTTAAAAGATGAAGAAACCTCTTTATCCCAAACAGACTTAAATATGGACTAATCCCTTTCTCAAACCTGGTCGAAGCATCCGTCCTGATAGAAAGCCTCCTTGACGTTCGCCTTATATTCGACATATTAAAATTAGCCGACTCTATGATGAGCGTCGTTGTGTTCGTACCTATCTCGCTATCGGCGGCTCCCATAACTCCGGCGAGTGCGACTATCTTATTCCCATCGGCTATTACTATATCGTCTTTCGTCAACTTTCTTTCCTTGCCGTCCAAGGTAATGACAGATTCACCGTCGACTGCACTCCTTGCGCTTATTGTATCGCCGTCTATCTTTCCGGCATCGAATGCGTGGAGAGGCTGAGAGGTCTCTATCATAACGATATTGGTCAAATCTACTATATTGTTAACGGGTCTTATTCCGCTCTTTATAAGCCTGTTTTTAATATCCATACTTGATTCTTTGATCTCTATACCTGAAATTTTAACGGCTATATAGGAAGGGATTAAACCCTTATTTTCTACATTTACGGTTAATTCGTTTTCTTTTAAGGAATAGTTTTTACCCGGGATAAATTCTATTTCGTTATATAATTCCGGTAAAATAATATCTTTGTCCAATATGGCGGATAATTCGTACGCAAACCCCATTATGCCAAACAAATCCGGCCTGTTAGGCTCTAAATCAAATTCTAAAACCGTATCGTTCAATTCAAAGATATCGTAAGCCGTCGCACCTAATTTTTCTAACGGAAATTTTACTATGGACGATACGTTTAAAGGCAAACCCAAGTCCTTTTCGGAACAAAAGGCAGCTTCCGAAACTATGCCGAAAATTGCTTTGTCCCTGATCTTTAAACCGTTTTCAAATACAGCCCCCTTTGTTGCTATCATCGGTTTTTCACCGATCTTTATATCCAATCCCGCTTTTGTAAAGACTATCCTCTTGATTCCAACGGTTTCACCGCAATAAACCTCTGCGATGCCAAACTTATCACTCGAGGGATGAACGCTTATATCCTTAATTTCCCCTACAATGATATTTTTAAACGATTTTTTCTGTAAATAATATGGCAGTATCTTTTTGACTTCCATCGTTTTACCGTTCAAAAGATTTGCTGCCTTCTTCTCCTCCATCCTAAAATTGACAAACTCCTTGAGCCAATTTAAGCTAACCTTCAATTTTATAATCCTCCTCTTGCTTTTTAAAAACGGTCAATTTAAATCGAATAATTCCGGCTGTACCAATAAAGAATTCCCTATTTCTAATTTTTCTTCATAAATATCATCATAAACGATTCTTAGCTCATCCATAACTTCTTTCAAATCTAAAGAAAAATCTTTATTTAATTTTAGCATAGAAACTCCTACATTACCGATAATAGATTTTAATCCGAGGTTTTCCTTGGAGTTCATTATCTCTTTATCGTATTCCGGAATAAAAACCGGTCTTTTTTGTTTTAAAGAAAAACGACAGGTTTTCATGGTTCCACCTCCTTCCGGCGAAGACAATGCAAATATTCCAAGGCTCGAACCGCTTTGCAACCTGTCTCTTGCAACTAAATTCTTAGGGCTAATTTTCTCATGCAGAGGTAATTCGGAAACTATTGCACCGTTATGCAGTATAATTTCATTATAGAGGCCGATATTTTCAGGGGGATATATAGGCTCAAGCAAGCCGGAACCTATATATGCCATCGTGTAGCCGTTTTTTTTCAATGCAGCCCTATGAGCAACGGTATCAATGCCGGTTGCAAGACCGCTTATTATAGAAAATCCCGATAAACACAACTGCTCCGTAAGATTTTGCGCAATGTTTTCGGCATAATCGGGGGGGGTTCTCTGCCCCACGACTGCCACAGCAAACTTCATATTTTCTTTTAGTACACCCTTGTAATATAAAACTAATGGTTTATTCTTTATAAAATTTAAATTAGAGGGATATGAAGCGGAGTTGTATGTCGTAATTTTAATTCCGTTTTTAGAGGCTTCTTCTATTTCCTCTATCGCATCGAAAAATGCCATTCTGACAATTCTCGTATCCGTTAAAATTTTTATATATTCATTTTTTAGACCGGCTTTAAGGAAATCGGATCTCTTGGCCTTAAAAATTTCACAAGAGTTTTTAAATATTTTTAATAAAAAAAATATATGGTGATTCTGGAGTCCCTTTATTTTTTTTAACGCGAGCGTGCATATCAAATCATCCATCAAAAATCCTCTTGTTGGAATAAAAAATCACAGCGCGTCCTTCCAAGAAATAACCCGATAACCGAATTAGCCCCCCTCTTTAATAACAATTCCCTTATACAATTAAATGTTGTCCCTGTAGTAATTATATCATCGAAGACAATTATGTTTTTAGACTTAAAATCATACTTATCTTTCACACAAATATACTTCGAACCCCTTTTCTTCGTTATGATACCTGCAATATGCCCCGGCTTGTGTCCCCTGTCGCAAACCACCGCACTCCTTAAGGTGTTTATGATTCCGAATGCTGATAAATATAAACAGACGATATTATTAGGGTAATAGTCTAAATAAGAGCTGCTGGAAGGGACGGGCAAAATTAAATCGTAAAAATAAAAATAATTATGTATAATATTACTTAGCAATCGCGTGAAAAATGTTATTGCCGTATTATCCGCTTTTTTATATCGTAATATTAATCTCGAATATTTAACGGCATCCGGAGCGGCAACATACTTCAATGATGTTTTGCTTGCGGGTATATAATCGTTAACGTAGAAATATTCTCCGTTCTTCCCTACATTTATATTGTCTATATTATATTTTAAGGTCATTTTTAGCTATCAAATTTATAAGAAAATAAATAGCACGTGTTACTATGATAAATCTTTATTTAAAAAATTTCAATTTTAATCTATCTAATTCTATAGGCATATTACTTTTATCGGAAAACGAAAAGGAAAACTTAGCAATCGGACTCAAAAAAATAAAAGCGAATTTTAAAATATGCTCATTTTTAAATCTTAAGTCCTATTTTAAATTAGACGGCATGATATCTGCTCCGCTCGGTTTTCCGTTTAAAGATATCGAAAAATTTTTATCGTCTAAAATTATCCTCTTAGAAGACACTTTCATAACGAGTTTGCAGGATGCGGTTCTCTTTAATGCCCTATGCAGCCTTGTTCTAAGCGGCAAAATTATTTTATGCATTAAAAAAGATGTTTCTCACTTATACGATGATTTTAGCGGCAACTTTTTAGAATGTTTGACAATCGATATTTATAAAACAAGATTTAGGTTTTTAGCCGCCACAAAAATGATTAATGATATAAACGACAACGGCTATACCCCTTCCTTATCAAATTTAATAAAAAAGATAGTGTCTTTAGGCTTCAATGCAGAAATAAATCAAACCATGTTAAACGATAAGGGGATCATCAAATTTTACGATGAGAAAAATTTTGAAATAGCCCTCAAAATCACCCCCGATATAAGCGTTACAAACCCCGAAAAGGAATTTATATATAATAACGGGGCACTGATAAGCATAACCGTAGGCGATATTTACTTTTCACCAGGTGTTATAATCGAAAAAATTAAGATATTTCATGCAATTGCCGGCAGTATCGGTAATATAAACATCGACAGGCATAATAAACCTCGAATCAAAAAATTGGACCATGCGGATTTTAGTAAAACGCAGGAATTAGCATTGAAAGAATTAAATTCGGCTCATCTCGCTATTGCCGGGGCGGGTTCCGGAAAAACAAGGCTCATCGTTCATAAATTCCTACACCTCTTAAACTTTATCCCTTTTAATTCCATATTAGTCTTAACATTCACGAATAATGCCGTAATAGAAATAAGGAATAGAATTCTTTCCGCACTAAAAGACTACGGGATAGATAAAGGCTCGATTTCAGAAAAAATTTTAAATGTTTACACGTATCACAGTTTTTTTTACTCCATTATAAGAGAATTTTATAGAGAATTCGGGTTTAGTTCCATGCCCATAATAAAGGAGAATAATTTTGATTATAATAATACCGACAGCAACAATATCTATATATCTTACGACGATATAATCGCTTGCGTCGTAAAACTTTTTGAAAACGATGCCATAGTTTACTCTATGGCAAAAAGATTTAAATATATTCTTGTGGATGAATATCAGGACCTTGATTTTTTAAGCGATTATATTATAAAAAAAATAGATTACGGCAGAGACAATATAATGTATGCGGGAGATGACGACCAGTCCATATATAGATTTAACGGCGGAGACCATTTTAATATCCTTTTTTTTGACCTCTTTTTTCCGGATGGAAAAATCTTTGTACTTCAAAATAATTATAGGTCTAATTATAAAATTATAAATTTTTGCAATTTTATATTAAACAATATCGCTTTTAGATTTCCGAAAAAATTGATTCCGCCAAAAAACACCGTTAGAGATAATTATAAAAACGCCGTTAAAATTTTAAGATTTAAGAATAAAAATTCAGAAGCACGATTTATATTAAATGAGTTCGGCAAATTTTTTGATCTGGGAAAATCGGTCTCTATCTTAGTCAGAACTCAAAAAGAGGCAGATCATTTTAAATTGGTATTCAAAGAGCTCTACCCCGATGCTTTTCTAAATCATAACAAATACGACGATAGGAGGTTTATAGGCACCATACACGGGAGCAAGGGGTTAGAATTCGACATAGTATTCGTAGCAAACGTGATACAAGGCAATATACCTCATTTTAAAAGCATTATAGCAAAAGCGCATGAACCCGAAACGTTAAAGCATCCGTTCCTTAAATTTTTAAATAAAAATATTAAAATCAATACTCTTTATGACGATGAGGTTAAACTGTTTTATGTTGCGGCTTCAAGGGCCAAAGAAACGGTTTTTATTTCTTATTCGGGGGAAATATCCGAGTTTTTAAGAGGAAATTTTTAGGCAATCGGGTCAAAACTGGTTCAAAACATCTAAATTACCCTGATAGAGCAGCCTGAGGTCATTAATGTTATACTTCAGCATTACAATTCTGTCAAACCCCATTCCAAAGGCGAACCCTCTGTATTCCGACGGGTCTATTCCTGCATACTTAAAGACATTAGGATGAACCATGCCGCAAGGAATGACCTCTATCCAGCCGGTGTCTTTGCAAACACTGCACCCTTTGCCTCCGCAAAAAATGCATCTTATGTCTAAATCTAAGCCAGGTTCTACAAACGGATAAAATGCCGGCCTAAATCTGATTTTTTTTGCGCCGAGGAGATATCGAACCGCTTCTTCAAGTATCCCCTTTAAATCCGTTAATCTTACGTGCTTATCTACGAAAAGCCCCTCCATCTGATTAAACATAAACAAATGCGTCGCATCTACCGCCTCGTATCTGTAACATCTGCCGGGTGCAATAACCCTAAATGGGGGAGATTTTTCTTCCATTATTCTTGCCTGAACGCTTGAAGTATGAGTTCTCGGAATAAGTCCGTTTAGCAGATAAAACGTATCCCACATGTCTCTTGCGGGGTGGTCTGCCGGAATATTCAGCGCATCAAAGTTGTAATGCGCGGTTTCTATTTCCGGACCGGAAACGACTTCAAAACCCATATATGAAAAAAAATCTACGACATCTTCGAGAACTGCGGTAATAGGATGTTTATGCGGTTTTTCAATGTAATTGCCGGGAATGGTTAAATCAACCCTGCATGTATTAATATCTTTTTTTTGTTTTATATCCGCAAGCTCATTCCTTCTATTCTTATATATTTCTTCAATTTTTTTCTTGATCTCGTTTGATTTTGAACCTATAATTCTTTTCTCTTCTTCCGCATAAGAATGAATTTTGCGCAAAATCTCGGTAAGTTGCCCCTTTTTACCGGCAAAAACCTTAAATCTAATGTCTAATTCATTTAAATCTTTAGACTTATTCAGTAAATCGTCGGCATCCTCTAAAATTTTGCCTATTTTATTTAAAACATCAATATATTGTTTGTTTTCCATCATATTCTATATATTATTAATCTTTTTAAATAAAATTTCAAGAACATTATTCCTTATTATTACCGCCGACCCTCAAACCCCAAGACATCTAAAATCGGACATCCCGAATCATCTCTTTTCTCTTCGCATAACGATATAAGGCTTAAAATCTCTTTGCGCATCAGATCTAATGAAGCAATTTTTCTATTTATATCATGAAGCTTTTCTTCGGCTAATTTCTTCACGTTTGAACAAGTATTGTATTTATTACCCAATAAAAAAAGTTCGGAAATCTGCTTTAGGGAAAAACCCACATTCTTTGCATGCTTTATAAAACGCAAAATATCAATGGCTCTTTCCGGATACATTCTATAGCCGGATTCACTGATATCAGGTCTGTCAATCAGTCCTATGCGTTCGTAATACCTGACGGTCTGAACATTGATGTTAACCGCTTTAGCTAATTGCCCAATGGTCATTTCTCGCCACCGCTTTATAATGCCGTTGCTAACTTTATAGTTAAGTATAATGTCCGGTTAGCAAAATTATACCAAATTTTATCTCGAATATCTATTCTATTTTGACTCTGATTTTATCTAAATTCTATCTTTGGAATTTGATGTCGATGGCTTAAGGGCTTGTTTGTTGTGGTGCCGAGGGCCGGAATCGAACCTGCACGGAACTAAGTTCCGAGGGATTTTAAGTTTATTCCTATTTGTTTCTATATAATTGTTATGATTAAGAAACTCACTAATTGCTTGTAATTTTTTCTTATTTACTCTTTTTTATTCTTCTGCTTTTATTGTTAATCTTGTATATTGGGTATAAAAAGGGTATAAAAAGAAAGATATCCTGGTGTTCAATATTATATTAGTACTCAAAGAAAAATCAATGATAAGTTTGATAAATGTTATTATATTCGTTACAAAAATTCTTTTAGAAAATCAATCGGGGATAGATACGGATCAATTTCAAATGTGTGTCCGGCATATGTCATACGTAAGGTTGCATTGCGAATAAGTTGTATCTTCAAATCTATCCGTTAAAATAGTATTGTTAATTGCCTTTGGTTCTGTAACAAATTTTTATGCAGGCTAACGGTTTGGCTATG
>VAOX01001905.1_pt1 | contig 180162 bp, 167 predicted proteins | sample 3393891 | NCBI WGS metagenome assembly VAOX01 (sample SAMN08290429, study PRJNA428436) | hydrothermal vent metagenome | isolation source: Deep-sea hydrothermal vent chimney | place: Indian Ocean: Southwest Indian Ridge | depth 2822 m m
CATCGTCGACACCGATAATGCAAAAATCAAAAATGCGATAAAACTTCGAACAAAAAAACTAACTGAATCCGGTTTTAATTTCATTCTCCTTCATCCTCCATTAGAGTTATATTAAATTTTTATCCATCCGTGTAATTGTAGCAGACTAATATTACCGTTTTATGACATTTAGGTTAAGTTTTGTTAAATTTCGTTACGGTTTTGTGATATTAAGGTGACATTATTCAATTTTTTTAGTGATTTGAAGGGAAAACGACAATACGTATGATGCCTGCTTTTTTAATGTACCCGGTAAATTCCAAAATATTACAATTTATAGTGTGATATAATATAATTAAATCAGAGTAGTCGCTGTAAATGTCCTGAGTATAAATTATAATAGCCTAATCTAAACAGGGAATATGTACAATTTAAGCCAGACGGCATTAGATCTTGACGGGGTAATATTCGATTATGAAAAAACATTTCAAAAAGAAGCCGCCAAACTTAATATGAATATACGAGTAAAACATCCTGAGATATACAGCATGACGGATAGATATGAAATAACGCAAGAACAAGTATCTTTAATCAATTTAAGGATAGATTTTACTAATATGGATATTTTTGACGAAATTCTAAGCTTAAGGCACCATATTGATGATATTATGTGTTTTATAACGGCAAGTCCGAAAGAAATATTGCATTTGCGGAAGAAAAATTTGTCTAAAATATTTAAAAAAAATATCCCGGTATATTATGCCGAGACGGAAAAAAAGCATGACATTATTAATGATTTAGGAATTAAATACTTTATAGACGACTATAACGCAACAATTCATTATGTAAATATAAACTGTCCAGATTGTAATGCATACTGGCTCGATAGGGGATATAAGGACAAAACGTTGCCGGACTCTAAAAATAAAATAAATAATTTGACGGAGTTTTTTGATTGAACATGTATCATCATACAATCCAAAGTTATTTCGTTTATATCTCGCCACATAATAAATGATAAGGACAATATTCGCAAGCCCTATTTTCAAAATTGTCCGGAATGAAAGGTATGTCTTTATTCAATATTTCTCCTATTATATATTGTAGCGAAGGTAAGAATATATCTTCCATAAGATCTTTCGTGTCAATATCAAAGTTCGCGGCACTTTTTGCCGTTTTATTGCCGAGCAGGTACAATCTATGTCCGCCTTCATTCGGCATCGGACTTTTACCGGAACCGGTTAAACCGGTCAGGTTAAGGCAGGCATCCATGCTGCTGTAATTCTCTATATTCTGCTTGGTTTTAAACAGATATAGATAAACAGGAAGCTGAAACGATTTTATAAGTTCTTTAATATCCTCTCTTTTATTTAAAAAAACAGGTTTTTTTCTGCCGCGGTTTAAAATTTTCTTAATATCGGGCATAACCGAAGATGTTCCGGTTTTGTAATCGATAATTAAAAAACGTTCGACCCCTTCGTTTGCAACATTTACTCCACCTGTTCCTCTCGATTTTGCATCCCTGTTTTTATATCCGTCTATCCTGTCTATTTTGCCGTAAAGCCTTATCTCCCTTCCTTTTTCTATTCCGCCTGCTCCATCCTCTATCTTGAACTGCGCTTCTTTTTCCGATTCTAACCCTATAATTTTCCAAATATATTCATCCTTTTTACAGTTCTCTAAATCATTTTTAATAAAATTATACAATATCTTTTTTGCCGTCTCTTTAACTATAAAATATTCGCCGAAATCGGCGTCAATCCCCAGCTCTGCAATATTGCGAGGTTCTTCTATTGCCCTGCATATTTCGTCTTTAAAATAGTCGTCGTCCTCTAAAAATCGATAAATAATATCGTAACCATTTCTCTTTATTCCATCATAAAATCCCCTGAGCGCTCTATGTACGAATATTCCGATTTTATCCGCGCCTATGCCGGCCTTTAAATGCTTAGTTTCTTTGAGTTTAAGTACATATCTATAATAAAACTGCGCCGGACAATTAATATAGGTATCTATAGCCGAAGCCGATAATTTACCCGCCAAATCATCTAATATTTTTAAAATATCGTCGTTCTTATTTATACTGAAACCGTCGTCGTTCTTGCCGTTCTTGAATATTTTAGTTTTAAAGCCTAACGGAATTATTTTATCTTCCATATCTAAACTCTTTGTTTTTTTTTCGTTTTCCCATATAATTTCTTCTACTAATCTGCTCCTTATGCGCTTATTGTTTTTTACGTAAACTATATGCGCCTCTTTTGAACCCGATATAAGCCTTCTAAAGTGATAACGATACATAGATTCGTAATCGCCGTAAGTCGTTAAGCCTATTTTTTTTCTTATAGGATGAGGTAGAATAGGATCTATTTTCTTTAATGGGGGTAAAACATTTTCATTAACATCTATAATTATAACCCTGTCAAACTTCAAGACTCGAGTCTCCAAAATTCCCATTATTTGCATGCCTTTTAACGGAATACCGCTAAAAGCAGCGGACTTGTTTTCCATATAATACATAAAAAGTCTAAAAATAGATTTTTTTTCAAGTAATTCGTCTTTAAAATAAGAATTTTGAAACATATCAATGGATTCTTTCGTTTTTTTTATGAGTTTATAAGAAAATCCATATGTAAAAATACTTCTATTATTTTCGGAAATCAATTCGATAATTTTTAACAAATTCTCTGCAAAATTTATAGGGGTTATCTTATTATTTTCAAAATTTATAAAAAAATATTCATGAATGACATTAATTGTGGCATCTTTATCTGCGCTTTGATTCCGGATATCGCTCTCGCCTTCCCGTTCCCGCTTTTGCTTCTGCTTATACCCACCGTATTCACCCGAAAAGCAATCTTTTTCTATGTCTGCAAGCCTCACGAACGCATCGCCTTTTTTTAGGATATATTTCTCTATATTGTTTATTATGGTTATCTTATCTGCGCCGCCAGATGCTTTAACATACGGATGTTTAATAAGATTTAAATAATCCCTTGCGGCATATTTTTGACCCAATGTATTATTATTGTCGTAAACCGCCGATTCTTGGGCATTAAATATAAGCCTGATAAGCGAATAAAGAGGGGTTCTTTTTAAGGGATACCCCATTGTTATATTATAATCTAAGTTATTTATCTGCTTTACTGTATAGTAAAGAAACGGGAGTAATGTAGCGGCATCAAGCAAAATAACGGCCGTTTTTTCAGGATTGAAACCGACACCTTCCAATACATTTTTAAATATAAGCAATTCGGAATGGGTATTGCCGGCTTCATATAAATGTAAAATGGAATCTTTCATAAAAGAATCGGGGTTATCGGCGGTTAAACCTGATCCGTCATAATTTATATGTTCACTTAAATTAACGATTTCTATCCCTTCTCCTCTACATTTCTTTACTATATTTTTAAAATAATCCTTCCAGTCTTTTAAAGATTCAATTTGAATATAAAATTCCGCAATTCCGCAATCTACCAGCGCTTTAATAATATCGGCCTCTCCGTTAGACGGAAAAGATAATCCCAGAAAATAGATTTTTTCGAATTCCTTAAATTTTCTACTTATAAATTCCGGGGTATTATTGAGAAAATCAGTTGCCTCATAATAATTTAAACCCGAGGTCGTCAGGCCCTTCTCCTTTAATTTTTCATGAAACTTATCCCTTATAAATGAAAGATGTTTATAAAACTTGCTTATATTTTCGGGAACATAAGCGGAATAAAAAGACTTTATATTTCCAATGATTTTATTATCGACTAAACCTTCGTCAAGTTCGTTAATTGCATCGAATAGTTGTAGGCCCCGAAAAAAAAAGTCATCGAATTTATTCATCTTTTTAAAAAATCCCGAATCGCCGAAGTCTAAACCGTTTTTTTGAATATATTCGATTATCTTATAAAGAAACCATGGGGCATTTATCCTGTCGCATTCGGCTTTCTTACCCCTGCTTTTTTCGGCGATAAATCCGATAAATTCGGAAATAGAAAACATCGAAGGCAAATAATCCCTTGATTCTATATTAAAATTGCGCAAAAAAATGTCTTGAAGATATAAAGCCGGCCTTTTGCCCGGAAACACCAAAGCATATTTAGACAAATTTTTATTGCGGCTGTCACTGCTATTGCCTGCAAGTTCACCAGCTATATGCTCTAAAATGGAATCTTCGTATGAAAACACATGAATTTTCATTTAATTTTTTAAAACCTCTTTTCTCCCAACTCTAAAATATTATTATCGCCGTTTTCCTCGTCTCTATCCGTACTGCGCTCATCTTCAAAAAAAAGATCGGTTAATTCATTACGACTTTTTCCTATTTTGGAAGGGGTCATTATGTAAAGTTCTTCCTTAGCCCTGGTAAGCGAAACGTAAAAAAGATTCAGCTCATCTAAAAAACTCATGGACTTTTCTAATATATACCCTTTCGTTTCGGGTAAATTTTCATCTACACCAAATAAAAGCTCCTGTTCGTTTTTATTTGTATAATAAAGGCTTATTTTATCACAATCGTCATATAACGACGGACATGATGAAATCAAAATCCTGTTTATCGGTTTCTTTTTGATACAGGCATAGGGAACGATAACTACTGGAAACTGAAGCCCCTTAGCCTTGTGCGCAGTTAAAACGTTTATGGCATTATTTGACGGATCTGGCTCCGTTAAAAATTGTTCCGCATCCTGCGCAGTATCCTCAAAAAAATCTATAAATAAATCCAAATCGTTTTCTCCCGCATCTTCCCTGTTTTTTATAATTTCAAGCAAATGCATAAAAAATCCTACATGTTCTGTAAAATTCTTATATATATCAAATTTTTCATATAACCTGCATACCGTTTCATAAACAGAATAGAATCCGACGCCATTAAACAGCTCGGATATATAGCCGTCCCATAAGCCTGCGGCGGTAACACTCTCCATCCCCCATTCCTTAAACTTAATATAAATAAATTCTTTGCCCGTATTCTTTAATATAAAGTCGTTTATCCCCTTTCTTAGGGTAAAATCATCATACTTAACGGCTGTGCTAAAAATCTTTCCCGATATAAAATTAATAAAAGAAAGATTATCGGCGGGATCATCGATAAACTTTAAAAACGAAATAATTTCCATTATCAGCCGGTTATACCTAATGTCGGCACTCTGATTGGATTTAACCGGCACACCTTCTTCCTTCAGTTTAAGAACAAAACCCGCCGCATCACTGTTGGTGCGGGTTAAAATTGCTATGTCTCTAAACGTATATCGTCTGCCTGCACCGGCTAAACCCTTTATGATATCGACCGTTTTACTCAAAGACGGTCCGATCGAACCGGCATCGTAATCGCCGTTTTTAATGTTATTTCCATCCTTATCATTATTATGATCATCCGAAAGCCTCTCTATTCGAATATACCCCTTAAAATCCTCTTTGCTTTTACTCTCTCCCTCCATAACGATAAATTGTTCATGGTTCTCGTATACTCCGTATATAAGACTTCCGACTTTATTTCTATAAGCCCCCTCAAGCCTGTTAGGTTTAGATTTCATGTTTTCAGAGAACAATAATTTTTCAATTAGATTCTTCGGATTGAACGTTTTGTTAAAGAAATCGACGAGTATTTTTTTTGACCTAAAATTATACCGAAGTTTTTCCCTGTACAAGTTGTCTTCGCAAATAACGTTATTTCTGCTAAATTCATCTGTTACGTCATCAAAAAGGTCGGCATAACCGCCTTTAAATCGATAAATCGATTGTTTCTTATCACCTACGTAAAATAGAGAACCGCCGTTTGAAAGGCTGTTTTCTATTAAGCCCCTGAGGTTATCCCACTGAAGCCTGTCCGTATCCTGAAACTCGTCTATTAGATAATGATAAACCTGTTCGCCTATGTTAAAATATATATCCGGAACCATGTTGCCCTTAATCAATTCGTTTACTTTTATTTTTAGTTCGTCTAAAAGGACAACCCCGTCGCTTTTTAATTTTTCTCCCATTATTCTCTTACTCTCTTTCAATATTTCCATGTAAGGATAAAATTTTATGCTGCCTGTCGATAAAATTATATCCTTAACGGTGCCCCTTATGTCATCCCAAATCAGTTGAAGTTCGCCTATCGCTTTCCATTTGTCGCCGTCTGCGGCACCGACGCCCGCAAGTATATTTTTGACGTCGCTATTCTTCCAGAATGAAGAACTAAAATCCTTTTTGAGAATTTTAGTCAATCCCTTTTCAAATATCTTTTTAAACCTTACGTTCTGTAGTCTACTTATTTCTCCGGCCAAATCACCTAAAAGCCCCCCGCATTCGGAAATGTTTCCGGAAAATAACGCTGCTGGTTTTTTGACAATTTTATCCGCCAGCCGGTCTATGCCCCCATGCGACTTTTCTATGAAATCTTCGTCTGCATATTCGGCAATATCAAAATATTTTCCGACGCTGTATTCTATATCCCTCAATTTTCCGACTACTTCGTTGATAGTACGGCGCGGGTTAAAAAGGGTTTTATTTTCTATGAGTACATAATTCTTTACGAAATTTAAAAATATTTTCCTGATTCTATCGTCTTCTTTTGCTTCAAAAAGTAATTTGCCTATAGAAAAATCTATATATGAAAGTTTATCGGTAATTATTTCAAATCCGGGATTTATATCTATTTCAATAAGAGATGCCCTTATTATTTCAGCTAAAAAACTATCGATTGTTTTAACATTAAAATCCGTATAATTTTTTATTATATTATCCACTAAAACCGACGCCCTCAACGATAATGATTCATCGCTTTCTTCGGCTGTATCTATAATCGACTTTATCTGCTCAGACTCTTCTTTTTCGCCTATAGCAACCTTCTTCAATAACTGCAGTATCCTCTCCTTCATTTCATTTGCAGCCTTGTTCGTAAATGTTATAGCCGTTATATTATTTAGAGCGTTCGTGCTTATATCCGTGCCGTCCGCGTCTCCGGTAGGTTTTTTTACGCAAGAGGATAATAAAAACTGAACATATCTCAAGACGAGGCTATGAGTCTTTCCGCTCCCCGCGGATGCCGATAACCGGAAAATATGCGGAAAAACAAGGTTCGTGTCTTTTTTTAGAATATTATTTTTTAAAATGCTATCCATAAATAAAGATCGTATGATTAGATTTACACATCGGCAACGGTTAGGGCGGCTTCAAACGCCATTTGAAGTTCTTCATCGGTATGGATGGCGAACACCGGTATCTTTCCGCTCTCTATGGATTTTATAGAATTGCGTATGTTAAGTTTGCCGTATGGGTTAAACTTTTGAAAATATTCCGCCGCTTCTGTATTTTTTTTGTTATTTATCTTAATGCCGGCGTAAGACAGGTTTTTGCATACTTCTTTTCTCAAGGTTCCTGAATTTTCACCTATACCGCCGGTAAAGACAAGGGCATCTATACCGTCCAATGATGCCGCATACTGCCCGATAAATTTTATTATTCTATAAGAAAACATTTTTAAGGCAAGCTTTGAATATTTATCGTCTCTTTCCGACAGCTCTTTAAAATCATATGTTCTTTTGGATATTCCAAGAAGTCCGCTCTTTCTATTTAATATATCAAGTATCACATCATCGGTCGCCTTCAGTTTTTCTTTAAGAATAAAGGGAATCTCCGGGTCTATGCTCCCGCATCTCGTGCCCATCATCAAGCCCTCCAACGGGGTATAACCCATGGATGTATCTATTGACTTTCCCGCCTTTATTGCGCATATGCTTGCTCCGTTTCCTATATGGCATATTATTAATTTTTTGAAATTCTTCCTATCAAGACTTAATAAATTATTAATAAAGGCATATGAAATACCATGAAATCCGAACTTTTGCATATCGTATTTATCGTAAAAATATATAGGAAGGGGATAAAGCCTCGCATGAAGAGGAATAGTGCGATGAAAAGCGGTATCGAAAATACATATATGCTTTGACTTCGGAAATACATGCCGCATAATCTCTAACCCTTTTAAATTAGAAGGATTATGAAGCGGCGCAAGTCCGTTTAGCATTTTTAATTTTTTTATATGTTTATCCGATATTATCAGCGGTTTTTTAAAATCCTTTCCGCCGTGGACATATCTGTGTGCTACTATATCTATGCTTAGGCGGTTATTTTCATTGTTTTGAAATAAATTATTTTTTTCGAGAATATAATTTATTGCCGTTTCGTGATTGTCAAAATTGATACTTGCGTTCTCACGTTGATTTTTACCTTCGACAAAAAAAGAACCGTATTCGGTTCCTATCTCTTCTATTTTGCAGGTTAATGTCCTTTTGAGATTTAGCAGTTTTTGCTTTATTTCATGTTTTTTTAGATGGATTGCATCTTTGCCGCCGGAAAACTCTAAAATAGAAAATTTAATCGATGAACTACCACAATTAATCGATATAAGCCTTGTTAAATCAGCCATTTCATTTTATGTTTTTTATAAATACACAGTATCTTCCTTAAAACCGGTTTTTAAAAAAAGAAGAATATAGTCCCTCAAATGGCGCGTTATTAAAAAATTACGTTTTACGTGTTCATGCCCGTTTTCTCCCAGTTGTTTTGCATATTCCGGATTTTGGATCAGTTGCTTTACGTAAAGTGCCGTTCCCTCTGTAGTTCTGGATAAAAGACCGGAATGTCTATGCGTAATTTGAAGGGGTATACCTCCAACGGCTGAAGCTACTACCGGTTTTGACTTCCATAATGCCTCGGAAACAGTCAAACCGAAACCCTCTTTGATAGATTTCTGCAGCACCACGGTCGATGCCCTTTGTAGCGCATTTATTTCAATATTACTTGCCGGCGGAAGCTTAAAAACATGGATATCCTTATCTCCTCCCGCCTTAGCAATAACTTCGTTAAAGACCTCTATGCCTTCGGGGTCGTCCGTTGCGCCGCCGCCTGCAAGCACAAGCTGACAATCGACATGTTTCTTGACAAGTCTGTACACGTCTATCACGCCAAGGGGATCCTTTAACCTGTCAAACCTGGAAACTTGAGTTATAGTCTTCTTTTCCGGATCTATCCCGAATCTTTCAAGGACGTCGTTTACGGTCTGCTGAGGCAAATCTTTATTTTTATCCGATAGCGGATCAATAGAAGGAGAAATCAATATTTGAGGTATTTTAAGCTTTTTGGCAAAAAGAGGGGATGAAAAAACCGAATAATCATATTTTTCTATAAATTTTTTCAAAAAATTGAATGTCTTAACGTTTGCCGAACTTAAATCAATATGGCATCTCCATATAAATTTTTTGCCTTTATGATTATTATTGTTCTTAATTTTTACTAAGCCTATTGGTTGCGGGTCATGAATACAAATAATATCTCCGTACAAATTCATCTCTCTCAAATTTTCATCCGTAACGTCGAGAAAATGCCTGAAATCGCCTTCGGTTATATCCTCTTTTACCCCGTGTAGAGAGTTATGCATCTTCTTGGTCACTTCAAAAAATCTCTCTCCGCCTTTTATGAAATCCCACCTTGCATCCACCCCTACTTCCTTCATGAGCGGAACCATTCGGCCTAAAATTTCAGCTACGCCCCCGCCTACCGGCGTAGAATTTATATTCTGAATAATCTTCCCGGATAAATACGAGCCTATTTTCTTAATCTCTTCAATTGTCTCAAAACCGACAATGTCGGCATAATCATTTATGGAATTCATATATAATTTTCGGTAAGTTTTATAATATCTTCTTTAAATTTTTCAATAGTAAGTGTATAGGGATCTAAATTTGCTATTTTATCGGCTAATTCTGGAAGCTTAATCTCGTCTTTAATCCATAAAGAAAAATCATTAAGTTCCGTAGAGCGCAACCTTACATGCGACTCGAAAAAATGATAATAAATTGAAAATACGGTTATATGTCTTAAGATATCTACAAATCCATTAAGGGTATAGGCCTCTTTGCCGGTATTCATAACAAATGTTATAGCCCTCATAAAATTAAACCTCCCCCCCATCTCGACATTTTTAGTCTTCTTATTTTTAGACATAAACGCGGTAATCTTGTCGATTATTTCATCCTTGTATTCGTCCAACGTTTTGCAATTAAAAAAATCTAAACTGGAAATTTCTTCACCCAGCAAATCTTCTCCCAATCTTTCCGTAATCCAATATGCAAAATCGTTAGGCGAAGACGGTATATGATAACGATGCTGAATGAGATAGTGATGCGTGTGATAGTAAATAATGGGATCGTCGGATTTTTTTATACCCCCTAACAATTCTTTCAGATTAAGCGCATAAGCGCCGGTAAGTTGAGGCAAGGTCAATCTTGTATAGAATTTAAAGGGGTAATTTGCTCTGTTTTCCATTTGTATTTATAATAACACCGTTGAGATTTGATTGTCAATCTTATCTCTTCTCTCCATTTTTTTATTTAAATTAAATAAAGCGCAGTAAGGAAATTATAAGCCCAGTCGTATATATCGTTCTCAAGGATAATATTCTGCATTTTTGAAACTCTTTTCTTTTTTTCTTCTTTATCCATCATAATGCCTTCGTATATTTTTCCGGCAAAACATTCACTATCGTACGGATTAACCAGGAGAGAGTCGTACAGCTCCTTTGCCGCACCGGCAAACCTCGACAAAATTAGCATTCCTTTATAATCCGTATCAGACATAATAAATTCCTTTGCTACAAGGTTCATGCCGTCATGCAGGGGTGTAGCAATCATAACGTCGCAAAGTCTGTAGTATGCCATGTAAACCTCTAAGTCAAGTTGCTTAAAATATCTTACTATCGGATACCACTCCGATGTCCCGTACTTCCAGTTGATATCGTCGGATAGCCTGAAAATCTCATCGTTAAATTTCTTATAAGCCTCTATATGTACCCTGGACAATACTCCGAATTGCACAAAAACAAATTTGCCTATAAGCTCGGGATGCCTTTCTAACAGCTTGTCTATCGCCATCAGTTTTTCTATAATTCCCTTAGTGTAATCTAACCTGTCTACCGAAACAGCTAAATACTCGTAAGGCGGTTCAATGATCTCGTCATTTTTTTGAGTCTCGTCTATTATCTCGTCAACCTTTTCGGACATAGCGATATGATTTAAATGTACCGCGTCTATGCTGATCGGGAACGGCATAACCTTAGTCTTATGACCCTTATAGGTAATAGAATAATCCGCCCAATTAACCTGGGCTTCAAGCTCCCATTCGCATGACCTTAAAAAATTCTGACAGTGATATATTATATGAAAGCCTATTAAATCGTTTGACAATAGACCCTCCAACAACTTAGTCTTTTCGGGACATATAGAAAATATTTCCGGATTAGGCCACGGGATATGCCAAAATATCGATGTTTTAAGTTCGTTATCATATTCTTTTAAATATTTAGCACACATCGCAAGATGATAATCCTGAAGCCATATAATGTTTTCCGAAGAAATGCCGTTTTTATCGCTTCGCTCTTTAATCTCTTCAATTATAGAATCCGCAAACTTCCTATTTACTTCGTCGTATGCTAAAAATTGATCGGAATTAAAAACCGGTTTGACATACACGGTATGAGACAGCGGCCATAAGACCGAATTGGAATAACCGTAATAATAATCATTTAAATCCTTTTTCGTAAGAAAAACCCTTTTTAGCGTATAAGATTCTTCCCCCTCCGGTAGTTTAATCTTTTTTCCGCTATCTACGACGACTTTATCCGCACCTCCTCCGCCATATGCGATCCATGTTCCGTGAAGGTTCTTTAATATAGGTTCTAAAGCTATCGTAAGACCGCCCACCGATTTGACGGCTTTTATTTTCTTACCGACATATTCGTGCGCCGTAGGTTCTCTATTGGAAACGATAATTAAATTAATATTGCCTAATTTCTCTTTTATAAGGTCGTTAAACCTATCCTTTTCCATTTTTATAGTATTTTAATCTTAATTTAAATTTACTAAAATATGGCAATATTCTGCAATATAACGTTAACGGCTGATACACTGTAATTTTATAACATTTCTAATATTTTTTCAATCTTCCATTATTCTTGATTATATAATATGATAATAACAATGATTTATAACGGCATAGAAAAAAAGGATGAGATAAAAAAAATAATCGAAGCGGTTAACCCCGATATAATAGTTTTTTGCATCGACTTTGACGGCACTTTGGTCAAAATATGCAAAAGCCCTTATGACGTGGTTGTTTCGGATAAGCTTCGCGATTTTTTAACCGACATAAACAATACGGACGGCGTTTATTTATGTATAGTAACCGGACGAGAATTATCGGATATAGAAAATAGAATAGGTATAAAAAATAATATAATTTATTCGGGAAATCATGGTTTTGAAATAAAAAGCTATTATAAGTATTTTAAATTAAATTTCTTAACGGAAAACGCGGATACATATATTCCCTTGTTGACCGATATTTTAGACAAGGTCAAAGATATAAGATTAGATAATCTTATATTAGAAAATAAAAAATTTTCTATAAGCGTACATTACAGGCTTTTAGACAATGACAGCGCAAAATATCTTAAAAAAAAGGTCAAAGATATCTTAAACGGAAATCCTGAGTTCAAAAAATATTTACACATCGCAAGAGGAAAAAAAATAATTGAAATAAGGCCTAAAATAGACTGGAATAAGGGGTCCGCATGTAAATATATCACTAAAGAATTACTAAAAGCAGATGCCTTAATATCTCATCGGGTTTTAAATCACGACACTGCCGTCGATAACAACAAGATCAGCATTCTCAAGGTAAGTCTGGGCGACGACGTCACCGACGAAACGATGTTTTATGATGATTATTCATTTACCGAAGGGAACATTGCCGCTGACGTATATACTATAAACTGTGTCGTAGGCAAAAAACAATCGGCGGCAAATTTTTATATCGAAAACCATAACTATACCCCTGCTTTTATTAAGAAAATTCTAACAACATTCGATGAGAGACACTCAACTAAAACCTAAGCTTTAAACCTGCCTCTGGACCTTCAAACTCTAAGCTCCCATCCACGCTATTCGTATCAACGTGAACCTTATCATAAACGTAGTCTGCAAAAACGGAAAGAGGACCTATGGCTTTATAGTCTACTCCGACATTTACGTGATAGTAATAACCGGTAGAGCCCAAAGCAAATCCTTGAAATTTTCCCACAAACGAAAAATCGTTTAATGGAGAAATTCTCAACCTCACACCCATTAACGGTATGGGCAGATTAACATCTTTCGACTCCGTTGCATATAAGGAATTGAGTTCCGTTTTAACGGTTATAAGATCTACGCCGACACCTAAACCTATAGACACGTAGTTGCTTATATCAAAATTACGGGTGTAAAACATCTTATAGCTATAAATGTCCAATTGCGACGTGACATCAGTATTGACGTCATATGTTTTCCCGTTAAAATCAATCTTTTTTGATAATACCCTTGAACCGTTATAAACATACGGAACATAGGTGAAAGAAATTCTATTATCGTATAACATTAGAAATGCAACTTTAAACATGGGTTCGGTTTTGGTAGTTCGTAACCCTATATCCGAAGGGGTTATATTAGTAGGACCGTAACCGTTTATAGAATTTCCAATCTTTAAGTGCCCCGAAAGATTCTGAAAATAGGCTCCCCCTTTAAATTCAATCCCAAGCATGCCGGAGGCATAAACCTTCGGCGCGCTTACCGTTCCGATAAATATTAAAATTAAACTCATCAAACCCGTCAAGCTGATTAAACCTACAAAAAAAGCACGTGCGGATTTTCCGGCCAACAACGTAAACATGATAAAATCCTCCATCTTAGTTATAGTTAGTTTAATTAATTAAATATTTATTATTGTTTAATCAATTTATTTCTGGTCTTAGGCAGAGACTGGGGATACTTATCCTTAATAAAGGCTATAATTTTTTCTCTTACAAAACATCTTAAATCCCATAATCTTGACGAATCGGATGCGCTCATAAGTGCCCTTAATTCAAGCGTTTGTTCCTTTGCATCGGTAACCTGAAGCCCCCACGTTTTTTTGTCCCACAGGTCAGTCGTCTTAAGTATGTTTAATAACTCCTCCCTAACATAGTCCACATTAACACTGTAATCCGTGTATATAAAAACGGTACCTAAAAGATTAGCGGAAACCCTGGTCCAGTTTTGAAAGGAGTTTTCGATAAAATAATTTATCGGGATCACAAGCCGCCTTAAATCCCAAATTTTTAATACTACATAAGTAAGAGAAACTTCTTCCACTCGTCCCCACTCCCCGTCGATGATCAATACGTCGTCTATTTTAATCGGCTGAGTAATTGCTATTTGAAGACCCGCTATAAATAAATTTAAGGTTCTCTGCGCGGCGAAACCGGCAATTATACCTATTATTCCGGCGGAAGCCAGTATTGCAGTCCCTATCTCCTTAACCTCTCTAAACTGCATTAAGATGAACGATAAACCTACCAATGCAATTATTATAATAAGAATTTTTTTAAGAAATTTGGTTTTCGTGTAAACCTTGCGCGCCTCAAAATTATTTTGCGTTTTTATATTATATTTTCTTATAATAAGCTCTTCGAGAATATAGGTTGATTTTATAATACCAAAAGCAAAAATACCTATATAAGAGATAATTATAAACTTTGAAGCAATAATAATCGTCGTATTATTATTAAAATGCAAAAAAGGAAAAATAACGGAAAATGCAAAAATAATAATTAGAATCCTTGAGAAAAATCTCATGTGTTTCGGTATTAAATCGGAATTAGGAATATACTTAGTGATATAAGGATAGATCTTGAAAATTAACAGGGTCAATAGATAGCCGACAATAATAGATCCTACGCCTGCTATAATTACCATAACGAGATCGCTGATGTTTTTTAAATTAAGCATAAAAAAATCTAATTTGAAATCTTAATAAGTTTATTTTTAGCCTTTAATCCTTTAATAATTTCTATATTTTTTTTGGGAATATTTAGAATCTCGGATAGATATTTTATTATAGCCTTATTAGCTTTGTTATCAACGGGCCTTTCCAAAATATAAAGCTTAATTTTTATACCGTCCGCTCTTTCGGATATCTCAAATTTTTTTAATTTTGAACCCGTTTTTACTTCTATTTCAATTAAACAAGGTAAATGACCAAGTATCATTAGATATTATTATATATAGCTTTTAATTATTGTCAATATTTATTAAAAAACGATTCATTATAATAAAACAATACGAATCAAGGATTTTCGGCCGAAAGTTGGAATTTGCGTCTTAACAAGCCTCCGCCGGCTATCATAGCGAATATCGTAAATACCAAGCTAAACAATATCACGTATGTATATCCAAAATGCGTTGCTATTACACCGCCTATAAATCCTCCTATTACGTTATCGAAGCTTTGAAGCATATTTGCAACACCCAACAGCTCTGACCTCTTTGATTCATTTACGAGTCTAACTATACTGATATTCATGCCCACGGCAAGAAACGACCAGGCAATAATCATGAAAATAAAGCCGATCACGCCTAATAGATGCAGCGACGTATATATACCTAAGAACATCAATACAAAACTCAATATGTATAAAAATATACCGATATTAAAAGAAAAAAAGGGGCTGTGCTTTTCGGATATTTTCCCCGCCGTTATGAAAAAAACTACGCCTAATCCGGTGCTAATCGCATAAATTAGAGAAGATAACGACTCTTTAACAAAAAACATATGTTTCATTAAAAGAGGATACATGGCATAAATAGGCGCAGCCGCCAATAAGGCAAAAATCCAGCCAAGATTAATTAGTAATATCCGCTTGTTTTTGAGATGGAGAATATGTTTTATTTTAAATCTATGATAAAAATATCCAGTAAATATCTCGGAGAAATGCATTTTTGGTTTCAACAAAGAGGAATTAAGCTCGTGATGTTTGGCGATATGATTATGATATCGTGCTAAAGGAATATAGGATAAAAAACCTATGATCAAAAAGGGAACGGCAACTATGGCATTTGTATAAGCCGATACGATAAGTAATCCGACGACGGTTCCAATCGTCATAACCGCCTGCATTAACGATATATATTTATCCCACTGCGGTTTATCGTAAGTATTCGTAATAATAACACTTGCAAGCGCAAAGATACCGGCTGCAAAAAAACCAAAAACAAATACGAGCGGTATTAAAAATGCGTTATGGAATAAAATTATCAACAACCAACCGACGCAAGACAGGATACTACTTGCAAATATAAGGTTTTTAATCTTTATCGTATGCGATAGAATGCTCCACATTATCGCACCTATGCCGATACCCATATTTAACATAGCAAACGCCAATCCTGCTTTCATGCTTGTTTGCGCCAATAAGGGTATGACCATGATGCCGATACCCCAAACCACTCCGTTCACTATGGAAAAGGGAAGGGCCAAATGAAAAAAATTAGGCTTTTTTTTAGACTGTTCCGTAAGCTTATACCCCTCTAAAAAGTATAGGATAGATCTTTTCAAAGTTCAACAATAAATAGGGCGTTTTTCTCGTCTTCTTTATGGTTGCGACATTAAAACTCTTCATGCTAAAAAAACCGTAACCGCTATTCTCTCTATAATCCCCTCTTACCCAAGAACCGAACGAAATAATTTTCTCAACTTTACAGCCGGTTTTTTCTACTTCTCCGTTAATTATAGCACAAATCAATTCATAAAATATTTGAACAGCTGACAGTATGCTGTGCTTTTTTCTTAACGGGTTCGATTTTAGTCTTAGGTTTGAGCAGTGTGGGGCGCCTCATCCTTCATGCGGAAAAAAAGAATATTTGTTTTAACTGGTCGGGACGACTGGATTCGAACCAGCGACCCCTTGCTCCCGAAGCAAGTGCGCTACCGAGCTGCGCCACGTCCCGAAAATAAGCAGAAAAACAGGATTTAATCTATCTTAGGTCGGATATCAAACTATTTGCTATTATACCATATTTGCTTGACGCTTTTCATTAAATTCTTTCTCTCATCTCGTCAATCGTTTTTTTATAATCGTCCGTATTGAATATTCCCGAACCGCTGACAAAAATGTCCGCTCCCGAATTGGCGACATCTGCGATATTTACTACCTTTATCCCGCCGTCCACTTCCAAAAACGTTTCTAATTCTCGCTGTATTATAATTTTGCGCATCTTTTCTATCTTAAACAAAGAGGAATATATAAAATCCTGACCGCTAAAACCCGGATTAACGGACATAATCAAGACTAAATCAATATAATTAAGTATTTCGCTTAAAAAATCCACGGGTGTAGCCGGATTTATAGCAACACCGGGACTTGCATCAAGTTCCCTTATTGTTTCAACCATTCTGTGCAGATGAATGGCACCCTCATAATGTACAGTTAAGATATCCGCTCCGCTTTTTACAAACTGTTTTATATATCTTTCGGGTCTGTCTATCATTAAATGGACGTCTAAGGGAATATCCGTCCGAGATTTTATAGCCTCAACAATATTCCACCCTGCAGTAATATTAGGGACAAATATACCGTCCATGATATCTATATGTATTAAATCAGGTGCCGCCTCTTCTATAAGTTTTATTTCTGCCGCAAGATTCAATAAATTCCCCGAAAGAATCGAAGGTGCTATCTTTTTCAAAATGCCTCCCTTTTTTATTTTTTATTCACCAGCTTTTATTCTATAACCCATCTTGCATATTTTAAACATTATATTTATGCGATGCCGTTTCTTGCCATTTCTCTAAGTTTTCTAATTCTATCTTCCGTAGGGGGATGTGTACTGAAAAGTTTTTTAAACGTGACCCCTTTAATGGGATTGACGATAAACATATGAGCAGTAGCATTAGTCATCTGATTTGTAGGCATAGGCGTTTTATCGTTTCCGGCTTCTAATTTATTTAGCGCGCTTGCCAGATATAAAGGGTTGCCGCTTAATTTTGCGCCCCCTTTATCCGCAGCATACTCTCTCTGCCTTGATATGGCAAGCTGTATTATGGTAGCAATAAGAGGAGCTATTATAGCCATGGCAATTATACCTATTATATTTCCTTCCCTATCATCGTTTCCTCCTCCAAAACCGCCTAAGATAGCTCCCCATTCTGCCATCCATGCAAGTATACTAACTGCACCCGTGACCGTAGCGGCAATAGAACCTATGAGTATATCCCTATTTTTTACATGCGTCAGTTCATGCCCTATAACGCCGGACAGTTCGTTATCGTTTAAAATTTTCATAATACCCGTCGTAACGCAGACGGCGGCATGTTGAGGATTTCTTCCGGTAGCAAAAGCATTAGGGGCATCTTCTTCCAATGTATAAACCTTCGGCATCGGAATATTACCCCTTGTTGCGAGGTTTCTAACTATGGAATAGAGCTTGGGTTGTTCGGATTCTGTCACCGGCGTCGCATGATATATAGATAAAACAATCTTATCACTGAACCAGTATGACCCGATATTCATTGCGGCCGCAAGTACCAGTGCTATAATCATGCCTGTTTCTCCGCCCATTATTCCTCCGGCTACAATAAGAATAGCCGTAAGAAACACCATCAGCAGAAAAGTTTTAAAATAATTCATCGTACAATTAACCCCCGCAAAAATCCGACAAATAAGTATATATAATATAAGTTTCTCTATCTGTTTTTTATATAGAATTTACAATATAACATTATATATTATATCATAAATTCAGTGAATATAAAATGTTATGCATTCCACTGCATGCCCCGTGATATTGCATATCGGCATATTCGCAATTTAGAATAATCGTCCATCACTGTCTTTATTGTTATCGTAGTCCGAATCCGCGGGATGCTCGTCCCCCGCGTTTTGCGCCCCGTCGTTTTTTTTAATCACGTCTTCCATTTCTTTAACTGAAGGCAGATCCTTTAAATTGCCTAGATTAAAAACCTCAAGAAAGTAATCGGAAGTTTTGTAAATCAACGGTTTTCCGACAATATTCTTTCTACCCGCAACCTTAATAAGATTTTTTTCTAAAAGAAATCTTATTATACTAGCAGAATCAACCCCCCTTATCGTATCTATTTCACCCTTCGTAATAGGCTGCTTATATGCAACAATTGATAATGTTTCAAGCTGTGGACCGGTAAATTTTATCGGCTTAATCTTTAAATATTCCGATACTGCGTCAAAGTATTCCGGCTTTGTTTTAAAACTTATACCGCCATCATTGATAGATAAATATATACCGCGGCTATTTTTTTCATTAAACTCTTTTTTTATATATTCAAGCGCCTTTAGGATGATATCCTTCTTTGTCCTGTTCTCCTTTCTTTTTTTATCTTTAATAATCTTAACCTTATCGCCATTAGCATGTTCCTTTTTCTTTATGCTTTCATCGTCGTCTATATTGAATACATCAAGGAGCCTTTCTATAGAAACAGGCTCTCCGGATGCAAAAATTACCGCTTCTATTGCTGGAATAATTTCTTCTGCATTTCTCAAATAATTATTTAATAAACCGGAATGACTCATATATTATACACCAAAATATCACCGACATCCTTACAACTGCCGACACACATCGCCTGCGGCAATTTGCTCATCGGAGTCATATGCCGCATATTCAATTATAATAGCATATTTTAATTAAAGAGAAATGGGTAGAAGGCTACTCGCTCAGGATTATTTATTTGGAATATATTCCTAAATTCAGATTGTTGAACCAGTTCAAAAACTTGCCGACCATATCCTTTCCTTTAAAAATTAAACCATGTTGCGGAACTATCATTTCTACGTCCAGCTTCGAAACCCTATCTATCCAAATTTTCTTCGGTTCATTGGAAGGCATAAATCGCTTATGAAAAAATTCCATATATTTAGTATGATTATCAAAGTCTTGAACAAAAACGTTAGGTCTTCTCTTGCCTTTCAAATCCTCTTTAGGAATTAATGCGGCTCCAATATCCCCTGTAAAAAGTATTTTGGATATAGGGTCGTATAGATTTAATTGTCCCGGAGAATGCAAATAATGGGCAGGTATTATATCGAAAGCATAATCTTTAGTCATATTAAACTTCATACCCCCGTCTTCGACCATAATCATATTATTCGGCTTTGCCCCGTAATGCGAAATAAAAGCCGACCAGATTCTATCTATAATAATCTTGGAATCGGTAATGGAAAGCCATAGCGCCAAAGCCGAAACTACGTCCGGGTCCTGATGCGAAGAAAAAATAAACTTCACGTTCGACATCCTGACTTCGCCGGCAAAGGCCGATGAAACCGATGAAAACATTTCAATTCCACCGGGGTCTATAATCGTTGCAACCTCATCATGAATTAACAGATATTGATTCGTATCTATAATATAATCAGGTCTATCTACATCCTTGCCTATATAAATAAATTTATGATTCGGAGACTCGTATAAAATTTCTGACGTCATAATGCAAAATCCCCCTTTATATTATTAAAGATATATAAAATTATAAACTAAACCGACCGTATTGCAATTATACGCAGAGGTCGCCGATTTTACCGTCGATATTTTTAATGATTTTCATAAGCCCTTCATTCAATTTGTCGTCTATCCTAAGCATATCGTTAAGTTTTGCGCTTACTTTTCTTATCCCGAAAAGCACATTAGATATTTCTTTAGTCGAGCTTGACGATTTTTCCGACAATTTCCTTACCTCATCCGCAACTACGGCAAACCCTCTCCCTGCCTCTCCGGCTCTTGCAGCTTCTATTGCAGCATTCAACGCCAGCAAATTAATCTGATTAGTGATAGAAACGATAGCGCTGAGAATCTCATCGGTAAAAAGAGTAAGTTTATAAAGCTCGACGGAATCGTCATATGTTTTTCCGAGCATGGAAAATGAACTTGAATACATATGAGCCAAGGAATCCACGAAAATTTTAATGACCGACTTTGTATCTTTGCATTTTGAGGTAAATTGATTAAATTCTTCGGTAACCTTCGGAAGTTTTTCAGAATCCCTTAAGCATGAATTTAAAAGGTCGCTTTTACCGGCAATATCATCCTCAAGCGAAGCGATTTTAGATTTTAAGTCTTCTAACTCGTTTTCGTAATCGTTTCTTACTGAAGAAATCTCAGAATCCTTTCTTCTCAGGGATAGCTCTAAATCGTTATTTTTTCTTTTAAGCCCCCCTATTTCGCTTATTAATCTTTGATATTCGCCACCGGATAAAAATTTCATAAAACACCCGTTTATTTTAATGTTTAAAATTAATAAAATCCTAAAACTCCTTGGGCTTATTTTATATTTTTTAAGGTACGATTGCAATAAAAATCTTAATCTACGGCACCTATTCGATTTGTTTTATTATTCGCTACCGGTCATGTTTTCGGCTTCGGGTTTTTAAACCGTCTTTTGATAATACCCAATCTTTCAATATCTTTCGGCAATTTTTGCCGCTATTGCCGCCGCACACTTAATTCCATCCATAGCGCTTGTCATTATGCCGCCGGAATATCCGGAACCTTCACCGCAAGGATACAAGCCCTTAATGGATACAGACTCCAAATTCGTTCCCCTTTTAATTCTCACTGCTGACGACGTACCCGTTTCCAACCCCGTTAAGACCGACCTGTCACCGAATCCTTTGAATCTCGATTCAAATTCAATTAACGACCCTGCAATAGATAGGTTTAAGATATTAGGCAACAGTTTAAACAGATTGAAATATTTAACCGAAGGTGAATAAGACGGCTTCGGCATCTCGTTCATTTTAATTTTTTTATTTTTATAATCGGTCTCAATAACCCCGTCGGCAGCCGCAGCAATGTCCCCTATATAATCCTGGGTATATTGAAACGGAGCGCCATAATTTCCGCCCCCGGCTTCAAATGCATTAATCTCTAAATCCTTTCTGAATATTAGACCACCGGTTCCCGAAGCATACCTATCGTTATCTAAATGCTCGAGTATTTCCGGTCTGACTGCGGTAACCACGGCGCTGTTGGAATTTTCCATATCCCTGCCGGAATAACTCATGCCGTTTATAGAGAGAAGGTTTTTGTCAGGGCTTGAATTTATAACTAAGCCTCCCGGGCACATACAAAATGAATACCCCCCATATTTTTTAGAGGATATATTATAATACAAGCCTTTAAGTTTAATGCCTTCTATGCCTTCATTTCCCTTAAAAAACAGTTTGTCTATAAAATCCCTTTTATGCTCTATCCTAAAACCCACAGCAAAGGGCTTTTTTTCCATATAAACTGCTCGCTTTCTCAACAGTTCATAGGTATCGTAACTGTTTGCCCCCGAAGCCAGTACCAAAAAGTCCGTCTCGAAAGATCTTTTGTCCGTGATAATAGAATGCATTGCCTTATGCTCGTCAATACCCATATCTTTCATTTCTTCATCAAAATAAATCTCTACCCCTCCTCGAATAAGATATTCTCTGATGTTTTTAAGTATAGAAATCAAACCGTCGCTCCCGATATGCGGCTTGTGTTCGGTTAAAATACCCTTTTTAGCCCCCATTTTTACCAAAAAGTTCAAAACGTAAAACACTGCGGGATCGTTTTTTCTAGTCGTAAGTTTGCCATCGGAAAAAGTTCCTGCGCCGCCCTCTCCGAATACCGTATTGCTTTTTTTGTCAAATACGCCGGCGTTAAATAGATTGTCAACATCTTTTATTCTATTCTCAATGGACATGCCCTTCTCTATTAATACCGATCTTATACCCCGTTCCAATAGATAAACGGCGGCAAAAATTCCTGCAGGACCGGTTCCTACTATTAAAACCTTGGGTTTAATATTTTTTACACCGTTTTTATCGGACAGACCCCCCTCGTTACGTTTATCACACGCGTTGCACTCGCTATATTCATCCCCCGCACTACTCGCTTTTACTCCGTTTTTGTTTAAAAAATTAACAAGGGCATTCTCTAAATCCGGCACGTTGACATCGTCTGCGGCTTCGCCGGTTTTATGTTCGTATGCGGCACGCTTAAACTTAATTATTGCCTTAAAAACCGCTTTAGCCTCTTTTTGTCTCAAATCAAGTGATTTTTTAATGATTTTTATTTCAAAGGGCAGGCCTGAATACCTTAAATTTTCGCCGGTTTTAGAAAAAAACTCAAATTTACCGGTAAGCAAACTCAAACTATCGAGAAAAAGCTCTTCACTCCCCTTTTCTTTGCGCTTATCCGAGCTATTTATCGGAATCTTGAAATCGTGAATAAGTATCATAAAATTAATTAAGTGATTACTAAATATGAAAATTTTCGGGATTAGAATTTTACTAAGGGTTTATCAAGGATATAGCCGGGTCTTTAACCAATTCATCCTCCGTCGACTCTACAATATTTTTTAGAGGAATTAAAAGTACGGGACAAATGGAATTTTTTGCAACGGCAAAGGAAACCGACCCAAAAACAAACTCTTTAAAACCTATTCTTTGATGCGTCCCTATCGCGATTATATCAATACCTATTCTTTTTGGAAAATTAAGGATCTCCGATGCCGTTGCACCGAAAGAAACAAATATTTCATAATTTAAATAGTGTAACCCCGTTTCTTCCAGTTTATGCTCTACCGACTTACGAGCCTCGTCTGTTTTTGACTGAAGCATTTTTTTTTTATTTATAAATGAAAATGCGCCGGCAGGGACTATGTGCAAAACATAAAACTTAACCGAAGCCTCCCTGAAAAGAGATACTGCAGACCTCAATATAAAAGGAGTTTCGAAGTTTAAATCAATACCTATCAATACCTTTTTTTCGATTTCCATATTTTTAATATTATCTGATTAGACTATTTTTTTCAAGATGAAACTTTTATACGCCTCAATTCTACAACGGTGAGGATTATTTCCCGCAATAAAATAATCCTTTTCAAAAAAAGCTCTTATATGTTATAATTACTGTTGAGTAATCCGACGACACGGTGTTGAGGTTGAGAACCCCGCCAGGGTCGAAAGGCAGCAACGGTATCAATTCAAGGTGCGTGTGTCTTAATCGGATTGCTCTTTTTTCTTCTTTGTTTAAAACTTTAATCGACCGCAAGTTCAATTAAATGATTAAATATTGGCTATTATTATCAATAATAATTCCAAAGCTCTTCTAACAGGAAACGAAGCAATAGCTCTAGGCGCATATGACGCAGGTGTTTGTGTCGCTACCGGTTATCCGGGCACTCCAAGCTCTGAGATTTTACCATTCCTCTCAAAATTAAGCGATGCAATGGTGAACTAGTCTATAAACGAAAAGACTGCACTGGAAATTGCCGCAGGCGCATCTATCGGTTATAAACGATCGATGTTTACGACAAAGCATGTCGGTTTAAACGTAGCCTCCGATCCGCTCATGACTCTTGCAATTACCGGAGTTAAAGGTGGTTTAGTCATAATTACGGCAGACGACCCGAATATGCACAGCTCCCAAAACGAACAGGACAATAGATTTTACGCTAAGTTCGCCAAAATACCCCTATTGGAGCCCTCGGACAGCGAAGAGTGTTTGAATCTTACATCTATGGCATTCGACATAAGCGAAAAGTTTGATACTCCGGTGATTATAAGAATTACAACGAGAATATCCCATTCTGGAAGCATAGTCGCTATGCCGAATGTATCCAATGAGTACAATCGCCGTTGTCGTACCCCGCAACCGTATAAAAAAGATATAAAAAAATTCGTTATGGTTCCGGTTTATGCCCGGGAAAGACATAAAACGGCAATAGAAAGGCTTGAACGCCTTAGGGAATATTCAAATAATTCCGGTATTAATAAAATAGAATATAACAGCAGAGAGTTCGGTATCGTTACGAGTGGTATTTCATATCAATACGCTAAAGAAGCGGCGCCGTTCGCATCTTTCTTAAAACTTTCTTTCTCTTACCCCGTTCCAGACTTACTTATTGAAAAATTTGTAAAAAATATTAAAAATATAGTAGTCATTGAGGAATTAGAGCCTTTTATTCAAGAAGAAATATCGTCTTTAGGTTTAAACTCAGTCGGAAAAGAATATTTCGAAAGGTACGGAGAGCTTACCCCGGATTTAGTCAAAAAAGGACTGATTAAGGCGGGCTTTTTATCCGTCGATAATGCTAATACCGACGTTAACATTAATAAAAACGTCAAGGTAAATTGTGATGATTTGAACTACCTTTATAAAATGCTGCCCTCAAGACTACCTGCATTATGCAGCGGATGCCCTCACACGGCAATATTTTACGCTCTGAAAAAATTAAGGGTTCCGGTTATGGGAGACATAGGGTGTTACACACTCGGCGCTCTTCCGCCGCTTAGCGCCATGGACAGCTGTATATCTATGGGTTTGGCTTTCGGAGCGGCGCAGGGGTTGGCTATGACAAATTCGTCCGTTAAAAAAATAACCGGCATAATGGGCGATTCCACCTTTTTCCATTCCGGCATAACATCTCTGATAGACGCAAAATATAATAACGCATGCTTTACTGCAATTATTCTGAATAACTCGACAACCGCAATGACCGGCGGGCAGGACCACCCCGGAACGGGTAAAAACTTATCTCTCAATCAAACCGTCTCTAATAAAATAAATATAAGGAAAGTCGTGGAAGGCATCGGAATAGACGAGATTTATACCGTAGACACTTATAATTATAACGAAACATATGCAACACTAAAGAAAGCCCTGGATTCCAAAAAATTAAACGTTGTCATTACCGACAGACCATGTGTATTGTATCCAAAAAAATTATACATAAGAAAAAAATTTAAGGTTTTGAGCGGATGCAACGGATGCAGTCTGTGTATGCAAATAGGGTGCCCTTCTATCCTGTCTTCTTCTAACCACCCTATCGGCGCAGATGAAAATATACCTCTTATAGATGACTCCTGTGTAGGATGCTCCATCTGCATGGACATATGCATATTTAATTTTATAGAAGAAATAAAATGAAAATAAACGACACGCAAGGCGTACAGAATATTTTAATATGCGGCATAGGGGGGCAGGGGGTCGTGCTTGCCGGCAAAATTATCGGCGCAGCCGCTTTTGAAAGCGGTTTGGATATTAAAAAATCCGAGGTTCATGGTATGTCCCAAAGGGGAGGATCTGTATCGACACATATAAGGTTCGGCGAAAAGATTTTTTCTCCATTGATACCGAAGTATGCCGCATCTACGATTCTTTCATTCGATATTTACGAAACGCTTAGATATGTCAAAAATTTTGCGAATAATAAAACGGTTGTAATATCGTCGGATTACGGCATGATGCCTTTATGGACGTCTAAAAATAAAAATGATAAACTAGGAAACGGCCCGATTACCGCAGAAAATATTTCTAACGCATTGAGAATAGAATTTAAATATTTACATTTAGTAAACAATAAAAAAATTGCCGCCAATTTAGGAAATATTAAGGTTTCCAATATAGTATCTATAGGATTGCTATCTAATTATACCGACATAGAAAAGGAAATCTGGTTAGGGGTCATCAGGCAAAATGTTCCTGAAAAGACGGTAAATTTAAATTTAAAAGCATTCCTGATAGGCAGAAATGAAGGAAACAAATAAAAACTGAAAATAGTAAAAATAAAGCCGATAAGGTAATTAAAACAGTGTTGGATATAACTTGTTTCGATAAAAAATATGAAACTATCGACCTTTCCGAGTTAAAAGCCCTCCAGACGGAACGGTTCAAGAAAACCCTTAAGCAAATTTCTACAGGCGAGAGTAATCCCCTGAAAGCCAAGCTGAATGAATCAGGCATAAAAAACATTAATGATATAGAGAGGATTAAGCGCATTGCCGAAATCAAAAACATTCCTTTTACGTCAAAGTCAGACCTCGTGAACAATTACCCCTACGGCATGTTTTCAAGTCCGTTAAGCAATATGGTCAGGATCCATGCTTCGTCCGGCACGACCGGAAAACCGATTATAGCCGGCTATACCAAGGGGGATATAAAAACATGGTCAGAGCTAATGGCGAGAGTCCTTTGCGCGGCGGATATTTCTAAACACGATGTCGGGCAAAATGCATATGGATACGGTCTTTTTACGGGGGGACTCGGATTTCACTATGGGGCAGAGAAACTCGGCATGATGATTATTCCAATGTCCACCGGCTTCACAGAAAGGCAGTTTACTATGATGCAGGATATAGGATCTACTGCTCTTTTTTGCACTCCGTCTTACGCCCTTTTTTTATCCGAAGAAATCGGAAAATATGTAAAGGATAAATCAAAAATTAAATTAAAAAAGGGCATCTTCGGCGCAGAACCCTGGTCAAACGAGCTTAGAAAAAAAATAGAGAATTCTCTCGGCATAGATGCCTACGACATATATGGATTAAGCGAGATTTTAGGACCGGGAGTAGCTTTCGAATGCGTATATAAAAATGGATTACACATAAATGAAGATAATTTTTTTCCTGAAATAATAGATCCGAAAACAGACGAGGTTCTTGGGGACGGAGAGACCGGTGAATTGGTCCTTACGAGCCTTAATCGGGAGGCAATGCCCCTCATAAGATTTAGAACCAAAGACATAACAAGACTTATTCGCGAAAAATGCGATTGCGGAAGGACTTTCGTCAGGATGGCAAAAATTAAAGGAAGAACCGACGATATGATAATATTAAAAGGGGTAAACGTATTCCCTTCTCAGATAGAGTCTGTCCTATTCCACTATAAGAACTTAGAACCGGTTTATCTAATAGAACTTTATACCGATAATCTTCTTGATACGATAAATATCGTGATAGAACCTAAAAAAGAAATTTTTAATGCCGGCAAGGATAGAGTCGACAGAGTAATAAAAGAAGTTTCTCATTCAATATACGAATTAATTGGAATAAGGGCAAAAATAACGGCAGTCCCCCCGAAAACACTTGAGCGGAGTAAGGGGAAAGCAAAGCGAGTTAACGACCTCAGAAAAAAGATTTAAGGGGATAATGCTATTCTTCCGATAAGCTCGCTCAAGGCACTTATGTCTACGAATGTATCCCTGCAGGGCCCGTTGGGTCTCATATTGGATAAACCGTAAACCGGCAGCGGAAAACCATCTATAATCCCGGAGCTTAAATCTCTCTCGCATGCAACTGCAATCACCGCTTGAGGTCTTTTTTCCTCTAAAACCATTCTTGCAAGGGTGCCACCGGTCGCAACAGCAATAAACATGCCCTTTTTATCCGCCAGTATCGCAAGCTCTTTAATATTGCACTTTCCGCAACTGAGGCAGTTATGGATATCGTCCGTAATTTTAGCCTTGCAATTATGCAGCTGCAGGCAATGAGGAAGGAGAATTAAAATTCTGTCTAAAGACACCTGCTTATTCATGGAAAAGAGTAAAAAATTGTTTATATCTATAAAAGAATTCTGCATCTTATCCCTGTTTATTCTAAAAATAGACGTAATAAAAAAAGCCATCGGATATAAGATTTTAATCAAAATATACCTGGACGGATAAACCAATAAAGATTTATTTTTACCATGTTTTTTAAACAAACCGAGTAAAAAAATAAAAATAATTAATAACAAAGCGGCGTCTAAAAATAAAAATATATATACCGGTAAATTGGGGCTTATCTTTTCCAATCCGCCCGAAATAATCCAAAAGAGAAAAGACAGGATGAACAGTATAATAAAAATAGAAACCGATATTATTTTTAAGAAATAAATATGCTCCTTTTTTATCGACATATATCTCCCGGCTTTATCCTGTAACCGTTAATAAAATCTATATAACTTATGTCTTTTTTCCCTTCCGGTTTTAACCGTAAAAGTTTGATATAAACCCCATTTCGAGTCGTGGCAACGATTAAAGATAACCTGTTTGCCGCAACTATCGCCCCCGGCGAAGATTTAACGTCTTTTGGTACGATATCATTATTATCCATTCCCGAAGACAAGGAATTAACATAGTCGTTGTAATTATAAAGCAGACCGTCTTCGTCCTCGGAAGCGGATCTTTTGTACTCTTTGCCGTTAATAAATAATTTTGCTTCAATAAGTTTAACAATTTTATTCCTAAAAATGAAATATGCCCCTCCGACCCCGGTAAATGCCCTTATCCTGTTATAGATTTCTAACGGTTCGTCTTTTAAAAAATCAACCCTTCGTTCATCTAAGCCGATTAACCCCGTAGCGGTTAAAGCATTATTGTCCGCGTCAGACTGTACAAATCCGGATTCCGACATATTTACCTTAATTTTAAAAATAGTTTTTATAACCTCTGATAATAAGACTGAGCCTGCAGTGGATAATCGTTCATAGAGGCTTTCGCAATATTCATCTTTTCCTATATCGACCTTTTGTTGAGCTATAATGGGACCGGTATCCACTCCGGCATCTAATGCCATTATGGAAACGCCGCTGAATATTAACCCTTTCAATATAGCGTGATGAATCGGGCTTGGACCTCTTAAATCAGGCAGGAGAGAGGGATGAAGGTTTAAAACGCCGTATCTTGGAATATTTAAGATATCTATGGGTAAAATATGTCCGAACGCAACCACTATAATCAGGTCTATGTCTAAGGATTTTAAAAAACTTATCTCGTTAGCGTTTTTTTTAAAGGTTATAGGTGTTCTTACGCCTATATCATGCTTCAGCGCTAATCGGTTTACCGACGACATGACAAGTTCCCTTTTTTTATTATTCCAGACAGGAGGTTTTGTATAAACCGATTTTAAATTTAATACGCTTGATTCCTGTAATTCTAAAATACATTGAAGCGATACCGAGGCAATATTCGGGGTACCCATAAAAACAATGTTCAAAAGAGGCATAAATTATTTTAGTTTTTATAAGGAGTAGAATAAATTAAATATAACTCGGACTCTTTCCGCGCTTCGCTACTCCGGCTTTTTTTAAAAAAGCATTATGCAGAGAACGTTTTAAAGGGGAAACTTTATCTATGAACAGGGTTCCATTAAGATGGTCTATTTCATGTTGAAAAGCAACGGCAAGCAAATCCTTTGCCTCTAACACAACCTCTTCTCCGGAAACATTAATCGTTTTAACCCTGATATATTCCGCCCTTTCAATATCTGCGTTAAATCCGGGTATCGACAAACATCCTTCTTCATATACGGTCTTTCCGTCTCTAAAAATTATTTCCGGATTTACAGCGATAACAAGTCCTTCGTTCTCCGTAAGTATATTAGACTCACCCAAGGAAAATATTTTACTTTTATTACTTTTCCTGCTCATATCTATTACTATTACACGTTTGTTTATACCGACCTGAGTAGCGGCAAGCCCTACTCCATCCGCCTTGTACATAGTATATGCAAGATTTTTAATAAAAGAAATATCCGCAGATATATTGTCTTTATCTAAGGGTTTTGCTTTTATCCGCAACTTTGGATCCGGATATTTTAATATTTCAATAAGCTCCATACCTATATTATAGTATAATGCAATAAAAAAATAAACATGGTTAATGACCGTTCCCTACTGCTCCGTTAAAATTAAACCTCTTTTGGTAAATGACCAATCCGTGAAGCGTTAGCGGCATATTATATAAATGCCGGGTAACAGCGTTAGGTAAGGGGTGTTTTACCGGATTGGGGGGGATCTTTAAAGCGGCAAAACCGGCGGGAATATTCTTCTTTTTTACCTTTAAGAGCGGACCATGCCTGAGAGGCGAAGGGATATCCTTTTGAATCGCTATGCCAAACATTCCGTTTATTTTCTTTGAATCAAACCATATTCCCTTGTTCCAAAAATAGTAAGTATCGTTATAACGGTAATAAACTTTTCGGTTTTTTTTGTTTATATATGCCTTAAGATTCTTAGACATTTTAAGTATAATAAATTCTTTGTTTTCCGTATAAAACTTCTTATTATGGCTACTATTATCGGCGTATCCCAACCGCTTTGTAAGATTTTTCGACCGGGCAAAACCGATGTTGGGAATTAACGAGATAAAAACCGCGATAGACAAGCCGAATATTATGATCGTTAGTACCCCGTTTAAAGCCTGACCAATACTGAGCCGTCCGTCTAATTTAATTTTAAATTGTTCATGCATGCAGGTTTCACCTGTTTTTTTGTTATATTTTTATTTCATTTATGTTTTTAATTATACATTATAAACGATAAAAATCAACTTTAGAGAGGAACGATGGACAGATTATCGAAACGGAAAACTTAGAGACGTTACATCTGAAATAAACTATTATTTAACGTATCCTTCCATAACTTTCTCTAAAAATGCAGCTTCTGAAACGGCTCCGGTTACTTCGGCAACATCATTCATTACCGTTTTCGGAACGCTGAAAACTTCATATCTGTCTGAAAGGTTAGGAAATTCTTGAATTTCAACGACATCTGAAGTAATATTGTCGTTCATAATGGCAAAATTGTGAGCAAGAACCGCCGCCGGCGGACAGTGAGGTCAAGTGGGGGTTACAAATACCTGAACATTATAGGGCTTCGTGATTTCTTTGAGTCTTTCGACAGTTTTCTCCGAAAAACCGATATTTTTAGTAGAAACATTTATTATGCCATGAACTAAGGTCATAAACTCATGACCCGCCGGTATTCCGTAAAAACGAACCCCGTAATCCTTGTCGCCTTCTATAACTATTGCAGGCGCTCTTTTCACGGCATACTGCCTTACCTTGTCTGCATCATTATCGAAATCATATTCTTCAATGCTTATTTTATCGCTGAGGTCTGCTACTTCTATTAATATTTCTTTCGCTTCTTTGCAGTAAAGACAATTATTTTCCGACTTAAAAAATATGAGATTAATATTATTTTTAAGTTTATCGTTAAAATCTTTTTTTAAAAATCCGGCATCTTGTTCACTTAACAGAGACATTTTTCCTCCCTTTTGCGTCTATCTTTTTGACGACATACAATAATATTTATCTTTTTATATTGTAAAATATTTTATATGCAAATTGCAACAGTTTAAATTCTAAAGCAAAATTATAACATTCTTTAATTCCGCTTCATTTTATTCCCAGCTATCGGTTTACATCTGATGTTTACTCATCCGTTATCCTTTTTTACTCCTTAAATTATTAAAATAAATATTGAATTATTCTATAAATATGGTATAAGTATATTATGTAAATGTTTTTATTATTATCAATAACTTAATCAATAGGGGACTATAAATATTCAATAATCAATTATGCAGCCTAAACTCCATAACTATTGTATAGAAAAGACTTTCGAGCTTTTATATAACGATTCTAAAGAAAATGTTTTAAATACAATTTTTGACCCTAAAATTTCAAGCGTTCGAGCCGATGAACGAATTAACCTTATGCAACACGGTTCATATATTATCGATAGACTCGCAATAAAAAGACTGAGAATCCACTGGTTCGGAGGACACTATCTCTATCCCCATTCGCATGCAGGTTATATCAGCGGTTTTTCCGATGCAGGCACAAAATGCCTTCAGCTGTTTAATATAGCCGTAAGGGATTGGAATCACGGCAGGTTTAAAAAATCCTTCATAGCCCTCGGGGGGGCAACTCATTTAGTCCAGGATTTATGCATTCCTTTTCACACTACAAACTTAGCCTTAAAAAAACACGTGGTTTTTGAAAGATGGATGTCGGTGCATTATTTAGACATAGATTTAAAATTAGAAGGGGGTATATACGAATTTAGGTCATTGAGAGAGCACTATAGGGATACTGACCCTTTCGGATGGGTAGATTATAATGCCCATAACTCTTCGATGTTTTTACCCGAATTGCTATATGCTAGAACAAAAATAGAATACTTTAATTCTATGAATAGAATACTGCCGGAAGCGATAAGAACATCTGCAGGTTTTCTTGAGTTATTTACTAAAAAAGTAAATAAAATCGAGAGCAAATAGCAATCGTGAATAAGACATCCTTTAACGCGTCTTTATGCCACGGCGGCAACATTTTAACGTATGGTTGCAACAATGGAATTATAGACTTTTCCGCCAATATTAATCCTGCCGGTTTATGCAAAAATGCGGTAAAAATACTAAAGGATTTTAAGAAAATAAGATTTTTTACGGAAAATTATCCGGAAACATATCCGAAATCATTTATAAAAACACTGTCGGATTACCATAACATAGATAAAAGATTTATCCATACCGGAGCCGGGGCTACCGACCTGATTTTTAACATTGTCGATATCTTTAAACCTGCAACCGTAGTCATAGTAGAGCCTTCTTTTGCCGAATATGAAAGGGCGGCGCTTGTTTCTCAATCAAAAATTATACATATAAATACGCACCCTTCGGAAGGCTTTGAACTTAAAGAAAAAAGCCTATCAAGTCTTTTGGAGCGTATAAACAAAATCGGAGAAAACGATCTCGTTTTTATCTCCAACCCTTCAAACCCCGCCGGAATAATAACATTTAAAGATACCTTAACCGAAATATTAAACCGTTTAAAAAAAAGGGGGGCTTTTTTAGTTTTGGACGAATCTTTTATGGATTTTTGCGAGGAATTCTCTGCCAAACATATGATAAAATATTGCGATAATTTAATTGTTATACGTTCTTTGACTAAATTTTTCGCAATGCCGGGGCAGAGATTGGGTTATACCCTTGCAGATCATAGAATTATAAGAAAACTTGCAGAAACAACCGCACCATGGAAGGCAACATCTCTCGGAACGGAAATCGCTTCGGCTTCCCTGACAGACGCAGAATATATTTTGAATACCCTAAAATTAATAGATAAATTGAAAAAAGACCTTCGGGTAAAAATTGAACGGTTGAAGACATTTCAAATAATACCGGGAACGGCTAACTTTTTTTTGTTGAAGATAACAAATGCCGGAGAATTTAACGCCTTAGATTTAAAAAAATATTTAATTAAATCCCGTATCTTAATAAGATACTGTGGAAATTACCGCGGCCTTAACAATAAATATTTCAGAATAGCAATCAGGAAAAAATCAGAGAACGATTATCTCATAAAAAAATTAAAAGAATTCATAAGTTAAAATAATCGTATATATTCCTTGCCGCTTTTTTACTTATGCCCTTAACGGCGGAGAGTTCTTCGATCGAACTGTTTTTTATATTTTCGATGCTGCCCAAACCGACTGTTAGATTGATGTACGTTTTTTTTCCTACACCGTCGATATTTAATAATTCCGAGGTAATCAACGATTTGGTCTTAAGTTTGGAAAAATACGTTAACGCAACCCTGTGCGCCTCATCCCTCAATCGCATAAGTAAAAATATCGCATTCTTATTCCTTCCGAAATTAACCTCGTTCTTTCTATCGGACATATAAATTTTATCCGTTTCGCTTATTTTTTTTAACGGCTCTCCTGTTTTCATTTTTAAAACTTTTGTCTTGGCTATTGCAATTAATACCGGCATATTCTCGGTTTTTACAATATCATGACCCTTATTCCTTTCTCTAAATTCTTTTGCGGCACCGACGAGAACGTTTAGTTGTCCCTTTCCGCCATCGACCATAATAATATCCGGTAAGGGGTCTTTTCCATTAACCGCATTATTAAAACGCCTGCATAAGACTTCATACATCATTGCATAATCGTCGGGGGTGTTTTTTGATTTTATCCTATACCGCCTGTACAACGACGTATCCTTTACACCGTTATTAAAGACTGCCTTAGATGCTACGGCATATGTTCCTGAAATATTAGAAATGTCAAAGCATTCTATAATATCTGGCACTTTGTTGAGATGCAAAATACTTTTTAACGCAATCAATGCGTACCTTACAATACCATTGGCGTCTTCATCTTTGTCCCGGTCGATATACTTTTTCCCGTGAATATCGATATTGTTATCAACGGCACTATTCGCTTCCTCATCAGCATAAAATTTTTCCATAAAGTTCTTTTTTGCATTTTCTATTGCCATTGCCGTAACAATATCATATCTATGCCTCTTTCCGCTTTCTACATATATGACCTTAACATTCTTGGAGGAAAATTGCTTTACGTAGGATACGAGACAATCTTTATCTTCATCTTCTATTTTTATCGGAATTAAAATCTCATCGGGAATATTTGCGCTTATCTCTAAATTTTTTAAATAGTATTGATCTAAAAAAGCCGCCAACATCTCGCCGTCATTCAAATAAACATTTTTAAAAAAGAAATTTTTTGTTCCGATAATCCTGCCGTCCCTTACAATAACGACAACAACGTCGGCTTTGCCGTCCAGGGAATAGAATCCCATAACATCCATATCTTTTTCGTTTTTAAATACGGCGGTCTGTTTTTCGCTGATTGTTATTATCGCATTAATTTTATCCCTTAATTTTATAGCCGCCTCAAAATTTAACCTCTTAACGTGAATATTCATAGACCGTTTTAATTCTTTTAATAATTGTCTGTTTTTACCGTTCAGCAAAAGACGTATTCCATCTATTGATTTCCCGTATGCCTTGTCGTCTACATATCCGCAACATGGGGCACTACACCTGCCGATTTGATAATAAAGGCAGTATTTTTTTCTAATCGCGTAAGAATTAAACTTATTTTCACTGCATGTTCTTATTTTGAAAATCTTATTTACCGTTTTTATTACCTGCGTTACGGCAAATACACTGGAATATGGACCAAAATACTCTCCCTCTCCCTTTTTAAAATTTCTTGTTTTGATTATATAAGGGAAACCGGTCTTTGAGCTTGCTATTTTTATATAAGGATAGGATTTATCATCTTTTAGGCTTATGTTGTATTTAGGTTTATACCGCTTTATCAGGGTATTTTCAAGTAAAAATGCATCAAGTTCGTTTTGAGAAACTATTGTTTCGATATCGCAAATCTTTGAGATAAGATGCTCTGTCTTTATGCTTACATTTTTACCGGAAAAGTACTGTGACACCCTCTTTTTTAATTTTTTTGCTTTGCCGACATATATAATGTCCCCGTTAATGTTTTTCATAAGATAAACGCCGGGGGACACGGGTATACTTTTAAGTTTCGCCGTTAATTTCTCGTTCATCTCTCAAACACTGTCCATCAGCAGCATATTCTTTTTAATAGAATTAATTTCATCTCTTATTAGAGCGGCCTCTTCAAAATTTAATCCTTTGGCGGCTTTTTTCATTTTCTTGGAAAGATTTTTTATTCTCCTTTCCGCCTCTTTAGGGTCTAATATCAAAGGAGAATTATTATCGAAACCACCGGATATATCGATATAATCCTGTTCAAATATGGTGGTTAATAATCCCGGTATATTCTTTTGTATGGATTTTGGGGTTATATTATTTTTATCGTTATAATCTTTCTGAATTTTTCTTCTCCTTTCCGTTTCTGAAATTGCAAACCGCATAGATTCGGTAATTTTATTTCCGTACAATATGACTCTCCCCTTAATATTCCTTGCCGTCCTCCCTATGGTCTGAATTAGCGAGGTTTTAGAACGTAAAAAACCCTCTTTGTCGGCGTCCAATATTCCTATCAACTCAACCTCCGGAATATCCAATCCCTCCCTTAAAAGATTTATACCCACTAAAACGTCAAAATCGCCGCGCCTCAACTCTCTGATAATTTTAAATCTCTCTAAGGAATCTATATCGGAATGTAAATACCTTGCACTAATACCGCTGTCTATTAAAAAATCGGTTAAATCTTCCGACATTCTTTTTGTCAGTGTGATAACAAGCACCCTGCCGCCTTCAGCCACTGCCTTCTTAATTTCACTTATTATGTCATCGACCTGATTCGTCTCCGGTCTTACCTCTACCATGGGGTCGATTAAACCTGTAGGACGAATTATCTGCTCCACTACGGTAGAACTTACGCTTAATTCATACTCGGCAGGGGTTGCCGAAACAAAAACAAGATTTTTTATATGAGATGAAAATTCTTCAAAATTCAGGGGTCGATTATCTAATGCGCAGGGGAGCCTGAAACCATATTCTACAAGCGTAGATTTCCTAGAAATATCTCCGTTATACATCCCTCTGATTTGCGGAACGGATACATGAGATTCGTCAATCATAATAACAAAGTCATCCGGAAAATAGTCGAGAAGCGTTGGGGGCGGCTCACCCTCTTTCCTACCCGTTAAATGCCTAGAATAATTTTCAATACCGGAACAATAACCGATCTCCTGCATCATTTCAAGGTCATATATCGTCCTCTGTTCAAGCCTTTGCGCCTCCACTATCTTGCCGAGGGCTTTAAGCTCAATCAATCTGTCTTTCAACTCCTCTTTAATGGATTTAACGGCACTTTTCAATGTCGATTCGTCTGCGACGTAATGTGACGCAGGATAAATAGCTGCCTTAGAAAGCCTTCGTATAATCGACCCTCTTAAGGGGTCTATTTCCGCTATCATAGAAATCTCGTTTCCGAACAATTCTATCCTGATTGCAATCTCTTCTTCATAAGCCGGAAAAATATCGACCGTATCCCCCCTAACCCTGAAAGTACCTCGATGAAAATCTACGTTGTTTCTTTCGTATCTTATATCCGTCAGTTTGCTTAAGACATCGCTTAGATTGACTTCCTCTCCCTTTTTAACTTCAAGAAGCATGCCTGCATAACTCTGGGGGGAACCGAGACCGTATATACATGAAACCGATGCGATCACGATAACGTCTCGTCTTGAAAGAATAGACCTCGTGGCAGAATGCTTCATTTTATCAATCTGGTCGTTAATTGCGGAGTCTTTTTCTATATAAAGGTCTTTTGACGGAACATAAGCCTCGGGCTGGTAATAGTCGTAATAACTTATAAAAAATTCTATTGCATTTTCCGGAAACAACGATTTGAATTCGGAATAAAGCTGTCCGGCAAGGGTTTTGTTGGGGGCTATTATAATGGTAGGCCTCTCGAGTTCTTTGATGACATGTGCCATCGTAAACGTCTTTCCCGAACCCGTAACCCCCAAAAGTGTTTGGTATTTTAAGTTTTTATCCCTTATTCCCTCAACTAACGAGTTTATCGCTTTAGGCTGATCTCCGGTCGGACTGTTTTCCGAAACAAGATTAAATAACGCCATAATAAGATTACTTTAACATTTTTCGGGATTTTTTTAAATGGAGCGGGCAACGGGGGTCGAACCCGCGACACCAAGCTTGGGAAGCTTGTACTCTACCAACTGAGCTATGCCCGCTTGTCTTAAGTAATGATTAAGATATATCATAAAAACAAAGAATTGTAAAGAATAATAGGGGGTCGGCGTCATTAACCGCCCGATCGCTAAAAACTATCGGACCCATATTTCTTTAACCGGGTTTAAATTTTACACCTATATCGGCATAACCGCATGCTTAGGCTTAAGATTATAAGTATCTCGAAAAGATTTGACCATAATATCGGAAAGATGCCCAAAGCTTAATGTATATAAACCGAAATGAATGCCGGTTTTTCTCATTTCCTGCTTTATACCGGTAATGTTATTAAAATAATCCGAATTAAAACTGCCGCCCTCAAATAACTCCAAATGTTCGGCCGGATTATAATCTACATAAATAGAGCCGTGCTGTAAGAATGCAGATTCATTTCGTCTCTGCGAATTACCGCAAATTTTCTTGCCGTCAAACGTTATTTCATACGAATGTGTTTTCAAAAAACAGTTAAAACCATTCCCTCTTTTAGACGCAACATTACTTTTTTCGTTTACCTTTAGAGAAACCTCGTTATCGGGACTTAAACCTAAATTGATAAAAAACATATATATAAACTTTCCGACCTTCTTATATGTTTCTAAAAGTTTCCCCGCAAAAATACCCTCTTTATAGGATGCTGCTATACTGTAAGTTATTTCACTCTTGTGCAGTACTGCCCTGCCTCCGGTAGGTCTCGAAACGATATCGTAGCCCTTGTTTTTTGCCTTTGCAATAATACCTTCATCTATATTTTTATCTTTTTGGAAAAACCCCAACGAAAGAGCAGGCGGGTCAAAATAGTAAATCCTCAATGTCGGACGACTTGAAAAATCCGAAATCATTTTGTACTTATTCAGCAAGGATAAGTCGGCTGACATATTAAAACTGCCGGCACAACCCGACGACACTATCAGATTAAAATATCCATCGTTTTTAGCGCTTATCATGTTGCTATTTCACGACGAAAATCGGCTAAGCATATCCGCATTTTACTACTCGCTACTTTTCAAATATTCTTCATATTGACTCTGTTCCATCAAGTTGTTTAACTCATCTTCGTTCGTAAGCTTGACCTTAAGCAGCCATCCGGAATCGTAAGGTTCCTCGTTAACAAGCTCCGGCTCATCCTTTAACGATTCGTTAATACTAATCACATGACCGCCGACGGGTGCATATAACTCCGAAACCGATTTGGCAGACTCTATGGTTCCAAACGATTCATTTTGTTCCAACTCATAGCCCACCTCCGGTAAATCCACATATATTATATCTCCCAGCTGATCCTGCGCATGATCGGTAACCCCGATAAGCGCATTGTCCCCGTCAACTTTAACCCAGATATGTTCAGAATTGTATTTCAAACCCTTTGGAAAATCCATAAATCCCCCCTTTTTTATCTTTTCTCACATATTAATTATACGCTTCATTTCCCATAAGACTATGTTTATATTTTAATAATTTAACTCCTGTATTTGCAAGGTAAAAATTAATAATTAATTCTCTTTATCCTTCTATAAATCTCTGAGCATACCCTATGTCAAATTTACCGGAGATATAATCGCTATCGTTCAACATTTTTCTCAGAAACGGGATATTTGTCTCTATCCCCTCAACCCTAAACTCATTAAGAGCGCTTTTAGCTCTGTTTATGGCGCCTAAACGGGTCGTATCATAAACGATAAGTTTTGCTATTAAAGAATCGTAAAAAGGCTGAATATTGCAGCCGCAGCAAATAAAGTCATCGACTCTTACGTTTAAACCGCCCGGTTTATTATAAAATGTTATCGTACCCGGTGAAGGTTTGAAATTTATCGAATTCTCGGCATTAATTCTAAGCTCTATACTGTGACCTTTAATCTTAACGTCGTCCTGTTTAATCTTAAGCTTATCTCCGTTTGCAATTTTTATCTGTTCTTTAACGATATCGGTATTAGTTACGAATTCCGTAACGGGATGTTCTACTTGAATCCTCGTGTTTACCTCCATAAAATAAAACTCTCCGTTATCTGCCAAGAGAAATTCAAAGGTAGCCGCATTGACGTAATTTATTTTTTTAACTACTTTTAGTATTAAGTCCCCCATTTTTTTTCTTGCAGCAGATTTTACCGCAATAGACGGTGCCTCTTCAATGATCTTTTGATGTCTCCTTTGAATAGAGCAATCTCTTTCTCCAAGATATACAGCGTTGCCGTGCCTATCCGCGAGTACCTGAAACTCTATATGTCTCGGATTTTCACAGTACTTTTCCAAATAAACGTCTTTATCTCCGAAGAAGGATTGAGCTTCCTGTCTTGCCTGATGATAAGCCTGCGATAAATGAGCCGGCGTCAGGACCATTCTTATACCTCTTCCGCCGCCCCCCATAGATGCCTTAAGTATTAATGGATAACCGATTTGTTCGGCTGCTTTTTTTATATCTTCCTCATCGCCCCCTATGTCGTCGCTACCTGACAAAACCGGAATACCAAGACTCTTTACTAACTTCTTTGCATTTCTTTTATTTCCTAAAAGATTCATATTAGAAGAGGTCGGACCTATAAACTTAATACCGCAATTCTCGCAAATCTCCGCAAAGTTAGCGTTTTCCGATAAAAAACCATAACCGGGATGAATAGCCTCACTATCGGTTATTTCCGCAGCGGATATTATAGACGATATATTAAGATAACTTTTTAAGGATGGCGGAGGGCCTATGCATATGCTTTCATCCGCATATTTCACATGAAGACTGTCTCTGTCGGCGGTAGAATAAACCGCAACAGTCTTTATATTCATCTCCCTGCATGCCCTGATAATCCTGACGGCTATTTCGCCCCTGTTCGCTATTAAAATCTTTCTAAACATATTTTTATTGATTTATGAATCGTGAAGAAGTGAGCTATTTTTAATATATCTATTTTTTTTACTTATAGAGGTTCTACGAGGAATAACGGCTGTCCGTATTCTACCAACTGCCCGTTTTCCGCCAAAATGGATACAACCCTGCACTTTATATCAACTTCTATTTCATTCATTATTTTCATGGCCTCTATGATACAGACCGGATTCCCTTTCTCCACTATACTATCCGCTTCGACAAAAGGAGATTTTTCCGGAGAAGACGACCTGTAAAAAGAACCTACAAACGGAGAGGTTATCTCTTTAAGCTTGTCATTCCCCGTTGCCTTTCCGCTCGTCAGCTCTGTTTCCAATATTTCCGACCTGCGCATTGCAAAGTCGGTAAGGTCGCTTTGCTCGGCTTCGGAAATTTGAGAGGCATATTCGCTTTTCTCGAAAACCACTTCTTTTAAATTATGCCTATGAGTACCCTCACCGCTTAACTCAATCCTAATTTCTTCGTCGCCTTTTTTATAATAAAATTCCTTAATTTTACTAGACTTAACAAATTTTATTAAGTCTTTTATATCCTTTATATTCATATCTCTTCCTTAAACCTTTGTATGATAAAGTTATTGTTTAGAATTTACTCTCTCAATATATGATTTTGTTCTGGTATCTACTTTTATCATATCCCCTTCGTTTAAAAAAAGAGGTACGTTGATTACAAGACCGGTTTCAAGCACCGCCGGTTTATTCGAACCGGAAACAGTATCCCCTCTCAATCCCGGCTCAGTTCGTATTATTTTCATATTAATAAAATTAGGAACATTGATATTTATCGGTTTACCGTTGTAATATAGAATGTTCACCTGAATATTCTCCAACAAAAAATCGGCACTTTCGGCCGACGATTCTTTATCTATATTTATCTGGTCGTATGTCTCGTTATCCATAAAAATAAAACTATCGCCTTCGGCATATAGATACTGCATATTTTTCTCTTCGATATCGGGTATACCGACCTTTTCTCCCGCCCTTAGCGTTTTATCTATTACCTTTCCGGAAATAAGACTTTTTAATTTAGTCCTTACGAAAGCCCCGCCTTTTCCAGGTTTTACATGCTGAAAATCTATAATTTCATAAGGCTCTTTATCTATTTCTATCCTTAAACCTTTTTTAAAACTAGTAGTAGGGTACACTGAAAACCTCCGCTTATTTGTATTCCTTAACTGCAATTCTATAATTTAAAACAATATAGAATAAAAATCAACCAATAATTTCATTAATTTAAAACTTCATAGCTAAATAATGCCCATATCTATAAGTCTACATTGACTTTTATTTATATTAGTAATAAGCCTTGCTCTATCTTTTTCTACGTAGTACATGTCCTCTATCCTTACGCCAAACTCCCCCTCTATATATATTCCGGGTTCTACGGTGAAAACCATTCCCTCACAGACGATATCATCATTTCTTTTACTTACGTAAGGATGTTCGTGAATATCAAGCCCTACACCATGCCCGAGAGAATGAGTAAAATACTTACCATAACCCTTTTTCTCTATATAATCCCTTGCCGTTCTATCCAAATAACTAAATTTAACCCCCGGCTTTATTTTTGAAACAGCAAGCTGCTGAGCCGAATAAACCGTATTGTAAACATCCAAAAACTTGCCGTCCGGATTTCCCAAATGAATCGTTATAGTCTCATCGCTCTTATAACCGTTTCGTTCCGCCCCGAAATCGCAAAGCAAAATGCCGCTCTTATTTATTTCCACATCCGACGATATGCCGTGTGGCAAGCTGGAATTACTGTCGGAAAGCACTATGGTCTCAAAAGATTCTTTAGAATAGCTATCTATTAAGCTCTTTTTATAAATTAAGGTCAAATCGCGTTCCGACTTAACGGATTTCGAAGATACGCCTGAATCAACAGTTTTATAAGGCAAAATAGTTTTTATATCCGGAACGTCGAAACCCAATAAAATCCTCAGGGAATCTATCATAGATTTTTCTGCGATAGAAACCGCCTTAATAATAAGGCTAAGTTCCTCTTTATCTTTTAACGACCTTATCTTAGATATCGCATTATGAGACGGAATCAATTTAACTCTGCGTTTAAATCCCGCTCTAAACCCCAAAAACTCTTCATACGTAAAATAATCCGATTCAAAAATAACGGTCGACTTATTATTGCCTACATCGGCGTTACCCGGATTAATCGCCCTATCCGTAAATTTATCGTTAAAAATAATACCGCATATATCTCCCGCAATATCATTATAAACCTCTCTTATGCCGATAATCCTTATATCCCCGACGCACTCTTTCTTTGCTCTCTCCGTATATCTTCCGTCGATATATAAACTAATTTCTCTGTTATTTGAAACATAAACGTAACCCTCGCCGGAAAAATGCGTAATATAAAATATATTAGAGGGTTTTTTAATTAAAATCCCGGCGGCTTTTTTATCGATTGCAGACGTCACGCGCTCGTAAACATTCAACATGAGTATGAGTCAATATAAAAACAAGGCATCTCGTTATGTTTATGCAGGACTATTTTTATAAGCATATGTCTTATGCAGGAAACCTTCAAGGACGGATATTTGAGTATCCATTATCTTCTTTCGTTCGCTATTCTTTTCTTGAATTAACGACTGCAATCTTTTAATGCTTTCCGTTAATTTTTCGTCTAAAGGACTTCCTTTCAAAAGGTCTATGTAAATATTCAAGGCATCCTCATAATGCCCCTGGGATTCGTATATTCCAGCAAATGTCTTTGTTTTCTCTTCTATAGCCATATTAATTTTTTACCATAATATGTCGGTATTAGTCAAGTTTAAAAAACATTCCGAATCCCGACTTATAAATTACTTATTTAAGTGTATTTTATCATATTATTTCAAATTTACAAGAGCATTGCGATTAGAAAAAATGATAACGTAACGGTTACCGTGAAAACGTATATATCATCATGAAATTCATCATATTTTGAGACGGATTCCCGTCTCCGTAAATATCTTGATTCGAAAGCTGATGCTCAAATTCCAATCTATATTGAATATTCTTCATAATTTTAATATTCGGTCTTAATCCTATGGTTAACGTATAATCAAAATAACGGAACGCCTCTCCGGGAATACTTGCAGTTTCCCATAGGCCCTGCGGGTCTGAAACATCGGTCAGCCTTAAAGTTTGAGAAAGCCTTCCAAAATTATACGCCTTATAATGATGAATATAAAAAGCGACTCCGGAAAAGCGACTCTTGTTGAAGGTTGAATCGGACGTCGAAATAAACTGATTCGGATACGCGCCTGAAGAGGGAAGGCTGTTAATATTTATTGCGTTGTTATAAACGAATGATTTGTTTATCCCTCCGTTCAGACCTGCTTCATAATCTAAAACGAAATCATAGCCCTCAAAATACGAAAATTCTGCGCCGATAAAGTTGTAAAAAAACTTATTTAGATTATCGGGAATTAAATTATTACCGTATATAATGAAATTTTCCGCTCCGTAGACCATTCCTTCATAAAACACAAGATAGTTCAGTGGATTATAAGTGAGACTGAATTCGTATGTAGGGTATCGGTCGATAGGAAACATCGCGCTATCGGTAAAAGCGATACCTATTGTGCTTTTTAAATTTTTAAGAAAATGATAATTTAAGAATATACCGGTTAATCCGCCCGGTTCTGCCGCTGCTATGAGCGAATAGGTATTGTTCCATGTCCTTGAAAGGTTATAAGACTCATAACCTATTGAATAATTTTTCTCTCCGATATCCATTTTTAAGCCGGAACCGACAGGAAATCTAAAACAAATATAGGCTTGTCTAAAACCCCATGATTGCTTATCGTACATATCGCGGGTATAATAGGAATAGTTACCGGTATAGGGTCCGACGTCTCGAATATTTTGTCCCGTATCTAAACTAATCTTAAAACCGGATGTTATGAAATTATCGCTAACGGGCGGTTCTTTTGAAATAGTAATGTCAAATTCATTTATAGTCGGTCCGTTTATCTGATAATCATCTGTGCAGTTCTCATTCTTATTACCGTAAGGAAAAGCAATGGTCGTTGATGGTGTTGCGAAATTAAATGTATAAGACGAAGCAAAAGTTCCGTACAATTTTGTTCCCGCAAAAAATGGAGAATTTCCGTCTGATATCTTTGAAGTTAAAATAGCATTGTATTTGTAGCCGTATGAAGTATTCAAAAAACCTATCGACACAAACAAACACGCGCATGCAAAAATAAAATATCTTAATATTCTTTTATGTTTTGACTGTTTACTGTATTTCATTTTTCAATATCATTAATGTTGTTTTTCAATTTATCAAGCGCATTTAATTCATTCAGATAATCCAGCATTAACAGATTCAAAAGTTCATCTATCTTTATTTCCCACGAAATAAAACCGTTACCGTCAATGCCTTCTTTTGCAAGTTTTTCTATCTCTTTATTGAAAGCTATATTCGCCATATTTTTTTCAATCCTATCAAATTTACATGTATCGAAATAAACGGAGGTCGTGCCGATATATCTGATATTATTTACGTTCCAAGGGATATTGAAGCAAAGAAATTTCGCGGCTACCCTTAGCAAATAGTATAAGCGTTTCGATTGACGTTGCTTATCACAGCGATACGATCGGTATCAGACACATATTTTATGTCGAAAAATTAAAGAATTTAACGGATAAAAATGAATAAAGGAAATATTGGCATGAAAACATAATTAGACCTCCCGCTAATTAAGATTAATTGATTTAAAGCGTCTTGAAAGTCAGGTCTTCCGGCTTAAACGTGCGAACATTCCGCCTTCCCGGCATATATAAATTTTGCCAGTGGCATATCTGAATATTCTGAATAACGATTTTTATAAACCGTTATCAGTTCTTACGGCTGCGGGAACAGCACAGGATTTACACCTGCTTCCCTTAACAATTAAGACAATTTTTCTTGATTTAATATATACAATACATTGATACTTGTCAAGAAAAAATTTAAAACGGCTTACGATATAATTCATTGCATGTAACGATTGGATTATTATATTTCTCTTATAATCGTCTGTTTAATTTTTCTAATATGGAGTGGATTTTTAATTTTATTCCCATAGTCGTTTTTTACGTAAAAAGTGTCAAAAGCCTTATTCCCCTGGGTCGTTATCTTAGAAACAAATATATCTATATTAAATCCGTTGAAGATCCTCCCAAGGTCGTAAAGCAGTCCTTTTCTGTCCAATGCCGTGATTTCTATAACGGTAAATTCGTCACTTATATTATTATAAATTTCTACCGAATTAAAAACGCGGGGGGTACTTTTTTTATACAGGCTTTCGCTCTTGTCCTTTTTTTTAAACATTTCATTCAACGAAATATTTCCGTTAAAAACTTTGAAAAAGGTATTTCTCAACCTGTGCCAGTCTACATCTTCACCGACATTTTTATATGTATGATTTACGAACAACGTGTCGATAAACCTTCCGTCTTTTCTAGTATTAATATCGGCACTCATTATATTAAAATCAAAAAACGAAAGAACCCCCGTTATGTCTGAAAATATGGTCTTCTTGTCTTCTCCGCATATAACTATCTCATAATAATCTTCTTTTATGTGCGGTATGGCTACGAAGTTAAACCCATGCTTCAATGAAATTTTAGAAAATAATTTCAAATGAAGCATAATATTCTTAGGATTTTCTCTCGTCAAGTATTTATTGGGTGAATAAAATTTATCGACATAATCCGTTATAAATCCCTTTAAATCGTTTATACCGTTAAGAAAATTATAACCCCTGTGTCCTTTTAAGCCATCTGCAAGTTTATACACCTCTTCGATATAATACAAATCGCTCTTTAAATATCCTTCGGTATTTTCTAAAAACGATAAGACTCTGTCGTAAAGCTCCGTTAAAAGCATCTTTCTCCATGAATTAAACCTTGTCTTTGATACGGCCATCGAATCGCAAATGCTTACAATGAAAAGAAGCTTCAAATGCCTCGCATCCTTGACGGTATTGGCAATGGACTTAATGGTTGCGGGATCATGAATGTCTCTTCTTTCCGACGTCAACGGTAGAAGAAAATGGTTTAAAATTAAAAATCCGATATAATCGCGAATATTATTACTCAATCCAAGTCTTTTTGCAATTTTTACAGCAATTCCGGCGCCTATTATCTCATGACGGGCAGAATAACCCTTTCCTATATCGTGAAACAAGAGAGAGAAATTCAAAATAAGTATATCGTCTCCACTCAAATCCTTAAATATCTCCTTAAACTCCCTGTGGATTTTCAAATTGACCATATTTTCCAAAAAATATACGCCGTTAAGAGAATGGGCATCTATCGTATAAATATGATAAACATCATTGGTCGAAAGGGAATTTATCTTTTCAAATTCCGGAATCAACGCACTCAATATTTTCGTTTCATGCATAATCAGCAGGGTCTGATAAACCCTTTTTTTACTTTTTAGGAGACCTACAAAAAAGTCTTTTGCAAAACCGTTATTTTTAATAAATTTCCAGTATTTCTCTCCCGCTATTTTTAAAAAATTGACGGATTCCGTCTCTAATCTATATCCGGTTAATCTGTATGTATTAATGAGATTGAAAATATTATTTACGTCAGACATAAATAAATCCTTGTCATGCAGGGAGAGCAAACCGTTCTCTAAATATAGATTTTTTTCCAAATTTACGTTAGTTTCATAACCGGAATTATTATTTCGGTTATGTTTTCGTATTAAAACTCTCGGTTTCACCAAGAGATTTATTATAAGCATAGATACTATGTGTATATTTTTAGCATTTAAATAATAGTCATGCATAAAATATTCTATTTTATTCAAAAATTTGCCGTCTTTATAATAAAATGCCCCTGCAATATCCTCCTGAATATCAAAAGTAAGCCTATCGACTTTTTTTTGCGCAAGCAGATGCATCATTATCCTAACCTTTAGCACGAACTTCTTTCCGTTATAAATATCGATAATATCCCTTGCGCTTAAAGATGTATTCGGCATAATAGCCCTCAATGTTTCGGTTATTACATCTTTATCTATTTTCTCATCTTCACCCGTTAAAAATTTATTTTTTCCGAAAATTATGCTCGATATCATATTCGAAGTGCTTCCAGAAAAATTCAAACGACATACCCATTCACAGTAAGAACAATCTCTTAGCCCACCGATGCCTTCTTTTACGTCGGGTTCCAGGAGAAATATGTCGTTATCCGCCATAACGTTTATTAACCTTCTTCGCCTTAAATTTTTCATAAACTCAACCAAAAAAATGGATTTTGCGTCTATTTTTTCCAACCTGTTTTGAAAATCACCGAATAAATCCTTGTTTCCGCATATATACCTTGCATCGATGAATGATGTATATGTACTCAGGTCCTTTTTCATAAGAAGAGTTGCGTCCATAACCGACATAACGCTTCGAGCAATATCTATTCCGGCATCCCAGAATAGATAAAAAAAATCCCTCAGATTTTTTGCCGTGTTTTCCCGACTCAAACCGTCTTTTATGATTATCATTATATCGATATCCGAATATGGGCACAATTCAAGCTTGGAGTAACTGCCGCCCGCCGTTACACAAAAATCTTCCCGACCGTTAATACCGGAAAAAACCTCTGTAATAATGGAATCGTAAAACATAGAGATCTCTCTCGCAGTGTGAAAGGAATCATAATTTAGAAGGTCGTCTTTTAAGCTTTTATATTTTGATAAGATCCTTTTCCTTAAATCTTGCGGCGTCAAACGGCTCCCCCTTCATTTTCATTTTTTTTATTTTATTCCTTGTTTGTTACGCGGTCATTTCCTTCGAATATTTCTCGGATGAAACTTTAGGTGCTGCTCCTTTATATGCGTTATATCGGTATGAGTGTAAATCTCTGTAGTGGATATACTAGAATGCCCCAGCATTTGTTGTATAGACCTCAAATCTGCCCCTCCTTCTAAAAGATGTGTGGCAAAAGTATGTCTTAGCATATGAGGAGTAATATTTTTACCGATATTTGCAAGCGCCGCCGCCTTTTTAATTATTTTCCACAATCCCTGTCTTGTTAGCGAAAACCCTCGCTCCGTTATAAACAGATAATTTTTATCGCCTCTCTCATATTTTTGCCTTAACGGCAGATAGGTTTTTAAAAGGTCTTTAAACGGGGTCCCGAACGGAACCATTCTCTCCTTCTGCCCCTTGCCGTATACCCTGATAAAATTCATATCAAAATTAAAATTGTCCGGCTTTATAGTCGCCAGTTCGGAAATTCTTAATCCGCTGGAATATAAAAGTTCTAATATCGTCTTATTCCTCACGTTCATAAAATCGGCAACAGCACTCCTCTCCTTCTTAACCGATCCCTTTTTCTCTGCATACCGTTTTGTGAAATCTACGGATAGAATCCTGCCTATTTCATCCTTAGTAAGAAAATCAGGTAATTTCCTCACTACAAAAGGATATCCTATATCTTTAAACGGAAATTCGCCGATCATCCGGTGTCTGAATAAAAACTTGTAAAATCCCTTTATCGACGAATAAAATCTTGCCCTAGTTTTTCCGCTTAGATTCTGTTTTTCAAGATAACTTAAAAAATCCTGGAAGAAAAATGGAGAGGGTGTTTTAAAATCGACTTTTTCCTCCATTACGTAACCATAAAATTTTACTAAATCAAGGTAATAAGAGGATATAGTATTAAGACTTAACCCTCTTTCTATCTTTAAAAATGAAATATATTCCCCTATAAGACCCTCAAGCTCGTCTTTTTTAATGTTTCCTATCCTTTTTGCACCGCCGTTTCTTGCTTCTTTCATCTTTCAATCCGATTTTGTCAAATTTTGTTTGTCTTTAAAATATCTTCTGGCAAATATATCAAAAAATATCGCCTGGATCGTCAAGGAAAATAAAACCACTATAAAAACATAAGTAATTATTTTATAACGCATATATAAATTTAAAGGCAAAGATAATGCCATGGCTATGGGCAAGGCACCCTTGAGACCTCCAAAAACGAGAAATTTTTTATACGACTCGTTAATGGTTATGCTATGAAAAAATATCTTAAATCTATTCCTGATTTTATTAATTACCGGCGAGATAGAATAGACGGCGATAAAACGAGAGAATATGACTAATACTATTACAAACCATGATATAATCCACAAATCAAAAATTTTAAATAAATTTATCTCTATGCCTATTATTAAAAATAAAAGAGAATTTATTATGAAAGTCAAATATTCGATTACTATCGGAAACACCTGCAGTGTTCTATCGGAAACCTTTCTTTTAAATCCGTAGTTAGCTAGAACTATCCCGCTAAATATAATAGCCATAATAAAGGATACATCGATGTAGTACGCCAGCATCAACGATGCATAAGCTAAAAGCAGCGATATCATAATTTCCGTAGAATAATCGGTTATAATGGACAGTATAAAGGATGCCAGGTAACCTAGTAATACTCCAAGTATCGAACCACCTATTGACGAATACAAAAATCGCAGCGTCGATTCCCCTATTATGCCGAATACGTATTGAAATATATGAATTATACCGCCATGTAAAAAGATGGAAGCGGAACCGCTAAAGTTTAAAGCCAAAAATAGTTCGAATAAAACAAGGCTAATACCGTCGTTGAACATACTTTCGCCGGCAAGGAGAGTTTCTATATCGTCTTTGCCGTCAACGACAACATTTTGACTTTTACCGCCGATACCTCCGGAAAAACCGGCATCGGTACCTATATCAATATCTTTATTCTTAATGTTGGTTTTTTTAATCATCCTGTTTTTTAACAAAGCAAGTATGGAGACGGGATCGGTCGGAGCCACTATTGCTCCGAAAATCAAGGACTGTTTTAGCGGAAAACTCAAAACAAAATGAATAACAACGCCTGTAAAAATAGTAGAAATTATCGTCCCTAATACCGACAATAGGCTTATAGGGAGGGCATTGGATATTAAGGGACGCAACTTAATGTTGACCGCCCCTTCAAAAATAATAATGGGAAGAAAAACATAATATATTAAAGAAGGGGTAATTTTTAAGCTTGGGAAAATATGAAGAATGCCTACTATAAATCCGATTATGACAAGAATGGAGGTGTAAGGAATCTTGAGATATTTAGTTAAAATACCCCCTATAGAGGCGATAGAAAGTAAAAAAATTGCAGTTATTATTATCTGTTGACTGTTTTCGTGCATATATCAAATATAAAATCGTGTATAAACCCAAAGTCTAATTTTTTTAATTTATAGTTCCCTATGTCTTCGATTAAAACGAACTTAATCTGTTTTTCGCTTACCTTTTTATCTAATTTCATTGCGTTTACATATTGTTCAGCCGTAAATTCAGGAATTTTGACCGGCAACCCCGACTTTTCAATGAGATTTTTAACTCTTGTAACGGTTTCATCGGTACAAAGACCTATTTTTTTAGACAACATAGTCGCAAAAATCATCCCTATAGATATAGCCTCGCCATGCTTTATATTCTCGTAATTATACAATGCTTCTACGGCATGCCCCATGCTGTGACCGAAATTCAGCACCGATCTGATTCCGGCTTCTTTTTCATCCTCGCTTACTATGTCGGCTTTAATGGCACACGACCTTTCTATTACATATGCAAGAGCAGACTCGTCATAAGAAAGGACCCTATCGCAATTATTTTCGAGATATGAAAAAAACTTACTGTCTAAAACGACACCGTATTTAATAACCTCGGCAAACCCGTTAGCAAGTTCCCTTGCATCTAAGCTTTTAAGCAAGCCCGTATCTATTAAAACGACCTTGGGCTGATAAAAAGCACCGATAAGATTTTTACCCTTAGAATGATTTATGCCGGTCTTACCTCCGACGCTTGAGTCGACATCCGCAAGTAAAGTGGTGGGCATTTGTATGAAGTTTATACCCCTCAAATATGTTGCCGCCGCAAATCCTGCTAAATCGCCTACGACTCCACCGCCGAAGGCTATTATAAAGTCGCGTCTCTCTGCCTTACCGTTAATTAATTCGTCATAAATATGAAAAAGATATTTTTTACTCTTAGTGTTTTCACCATCGGGCAGGATAATAGTTACAGGATTAATACCGGCGTTTTCAAAAAAATGAGTGATAAGGCTGCCGTATAAATCCGAAACGGTTTTAGACGTTATAACAAAAGCGCGTCCCCTCAACCCTACTGAGTTAAGAATATCAGTAATTTCGCCTTTCGGTTTAGGATTTATAATGTCGGAACCGATTAAAATTTCATACCCATATCCACTGCCGGAACGGCTCAAATCTACTTTTATTTTCATTTATAGGATTTTATTAGCTCCGTATTTATTTTTCGGAAACCTGCGCTTATGCTATATTATATTTTATTAATTTTCTTTTTTCAAGGAAGCTGTCTCTAATACCGTCAACTATTAAAATACTTACCGAAGAGGGTTTAAACTGCAATATTCTGATTATCCGCAGTGTTCCTTGTCTTGGAAGTTTAATTCTAAAAAATCTAAAGTTAAAATATCAAGGTTTCTTAATCAATTTCTCTAAATCCATTTTTCTTCTATAAGCCCTTATGTCTAGTCTGTTGTACGCCAAGATATCATCACATAATTCTGCTGCTCGCTTATAATCGCCGCTGTTAAGACATAATATTGCGTCACTTTCCAATTTTTTAAGATCGCGAATAGTATAATATTTTACATTTGAATGTAGATAATTTTTGAATATTTTGAAATCGCAGTTTTCCGCAAAAATATAGTCGTCGTCTGAATATCTGAATTGCCATTTATCAAGCAAATGATAACCGTTCTCTATATCATATTTTCTTCTCCCCTCCGTCTTTTCCTCAAAATGAACGAGCATGCTTCTGGGATTAAATATTATATCTTTTCGTGCTTCTTTTATTTTTAAACATAAATCCACATCCTCGAACCCGTTTTTGTATATCTCATCAAACGAGTCGATCGAAAAAAACAACTCTTTCTTTAAAAGAATGGAGGCAGCCGTAACCGCGTTATATTTCTTATACATTATCGTATTTTTGGCATATAATTCTTCACATCCGAAAATGCCCATCCCCTTATACTGATGATACGGAGAAACTATGCCGTCTATGCTTACAAAAACTACCCCTGCATGCTGAATTTTTCCATCCGAATACAACAATAAAGAACCTACAGCCCCGAAGCGATTACCGGCTTTAAAAGCGGTATTGACAAGTTCATCTATTGCACCTTTAAAAACAATCATATCATTGTTTAGAAAATGCAGATACTTGCCTCTGCTCGCTTTGGCACCCTGATTGCAGGCCTTTGCGTAACCCGAATTCACATTGTTATTAATTACGGTAAAATTGTTCAGACAAGAAAGCCCCTTTAAGTAATCTTCTGTACCGTCCGTCGAAGCATTATTTACGACGATTATTTCAAAATTAACCAAGGGATGATTTTTAAATATGGACGTTAAGCAATTTTTGGTATAGTCTATATTATTAAAAACAGGAATTATTATGGATACGTCATAGCAGACAGCCTCACCTTCATTACTCCTCGCATAATTGACCTTATCGCTCATTAAGTCGTAGGACGGAACGCATAATCCGTCCGCCAATTTAAACATAAAACCTCCGCCGGCATAAAAAGAAGACATGTTAATTATTTCCGCTATTATTTTCAATGAAAGCCCGCTATCGTTTCCGCCTTTAAAATTAAAACTCAAAATTTTAAAATCATTTAAATTGAAATAAGGAAAATCCTTCGCGGCTAGATTTAAAATAGGCCTCTGCTCTTCGGTCTTAATGTATTCGCCGTCTAATATAAGAAACGGCTCATTCTCTTTTACACCATGATTTTCTAAAAATTTATTGGCGGCTTTTATATCATCATTATCGGAAAATACATCCGGTTTGCCGCTATCAATATGCTTTAAGGGATAATCTATTTCAGGAAGACTATCCGCATCTTCTGTATTAATAATATAATCCACCGATTCTTCGGGTATAATGTTGCTTAAGTATTTTAAGTAGACATTATTTTTAAAAAAGTCGCGGTTTTTATCGATAACAAGCAGTAAGTCCCATTTATTAAAGGCATTATGCAAATTTCTTATAAAAACACTGAAACTAAATAAATCTTCAAATTTATCCGAATTCATTTTAAGCAAAACTCTCTTCGGCATGCTCGCAAGTTCCTTCAAACCAAGTTTAACGGCGTTTATTTTAATTTTTCCAGCCGTATATTCACCTATAGTCGTTTTTGAGAATACGCTTACAAACCCGCAATACTCAAGATACGCCCTTAAGAGCTCAGAGGAATAGGTTGAGTTTAACTTATTATTCTTTAAAAAATAATCCAACATATTTTCCGGTGAAAAAAAATTGTATTGTTCATCCGCCGACTTTTTTATAATTTTTTCATATTCGGTAATCTCGTCTATGGCGTCAATGGACTTTGACCTTATTTTATTGTACTGGTTAAAAAAATTTATGTAAAAAGGAATATCCTTGCATTCTATATATAACTTGCCTCCGCATGCTATAAGCCGATAAAATTCCTTAAAAATAAATTCATTCTCATTATAGTCAAATTCTTCTATAATATTTTTAACGGTTATTTCTTTTAACAAATTAAACGGAAGAGATAAAAGACAGGTTTTGAAATATAAAAAATCTAACTTTCCGTGCGAGTTGCCCGATCGTTTACCGTCTATATCAAGCGACAGCGTTTCAGGGTCAAATTTTAATACCGGCGGTCCGCCCGCGGCGAATATTGCCTCGTTTACGGCTCTCACGGCGATATCCATTGACACTAACGTAATCATTACCGATTTCAGACCCTGTTCTAATTTGGTTATTAATATATTATTTTCGACAAGTTTTTCCTCAAAACTCCCAAATTTCAAATAGTCTGTGTCAATTTCTTCATTCACGATATTTTCATGAGTTAACCGCTCTTTTATCTCTTTCACGAGCTTCCCCATGTTTTTTTCGACGGATATATCTATCATAATTGATTAATTATTAAAAATAACTTATGTTTAATTTTACCATTTCTTAAATTGATAATATTTTCACCCTCACATATTGACTCCTTCAGGGGTGCTTTTATAAGGGAGAATTTTAAATATATCAACGTAAATTCAGATCTGACCGATGTTTCCGTTAAAGTATCAATTCATCTTTAAGATATTCCAGTACTTCCTGCCATACTTCAAACTCAGGCTCCATTTCAAACTCTATCGTATCGGCAAGCATAATATAATCGCGGTTTTTTTGCATTTCTAAAATTTTAGATAAAGTCTCTTCCAAATCGTCAAAATATCCCTTTATCGTCTTTTCTTTATAAGTATAAATCGAGTAATCTATTTTTAAAAATACCGCAATTTTATCCATCATCTGAACAAATGATGCTATGCCCTTTAAATCCGCCGCAAAGTTATTAAAACCGTCCTTATCGTTTCCAACCCTCAAAAGATCGGAAACTTCATTTAAGCTTATTGACAGATCGTTAAAATAATTCTTTATAGCGGCAATAGACTCCTTAATCAAATCGCTTGAAGTCATAGTGGTGACATTTAACTCTCCATCTCCGTCTATCCTGATAGTCTTAGTTTTTTCGTCGTTTACCAACAACTCGTCAAATTTAATTCCGTTCAAATATATATCTTTAATTACCGAACCCTTAGGTATAAAACCTGCAATATCGTTAGAAATAAAATCATACAAGGTGTGCGACTTATCGCTAAGGGCGGACAAATCCACATTATTCTCATCTACTTTTATCTTCATCATAAATAAAACCTCATTTGTTAAGATTAAATTTTTCGTTACTCCTCGTTGAAATATTGCGCATCATTTCCTCATTAAACTCCAAAATCAATCTCTTATAATTTTGCAGATAAAGTTTGTACTTGGAAAAATTCTTAAGAGAGTCCACACAAAACCCAAACAGATCATAGCTGGCAATACTTTGTTTGCAGGATTTATACATAACGTTTAATACAAAAAGCTCGTCATATATAAGGCCGTTAAAAAGCAAATTTAGATCCGAATTTTCAATCGCATTCAGGGCGGCAGTTGCTTTATTGTAATCTATTCTCAAACCGGTTATATCTTTCAGGATAGATTTTAAATCCTTCATGGCATTAGAGCAAAAGTTAATCATTTTATCCGCGATCGTAAGCAATTCGGTCATATCCGAAAATATATTTTTATCTTCATCTGTATTATCGGAGTAATTATTTAATACTTCAGTGATATCTCCTTTTGTAACGGTGTCCGGGATGTTTTTATTTAACACTGATTCCATGGACAGTTTAAATATTTTTAACCTCAAATCGTTAAAGGAAAGCCTTATTTTTTTTAAAGGGATATAATCCATAAATCCGAATTTATCAAACTTGGATATAAGCGGATTAATTTTCCCTAAGTCTAAACCCTCCAGATTTTCTCTTTCAAGCCTATTTTCTAACTTTAATTTAACGATTTTGAAAATACTATCCGGAATAATATAATCTGCGCATATAAAGTTATTGCACTTAACCGAAAAATCGCATGGAAAACACGGAATATTCGGCAAAATCAGTACTTGATTCTCCGCATAAGGACCGGTCTCGAAATATCCGGCCTGACCGGTATAAATAACTATAATATCCGTTCCCACACCGGCGGCAATATGCATTGTTCCGGTATCGTTAGTGATCAAAATATCGCTTCTTTTAACGACATTTACAAGTTCCGAGACCGATGTTCTCCCTGTTAGATCAACGATATTATCTTTAAATTTGCTTTTCATGTTTTCCTTTATATATTCTCCCGTAACCTTATCGTACTCTGCGCCTAATATTAAAATCCTGATATTTTTATCGTCTTTTATCAATAGCATTGCAAGCTCAAGGAAGTACTCCTTTTTCCATTTTTTCAGTTCGGACGATGCCCCTACGGCAAACGATACGACGATATCGTTCTCTTTAACGCCGTTCTCGGATAGAATCTTTTTAGCAGATTCGTAGGCATCAGGTTTTTTTGAAGTATTTAAATAAACCCTTCTTGTAGGCACTTTTTGAGGCAGCATCTCCGCGTAAATATCTACCAAATTTATACAACTCGCCTTTCTTATCTTTGCGACACCCGTAAAAAAAAGTACTATTTCTCCAATTTGAATTAGATTTCCTTCCCTACTCCTCGAAAAACCGACAAACTTATCGGCTTTTAATAAATACATAAAATATGAACTCATTACATCATGCGTCAAATTAAAAACGATTTTATAATTTGTCTCGGTAAATCTACTTAAATAATTCTCTAAATAATCATATATTCTATAGTTAAAATTATAATTATTTTTAAATATATCGCCGGATATATTCGTTATGTCAAATGTTACCACCTCATCTATGCAGTCAAAAAATCGGGTTATTTCATAAAACTCCGGCAGTACAATAAGGGTAACGAAACTATCGGGATAAACCACCTTAATTTTTCTAAAAAGAGATGTAGATTCAATCAAATCTCCCATTCTCGTAAGGTTTATTATTAATATTTTTACTGATTTCATTTAGTGAATAACCAAAATAAAAATTAAAAAATAGTAATTTTTTGTCTAATTTGCTGAATAAGCAAAAGTATTGCTTCCGCCTTCGAAAGCCTTCCGCCACCCGACTTGACATATTCCGCCAACTCGTCCACCGAAACCTTTCCGCCCTTTATCAAGCCTTTGTCTATCATAGACTTAATAATATTATATAATTCTTCGTTTTCTTTTACCTCATCGAGTAGTTTATCAATGCCTACCCTGCGGGAAATAAATTTAGATTTAAAACTATCGAAAGAATTGATTAGGACAATATTCATTATATCCCTTACACGTCTCTCGTATGTATGATATTTTCCGACCTTCTCGTATCCATGCCTCGCTATTTCGTCCCTTTCGTCTTCATGCTCTAAATAGTATGCTATTTTTCTCTTCAAATCTATGATGTCCTTAAAAACCGCGAAATCCTCACCCGGCTCAAACTCAGGCTCCATATATTTCCTGTAATCGACAAGTTGAAAACCCCCGCATCCCATAATTTCATAAAAACGGGGATTTAAAAAATCTCCTTCCGGGTTTATGTCCCAGTGATAACTCGACGAATGAAGATTGATATTAATCTTTGCGTAATTATATATCTTAACTGCCTCTTCTTCGGTAAAACCGTTATTATTATTTTTTATAAATAAACCGAGAGGAGAGTTTGTGTCCCAATCCCTCCCCCATATTTTAAAACCTTGTATATTAGTAAGTTTTAAAAACATGTTCCTTCTATTATAATACCCCGCCCCCGCAAAACTTACGTTACTTCCGTAAAAATCCATATCCTTTTTATTAATCTCATATGCATTCAGTTTTCTGTGAAAATCAGGAAGACAGGCAAGTTCCATATAATAATAGTTATTTATGCCTAATCCCTTTAATCTTTCTAAAAAATCGTCTTTTTGAATCGTAAAAAAATAATCGACAAACGGGGCAATTTTATCCCAGTACGTAATTAGCCTAAAGTCCTCGACAAACCAGTAGGCAGTTTTGATACCCATTTCCCTTATTTTTAATAAGACCGCCTGGTTAACGGGTGCTTGAGCCATAAATAACACTAAATCAGGGGGATTTTCCCTTATTTTTACCATTAATGTCTCCCCCAAAACATTAAAAAAACTCTGCCTTAACGCTTCAAGGTCGGTGCTATTCGCAGTATAGTTCTCGAATGATTTATATGCTTGATAAAAATGTGAAAAATCGATAATATCGGCATTGTATCCTTCGTTTAAAAAAGCCTTATGGATATAATTTCCTATCGTAGAAGAACCGCCGTAAACCGGCTGAACGACGGATATTTTAAATTTTGAAACATTGAAAAGCTGACCGATGGTGTACTTTTTAAATATTAATGAATAAATATCGCCGAATATTTTTTGATAACTGGGAAGAGAAAACAATAAAAGATTATATTCGGACAAATTAAGGCTTTTCTCCGACTCGATATCCTCACCATGATCGTAAATAATTATGTTGATATAATCTAATATATCGGAAAAGTCAAAGTTTTTTAATAAAAACAACAGCGTTTCCAATGCGGGTTCTATTACGTCGATAACCGGCATTCTGCCCTTCTTGCCGGTTTTTTGAAGCAGTTCTTTTATTATTTTTTTGACATGATAACCTGCCCCCAAACCGAATATTATAATCCTTCCGGACTTATGGCCGGAAACATTCAAATTGGCTTTAACCCATTTTATTGCTTCGCTTTCAGGGTCATAAACGGAATGAATCGTAATGTTATTTATCCTTAGAGAATTAAGACCCTCCTTTTTCGTTTTTATAACGGCTAAGTTAAATTCTAAATCTAAATTATTACCGGAAATTAATAAATTATATAAATTAATATTCTTCCGCTTTATTTTTTCTAAATTTGTTTTAAAAAAATCCATTTATATAATTAATAAAGTTTTAGATCAATGTTAAACCACGCTATATCCGGTTAGAGCCTATCTTATTCAGCGTAATATGCGCATTTTCTAAAAAACAGGCAATATCGACAAAAGACGACTCTATATAGTTTTTATCATTCATGTCAATACCGAATTGAATCTCGTTAATAAAATAACTGAGCAAAAGTGACAAATGGGGATAATTTATTGCAAGACTTTTTAAAAGCAAGATAAAATTATCGGAAATTTCATTTGTTCTTATTTTTAATGCGTCAACCGCTATGTTTTTAATAAACATTATATCATCATTAACTAATTTAACAATATCTAAATCTAATATAAAATATTCGGTTAAATAACTGATTATACCATTATAACCAACGTCAATTTTTTTACCCGAAAGAATCCTGAACCATTCAAATTTAAAAATCTCGGAAACAAGTTCCGTCTTATCAATCTTCGACTTAAATACCGAAACGGGTGAAAGTATATAGGTAGGCGTGAAGGTCATCATATTGCCGGACATTCTATGAAGATTAAACCTGTTTTCCCCGAAACCTTTTTCTAAATCCCTCAGAGAAAAGTCATCGTCGCCAACCAACAGTATTAACTTAACGACGTTAAAAACATCCTTCGCCTTAATTCTTTTTTTGCATTCGTAATCGAACTCGCACTTTAAATGCTCAAAACAGGGATAGCAATCTATAATCGGAGAAATGACGTATGAACCCTCCATATACGGACCTGTTTCGTATATATTTGCATTTCCGAGAAAAATTGCCGTTATTTTAAGCCCTATAAAAGATGCAATTTGCAAAAGTCCCGTATCCGGAGAAACTAAAATGTCGCCGGTTTTTAGAATTTCAATGACCTCAGGTAACGATGTTTTGCCTACGATATTTAAAATATGAAAATCTATATCGTCTTCAATCCGTTTTGCATAATTAGACTCTTCTTTTAAACCGACCAATATAATTTCAAAATCAGGATAATCGACGTGTATCAACCTGATAATCTCCGCCAACTCGCAGCCGTCCCACTGCCTTTTTATAGAGCTTGCTCCTACGGCAAATATAATCCTTTTAATGCCGTTATCACATTTCTTCTTTTTATCAAATCTATCAAACGTCAATGCCATTTTGCCGAGTATTTTTCTGCGGGTAGGATAAAAATGGGGGCTAAAAAGACAAAATATATCTGCAATATTAATTCTGTTTTGGTCTCTATGTCTTATGGAGTTAAAAAAATAGTTTGCCGCTTTTAAGGGATACACTATTTTCCGCCTGCCGTCTCCTTTTCGGTTTGCTATAAAACCGGACTTCGATCCGGCAGGGATTATATTTAGAACCAAAGAATTTATCAAACTGTAATTGAGATTTACGGCTGCATCAAAAACAACGGCTCCACTCTCAAGATCAAGAAAATTAACATCCGCATTTACGCCTAAATCTATATTGTAAAACTCCTTAAAAAAATCGCCTAAATCCATCAAAACAATATTCGGTTCAAAAAAAGGCCGTAATACTTTAATGCTTTTATCGACTACCATATATAAACGATCTTCATCGTCAAATCCCGACAATATATTCTTGATTGCGGGAAGACTCTGGAAAAAATCGCCTACTCTTCTCCGTTGGAATAAAACGATTCTGGAAAAATTATCGCGGGGCACGACTAAGCTAAAACGTTAGCAGTTAAATTAACAACATCCGCCCCGTCGCTAACGCTATTTATGCCGTCTAATGCTCGTTTTTTCTCTAATTCTACAATTTCAACCCAGCCGTTATGAAGTGTTTCAAGAATTTTTACAGCTTCATCTATCTTGCTTATATCCTTTTTTAAATTTGCCGTAGTTAATTGCATCGATAGAAATATATATAAATCATTTAAATTTTTAGCGGTTTCTCCGCCTTTTTCTATATCGAGTCTTGAACGCAATTCGTTTATTATCGCAACTGCATTGGATATATTAATCGACTTTCCGGCATAGTCGTTAACAGACAATTTTTCCTTCGCAATCTTAGCAAAATTTATTGCCCCTTCATATGCCATTAAAATAAGCTTACCCTGGTTTGCCGTCGTTACATTGGTATCTTGGTAATTGTCATAGTTGTAACCGCTATTTCGCATCGTTTCACTCCTTAATATACTGATTAATTTATGTATTATTCATGTCAATCACGGTAAATGATTAATTGAACTTGCTAAAGATTGACTTGTACTCTGCATCTGACCGATATAGGATTCGAGTTGCGAAAACTCTTTTGCGTACATTCCCATTCGCTCCCGGACTAAGCTTTGCTTTAACGATATTTGATTGCTAAGATTAGTTATATCGCTATTTATCCCCGCCTCTTTATATTGAATAGTGCCGACAGCCGGATTCGTATAGCCGTTTAAATAGGTTACCATACCCCCTGCCTGTGCCACGCCGTCTGCACTCGGCGAACCATCAAATAAGGAACTAAAATATTGCTGTGCCTGCGCGGGATTAGAGGTTAATATGGAATCAAGCGTGGACGAACTAAACTTAATTTCCCCCGAACCGGATGAGTCCGCAGTTATTCCGTAAGTTGAAGCAAGCCCGTTATCCCCCGTTAAGCCGGGAGACTCCGATGCCATAAGCGACATAAGAGAACTCTTTAACGTCATGAGGGTTGCACTGCCACCCAACGGACCGGTAGATTTTGTTTTGGCACTATACTGAAGTTGCAAATTTATATCTGATATTAGCTTATTATAGCTTGAAACAAAATTGCTTACGTCTGAATTTATTGTACTGCTGTTTAAAGCAACGGTTATAGATGCCGAACCCGTTCCCGTAAGGTTTAAAGTAACACCGGGTATTGCATTGGTTACGGTATTGGATTGACTGGTTATATAATCGTTTCCGTAATCTATAACGGCATTCTGAGCGGCAACCATTTGAAAATTAAAAGCATCTAACGAAAACTTATCGCCCGTCGAAACAGTTTGACCATTATTAAAGGTAAGTTCTAAACCGCTATTAGTGGAATTTGACGAAGTAGAGCCGTCTATGTAATAAGAAGTTGTTCCGGTTTCGGTTGAAGGGACAGTAAAACTCCCCGACTGCCCCGATGGGTCGGTCCAATCGTAAGTAATCGCATCGGTTCCGACCGTTCCGCTATTTTGAGCGGTGAATGTATACGTTTGGGTCTGCGTTCCCGTATAAGTTCCCGTATCAGACGGTAGAGCATCCGTTGATGCAACCTGATTATCCCAGTATGTCGGGTTTATACTCGTTGAATTTAAATTAAGGTTGACGGCACCGCCGGATAGATCATTCGTAATGGAAATTGCATTGTCAGTTCCCGCAGTCTTACTGGTTAAAACCAGCCTATAAGGGTCGTTTGCGCTTCCATCGTTTACTATTGCGGCGTTCACGCCTGCACCGGCATTGTTGATAGACTGCGCCAAATCAGACAGGGTATAACCGGTGGTAGAATCTAAAGCAACATCGGTCGTTGTGCCATTAACGGTTATGTCAAACGTACCAGTCCCCGAACCGGCAACGGTAGTAGATGTTAAGGCTATTCCCTGAGAACCTATCTCGTCAGCCTGAGCGAGTTGATTAACCGTAAAAGAGTATGTCCCCGGAAGAGCGGAGGAAGAAGCCGTTGCGGTTGCTACTGAAGTATCTGAAGAATTAGCGGTATAATTTTGCATAATATCGGGATTTGCTAAAGCCTGCGCAGCGTTGTTAAGATTCTTCAAACTCGTCCCCATCGTCTGCCATGCACTTAACTGACCCTTGTAAACCCCTTCCTGCATCTGCAACACGGTTATAGGTTCAGACAGATACTGCCGTAAAGCGGAAAGTATCTTTGAATAATTAATTCCGGACGCGGGACCGGTTCCCATAGTAATCAGACCTTGGTTAGGATAGGCTGCGGTCGAACCGCTTAGACCTGATATAGACATATTTTATTCACCTTATATTTATTAGTTATCGTTACATTCAACCATATTTTAAGACTTATCGTTATAAAACATTCCTCTATGATAATCTTTTAAATATTTAAGTACCTGCGAAGGCGGAACCGTGCCTATAATCCTGCCGGTTCTATTATCCACTATATCGATAACGACTGCTTTTTCTTTCTCATCCCAATTTAATATATAAGCGGTCGGGAGCATAGGCGGAGGATTTAATTCCTTTCGTATCCTATGCAACATTTGAATAATCGCTTTTTTTTGATTGCCGTTATTTTTGCTCTTGGCAGGTTTAGTTAAATCGAAATTAGAATCGGGTTTGAATTTATTATTTTTATCGCTGCCCGGCGTAACATTACCTGAAAACGAAAAATTGTTATTACCGTTCGTCTTGCGATTACCTGTTCTGCCACTGTTTATGTCCTTAAAATTCAACATAGCATAAACATTACTGATAACGCCCTCTATTCCGTTCATAATATTAGCCTTAATTAATGATATAGAATAAGGAGGGTATATAATGAAACATATATACCCCCTTATTCTATATCTCTTGCCTGCTTTATTTAAGTAACGTTAAAAGCCCTTGAGGGATCATGTTCGCCTGGGCAAGCATGGCTTCCCCGGATTGAGCTAAGGTCGACAACAATGTGTAATGAGCCATCTCCGAAGCAAAATTAACATCCATAATTTGAGAATAAGCAGCCTTAGTATTTTGTCCTTCGGTCTGTAAATTGCCCAATATCTGAGTTACTCTGTTTTGATACGAACCGAGCTGACCACTCATTCCTGCAACCTGAACATTTGCGGCCTGAACTGCGCTGAGTGCCGTTAAGGCATCGGAATTACTCGACAGGTCGACGTTATTAACCGGAGAATAAACAGTAGCAAACGATGAACTGGCCGAGGCACTGGTTATCCCATCCGTTGCCAAGTTGATAGCCGTAACTCCTCCGGAAGCCGTTGCGGAATAATAATTAATTCCTGTTAAAGAAATGAATTCGGTAGCGGTATAGGCAGTTGCTGCCGAACCCGTAAGATATATCGTCCCTGCATCTTCTCCCAACTGAGAAGACTGCGCCCCGCTGATGGTTACCGCTATTTGATTAGTAGCAGTAGCCGCGTTATAGCCTATTTGAAAACTAAAAGCACTTGCAGCCGTATTGTACGGAATAGAACCTGTGCCGCTCGGCACGTTTATATATGGATTGCCGCCGTTGGCATTTAAAAGATGCAATCCGTTAAACTGATTGGACTGGGAAATCTGTGTTATTTCCGAAGCCAACTGATAATATTCACTAGTAAGAGCCTTTAAATCCTGACTGCTTTCCGTTCCGTTTGCCGCCTCCGTCGCCAACGTCTGCATGGTTCCGAGCATTCCCTGAATAGTGGAAAGACCGCCGGAAGCAATAGAAACCAATGAATTGGCATTGTTAGAGTTTCTGGTTGCCTGACTGATACCGAGGTTTGAAGAATTTAACCCTTGGGCAATTTGATAACCTGCAGGATCGACATATGCCCCGGTGATTCTTAAACCGCTGGACAACCTGTCTAACGAGGTTGATAAAGAATTAGAAGTATTTTGAAGATTGTTTTCCGCAACGATTGCGGACTGATTTGAATTGATAAATAAACCGCTATACATTTTTTTATCCTCCGTGATAAATTATTTCGGCATCCGTGCCAAAATTATTAATTTGTAAAAATTAGTGCCCTTGCTTTATATTTTCTATTCACCTCCTTTTTGACCTATTTTTTCAGACTAATGCAACGACAACTAACCTTCTCTTTCATTAAAGTATCGTCAAATTTTTAATTAAACTTTAATTTTTTATTTTGTTCCATAAAAAAATCTCTATTTCACCCGAGACGCCCGACAGGGTTAACCCTTCCGTATAGATTGTCATATTCGCTTTCCCGTAAAATTTTTCTCTTTCACCGAGTTTATCCTCAATCTCTTTTTCGCTAAAACCGTCCTTCCCCAAAACGGGTCTATGTCTTTCACTCTGTACCCTGCCGTAAATCGCTTTGCTGTCCGCCTTGAGATATATTATAAACCCTATATTCTCAAGTATTTTCATGTTATCGTTAAACACAGGCATTCCTCCGCCCGTGGAAATTATCCACGGTTTATTCCGCCCGCTTATTATTAAGCCTTCCGAATCCGATGTGGTATCGATATATCTCGTAACAACATTCAAAATATCGTCTTTGTCTTCTCTTATATCTCTTAATATTTTACCCTCTATGTCCCTGAAATAATCCTCTCCCTTTTGTGCGAATATTTCGCTTATGTCGATACCCTCACAACTTTCTATCAGAAAATCCGTATCTATAAAGTTTAATCCGGAGTTTTTCGCCAAAAGCCTACCGACCTCGGTCTTTCCCGCTCCCATAAATCCTATTAAAATAATATTTGTTTCCATTTTAAAATTTTATTTAATTTATTTTTTCGCATTTGTTTACAAAATCATCTATACTTTTAGTCCATCCTTCATAATTGCGCCTAATCTCCTCAAGACCGTCTCCTCCGAACTTTTTTAAAAAGAACAGGCAAATAGAAAAAGATAATGCGGCTTCCGCGACTATTGAGGCGGCCGGAACGGCGCAAACATCGGAACGCTCACGAAACGCCTTTTTAGCCTCGCCCGTTCTTAAATCCGTAGTATCTAAATACGGCTTCATGAGCGTAGGAATCGGCTTCATCGCACACCTGACGCTTATAACCCCTCCGTTGGACATTCCGCCCTCTATGCCCCCTGCATTATCTGTCTTTCTGTAATAAACTTTTTTAACATCGTCGTAGTAAATAGAATCCTGATACTTTGAGCCCTTTATGAAAGCCGACCTCACCCCTGACCCTATTTCGACGCTTTTAATAGCCTGAATACTCATCAAAGACATAGCAATATGGGCATCTAATTTCTCGTCCCACTGCGTAAAACTCCCGAGCCCTACCGGAACGCCTACTGCCTGAGCGGCTATCAATCCCCCCACCGTATTCCCTTCCGCCTTCATTTTGTCTATCGCAGCCTTTACCCTGCTTTCCGATTCGGGATAAGGCATTCTTAGTTCGGATTTTCTAACGTTTTCAACGATATCACCATCAAAAAGATTGATTTCGGTATCAATGTGCTCTTCTCCATTATAAGATATGTGGTTTTTTACATTAACCTCGCCTATATCAAGTACCGCCGAAGAAAACTCTATGTCGAAGTCCCTCAACAATATTTGACATATTGCCCCTACCGCCACTCTTGATGCGGTCTCCCTTGCACTAGAACGTTCTAAGACATTTCTTATATCGTCAAGACCGTATTTTAACGAGCCGGCAAAATCGGCATGTCCCGGCCTCGGAATATGTATCTTATTTTCTCCGGGAATAGGTTTATATACGTCCATTCTGCCCCGCCAGTTTTCGTAATCCTTGTTTTTTATAAAAAACGAAATAGGAGAGCCGGTCGTATATCCACCCCTGACTCCGGATAAAAACTCGATCTTATCCGTCTCTATTTTTTGCCTTGCGCCCCTTCCGTAACCAGACTGTCTCAGCCTCAGCTTTTCGTTTATAAAATTCTCGTCAATCTTGACCCCTGCCGGAAAATTATCCATTATAGTTATGAGTCCCTTTCCGTGAGATTCGCCCGCCGTCAAAAATCTTAGCATATATTCTCCATTACCCCTCAATCATAGCATAGGCATTATGATTATGAATGCTTTCAAAGTTTTCGGCCTCAACCCTGAACCATTTTATGCTTTTGTTTTTTTTAAGGATATCCGCCGCGCACCTTACCACATCCTCGACAAACATAGGATTTTCATAAGCACGTTCCGTTACGAACCGTTCATCCGCTCTCTTTAAAAGTGAGTATATCGGAGCGCTAGCGCACGATTCTATATCGGCTATTATATCCTCAAACCAGATCAATTTAGAAAATTCAAGTGAAACCGAGACTACTCCCCTTTGATTATGTGCGCCATATTTTGATATCCCCTTAGAACAAGGGCATAGCGTATTTACCGGCACTTTAATCCCGATAATAATGACGCTCTCATCCTCATTGCCTTTTTCTGCGTTCTCATAGTCCGATTTTTTACTCTCAATAGTGCCATTATAACGACAAATATACTCCATCAGGCTTTTTTTCTTACTGACCGGGGCGGTTTTTTCTATAAAATAAGGAAATTCTATTTCTACAGATGCCGAACCGGCATTTAGAACCCTCTTGATTTTCCTTAAAATATCGGGAAACTTGATAATGCTTATCTCTCCCCTATATTCATTTAAAACCTCAAGAAAACGGCTCATATGCGTCCCCTTAAAATAATGGGGAAGATCGACGTACATATTGATATTAGCTATGGTATGCTGAAGATATTTTTTTTTATCAAGGACAGAAATAGGATAATGAAGATTTTTTATCCCGACTTTATCTATAGCTATTCCTCTTTTATCCTTTGAATTTTGGACATCAATAAACATTGCTGTATTTTAACAAAAAACACACGCTTAAGCAACGTCAAGAAATGATCAACCCTTAATAATTCTAGGCGTAATGAATATCAAAAGTTCATCCTTCGAATAACTGATGTTTCTGGACTTAAAAATCCAGCCGAGTAACGGAATATCCATAAGTCCGGGAATTCCGTTATTGGAAACGGTCTTGCTTAGCTGATAGACGCCGCCGATTACCACGGTTTGCCCGCTCTTGATTATAACGGTAGAATTTGCACTTTCGGTGTCTAACGTCGCCTGCGCACCGGAAATAGGTGGAGCAATCGTATTATTGGTGGAACTTATAACGAGTTTAACATTACCGTTAGACATAATATGTGGTGTTATTTTAAGTGCAATTTGCGCGGTAATTGCCTGCGGGGCCGCAGTCGCGCCGACGCCGGCAACACCCGGCAGATATAATGTCTGTCCTTTTTCGATAGTCGCCGTCTGATTATTAAGGACTACTATCTTCGGCGAAGCAATAGACTTTGCTTTAGATAAGCTTTCAAGAGCATGCAACGTTACATTTATACTGGCATATTGATTCAATATCCCCATGGAAAACGTCCCCGGACTGGCTTGAGTTGTAAGAGTGGGGCTTAGTCCTGGACCTGACGGAGAGCCTGTCGTTTCTCCCCCAAAATAATTAGGCGTTACTGCGGCGTTGGAAGAAGTCGGAGCACTGCCCAGATAACTTCCGCTCCAATTTATTCCTAATTGCTCCGAATAGTTTTTATTAACCTCTACCATTTTTGCTATAATCTCTACCTCGGGGGTTCTTTTATCCAACATACTTACTAACTTTTCCGCCCTCGCTACACCGGAGGGAATATCGCGTATAAGCAAGGCATGTAAGGATTTATCGTACATAACCTTGCCCTCCGGACTTAGCACCGTCTTAACTTTTGGCATAAGTCCCGTTATGCTCACATAGTTTACCGGTATTATTTTTGTTATCTTACGTTCCGAAATTGCCCTTGCCTTTTTTTCCGCGGAAACAACCGAAGCTATCGTTTCGGATGAATTTATATAATATATTCCGTCCTTTTTAACCATACCCAGACCGTATGCCTCCATAACGACAGACAAGATATCTTTAAGAGGGATATTGGTCATTTTCATCGTAACGGTACCTTTAACGTTAGAGCCAATCAAAACGTTCATATTGGAAATTTTTGCTATCATCCTTATTACATCAGTTACACTTGCATTCTGAAAATCAAAACTGACCTTCATATCCGTCGGATCTACAAAAAGTTTCTTAACCGTTTTGTGTATAGTTTGCGTTTGTCCGTTGCCTGCATGAACAAACCGGGCATTACCGGAAAGCATCCCCGCATACGTAATTGGAACGGAAATAAAAAACGGAGACAGAAAAAATATAATAACCGGCAGTAAATATGTTATGAATTCAGACTCTCGTTTTTCCATCATTGTTTCCTCTTTTATTTTATCTTTAATTATTATTTTATATTCATAACAACGCCTTCGCTCCGCATCTGCCCGATAGCATTATATGTCCTCTCGACTAACTTTACCCCATTGCCGTTTATTGACATCACCCTTGCCCTATCCACTCCAACAATCGAACCTACGGTAATGATATATGACCTGCTGCCCGGTGTCTTGACCATTGCGAAATATTTTCCCTTCCTTTCTATAATCCCCACTATTTTTAAAGAGGACAAACTGTACTGAAGAAGCGGCAATTCCCCTACTTTAAACGAAGTAATATGCTTTCTCGTATATAAAAACGTCTGAAAAGGATTTCCGCTTAAAACATAAGGATAAACCATTTGCGACTGAGATCTTGCAAAAGATTTTATCGGCGAACGCAAGAAGCAGTAAGTCGTTAATATAATCGTGAATGCCAAAAGCGAAATAATTTTCATTAATCGCGCCTCCTGTATTTTTTTGCCCGTCCCGTATGCTTGACCGAAGAAACCCCTATAAAAGAAAAAGCCGTCCCCTTGAATCTAACCGAAATTTTATGCCCCTTAGACGTCCTTGACATGGAGACATCGTGAACATCGACTATCCTTTTCATACTTGCAAGCTTATAGAAAAACTTATAAACATTATGAAAATTTCCACTAATACTCATTGAAAACGGTACCTCTTCATAAAACCCCTTGGCAACCGGCTTTTCCGGTTTGAACATTTTCAGATTAAGCGAAAGAACCTTTTCATAGTTCGAAATCTCCATTAAAAACTGAGGTATATTTTTTTTTGACGGTAATTCTAAAAGCAGAGAGGCAAATTCTTCCTTTAACTTTTTATCTCGTTTTAACAAAACGGGATAGCTTTTGACCAGCTTTATATAAGATTTATATCTTGTCGTTACACCCGTCAAAATTGTTTCTCGTTGCGATAGTTTGGTCTGTAGTCCGGAATAAACGGAATAATAATAAATTCCTATTATTACGATAAACAAAACCACGCTTATTGCCGCCAAAAAAACCGCCGGATTTCTAAAATCCATTTTAAATTGAAGTTTTTTAAAAGCCATTTTCACCGCCTCAACGATTTATCGTTGTCCGCCCTGATAAAACCTTAATACCCTTTACGGACAACCTTAGACTAAAATTTTGAAGCTTTAACCCCTGTTTTTTAACTTCAGAGGTCTGAACTAAATTTATATTATCGAAAAATCCGGTATTTTCTAAATTTTTCATAAATATCGATACTACCTGACCGTCTAACGCTATTCCGCTTATGCGCATATTGCCGTTAGTCGATTTTAAGGAATTAATCCATGAAAATTTTGGAATCGCACTCGTAATGTAATAAACATAACCTATGGGACCCATCTGCTCTTTTTTTAAAGCCTTTATGATATTAATCTTTTGAAAAATTTCCGATTCTCTCTTTCTTATTGTGTTTACCGCCCGAACTTTCGGCATCAGCATCGCTACCCTGCCGTTATAAATCTTTATGCTTTTGTTTACGCCGCTGATTCTCGACTCGACTGAAGACTGCAAAAAAAATATCGCTGCGGCGGCAATAACAACCGGAACTATAAAATAAATCGGCAAACCGCCCATTTTTATTTTAACCTTTATCTTCTTAGATTTTTTATTTAAATTAATTTTGATCAATTTATCATGCTCCCCCTTTTACGCCCCTTAATGCCAATCCTACTGCCACGCCAAAAAAATGACTGTTATCGTCCATAGCATTCCCTTTAAAAAGCAAATTTCTAAAGGGATTAATGACGACAGACGCTATGTTAACCTTATTTTCTATATCTTCTAAAATACCGGCTAATCTGCCGGAACCGCCGGCAAGATAAATTCTCTTGGGATACTGTTTATCATTATTTGCGGCAAAATAGTCTATAGTTCTCTGAATTTCCGTAGTAATTCTCGATAGTATCATATTTAGATAAATTGAGTAATTAGCCTGAAAATCCGGATTCATGTTGTCGATATTTCCCGTCTTCATATTTTCAGCGGCGTTCACGTCTATCTGAAATTTCTTCGCTATTTCTTCCGTAATATTAGAGCCGCCGATGGGTATATCCCTTCTAAATAAGTTTAATCCTTTTTGAACGATATGGACATTCGTTTCTGAAGCTCCTATTTTTACAATGGATACCAGTTCGTCGAATTCCTCCGGATAATTGAAGTTAAACATGTTTTCTACCGCTATGCAGTCAACATCCACGATATGAGGATTTAATCCGCATTCATGAATAAAATCTATCTGATTTTCGATAATATCCTTTTTTCCAGCTATTATCATTATCAAATTATTATTTGGGTCGTTGGGGGAATCTCCGAGTATTACGTAATCGAAAAAAACTTCTTTGATGTCATAAGTGATAAATCTTTGAGCTTCATAGTAAATAGAGGAATCAATCTCTCTCGCTTTCATTTTGGGCATTTCTATCGTCTTTATTATAACATGCTTGCACGGTATTCCAATTACAACCTTTTTTTCTTTAATACCGAGTTTGGAAAGGGAAGTTTTTATGTAGGAAGCAACGGAGGCCTTGTCGTTCACGATACCGGCATTAACCGCGCCGATAGGTAGGTCAATGATGTCCAGACTCTCGGCATAATATTTATGACCGGATTTAGATATTTCAAGCACCTTAACGGAACTTGAACCGATATCTATTCCCACGCCTATTTTTGAACCGAGACCCAATTTAAAAGCCATATCAACCCCGCCGGCATTAAATGTATATAAAGTTTATTCAATTCAAACGCTAAAGCAACGAGCTAAAATACATCATCTTTTATTCAAACATTTGTTAAAATACACTGATATAATCGGTTGATATAATTAAGATACCTGTAATTATCCTTATTGTCAAGTTTTTTTATTATTTTTTATAAAAATCGTTAAACTAAAAATAATTGGTTTAATTATAATCTTAAAAATCGTATAATGTTTTTAAAAAATATAACAAACTATGAATAAAAACAAAAAAATTTCATATTCTCTTATCGCCGCACTGATAATTCTTTTTATAATCAGACTCATACTAATCACAAAGGTTGATCTTATTCCGGAAGAAACTTATTACTGGCAGTGGTCGAGACATCTATCGCTGTCATACTACGATATGTCTCCGATGGTTGCTTATACGATAGCGCTAACAACGTTTTTCGGCAAGTTTAATTCACCGTTTTTTGTGAGATTGGCGGCACCGGTAATCTCATTATTGCTTTCCGTTTTTGTATTTATCGCATTAAAAAAAATAACCGGCAAGACTCTGCCTTCATTGTTGTGGGCAGTTCTCTTGAATGCCATCCCTATTTTTAATGTCGGCTCTATCTTAATTGTTTACGGCAACCTGCAAATGCTGTTTTTTTCACTGACAATACTGTTATTGCTATATCTGATCCTAACAGGTAAGGACTATTACTGGTATTTCATAGGAATTTTCACCGGATTGGCTCTTCTAAGTAAATATACGGCTGTTTTTATTTACTTGATAATATTTATTTTTCTCATTTTAAGTAAAAAATACCGCGGACATTTCTTGAAAAAGGAACCGTATTTGGCATTTTTGATATCCGTAATTTTATTCGCCCCTGTAATAATATGGAATTATTTTAACGATTTTGTGTCCTTAAGACATATTTTGACATTATCCGGGGGTTATCAAAATTTTAGCGTTTTTTTATCGAATCTTTTGCTGTTGTTCGGTTCACAGGCGGGTATAATCTCGCCGTTCATCTTTATTATTATCTTGGTTTCAATTTTTTTGGGTATATATTTTGGATTAAAGGAAAGAAACGACGTATATATCGCGCTCTCTACCGCTTCTCTCGTTCCCCTTTTATATTTTGTATATCAATGCACAAAAACGACGGTTCAACCTAACTGGCCGGTATTTCTATATTTTCCGGCTTTTCTGCTGTCTTTTTTAATGACCGTCAGGTTATATTATCATATAAAATCGGATAAAATGAAAAAGATTATGGTTTATTTTTACGCGGTTTCGTTTTTAACCGGGCTTACATTTTCCGTGATTATTTTTATGGAACCCTATTATCCTCTCATTAACATTAAAGTCAATAAAAGCCCCGTAAGAAATATACTGGGATGGAAAAAAACGGGTAGGGAAATAGACAAAATCCTTACGATGCACAAAAAAGACGACCTGCTTATAGCCGGAAGAAGATTCCAGATAGCAAGCGAACTTGCGTATTACGTCAAGGGAAGACCGCAGACATATTCGTTTAATTATTTTATAAGAGACAATGAATATTCATTCTGGAATAATTTTAAAGACAAAAAAGGAAGAAACTTTCTTTACGTAATAGATACAAAGTATGGCAAACATATAGAGAAAAAATTATGCCTTAATTTTAAGAATTGCTCTCTTATAGAAAAATTGGATATAAGAAACAAAAACAACAAAAATATAAGAACTATCAAAGTCTATATATTAAAAGATTTCTTATATAAAGATAAATATATATTCGGAAAATTCTCTTCAATGGAATTCTAAGCGCCGGATATCCGTCCCGATAAATACCGGTTTTACGTTAACGGCGCCCTTTCCGTTTGGGTTTTTTAAAAATTTTTTTCCCGGAGTATCTTTATGGGTCCGGAAATCATATCCTTAATTTCGGCTTCTTTATCGGAAAACCCGAAAGCTAAAGCCATTAACTGCGTAAGATAAACAACCGGAAGCTCTGAATCTTTTCCGAATTTTTCGACTATTTTAGGTTGGTTTACGTCTAAGGCTCCAGCACATTTCGGGCATATGGTCACTATAACGTCTGCGCCGGCTTTTTTTGCCTTAGAAAGAGTTTGCGAACACAACGCAAATGATGTTTCTTCATCTTGAACCACGTTTCTGCCACCGCAACACTGAACCTCATTACCATAGGAAACAGTCTCTGCACCTATGACCTCAAGAAAATCATGCATAAACCTCGGCCTTTCCGAATTATCCATTTTAGGGTCTTTATCCGTAAAAGTGTACATAGACGGCCTGGAGTAAAGACACCCGTAATACGGCGCAACCTTCAAACCCTTCAGTGGTTTTACAGTATTTTTCTTTGCCTCTTCCGTTCCCTTTTCATTATATAAAAATTCCAGAAGATGCCTTACTTTGCCGTCCGGCACAAACTCGTCTTTCGTTTCTCCGGCTTCATTGAATATTGAATTAACCGCTTCCAACTCATTTTTGTTTTCTCTCACTCTTGCAATAGACCTACTAATCTCGTGATAGCACACGGAGCAAGCCATAACCAAATCTTTTGAACCCAGTTTGGATTTTGCAAGCATCATGTTTCTTAGAGACAGATATATAGAAACCGCACCCTTCGATTTCATTTCGCCGATCCCGCAGCAATTATAATCCGGTAATTCTACGAGCTCTACGCCCATCTTCTTAGATACAAGCTTGGCACTACTGTTATATGCCCTATCTATCGTAAGCAAGGCGCATCCGGGATAGTATGCCGCCTGATTTTCCTTTAACATATCCATTAAGACCCCCGTTGATTAGTTCTTTATTATTCTATAGTTTTACCATGTTTAATTTTTTTCAATAGTATCTACTTCCTTCAAATAGCCTTCTATAGCCTGCCTTGATTTTTTCCAGCCATGAGGCTTACCGAGTTGCAATAAGGAAAAAGCCCTTCCGTCTTTCACCATTTTCAAAACGGCTCCCCCCTCTATCCTGTCTACAAGCTCCTTGGTTCTCCCCATTTTGCGCATTGACGAGATATGAAGTTTTGCCAGATCCAATCTCCCGTTTCCCAATATCATGTCTTCATATATCTTTTTAACATCCTCATCAACTTTCAGCTTGCTTTCGACCTCCTTGGGAAAATACTTTTTCATTACAAGCGCAAGGGCTTCCATCATCTCAGCCGGATTGACCTGCTTGGGACATCTCTGCGAGCATTTATAGCATCCGACACACCGCCATGCTACATCCACATACTTTTTTAACTCTTTCATGTTGCCCAGCTGCATCATATAAATAAACGCTCTCGGATTAAATCTTCGATATAAAGGAGTGACCGTACAGCTTGCCGTACACATCCCGCACTGCCAGCATCGATTTATTCTTGAACCGACAACGGTTTTCTTAATCTCGCTAAAAAACGACCTGTCAAACTTGGAATTAACCCTCGAAAAAATAAACGTATTCCACCTACCCGAAACATCAACCCCGTCAATAACCAAATTCTTTTCTTCTTTAATGTAATCATCTTCAATCAGATGTCTCGCTATGATATGTTCACCTTTTGCCGCAACCGGTCTTTTTTCCTGCTCTTTCAAAGCCATAAGCCCCCCATTAATAACCCGATAAATCCTTAATTTATAATTTAAATATCCGTCATATATGCGCTGCTCTGCTAACCGACGGCTTCGGTTTCAAATAGTTCCAATTTTTCGACCCCCAGCAGCTTTTTCATTAAAGTAAAACCCTCAGGCACGCCGATAGATAAAGACTTGGATTCGGCATACACCATTTTATAAACATAATCCGAATACATGTAGCTTAAAAGAATATCGACTCCGTAAGGCGGTTCTACGGCAAAGCCATTCTTGTTGGATAACTCGTATAAATAATCCACTTCGTCTCTCATTTCCATGATGCTGAACGGCATAATATAAGGGTTTCCGTCCCACGTCCTCTTTAAAAAATCAGCCATATAAGGCAGGCATCCGGTCCCGTTATCCTGCCTATAAACCCACGATGTCCATAAAACGTTTTTATCGGGTTCATAAAAATGCAAGACCTCCATGGCTATATCTCTTTTAACGATAATGTTTTCGTAGATAAACGACTCTAAAAACCTACCTAATCTAATTTCCGTAGATTTTTTAAAATCGCTTAAACAGATAAACCCCTTGCTAAGACTGCCGACGTCAACCGTGTCTATGATTTTTTCCCTATGTCTTCTCACGGAAAAAATTAACGACAATATCTTATCAAATTCGCTTTTACCCAACTTTTCATTTTGAACATCCGATAAAAACTCTCTGACAATTTCCGTCTTTCTACTCAAAAGATTATTAAATAACCGTATTTTATCGTCCGGTAAATTATCTCTTATGATTTCAAAAAACTTTTCCTCATATCTTTTGTCTATCTTATTATTTTTTAAAATATACGGCATAAAAATTATACATTATTTGTTTTTAACTGCATATATATAGGCATCCATTGCGGCAGCGCCGCCTTCAACGATTGAATCGGAAATAGCCTTGGGTCCGGTGCATGCACCCGCCAAAAATACACCCTCTTTATTAGATTTAAAGGGTGCCAATGTTACGTTTTGCGGCTTTAAAAAACCGTGCTCATTAAGCTCTAATCCTATTTTATCAACCATTTCAGAAGACTGCGGTCCGCCTTCCATGCCCGAGGCTAAAACTACCATGTCAAAAGGAATTTCGAACGGTCCCCTTAAAAGCGTATCTTCGCCTTTGCATATAACAGTATTATTCGGACCGGACGTAATCTCTGCAATTCTTCCCTTAACTATCTGGACATCATGTTCTTCCATAGCCTTCCAGTATAAATCCTCGAAAAATCCGTAAGTCCTAATGTCCATATAAAATATATAAGCGTCACAATCTGGAAAACGCTCCCTTAATTCAATAGCCTGCTTGACCGAAACGGTACAACATACACGCGAACAATATTGATTCCCAACATGCCTGTCTCTTGAACCTACGCATAATATAAACGCGACATTCTTCGGAGGCTGCCCGTTTGACGGTCTGACAAAATTATTCTCACCCATCATTCTTTCCAAATCCTTAATATCTATCACGTCATCAAATAATTGATAGGAATATTTTGCGTCTCTCGCCGGATCAAAATGTTCGAAACCGGTAGCAATGATAACCGAATCAAAGGTTTTAGTCTCACTTGCATCCGGCGATTTTATCGTTACATTAAACTTCTTTTCGTTTTCTTTAAAATTAGAAACATTCGAAGAATAATATACTTTTATACCGTCGTTCTCCTCTGCCCTTTTGATTAGTTCGCCGATAACATCATCCGCCGGCTGCATGTCGGGAAATAAAAATTTATACTTAAATTTTTTAGGGTTTCCGCCCAAAAACGAATCTCTTTCAACCAAACTGACGTTTACACCGATATTTGCAAGCGTAACCGCCGAATGCAACCCCGCCGGCCCTCCGCCCACCACTAAAATATTTTCAGCCATATAAAATCCTCCGAAGTTATTTATATTATTTATTAGTTTTAACCTTTGTTTGTTCTTCCGGATATTCGTATAAATTAACGGTCTTTCCCCCTGCTCTCAATTCTTCCAAATAAGCCTTGTATTCATCTTCCGATTTTTTCCAATCTATTCCTATCTTTTCACATAACGGTCTCCAGTCTGTCGTATGCCATTGAAGCTGAACGATTTTATACACGTCGGCTCCACAAGCCAAAGCGGCAAACATAACGTCCGACATAACGGGAACCTGTTCAGTATAACCCATAGCCTTTCCTATCCACTGATTTTTATCCAATGTAGTGGTACAACCGGTATCCTGTGTGATGCAGAGATCGGAATGTGCTTCTCTGACCATAGGTCTGATTTTTCTATCCATGACAAACGACCTGGATGCCTCCCTCTCCGTCAAAATATGCCTAAAACCGAATCCACAGCAGTCGTACCAAGTCGAATAATCTGCTACCTGAGCGCCGAGAGCAAGCGCAACACCTGTGGAAATAGCAGTTCTTTTCCCTCCATAAATCTCTTTATCATAGATACAGTCTTCGGGAATCATCTTATAAGCATGACAGGCGGGATGAACCGTTACTATAACATTGCTTAAATCGTATTTTTTTAATTTGGCTATTTCGAAACGCAAGACGTGAAGCCACTCGCTATAATGCACGATATATTCGGGAATGACGAGCTCTCTGCCTATTTTATGCATTATTCTTTTGACCTCGTCTCTTAGTTCTTTATGCTCAATTAACATATTCCGCATTTCTTTGTAATCGCCGAAAGTAGTAGCACAATGAAACAGCGGAAATAGCCCCAGCTCGTATGCTCTATGCCAGTTTCTGACGGCAACCGCCGCAAGCCCGACCGGATTTGATGTACCGGAGCCATGATAGTTCCAAGCGGTACACGACGTCTGATTTCTTTCATCTACATACTCTAAGCCCAATTTATTCATAAACCAAAGAATGGATACCGGATAACCGGGGATATTTCCACACTGTCCACATGATTTATGATGCCATAATTTATTTGTGGGAATCTTCTTTTTCCAGCCCAATAAGGTTTCGGCTTCGATAGGCTTATTCTCTTCTTTTATGTGTATAACCTTAACCTCACCCTTCGCTTCAAGTTCTAAAAGCCGTTCATGAATATCTTCAAGTTTTCTTCCGGCGACATGGACATAATCGGATTTAACGCCGGCAAGACCCATTCTGTTATTAATTTCAATAGCCATATATATTATCTCCCGCTATGTAGGTTATAATTATAATGCATTTTTATTAAGAGTTTCTGACGTCATCGACAATATCCTCGATAATTTCATACAGCGACGGGTCGACACTTTCAATGATTTTAAATACGCCCGCTTCGTCGAAAATATCATATAACTCTTTCATTGCTTCGGGCGCTACATCCCATGCTAAATTTGTCACCTGCAACGTCGGCATGGGAATTGCCTTTCTTTTTATGGCAAGGTCGGCAGATGCATAGCCTATATGTGGTCCCCAGTCCGGAAAAAAATCCGGCTGAATCATATCCGACGATAGTTGGTTGCCGTAAGCCGTAAGTTTTAAAAGAACTCTCGAATAGGGCTTTAAGACCTTTTTTGCAGATTCCAAACCCCTCCTTACCGCAATCTCTCTTAGTATTGCAATGATTCCACCCGGACTGTTTAAAAAAGGACATATCATAGCACATGTAAAACACTGAAAACATGCCCAGACATATTCATCCATCATTGCCCAAATAAGTTCCGGATCTTTAGACTTCATCTTTTGAAGAACTATCCGAGGAGAAAAATCAAAAAACCTGTGCGGAGGACATCCGCCGGAACATACGCCGCAGTTTAAACAGCCCCTCACATATTCTTCATATCTAAAATCCTTCTTCGCCTCTTCAAAAATTTCCTTTTTAAATTCAGAGGGGACGATACTCACGCCATTCTCGTCATATTCCATAGATTACTCCCGCTTTATTGTTTTTATTGTTTATAACAGGCAACCGAAATACACGGTAAAACTAATCAGATCTTTGCCGTATGCTATTGATGGTATCATAATAAATCCAAAAGTCAAATAAACACAAAAAACGAAAATTGACTTCAAAGTCATTGTGCTATATAATTGATTTTTATGGCACGGAATAATAACGTCAACGGTGAAACTACACCCGCCTCGATAAAAACGCTTCTAATCGCAATACTTTCTATCGTTGCCCTTGCGGATTTCGGACTCGGATTAAATATCGTAGTACTTCCCCTTTATGCAAAAAGCCTCGGGGCAAGCATAATTACCATAGGCTTGATAATAGCATCGTTTGGTTTAGCCCGCATATTTATTAATATTCCTATAAGCATAATCAGTAAAAAACTTAATTCGCAGTATATCCATATAGGCATGCTGTTTATTCTGACGGGTGCAATAGGATATTTTCTCTCTACGGCATATTACCAGTTATTTATTTTTAGGTTTCTTGAGGGCTTCGGTTCCGGCATTATAAATACGTCTTTGATGATAATCCTTACGAAGCGCCTTCATCAGAATAAAAAAAGAGCGAAGATTTTAAGCAGATATATGATAGCAAGGAGGCTTTCTATGGGTTCAGCTCCTTTTCTCGGTGCAATAATAGCCTATAAATTTTCTGATAAAACCACTTTTTTACTTTACGCGATTATAATGGTGATAGGGTCTATAATTGCCTTTTATAACAGGAAACTCTTAACTATCGCAAACTTGGACAAACTAAGAGACCGGAACGATTCAAAGCCGAAAAAGCCGGAAATCAAACGCGCCGTTATTCCTTTGTGGGCTAAAATTAAATCCCTTCGCTTCAAAAAATACTCTGCCCTTCTTTATAATTTTAACTTTATGATGCTGTGTTTTTTAACGTTTTCTTTTTTCTTTTCCCGAATAGGCTCGAGAAGGGAATTGGTGCCGCTTGTCGGCTATAGCGTTATGAGCTTAAATAAGGCGGATATAGGGCTGCTCGTATCGATATCCGCCATAATCGGCGTAACTCTGACATATTATTCGGATAGGGTAATACGAATAATGGGTATTAAAAAATCTATAATAGCATCGTTTGTTATAACCGTAGCCGGCATATTAAGCTTTATAGTATTTCAAAATATCGTTACATTCAGTCTTTCGATTGTTTTATTAAGTGCAGGGGGTGGTTTTTCCGGTCCGGCAAAAAACCTTTATCTCATGGACAGCGTGGACAAAAGTCATTATGACGAAGCAATAGGTATTTACAGAACTTTAAGCGATTTAGGGTTCATCCTGGGGCCGTTTGCCGCAGGGGCGGTATTTTATTACTTTAATTATCTGTCCGCATATAGCCTAATTGCGCTTATTCTTATTTTGGCTGCCGTTCTATTCGGTTTCTTTTCAAAATCCTTTGAACCCGATGTAAAATATTAAAATATCCGGCGTGAAATTCCTCGGCTCACTCGGATTATTAAACCGATCCGTTCAGAAATACATCAAAAAGTACTCAATTGTTATAAATGAATTGAAAATTGAATTTTCAGCATAGAAAGTATCAACATTAATGCAACAATTTATATTGACATTGTCCATACAAAGACATATCATGGAGCATTAAAATGGGCCGTTTACTAAGAAAGGATATAAAACTAAATTTACCATATATAAACAAAAAAACAAACCGTTTTGAAAAGGGGTAAAAACAATAAATAATACTAATTTTATAGACAAAGAGAAAAGGCAATAATGGAGTATCTAAATAATAAGGATATAGATTCGGTTGAGAACGATAAAAAAAATATTGAAGATCCCGAAAGTACTGCAAAAAGCCATATCGAAAGACAAGATAAGAAGATAACGCTCAGAATTTCCGAGAGCGAATTAAATAGGATAAAACTGATTGCCTCCAAAGGAGGCTTGCGGTATCAGACATTCATTAAGAGTATTTTGCGTCAATACATGGATAAAGACAAGGATTGCAACTAACCCGATAAATTTTGACAAAGAGGCGAAATCCTATCTTTGCGTGACATAAAATAGATTGTGATTTTAAAGTAGCGGAGGGTCCGGGTTGAAAGCTTCTATTCTATCGTTCAAGGACGTCAGCATTAAAGTATTGATGATCGAAGTGATTCTATTTTTTGCCGTTATATTAACAGCCGGCTATTTTTTTGACCGCAGTAATCCTCTATCTATCCATGGTTCCATAAGCTACCTTTTAATTTTTATGGCCGTGATTACCTTATACTACGGCATATTCGCAGGGCTGTTGGGGATAATTCTTTCTGTTCCGGCTTTGTTTTATTTTTATAAACCGTTTCCCTTAGACTTTTTCCTGTTCAACCTGATCATGGTCCTTATTTTCGGAGAGTTTTATTTCTACTGGAGTAAAAATAAAAAACGCTTAGAGGAAAAAAACGAATACGTAGAAGAAAAATTTAATGAATTAAGAAAAAACTATTTTTTTCTGAAGCTTTCATATGACCAGATGGAGAAAAGTTACGTTACTAAGCCCGTTACGATAAGGGGAACCGTTCAAAAAATAAAAGAAATATTCGCAAAAAAAGGTGCGTCTTACGAAGAGCTTATAAAAACTATGGCGCAGCTGTTTAATATAGAAAGGGCATCGTTGTTTGTTAAGGATGTTTCATTCAACCGAGTTGCTTTTATCGGAGAACCGATAACCATAGATATGAAAGACTATCTCGTAATGGAGTCACTGAGAAAAAAAGCCGTCACATACCTGCCCTCCATATTAAAAGAAGAGCATTCTTCTGAATATTTAGCCGTTATACCTATTTTTTTTATGCAAGACGAAGCAAAGGCCATGCTGTTAGTCAAGGATATTTCATTCACCGACTTTAACAGAGAGAATTTACTTCTGATGCACCTGTTCCTGTTTTATTTTTTCGAAAGTTTAGACGCGGCTTCTAAAATAAGTAAAAGTCTAGCGAAATATCTAAACATATTCGACATAGATTTTTTGATAGAAATGAACAGGCTTTACAATATATGGAAGAAATTTAAAATAGACAGCGCCGCGGTGATTTATCTTATCCACGACGAGGGGGATAATTCTGAGTTTGCCTCGTTTATGAGGGATAATATAAGGAATCTGGACATGATTAATTCCATAAGGAAGGGTGGTGTATCGCGATTTATCATTCTGCTGCCGTTTACGGCAAAATCAGGTACCAAAAGCTTCACCGATAGAGTAAACGGTAAAATAACAGATAAATTCGGAAAAACTTTCTTAGAAAAAATAAAACAGGGAACTATATTAATCAGCAAGGAGCCCGAGTTCTTACTTGACGGAATATTTGCCGATGAATAAAATAATTTTAATTGCCATTTCACTCGTAACGGAATATTATGCCGTGATATCGCTCCTGAACGGTGGTGCTTATTGGGCTTCCATAATAGACTTTTTTTGCTTACACGCGCTATCAGCTTTATGTATAAGTTTGGCTATGTATTACGAGATACCAAAAAAATTCGGGAAGAGCATTGTCCGCAATATTCTTGTTTCGTTTCCTCTATTCTTCTTTCTTCCGGTTATGGAATTCTTTGCTTTTATTTTATTTATTTTACTATTTAAAAAACAAAAAACAATTCATCGAGAGTCTTTATCTATAAACCCGGAGGAGGAATTAGACTTTAAAATATTTCCTTCTTTAAATAGGCAATACGGCGAGGGTTCCATCATATCAAGATTAGCCGATCCTAATGCCTCTTCTAAGCTAAAACAGTCTTCACTTTTATACCTGATAAACAAAAATCCCACCGTATCTTACGACTTTGTCAGGGATAATATGAGGCATAGGTCGAACGAGGTAAGGCTCCTCGCATTCAGTCTTTTATCGAAAAAAGAGAACGAAATAAACAAGAAAATATTTTCATTGAAAAACACTCTGTCAGATGAGAAAGAGAGAGACTCTGGAAAATTACACTTCGAGCTTGCCTATTTATACTGGAACTTGGTTTATATGAATATTTCAGACAAAGAATTTGAAAAATATAATTTAGAAATATCCATGAAATACATCCTGAAAGCTATGAATAAAAAATACCGGTATTACGAATCTGCATTTCTTCTCGGCAGGATAAGCGCCAAGCTTAAAGACTATAAGGAGGCGGAAAGATATTTTAAGGACGCCCTTGCTTTAGATGCGCTGCAAGATAAGGTAATACCCTATCTTGCGGAGGTTTATTATATAACTAAAGATTATAAGAAAGCCAAAGAACTGTTTGATAAAATTTCCAGTCCGGTGATTAATAATAAATTAAAAAATATAGTTGAGCTATGGGTCGGTTGATAATAGAAAATAAAAAAAAACCTATTAAGGTCTTGTTATTGTGCGAAGGGACTTTTCCTTATATAAAAGGAGGGGTTTCGACATGGATTTATCAGCTTATAACAGGGCTGCCGGAGATAAATTTCGGCATTGTATTTCTTGGGGCCAACCGGAACGATTATGGCGGATTACAATATGAAATCCCAAACAATCTCGTTTTTATTTTAACCGATTTTTTATTCGATGACATTAATATCGCTAACATGAAAAAAAATGTTTACAGGAAGGAAAATAAACTATTTAATAAGGCTGCGCGGGAAAAATACGAATATATCAGGTTCTTTCACGACCGATTTAGGTTAAAAAAGCAAGGGGATCTTCCTGACAAGATAAGGCACCTTGATTTTTATTTGGATTACATCACAAAGCAGTTCTTTTTACACGGCAAGCCTTCATGGGATTACATAGAGTCGCAGTATCTCGAATTTGCCGAGAATTCTTCCTTTACAAGTTATTTCTGGACGATAAGAAACGTCCATATACCGATATGGAAAATAGTCGAAATAGCGTCTGCCCTGCCTCATTTTGAAATAATCCACAGCCCTTCTACCGGCTATGCCGGTTTTCTCGGCAGCATACTGAGATATAACAGAAAAGCCCCCTTTATCTTAACGGAACACGGCATTTACGTTAAAGAGAGAAAAATCGATATATTGGACAGTGATATATTTTCCTCACACCAATCCTTATTGGACACCATGGATGGCGCGGAACACCTGAAAACCGTGTGGATTAATTTTTTCGAGGACATGGGAAGGTTTTGTTATTCCTCTGCCGATTTGATAATTTCACTCTTTGGAGAGGCAAAGAAAATTCAGTTGAGTCTTGGAGCGGACGGCGCTAAGACAAGAGTTATCCCTAACGGTGTAGATATAAAAAAACTTTCGGCGTGCTTCCGTAAAAGAGAAAATAACATCCCTAAAATAATTTCTTTCATAGGCAGAATCGTCCAAATAAAAGACGTTAAAACGTTTATTAAGGCGATAAAGCTAGTCTTGGAGCGTATTCCCGATGCACGGGGCTGGATAGTCGGACCATATGACGAAGACCCGCATTACGTTGAGGAATGCAAGAATCTTGTTTACATGCTGGGCTTAGAAAATAACTGCCTGTTTCTCGGCTTTAGGGATATTGCGGAGATTTTACCGGAAACCGGTATTTTGACGCTTACGTCTATAAGCGAGGGCATGCCGTTAGTCGTGCTTGAAGGATTTGCGGCAGGAGTACCTGCCGTTTGCACCGATGTCGGCGCATGCAGGCAGCTTGTCTGTGGAGGGATAGATGAAGCAGATATCGCCATAGGTATGGCCGGAGAAATAGTCCCGATAGCAAATCCCAAAGCTATAGCCGATGCTTATACCGACATTCTAACTAAAAAGGAGAAATGGTATAGTGCCCGTAATGCCGGATTTAAAAGGGTAAACAGATATTATTCAATGAAAAGATTTCTAAATAATTATTCAAATATTTACGAGGAGTTTTATGGAAAATGGCAGGAATTTCAATTGAGCTGAAAAGAAAACTGTCCGGAAGAAAATTGTCTTCAATATTTCAAACCTTTGCGTATTCCGCGTTTTTGAGTTCGGGGGCGTGGGTTATTTCCATATTAAGCATTATTCTGGCTTCCTATATAGCTGCAAGGCTCATACAGGATAAAAGCATTGTGCTCAAATTTCAAACCTCTGTAACCTATTTGATAGCCTTCAGCCTTATACTGTCCGGGCCTTTTCAGCTCTACTTCTCCCGTTTTGCCGCTGATAGAATTTTCGAAAAAGACTATAAAAATATACTTCCTAATTTCATGGGGCTAATAGTCTTTAACATGACGATAGGCTTTATCCTATATCTACCCTTATCCATTTTTTTATTCAGGAACGTGTCTGCGATCTATACGCTAATATCTCTGTTTTCATTTGTAATTTTATGCGGAATGTGGATTGCTACATCACTCTTTACGGCATTAAAAAGCTATAATTTCATTGTATATTCTTTTATTCTCGGATATGCCGTCACTATTTTAATGGTGGGCTTTCTGGGACATTTCGGCCTTAACCTTTTAATGTTTGCCTTTTTTGTAGGTCAAACTATTATATTTATATTTATGGTATCCGCCATTATATACAACTATCCGTCCGACAAAATAATCTCTTTCGATTTTCTAAAAAAGAAAAATATTTATATATCTCTAATATTCACCGGTTTTTTTTATAATTTGGGTATATGGGCGGACAAATTCGTATTCTGGTTCTCTCCTATCACCGGAAACACGGTATTTGCACACCTGAGGGCATCTGCCGTCTATGATGCACCCATATTTTTAGCATATCTCTCCATAGTTCCGGGAATGGCGGTCTTTTTTCTGAAGCTTGAGGGCGAGTTTGCGGGGTATTATGAAGAATACTACAGAGCCGTTATTGAGGGCAAGACCATAGAAGAAATATATGATGCCGGAAATAAAATGATATCATCTGCGAGGGGTGTCTTTTTTGACGTCATGAGGATTCAGGCAATAGCCGATATAATACTGATTTTGTTCATGAACGACCCTGTTTTTAAATTATTCGGGATCTCTTTAGTCTATATCCCGCTGTTTCATATACTGTTAGTCGGCACTATGCTTCAGCTTTTATTTATAGTTGCTATAGGATTCCTTTTTTATTTCGATAAGAGAAACGCTTCGCTGTTTTCTTCAATGGTTTTTTTCTTATTAAATCTAACACTGTCGATAATTACCGTCAACATGGGACCCTATTATTACGGATACGGCTACGCGGTGAGTCTTTTAATTTCCATAATCATAAGCGTAATCTTCATAAGGAGATTTTTGAATGAGATTCATTATTATACTTACATGTTTATTTAGCCTGTTTCTTACGTCAACGGTCAAGGCATACGGTAAAACGGCAAGCAAAGATATAAATTCCGTAGGCTTGATATATGGTGGAAAAATATCTACCGGCATATATCATCTTTACGACTGGCTTGTAGTAAATCCGGACAATAGCAGCTTAAAGATATTAAGGCAAAAGTTCTATCTCAAACATACGGCAAAACTTATCGCCTATGTCAGCATAGGGGAAACCGGTAAATCTGTTTCCTATTACAACAGAGTAAAAAAATATGCCATAGGAAAAAATAAGATATGGAATTCAAAAATAATGGATATAGAAAATAAAAACTACAGGAATTTCATACTCGATGAAATACTGCCTAAACTTGCAGAAAAAGGTTTCGACGGATTTATGTTTGATACGATGGATTCTTACAAGCTTGTCGTTCATAGGAATAAATGGCCGAAGTTCCGCAATGCCGAGGTAGAATTTATTAAAGATGTCAGAAAAGAATTCCCTAATAAGATTATCGTCGTTAACAGGGGTTTTTCAATAATGAACAGGATACATGGAGACATAAACGGGGTTATAGCGGAGTCTCTTTATAAAGGGCTGAATAAAAATCTTAACTATATTAACGTCGACAAGGGAGAGACAAATCGTCTTCTGTCAAAGCTTAAAACAATAAAGGATAGATACAAGCTTCCGGTAATTGTTGTCGACTATGTAAACCCAAAAAATAAGAGTGAGGCTGTTTCCGACGCAAAAAAGATATCCGACGACGGATTTATCCCATGGGTTACCAATAAAAATCTAACAATGATCGGAGTTTCAAACTTTAAATTCATTAAAAGAAGGGTGCTGGTCATCTGTAATTCTAAGCTTGACGATAGAAGGCCTAATCCTGATTTAGTAAGAATGCCGCTCGAATACCTTGGTTTCGTACCGGTGACTTATCATGTAAACGGTAAGCTTCCCGGCGGTTTTCTGTCAGACAGGTATGCCGGAGCAGTGGTTATCGTCGGAAAAGTAAAGAGACCTATAAAGTTTTACACGTGGGTACGCAAGGCAATAAAATCAGGTTTAAAGATATTTTTTGTAGAAAATTTCGGATTTCCGGAAAGAGCCGACCTTCTTTCCAGGTTAGGAATAAAGGTTTACGACAATGAAGCTACTATCGCCAAGCCGTCAAAAATAATTTATAAAGAAAAAGGCAGCGGTTTCGAAGTCCCCTTAACCGTAATTTACCACAACACGCTACTGGAACCTCGCGAAGGAAAACAACTGATAAGCATGAAAAACCTGTACGGTCAAAAGTCATCCCCTTTCTCCATAATGCCGTGGGGCGGATATGCTCTTGACAACTCTTTGGTGAATAATCGCGGATTATGGGTTTACAACCCGTTTAAAATTTTTGCAAAATTGTTCCGAAAGGAATTTTTTCCGGTTCCGGACATCACTACGGAGAACGGAAGGATAATACTTTTTTCTCAAATAGACGGAGATGCAGATTTCGGGCACACCGATTTTAATCCCGACGAATTTATTGCAAGCTATGTAACTGAGCATATCCTCGAATATTATAAAATACCGGTTACACTTTCGGTTATTACGGCGGATTTAATGGGACCCCCTTACGGCCTCCATGTAAAAGAAGCCTCAAAATTAAGAAAAATATTCAGGCATATTTTTAAATATAAAAACGTGGAAATAGCGAGCCATACTTTTTCACACCCCTTTAACTGGCCCGCACTTGTCAATGGGATCGACAAACCCGGCTATCAGCTTCCGGTGCCGGATTACAAGTTTAGCGTTAAGAGTAACGTGGAGGGTTCCGTAAACTGGATAAACAAAAATCTTGCCCCAAAAAACAAAAAGGTAAGGGTTATATTGTGGTCTGGGGATAACCGTCCTCCGGAAACAGCGTTAAAGATGGCATACGATATTGGAATTTACAACGTAAATGGCGATAATACCGATATTGTAAATCGCCGACCGTTTTTAATGCATGTAAAACCTATGGGGAAGAATGTAGGCAATTTTTTCCAGGCCAATGCGGCCATTACCAATGAAGATATTTATACAAACTTGTGGCTCGGTCCGTTCTGGGGCTTCAGGAATGTCATACAGACGTTTAAATTAACGGAAAAGCCGAGAAGGCTGAAGCCGATATATATATATTATCACTGGTATTCCGGACAGAAGATTGCTTCGGTTAAAGCGCTCAAAACGGTGTATGAATGGGCATTAAAACAGCATCCAATCCCGGAATTCGTTTCCCAGTATGCCAAGAAAACCTTAGATTTCAGGGCTATGGCTATAGCAAAAAGCCAAGACGGCTGGATTATACGCTCGGACGGAAATCTGAGAACGGTAAGGGTACCAAAAAGCTGGGGCTATCCGAATATGAATAAAAGCATCGGCGTAGTCGGATACAGGATTATAAACGGAAGGGAATACGTGAGCTTGGATAATTCGGGAAATTATTATCTCGTTTTCGGTAAACGTAGGCCTGCCTTCAGGCTCGTAGAAGCTAACGGCATGGTCAGGTATTTCAAAAAAACGGAAAACGGGTATACCCTTATTCTGAAGAGCGACTACTATGTCCCGCTACATTTTAAGGTTCAATCCTCATGCAGCATTAAAATAAAAGGAAACGGAAGATATATAGAACGACGCAAGGGAAATATTTTTAATTTTAAATTTATAAAAGGCGAAAAAGCGTATGTCAAAACGATTTGTCGTTAAGCAATTTTTAAATGTCCATGAGATAATAGTTTTTGCGATCGTGGTTTGCGTCATTCTCGTCCTGTTTTTTCCTGAGAAAGAACTTGTATCCATAATGATAAAATATCCCGGATATATACCCCCTAAATACATAAATGCCGTTATTAAGGCAAACCCCAGCGAAAATTTAAAGATTGCATTAGTAAGACACTATATAAATTCGGGACATTACGACAAGGCCGAGAATGCATTAAAGAATATCAATTCTGATTTCAAGCAGATTAATTTTTTTGATTACGCAGGCTTGAAATACAAGCTGTTAACGGAAAGATTCTTTATTGCGGGAAGCAGCCGGGAAAGATGGATTATTAAAAATAAAATTAAGACATTATTGTCAATGCTTATCATGGCCGGACATAACGAATATAGAAAATATCTGCATTCCAGCGGTAAGAAGTGGACGGTATGGCTTCTTGATGGATACAAGTTCGAACTTGCAGTAGGAGATAACAGGCTGGCATTAGGCCTACTGAACCATTATTTAAAGGCTTATCCCGAGTATAGAGAAAAATACCTGAAAAACTTGGCGGTTTTATACGCAGTTACGGGAGAGAACCGAAAGGCATATGAATCGGTTAATTCCTATATTAAAACTCATGTTAACTACCGAACAAATGCCGCTTTATTCAAAACGGTAATAGAAAAGGCTATTTTAGAGAGAAATAAAGAACTAACAATGCTTTTATTAAAAATTTACGGAGAGAAATTTTCAAAAGATTTAAGAATGGAAAAATTTATCCTCATCTACGCCCTTCAATCCGGAAACCCGTATTTTGCAAGGGATATAGCGATAGAATTATCAAAGGAAAACCGATGATAAATAAGAAAATAGTATATTATCTTTTTCTGTTAATTTTTCTCGGCATTATGTTATCTGGAAATCAGACGTATGCCGATAGAATAAACCGTGATAAAAAGAATCGAAATACCGTTTCTAAAAATATGGCAGGCAAAGAGCTAAATGAGGTATTGAGGTTGAAATTGAAGATTTTTCTCGGAGTGGGTGATTTTAAGAACGCTTTAATTATATGCAGGGAGGGCGTCAAGTTTTTTCCGGAGAATTATTATTGGCGGGAATGGTTGGGTAATGTTTCAATATGGCTCGGAAATCCTTTCTACGGGATTAACGATTATTATAAAAGCTTCGTCTTAACCGGCGATAAAGAACTGGCAAAAAAAACATATCATTTAGCGACGGCATTCCACAGGTGGGGTATAGCCGAAAAAATGATAGATGTCATAGGGGACTCCGTAAGTTTGAAAGATACGGTTTACGTGTATCAAATGGCAGGCGATCCCGTAAAGCTGATAAGCCTTTTGGAGAAAAAATATAAGAAGAAGAAATCCAAAAAGATTTTGATATATTTAATAAACATATACTGGGAAATGGGAAATATAAAAAAAACGATAGATACGCTTACGGCTTTAAAGAATAATTTCGGCTTGAGTGCAGATAACGCGCTGATGTATTCCAACGCCTTGATAGCGGAAAGAAAATACGACAAAGCACTCGCCATGCTTAAAAAGAGCCGGGATAAAGCCAAAAAAACGAATTATAAATTCTGGAACGAAATGAGCGATTTAAGCTGGATGCTTGGGGATTACAAAACGGCGGTGGAGGCTTCCCTTATATTGGTAAATATGAAACCGGAATACATACGGGTCGTAAAAACAGCTACAAACAAGAATATCTCTAAAACCCAGATTAATTACTATATAGGAAGAGAAAACGATTATGAAAGGATTTCAAGGTATTATTACGCAATTAGACCGAAAATTGCGATTAAATATTCTCTTATAGGATGGAATAAATACCGGGCGGCTCCCCTCTTCTACTGGTTTGTTTATACAGCCGCAAGGCAGAAAATGTGGAAAGACATAATAAAAAATATTAAGAAATTAAATAGAAAGGAGTTCGATCATCTTTCAAGCAATGTTTATTTTGTTTTGACGTACGTAAATGCCTTAGCAGCAACCGGGCAAAATCAAAAAGCTATGGATATTTGTCTGATGCGGCTGCGGGAGAAGTTCAATTCCGACTTCCTTTCAAGGCTTATTTATTTGAATCTGAACGATAACAATGCAAGAATGCTGCGCTATATTCTTAAGACTTGGAAGAATGCGCCTATGGAATATCACAACCTTATCGTTCCGTTTATATCGATGTATATATATTTGAAGAACGGGCATGAAGCCTTAAGGCTCGCGGAATATCTCAGAAAGAATCGTTCGTTAGGTCATGAACTTCTTTACGCCGATATCCTATCCCTTTACGGAAACACGCATGAAGCCAAATACATAAGGTATAAGGTGTGGAGAGAAATGAAGAAAGAAATAAAGAAAAATCCGTCATCGGTTGAAAATGCCCAATTTTTAGAGTCTTTTTTAAACGTATCTATGTATTTCGAAAGCTATGAGCGCTTCAAAAAGACTCTGAGGCATTATAAAAATATCTTACCGACAACATCTTTTAATAATTTTACACTTTCCTACCGGTTATTTTATAATTACCGCGAAAAAGCCCTCTATATCAAAAGAAAGTTGGGGTACTCATTGAAGCCATGGATGCTTTTAAATATCGCAATATGGGAAAGGGATACATACCTTCAGCATAGGCTGCTTAAAAAATGGGCCGCCATTCTTCCGGTAAACGGCAGGGTGGAAGCATTAAGGCAAACCGGAAATATAGGCGAGGCTTTTGATTATGCATTCAAAGGACTTGAAGAAAATAGGGACGACTCGCTGTTATATAGGCAATTCAGGAATATTGCCGATAAATATGCGAACAGGATTAAGACATCCACCCAACTTATAAATTGGGAAGGATATAGGGAGATATTAGAAGACGCCTATGTAAAATATAATATAGAAGGCGGATTTAATCTCGCTACGTCAATAAAAATCGGGCATGAGATCTCTTACGATAAAAATAGAATCATAAACGTGCCGCATAGGCATTACAATATGAGATTGACCGTCGATAAGCAATACGGAACATGTAATTACAAGGCATCCATCGGTATTACGGGCTCTCTTAAAAATAATGGATATCTTTTGTTAGAGCCGGACTGTAAAATAACCGATTCAACTAAACTAAAATTTACTTATGGAGAGCATATCGAAGACGACTCAAGCCTGTTTTTGTATATTGGAGGCTTAAAAAGAGAATTTAAGGTCTCGCTGCTTAAGAACATAAACCGAAGAACATCTTTCACCACCTCGGTATCGCAGGACTGGTATATGTCTCAAGATAATACCAACATTGGAAGCGGCAATAGCCTATATACAGAATTGTCTTATAAACCGAATCAAGGCTTTTTAGAGGATATGTTCATAAGGATATTCGCCCGGTCTGACCATTACTATAAAAACGGAAAAAACGGAGATATAGCTCAACTATCCCCATTTTCCGGTTTTGACCCGCTTCCGTCAAGTTATAATCTTGTCGGTGCCGGTTTTTCTATCGGAAGTACTTATAAGGACGATCTTGAAAAATCATGGCGTCCTTTTCTAAGCGGAAATGCTTTTTACGTAACCGATTCCGGCATGGGTTACAATATCGGAATCGGTTACGGCGGTTCTATTTTTGGAAATGACAACCTAAGTTTCGGCATAAATTGTTACACTAATTTTCAGGGAAGTTCCGTCTCATATCTCAAATATTTTATTGACTATAACATATATTTTTAAACTAAATACAAAAACGTTAAATGAGGAGCGGATTATGAAAAAGACATTCATAGCTTTGCAAATGTCGATTCTGATTTTTTTGTTGTCGGCATGCGCAGTCATGGTAGTAAATTCCAGCAATTCCAAATTAATAGAGAATAGTTCCTATCTCGTCGTTCCCTTCAAAAACTACACGCAGACCCCAAACGCAGGATATAGAATAGCATCCATTTTAAACGGAATATTACGGTCCAAAAATTACAAAATATTTAATTATCCGCAGCTTTTAGAAAATAACGGCGTTAACAATAAAAATATCATTAAGACACTCAATCGGGCTAAAAACAAGGGAATCAGGTACGTTATATCTGGTGATGTTAACGAATTTAGATATAAAACAGGCATAGAGGGAGAACCGGCGGTAAGCATAACCATCTTCGTTTATAATTCCGATAGCAAAAAAATAATCTGGAGCAGTACCGGCTCGGCCACGGGATGGTCAAACCAGTCGATAACGACCGTTGCTCAAAATCTGTTAAACAGGTTATTGCATTTCTAAATCGTAATAATTATATGCACAAAGCCGGCCGGCACGGAGCATCTATTGAAAAATTGTGCATAGAATTACGTCGTTTCTCTCTGCTTTTATAGACTATTTTGCTGTTTTTTAAGGATACCGATAATGAGATGCCTTGCAGTTTTAACTGGTGCGTCCAGCGGGACTCGAACCCACGACCCACAGCTTAGAAGGCTGTTGCTCTATCCATCTGAGCTATGGACGCACAAATAAATTTGGTTTCTTTTAAGGAATATATTACCATTTTTCGCTTAATTCTGTCAAATTAATAAAATCTGCTTTCAACCTATTATTTCTTAGACTTTTTTATTAAAAAACATTATTCTCCAAGCCATAATTAATATTATTATACCCCCGCAAGCTTTAATTTCGACGGTTCCTGCCCTATTTCCATCGTCTATTTGTCCATTGAACGCCCAAACGGATTAATCGGCATTCTTTATTACTTTGCCGAATTAGGTTGTTCCGATTCTGCATAAATACCGGTACAACCCTTATCGTTTTTTTCTACCCCGACCTCTGCCGTAATCTCTCTTTTCGTTCCTCCGGCAAAACCGTTAGACGTGATGGCATAGTATGTGCAATTATCGGGGCTGCTTAATTTACCTTCCGCGGCACAAAAAGTAGGAGTATAGTTGACGCCGTCCGGCAGATTACCCTGTATATTTCCGGAAAGATATTGTACTGCAGTCACAGTCGTCTTCTGCGCAAGTACGGGAGACAACGGACAGCCGCTCGGTCGGGTTTCCAAGAAAGCGCCACCCTTTTCTATTTGATAAAATGTTATCTCTACGCCTGATTTTGCCGCATATTTAGCCTCGGCACTCAATAAATTAGACCGCGAAACAATACTTCCGCTTGCAATAAGATAGGCAAAAACCGACCCTGCCAGCCCCAAAATTATGATAATTATGATCGCCAAAATTATCGAAATGCCTTTGTTTGATTTAATAATTCTATTAGGAAATAATTTTACCATAAGTACTTATATTATTTTAACTCTTATATCGCCGATATAATCTTGTCCTCTATCATCAAAAAGACGTGAACAATATTAGGGCTGCTATTTTGACATACTCCCCCGTAGCTAAGGCAAGGGGATTCTAAAAATCCTCAAGCTGAAGGTGGATTAGCAACAATTACCGAAACCCCTCCTGTTTGCGAATAGCCCACTGAATTCGTTATGACGAAATTTATATTGCAAGAATAAATCCCTGTTGTTTCATTTTTCTGGCAAACAGATGGACTCGAAGTAGGAATCGGAAACGGAGCCGATAGCGAACTGCAGCCGCTTAGAACTGACCCTAAACTAAAAATTAATATTGCTAATATTATTAGCAACGGGATATGGCGTAGTCTGGCCGGCATCGTTAGTCACCTCTTCGTATAATATTTTGTTATGCACGCAAAACACGACAAGCTGCGTGACCGTCCCCCCGCTGGCCGCATTTATATTTTGATAAAAAGCGATTTCATTACAAGCAGGACCGCTCGCTCCGCCGCAAGTTGTCGTCTGTTTTGATAAATTTGCCCTGACAATAGGCGTATTGGCGCTGGCTGCCGGATTAATGGACTTGGATAACGGGCAGTATGCCGACGTCGAAGGGGATATAATAGACGGCGGCATAACCGCATTTACCAAATTTCTTCTGAGTACGGATATGGCATAAGTCATTGAATTATTTGAATGGAGGTAATGTTCGTTCATTATGTAATCATTTATGCCTAATATCATGGCTTCATACAGCCCAACCGACAATATACCCGTTAAAACAATGGTCATAACTAACTCGATGAGCGTGAATCCTCTTTTATTTTTACACTCTTTTCCTTTAAAAATCTTTAAATTTTTCACGAAATAATTATACCACATATATCACGACAAATTATCTATATCAATACCTTTATGTTTAATCATCAATAATTTGCATAAATGTTGGAAAGCGTAACCAAAGGATAACTTGTGCCTGCCGAAGGAGTTCTGCATTCTCCGTCGATTAAAGCGAACCACCCCGTTTGAACTATGGTCTGAATATAATCCTTGGAGCTCCCGTTACCGTTGACTATAATCCCGCCAGTATCGGAAAAATCGACATTTTGAGCCTTTATAGTCGTGTAAAAACACTCATTATTTACATTCGTAGGACCTTGCGGAGAGGTGTAAAAAACGAGGAAGGAAATGTTATTTGCAGTACACACCCCCGACACGCTTCCTCCGTTTCTGCAGTAATTTAATTCCGCCATCGTCTGCTTTGCCACATTAGCGGCTATTTCTTCGTTCACGATATTTGAGCTCTTTGCCGAACCGACTATAAAACTTTCCGTAACGGCACTCATTGCAAGCCCGATTATTATAATCGTAATCACCGCCTCAAGAAGACCAAACCCGCCTATTCCTATACCTTTAACATTAAACATTTTGTTATTATTTTTTTAATTCCTGAATATTAAATATTGTTAATCTATCCCGTAAAATAATTATACTTTAATGTAAAACTGTTTTCAATTTACCAAAAATATAAAAATCTGTTATAATTTAAAATAAACAATAATGACGATAATAACAATAGGGTCAACCAAATGGACGACATCAGGATAGGGTGCGGCTACGATATCCACAAATTCTTAGAAATCGCTATTTTCGATAATGCCGCCAAAAGGCTTTTTCTCGGCGGGGTATTAATAGAGGGACATATAGGCGTCGCCGCCCATTCGGACGGGGATGTTGTTCTTCACTCCATTACCGATGCCATTCTCGGCTCGCTCAGCCTGCCAGATATAGGGGTTCTTTACCCTGACAACCTTAAATCGACAAAAGGAGTAAGCAGTATAGATATTATAAAATATGCATATAAATTAGTTAAAGAGAAGGGTTATAAATTAGTTAATGCCGACATTACGATAATAACTCAGACTCCTAAGATATCGGCATATAAAGAGCGAATGATAGAATCTACGTCTGCCGCCTTAGGCGTGGATAAATCCCGTATTAATATTAAAGGGAAAACCAAGGAAGGTCTTGACGCAGTAGGGAAACAAATGGCGATAGAATGCTTTAGCGTCTGCCTCATATCTTCAAGCTAATTACCGACTGCTTTTTATTTTTTATAATTTTATAAAATTTGTTATATTCAAAGGGGGCGATTATGAAGAAATTACTGATTTTTGTTTTTGCAATTTTGCTTATTCCAAGTATCGCCTACGGTTTCGGTTATTGCGGAGAAGCGCCGTCGTCAAAACATGTGCTTACCAAGCAAGATAAACAAAAAGCCGATCGCCTGCTTAAAACCGTAAGCAGGGACAGCATTAAAAATAACTGCATGGATTGCCACTATATGATTAGTTTGGTCTCTAAAATGAATAAAAAACAGCAGTCCAGATGGTTCGACGGAATAAGAGACTTAAGAGGGGTCGTTAATGAAATTAACTCCGGGTCTAAAATAATAAAAAATAGTAAATAGGATATGAAATTATACGCGATATTGCTTGCCGCCGGAACGGGTGCCCGCACCGGACTTTCGATTCCCAAACAGCTCATAAAGATCAAAAATAAAGAAATAATAATTCACAGCCTTGAAATATTTGCGAAATCCAGTATTAAATTTGATGGAATAATAGTGGTCATTCCCCCGAGAGATGTCTTTAATTTCAACTGGAAGAGTTTTTTTAATCAAAAAGCAAGAGACATCGCAGAAGGCGACCGCTCACGTCTTTATATAATAACCGGCGGAGGCACGAGGCAGGATTCTGCAAATAATGCCGTAAAATATTTAGAAAATATTTTACCCTCCTCCGAAGTAAAAGACGCCGTAGTCTTTATTCACGACTCCGCAAGACCATTTGTAACGGATGGGGAATTAAATCTGTTGCTAAATAAAACTATAGAACACGGTGCCGCTTTTTTATGTTCCGCAACAACAGAAACTATTAAAGAAATCAAGGGTAAATTACATCAAACGCAAATCCGGTCTAATCCGGTTAGGCTTAAAACGCTTAACAGAGACCGTTTAATATCCGCCAAAACCCCCCAAGCGTTTAAATTAAACATTATAAAAAAGGCTTTTGAGGAAGCCGCTCGAATAGGTTTGGTATCTACGGACGATATATCGCTTGTGGAAAATTTAGGCTTAAACATCGTACCAATATTATCGACCGACTCTAATATAAAAATAACGACCGCTTTAGACATCGAAATTGCAGAATTTATTTACGATAAATTAAAATTAGAGGACTGCTGAACCTGCTCCTTCTCATAGTTTATTTTTGCAAATATCATTCTACCGCTTGATGTCTGAAAAACACTCGTTACAATAACTTCCGGTTCGGAACCGACTAACTTCATCGCGTCTTCCACAACCACCATGGTTCCGTCATCCATGTATGCAATACCCTGATTTTTTTCTCTGCCTTCTTTCGCAATCAGGACGGTCATCATTTCACCGGGAAGCAAAATAGGTCTAAGCGCCCTTGTGAGGTCGTTTATGTTTAATACACTGATGTTTCTTACCTGTGCAACCTTATTAAGATTAAAATCGGTAGTAATTATTTTGCCGCCTCTTTCTTTTGCAAACGCAATAAGTTTTGCATCCACCTCTTTTATATTAAAATAATCTACATCGGTAAACTCTATTTTTATATTTTTATCATCCATTAGTTCTTTTAATATATCGAGCCCCCTTCTCCCCTTCACTCTTTTAAGCGGATCCTGCGAATCGGCAATATGCTGAAGTTCATGCAGGACAAACGTAGGTATTACCAAAATGCCGTCGATAAAACCGGTTTTTGCGACATCAAGTATCCGTCCGTCTATTAAGGAACTCGTATCTATTATCTTGTAACTGCAATAATCGGAAGGTTGTTCGTTAGAAATATTTTCAGAAACAGGCTTATTTTTCAGGTTAGACCTGGAGGACGGATCTGCCGCGATGCCCATACTGAAATCGTCACTCACCCTGAGACCGATGATGAGTCCCATATAACCTGCCACAAAATTAACAAAGGCATAAGTGACATAGCCCAGAACGGAGCTGGTAAAAAAAGCCTTAAATAACTGATAAGTAATATAGTTAACTATCAAAAGGCCAACAAAAAGCCCTATTCCACCCGTTAAAATCTTTCTCGTGGAGATAGACCCCATACTTCTTTCCACCAGGACAACTATAAAACCTATAGTAAAACCGAATACGAATCCCACATAAGATAAGAGATCGTTATGCCAATACTCCTTACCAATTAAATAACCGAGAATCGCAGAAGTCAAGACAAGCATTATCCTTATAAAAAAAAGGACAAACTCTTTATTCAAAATTTTCATTAAAATATACCGTTTTAAATTAGTATAGATAAAATAAAAAAAACAGTTAATTATTTTTGATTATTTATCAAAGTGATTTCAATTGGCAATTTGCTGGGATTGTCCCACGAATATTTTCTTTATTTTCTCCTCCACAAAGGTTTCCGGTCTGTTCATAACCGTAGACAACTCCTTTATTATTAAATACTTGGCTTTTTCGAACATCTTTTTTTCCGCAAAAGAAAGCTCCTTTTCGCGTTTTAAAATGTAAAGATCCCTTAAAACCTCCGCTACCTCAAAAAGACATGAGGAACACAGTTTTAAATTATATCCGTTAAACCTTTTATTCCATGATTCTTTTCTTGCAAAAGGTCTTTTAACGCATTTTTCTTCTAATACGTCAAAGACTTTCTGTATCTCATCTTCTCTAATCAAAAGACGGAGCCCGACCTCCAAGGTATTTTTGACCGGCACCATAATTTTAGCATTGTTTTCCATAACCCTGATATTGTAAAAAGAGAGTTCCGACGAACCGATTTTTTGGGCAGAAATAGATTCAACGATACAGACACCATACCCCGGATAAAACACAAATTCATCTAAGCTAAACATAGTCTTACCTCCCTAAACTCTTTTTAAATTATTTAATTAAAAACAATATTATATAAAGTATCCCTTTCGGTCGGTATTTTACCTGTTTCTTCTATAATCCTTTTTACATTTTTAACGCTGAGTCTTGCAGGATTAACTGAACCGGCATCATGCGATATTTTCTCATTGACTAATGTTCCGTCAAAATCGTCAGCGCCGAAAGATAGAGATACCTGCGCAAGATTAATGCCAAGGTTTACGAAAAATGTTTTTATATGCTTGAAGTTATCCAAAAAAAGGCGCGAAACGGCAATCATTTTGAGATCGTCATATCCGGACGTCAAACCGGAATTCTTAACCGCGGTATTTTTAGGCTGAAATGCAAACGGGATAAAAGACTTAAAACCGGCAGATTCATCCTGCGCTAACCTTATATCACCTAAATGGTTTACCCTGTCCTCATAGCTTTCTTTTACTCCGTACAACATAGATGCATTTGACGGTATGCCGAGGTTGTGTGCCGTCTTATGTATTTGAATCCATCTATCCCCGCTTATTTTTTGCGGACATAGCCTTTTTCTTATTGCGAAATTAAATATTTCGGCTCCCCCTCCCGGAAGGCTATCCAAGCCGTTTTCCTTTAAATCTAATAGTACTTCGCCTACGGATAGTCCGGAGATCTCAGATAAATAGTCTATCTCCACTGCCGTAAATGCTTGAATTAGAAGAGACGGAAATTCTTTTTTGATTCTGCGAATCATATTTACATAAAAATAGTAGGGAAGCGAAGGATGGAGACCTCCGACTATATGAACTTCCTTGAAATTATTGGTTGGATAATCTGCCTTGATATACTCTATTATTTCCTCGACATTCATAGTATATGCATCTATTTCTTTCCCCTTCCTGTAAAAGGCACAAAAAGCACACCTGTTTACACATATATTAGTATAGTTTATATGAATATTGACTATATAATACGCTTTGTTTCCGTTGACTTGAAAATTTTTAAAGTCCGCAAGCCCGCCTATTGAAAGCAAATCGTCGGATTTAAATAGATATAAAGCATCGTCTTTAGAAAGCCTTATATTATTATAGACCTTTTCTTTTATTAAATCAAAATTTCTATCAATCATAACCCTCCCATCTCTTGTAAATATCGTTTTCTATACCTAATCCATCCAGAATTTTACCCGTTATAAAATCAATGATATCATCGACGGTTTCAGGCTTATTATAGAAAGCGGGGATCGGAGGAAGAATTACCGCACCCGACGCAGTCAGTGAAAGCATATTTTTAAGATGTATATCGTTAAACGGTGTTTCTCTCGGGCACATGATAAGTTTTTTCCTTTCCTTGAGCATTACGTCAGCAGCCCGCTCTATTAAGTTTCCGGAGTTTCCGTTTGCAATTCTGGAGAGACTGCCCATGGAACAGGGGACAACCGCCATACCCTTGACGCGCTTAGCGGAACCGCTCGCAATCTTCGATTCAAGAAACATTTCGTCCAAAAATATAAACCCACCGCTATCGTTATGCAACCCGAATTTATCCGCTATTTCTTTCTTAATCCTGGTTTTAATCCCGTCGTTAAAACCGTTCAATAACCCGTTTCTCTCCGCTGCGCCTTTATCTACCGCATTATTAGCCGTATTTGCATGGTCCGAAAAAATATCGGCAAACATTCCGAGTTCTTCCTTAATAACCTTAAAACCTGGTTTTGAAATTATAAGATAAACGAAAAAATGCCTAACGACCAATGCCTTAAGAAGGCTAAACCCGTATATAACCCCGGATGCTCCCGTTATTGCGACTATATAAGAGTTAGAATGCGTCTCTTTCATTTTTATAACCTGAAATGAAAATTAGTGAATACAACGTTTATAAAAATAAAGACGAAAAAAGTTATGGATATATATCCGTTCATCGCAAAAAACGCCGTATTTATATTATTTAAGCTCTTATAAACGAGATAATGTTCATAAGCAAAAAGACCTACGACTAAAATTATTCCGATAATATACAAAAAATTAAAATTAAACATGAAATATAGGCTTACGAGGCACAATAATGCCATCAAATGCAATATTCTTGAAATAATAACGGCGTTCTTTACCCCAAACCTTGCCGGAACGGAAAAAAGCCCCCTTGCAATATCAAAATCATAATCCATTATGGAATAAAGAATGTCAAATCCCGCCCCCCAAAAAACAACGGCAATGCCCAGAACCAATATCTTATAGTCTAAACTTCCGGTAACCGCAAGCCACGCCCCTATGGGACCCATAGCCATGCTTATTCCCAGAACGAGATGTGAAAAAAAAGTAAACCTTTTGGTATATGAATAAAACGTAACAAAAGCAATCACGAAAGGGGTAAGAACAAAACAGGTAAAATTTAACTCATATGCAGCAAGTATAAGCACAAGATAAGAAATAACCCCGAAAGTAACACCATAAAGAGTCGTCAGCTCGCCCTTAGGAAGCGTTCTCCCCTTAGTTCTCTCATTTTTTGCGTCTATTTTTCTGTCTATTACCCTATTAAAGGCCATAGCGCCACTTCTTCCTGCGGCCATAGCTATAATAATCCATATTATTTTATAATAAAAAAACGGGGTTCCGAAAGATGCCGGGTATTTATCGTAAAAGGCAAGTAAAAAAGCGCTCAGGGCAAAGGGCAGGACAAATACGGTATGGGAAAATTTGACCAACTCTAAGGTATTTTTTATCTTTTTAAGCATTTTAAATGCGTATCTGTTAAACTTATAAATTTAATTGAAACCGTATTCTTTCCATCTTTCGTCGACGAGTTTTTTTATATCCGGAGACATTACTATGTCGTTCGGCCATCTTCTTTTGTATCCTTCCGATGCCCATTTTTTTGTTGCGTCTATCCCCATTTTAGAACCGTAATTGGGAATATCCGATGCGTGTTCAAGTACATCTATGGGGCCTTCTACAAACGTAATGTCTCTTTTCGGATCTATATTATTCGATATTCTCCATATAACCTCGTTTTTATCCTGAACGTTAACATCTTCGTCTAATATGACGATTATTTTCATAAACATCATGAGACCGAGACCCCATATTCCATGCATAACCTTTTTTGCATGACCGGGATAACTTTTCTTGATACTTATAAAGACTAAGTCATGAAATATCCCTTCGAAAGGAAGATTTATATCTATAATTTCCGGAAATATTTTTTTTATAGCCGGCAAAAAAAACCTTTCCGTCGCCTTGCCTATGTAGCAGTCTTCCATCGGCGGCCTGCCTACAATAGTGGCCGGATATATCGCATCTTTTCTATGCGTTATAAGCGTTACGTGGAATACCGGATAAAAATCTTCGAGCGAATAATACCCCGTATGGTCTCCGAACGGTCCTTCAAGCCTAAAATCTTCGTTTGGGTCTATATAGCCTTCCAGCACAAACTCCGCGTTTGCCGGAACCATCAAGTCGTTCGTTTCACATTTTACAAGCTTTACCGCCTCGCCCCTTAAGAAACCCGCAAATATCATCTCTTCTATATCCGGAGGAAGAGGCGCCGTAGCGGAATAAATTACCGCCGGGTCGGAGCCTATAACAACTGAAACGGGAATCCTTTTACCTATTTCTTTATATTTTTTAAAATGCCTCGCGCCGTCTTTATGTATATGCCAATGCATACCGCATGAGGTATCGTCGTAAACCTGCATCCTGTACATTCCTACATTAGTGGAGCCGTTTTCGGGGTCTTTCGTAAAAACAAGCGGAAGCGTGATAAACGGTCCGCCGTCTTCCGGCCACGTTTTTAAAACCGGTAAAATGTCTAATAGGGGGGGTCTATCTAAGATAACATCCTTGCATTTGCCTGTTTTAACTATTTTCGGTATACAATCGGCAAGTTTTTTAAGCTTAGAAAGGGATTTTATTTTTCCTAAAAAACTCGTGGGTATTTCCGGTTCAATTATTTCCGATAATTTATCGGCAACGTCGTCAAGATTGTTAACCTCAAAAGCACTCAGTATCCGCTTATTCGAACCGAACATATTTATCAAAACAGGAAATTTAAAACCCTTGACGTTTTCAAACAACAGCGCCGGGCCCTCTCTTTTGACAACTCTGTCGGCAATCTCGGCTATTTCTAAAATTCTATCTACCGGAGCGGCAATCCTACACAAATCACCGTCTTTTTCCAATACATGGATAAAATTATGCAGGTCTTTATAGGCCATTGGTGAATAATATTATTTTGTTTATAATTTCCTAACTTTCGCAATATTATATCAGAATTTAAAAGAAAAAGATATTTAAAAATATCCCCTTATTGCCTTTTTGTCCTATAATTATCCCTCTTAACGGTATATTCGATATGATCAAAATATTCCAATAAAGGGATAGCATACTTTCTGGAGACACCGGCAATTTCTTTCATATCTTTGGGCTCAAGTTTTTCGTTAGATTTGAAAAAATCATAGAGTCCTTTTTTTATATCTTCCACTTGCTCTTTTAAGTAAAAAATATCCCGCTTGACCTTAATGACTCTCCCCTCCTTTATCATTAAGCTTAGAACATAATTCAACGCTTTCCTGCCGGCTCCGGCTTTTTTCTCTAATTCGGCCAAATCGGGAACACTGTTGTTGTTAGTCTTCAATAGACTTTCTACACGTTTAATTATGGAGATATATTCGTCCGGTAGATTTTCTATGCCGGTTTTATTTTCAAACCCCTTCGATATTATCGTTCCATCATCGTTTACAAGCTCTTTTCTATACAGTAAATCGTCCATAAGGATATCGAACAGGCTTTCCGGTTTATTAAAATTTCGTTCAAAAATGCCGCATAACTCTTGCCTGCCTATCCCGTTTTTAAAAGCATTTTTTTTCTTTTCGGTTTCCGATTTAATACTGCCGCTTACCGTTTCAATCAGAAAGGATTTGCCGGCGTCAAAATCTTCTCTTGGAAAAGCAAACTTATTTTTTCCGTCGGCTACTATCAATTCATCTTTTTTTAATTTTTCTATCGTCGATGTAAAATCCGCGAAATTAAGGTTTAATCTTTTATAAATTTCTTTCAAATCGCCATTGCCACCCGCCGCGATGAAACTGTAAACTGATTTTTCATAATCGTCCGAAAGCATTCCCTCGTAAATAGATTCCTTGGATTCGTCGTAACGATAATCGGCAAACGGGTCTATTATAACCCCTCCCCCGACCGTAACGGCTGCCCCGGCATCCCTTGTAATAAACCTCTCCCCGGACATCGTGGATATTTTATTCTGCAATTTAAATAATACATACGCATAATCTCCCGGTGCCGGTCTCTTTTTTCCGCTTAGAATAAATCCTTTTGCACCAACGCTAATTCCTCCGGTCATGAAGGTTAACAATGTGCGGTTTTTAAAATCCTTTTTATTCGCAGTATCATAAAAAAATCGGGTAAAAACCGAATCGGTCTCAATAAGACTATCTTTAACGCATATTACGTCACCATATCTTACGTTCTCTTTTTTTATGGAAGGAACGTTTATGGATATCCTCATGGCTCTACGCGCAAAGGGAATTTTTTTATTGTGCGATTCCATATCCTTTACCCTTGCGGTAAAACCGGCGGGCATAATCTGCATTTCATCGCCAACGGAAAAATTTCCATACTTTAACGTACCGGCTAAAACGGTCCCGAAGCCCTTTAAGGTAATAATTCTATCTATTGATAAAAAAATCTTTGACGGCATAGATTTTAAGGCGGTCCTTTTGGCATTATCACCCTTTATCGCTTTTTCTATTTCGCTTTTTAGTTCCGATATGCCTTTTCCTGATTTAGCCGAAACCCTTATAATATTCTGGGATGAGTTGATATAACCGTAAGATTTTAAAAAATACTTTATCTCTCTTTCCCTTATTAAAATAGTTTCATCACTCACGATATCTATTTTTGTTAGGACGGGTATGATCATGTCTATTCCCAGCAATTTCAGGATAAGGAGATGCTCGCGGGTTTGTGCCATTATACCGTCGTCGGCGGCAATCACAAATAAAACGCCATTCATTCCCGTAGAGCCGGAAACCATGGTCTTGATGAATTTTAAATGCCCGGGGACATCAACGATTCCTATGGATATTCCCGAGGGAAAAGATATGTCGGCATAGCCGAGCACGATGCTGATACCACGCTTTTTTTCTTCCTTAAGCCTATCCGGCTCTATACCCGTCAGTGCCCTTATGAGCGCAGATTTTCCATGGTCTATATGTCCCGCCGTACCTAGTATAAAGCTGTCCATATGTTTATTATAACATCATACTGCAGATAAAAATAAATAACCCGGCTCTTTTTAAAGAACCGGGCCACCTTTAGGAGGAGTGATGGAAAGTGTACGATTAAACTTACTATTTTGAATACGCAAGATAAAGTTTCATATTTCCTCTTCTTATGTAGAATAAAAATTGCTTGGACTTTTTCGCTCTATTTATATCGCTTACGTATTGTTTTATATTACTGATAACCTTATGATTTATAGACTGAATAACATCTCCGGGCATTATGCCTATCTTCTGTCCGATACCCCCTGGTATAACCTTTGATACTATAACTCCCCTATGGACATTTTGAATGCCGTATTCCTGCATATTTTGAGATGTCAACGGTACAACAATTATGCCTAACTTCTTAGCCGAAACCTTTTGGGTTTTATTGTTGAAAGTATTTCTCGGGCTTTTCCAGCTCCCTATAGTAATCATAAGGGTTATCCTCTTTCCGTGCCTTATAACCTCCATCGGAACCTTCGTTCCCGGTTTTATATTTCCGACCAACCAGGGAAGCTGAGACATTTCCTTGACTTTTTTACCGTCAAGCCTTATTATTACGTCCCCGCTTTTTAGTCCTGCTTTTGCCGCCGGACTACCCTGAAGGACAGAGGAAACTAATGCTCCGCGTGACGTTTTAAGTTTAAACACCTTCTTGAGCGCCGGAGATATTTTCTGAATTTCTATCCCGAGCCATCCTCTCGTGATCTTACCAGTCTCAAGCTCCGGAAGAACCTCTTTCACTACATTTACCGGCACAGAAAACCCTATACCCTGAGCACCCTTTATGATAGCGGTATTTATCCCTATCACCTGCCCTTTCATGTTTATAAGCGGACCTCCGCTGTTGCCCGGGTTGATGGCGGCATTAGTCTGCAAAAAGTCTTCGTATGGTCCGCCTATGGCTCTGCCCTTTGCACTTACGATACCGTTCGTAACGGTCCATCCTAATCCGAACGGATTACCTATAGCCAAAACCCATTCCCCTATCTGTGTTTCCCTTGAATTGCCGAGAACCGCCGATGGAAGATTGTTGCCGTCGTCTACTTTTAGAAGGGCAAGATCGACTTGCGGGTCTTTGCCTATTACCCTTGCCTTGAGGGTACTTCCGTTATAAAGCTTAACATATATTTTACTTGCTCCTTTTATAACATGATCGTTAGTAATTATATAACCGTTTTTACTAATAATTACACCGGAACCTAAACTTTCTTCGGTATATGTACTGCGGGGAACATTGTTAAAGAAGTTTTTAAAAAAATTACCGAAAGGGTTCTCCTGATTTCCAAATGGATTTCGATACATTTGAAACGGATTGCTTTTTACCTGCTGCGTCGTTCTTATATTTACGACAAACGGCTTATCCTTTTTTATCAAAGCGACAAAATTGCTCGGACCGTTCTGTGCAGGCACTTTGGAATTATTGGTAGCATATACTATGGGAGCACTTCCATCGGCCATAGATTTTTTTAATAAATGCAAATTTGCCGTAACTATAACACCGGCGATTATACCAATGAGCACTGCTACGCTTGCGCCTATGATTTTCGAATCAGATTTTAAACTCATAATTTAAAAACTCCTTAATTAAAAGTATTTAATTATTATATTATCATGCAACAATAATGCCAAAATTTATTTTTTATGTATAACGGTTTAATTCTAATATCTAAAGGTACATAGGATTTCATCCGCCGTTTTTATCTTTGTTATTTTGTCAATATGACAACTATCGCTTGTCAATATGACAAATATAACTCTTTTAAAACATTGACAGGAACTGCTCAAATCCCCGCCTTTGATCTCGGTCAGAAAATGAAGGTTTTCATCTGCACGTTTATTAAAACATGTCTGTCGTACATGAGAACAATACGCAATAAACTCCGGCTGATGCGGAGAATATGCTGTTTAAACAGGCTTTGCCTTAACCGTTTTTTCAATGATGACACTGTCTGTTTCTTCTTTATAATCCAAAACGATATAATCTCCCGTCGTAATACCACCCGAAAGCAAATCCATAGCTATTTTGTCCTGTAAAAAAGTCTTTATAGCCCTCTTTAAAGGCCTGGCTCCGTAAATGGGGTCATAACCCTCCATAGCTATAAATTTAACTAATGAATTCGTATACTCCGCATCAATTCCCTTTTCTTTCAATATATTTTTAAGCTTGTTTAGTTGAATCCCTACTATTTTAAAAATATCATCCTCGGTAAGGGTATGAAATATTATTATGTCGTCGAGTCTATTAAGAAATTCCGGTCTGAAATAGTTTTTTAAAAGTCCGGTAACATTATTTTTCATTTCCTCGTAACGCTCTCCGCTATATCCCTGTATTACGTCCGAACCGATATTGGATGTCATAATGACAATCGTATTTTTAAAGTCCACCGTTCTGCCCTGCCCATCCGTTAACCTGCCATCGTCTAACAATTGAAGTAACGTATTGAATACATCCTGATGAGCCTTTTCTACTTCATCGAACAAAACGACACCGTAAGGGCGCCTTCTCACTGCTTCGGTAAGCTGTCCCCCCTCCTCATAACCGACGTAACCGGGAGGGGCGCCTATTAGTCTGGACACGGTATGCCTCTCCATATACTCGGACATATCTATCCTCACTATACTATTTTCATCATCGAATAAAAATTCGGCAAGCGCCTTTGCGAGCTCGGTCTTCCCTACCCCCGTAGGCCCCAAAAACATAAAAGAACCCATAGGCTTGTTCGGATCGGAAAGACCCGCCCTGGAACGCCTTATGGTATTGGCTACGCTGCTTATCGCCTCATCCTGAGATATTACGCGATTATGTAAATGCTTCTCAATAAGCAAAAGCTTCTTCTTTTCCCCTTCTATAAGCTTTGTAACTGGAATTCCTGTCCATTTTGCTACAACCTTCGCTATATTGTCGGCATCCACTTCCTCCTTTAAAAAACCCCCTTTCTTCCGCATTTCTAAAACCTCTTTATTCAAATCTTCTAATTCTTTCTCTAATTCGCTTAGCTTGCCGTATCTAATTTCCGCAACTTTATCGTATTTTCCCTCTCGCTCATACCTTTGCTCTTCTATCTTTAAAGAATCTATATCCTTTTTGATCTTCCCTATCTTTTGTATAAGATTTTTCTCATTTTGCCATTTAGCCTTTTTTTGATTAAAATCTTCTTCTAAATTCGCAAGCTCTTCGTCTAACTTATTCAACCTTCTCTTAGATTCTGCATCGCCTTCTTTTTTTAATGCTTCCTGCTCTATTTTGATTTTTATTATATTTCTCTGAATTTCATCAAGAAACGTCGGCATAGAATCGATTTCTATCCTTAATTTCGCCGAGGCTTCATCCATTAAATCTATCGCCTTGTCCGGCAAAAATCTGTCCATTATATACCTGCGGGAAAGGGTGGCTGCTGCAATTAACGCAGAGTCTTTTATTCTTATTCCGTGATAAGCTTCATATCTTTCCTTTAATCCCCTTAATATCGAAATCGTATCTTCAACGGAAGGTTCGTCTATAAATACCGGTTGAAATCTTCTTTCAAGCGCAGCGTCTTTTTCTATATATTTTCTATATTCGTCCAACGTCGTGGCCCCCATAGCCCTTAACTCCCCCCTCGCTAAAGCAGGCTTTAAGAGATTAGATGCATCCATTGACCCCTCAGATTTGCCGGCACCTACAAGATTGTGAAGCTCATCTATAAATATTATAACCCTGCCTTCCGACGCTTTTATTTCTTTTACTACAGCCTTAAGCCTGTCCTCGAATTCTCCCCTGTATTTTGCTCCGGCAACAAGGGAACCCAAGTCTAAGGAAAGAACATCCTTACCCTTTAAAATTTCCGGAATATCGCCGTCCGCTATTCTCTTTGCTAATCCCTCCACTATCGCCGTTTTACCAACACCGGGATCTCCTATTAAAACCGGGTTATTTTTCGTTCTCCTTGATAAAACCTCCATAAGCCGCCTTATCTCGCTATCTCTGCCAATAACGGGGTCTATCTTCCCTAACTTTGCAAGCTGAGTTAAATTAACGGTATATTTTTCCAACGCTTGATATTTATCCTCGGGATTCTGGTCGGAGACCTTAGTATTTCCCCGTATCTCCATCAAAGCCTTTAAGACTGCGTCTTTAGTTAAAGAGAATTTTGTCAAAATTTTATAAGACTGCGTATCTTTAACGTCAAACATTGCAAGAATAAAATGCTCTACGGAAACAAAGTCATCCTTCATAGTGTTTTTATTTTTTTCCGCCGCATCGAGTATGCGCTTCAAAGGTGGAGAAAAAAACGGCTCAAGCCCCCCCTCCACTGTTGCAAGTTTAGACATGGCATCTTCTACCTCATCGGAAAACTGCTTTATGTCCGCGCCTATTCTTTTTAATATTGAAACGGCTATGCTGTTTTCGTCGTAACTTAACAGTGCATATAGAAGATGTAAATCGCTAATCTCTGAATTTTTGGCTTCACGAGCCTTATTGGCGGTTAATTCTATTACGTCTTGTGATTTTATGGTGAAATTATTTAAGTTCATACCCTATTCCTCTAATTTACCGATATAAAATTTTATCTATTTTTTCTCGGAAATATATGCCATTCTGATGTCATACAATACATTCTCAACAAGCTTTGTTTCGTTTTCATCAAGATTTCCCTTTGTCTTTTTGGAAAGCATCTCTATCGTATCTATAAGATACTTTGCCATTTTTACATCTTTTTCATACTTTCCCGTCGAAGGGTTCGGAACCTTTCCGAGAAAAAGCAGCGCCTGAGTATTCAACGAATAGATAAAAGTTGCAAAATCAGCTCCAAACGTGGGGGCTTCGGAACTATTTTCCGATTCCTTGCCTGTTTCTTTATCTGCTACATCTACCGGTTTAGAATCCTGTTTTGGTGCCGATTCTCCCTCCGGTTTTACGTCACTCTCTCCGACGTTTTCGTCTTCGGAAAACCTCCTTTTATCCACCACCTTAAACTGCTGCTTATCATTCTTTTCTTCCTTTTCTTTATTCTTAATATCGCGTTCCGAGTCTTTAGACATAATCTGGCTCCTCCTTGTATTTTTTTTCTTTATTTTTATTCTTTCTTGCGTTGCCCTTTATTGCCTTTTTCTTTTTAAAAACGACGACGTTGCCGTCAATCAAATCCGCTACAAAACTGTCGCCGTCTTTCCATTTAAGCGTTAACGGAACCTTTACGGCATCATCTATATTGCGCTTTAAAAATCTCGCCCCGAATTTCGTGCTATAACCGGTCTCCACAAGTTTGTCTAACGCTCCGTTCGTAACCGCCAACTCTTTCCCGTATCCCGCCATAGTCTTTTTTATAGTCTCTATATGCATTAATGCGATTTGCCTAACCTCTTTTTTGGCAAGCGGCGAAAATATTACTACATCATCCAGCCTATTGATAAATTCCGGGGAAAAGAAGTTTTCTACTTCTTTGTTTATGGCTCCTTTTAACGACTTAGCCATATCATCAGATTCAATAAAACCTAACGGTTTTGTAAATTTAGAAAATTCATGAGAACCGAGATTGGAAGTCATAATAATGACCGAATCAGAAAAATAAACCCTTTTTCCCCTGCCGTCCGTAAGAAAACCCTCGTCAAAAACCTGAAGAAAAAGATTAAATACCTGATCACTCGCTTTTTCTATTTCGTCTAAAAGTATGACCGAATAAGGATTGTCTTTTATCTGATTAGTAAGCAGCCCACCCCTTGAAGAACCGACTATCCCTCTCGGCATACCTATCAATTTATCGACGGAAATAGAACCGTCCTTATATTCCGACATATCTATTCTTATAATATGCCGACGGGAACCGAACAAATATTCTGCCATTACTTTTGCGGTTTCAGTTTTGCCTACACCGGTGGGACCTAAGAAAAGCAGAACCGCATCAGGTCTGTTAAAGTTTTCCTTGAGAGGACCCTTGTTCAGCCTTAAATGCTTGGCAAGAGAATTTACCGCCTCTTCCTGCCCTACTATGCGGTTAGAAAAAAAATCCTCCATATCCTGAAATCTTTCTAAAATATCCCTTTTTATCAAATCTATAGGTATGCCTGTTTCTTGAGATATAACCTGATAAATATTTTCCCTCCTGACAACCTTGTCCTCGTTATAGATTTCAGCCTTAACGCAACCCGAATCTATCCAACCGATAGCTTTATCCGGTAACCTCAATGATTTGGAATAGCGGGAGGATAACAGCAGAGACTCTTCTATCGCAGGGTCTTCTATCTCTACACCGTAAGTATCTTCGAATCGCCTCTTTAACCCGTAAAGTATCCTTTTTGTATCCGCTATGGACGGTTCCTTAACATTTACGACCCTAAATCGACGAGCCAGAGCCTCGTCTTCGGCAATGAACTCCTTATATTCGGACAGCGTAGTTGCTCCGATAATTTGCACTTCACCCCTTGACAGAGAAGATTTTAATATATTGGCGGCATCACTTGGCACAGCGGTAGCGGAACCAGCACCTATAATGGAATGAACCTCATCCACAAACAGGATTATATTTTTTCTTGATTTTAGCTCGTTTATTATTTTTTCCATCCTATCTTCAAACATACCTCTAAAAACCGTACCCGCAACCAAGGAGTTCATTTGAAGATTAACTATAATTTTATTCCGCAACCTTGGTGGAACGTTGTAGGGCTCAAGCTCTATTTTTCTTACAAGCCCCTCCACAACGGCCGTCTTTCCAACACCCGGCTCACCTACTATAATAGCGGAATTAGGCCTGCCTATGTGGCACAGTATCTCCATGACTCTCGTAATTTCCTCTTCTCTTCCAAAAACTAAAGACAGCTTATCCATAATAGCCAGCTTGCTTAAATTCATAGCATGCTGCCTCAACGTGTAAGGTAAATCATATTTTCTTCTGTTTTCGTCGCTCCGATATCTTTTTTCTCTCATTTTCTGAAAAATTTTATCGGCAATTATGACCGAGTCTACGCCTAAACTTTTAAAGACCTTTGTCGGCACGGAATTAGATTCCTGAAACATAACCATCAAAAAATCCGTCGACTCTATAAGATTTCTACCCGAACTCTGTGCGTAATCATAAGCGTTTTTAAATAGATTTCTTGTCTGAAGGGTTATTTTCATCCCTTCGCCTATATATTGTTCGGACGACATCATAAAATCGTTCAATAGCTTTGCTACATTTTTTTTATCTATTTTTAATTCCTTAAATATTTCACCCAAAAAATTTTCATCTACTACGGTTAAAGCATAAAATATATGCTCAAGCCCTAAATAATAATGCTTTCTTCGTTTCGATTCCTCTATGGATATAGTAAACACCCTATATCCGCTTTCGGATAATTTATCTTCATAACGATCCAAGTTAAGCATAATAAATCTTACCTTTTTATTAAGTTATTTAATAGAAGTATAACTATCTATGTATCGTAACTACGTTATAATTATACGTCTTCTATTTTTATATCGGTAAAATTAAAACCGCCGGTTTTGTTTTTTTTTGGAATAATTATCTCAAGCAGTCCTTCGTCAAAAGAGGCGCTAATCGAATTGCCGTCAAAACGATAAGGTAAATCAAATACCCTTTTAAAAAAACCGAACGGCCTTTCCATTCTTTGAAAACTATCCTCTTCCGCAAATCTCTTGCGGCGCTTCATTCCGCTGATTTCCAAACGGCTGCCGTACACTTCGACGTTTATATCCTCTTTTTTTACGCCTGCCAATTCTATCTGTACGACGACAGAATCTGCTGTTTCAAACATATCCGACATCGGAGCAAAATAATACATTTTATTTTATACTTTAAAAATTTATGATTTGTAGTTATAATTATACCAAATTAATCTTTAAAAACAAATGCAATATGTTTAAATTCGCATTAAAACCTATCTTTTACAAATACCTTATAATGATTGCAATCAACGTTACCCCTTTTATAGGGGGCAAATACATTTCCACCGCATACGCCGTTTACAATAAAATGAACCCTTACGCAAGCATCGCATTGATAACCGTCTCGGAAACATTATTATGCCTCGTGTTTTTCTATGTAGGTTTAAGGTTAAAATCGTTGAAATGGATTCATAAATTAATAAGCCCAAATAAAACAAAGAAAGCGCATAATTATATATTAAAATATGGCTCCGTAATAGGACTTTTTGTGGGACAAATGTTTATCGGAGCACCACCTATATCCTTTGTGCTCGGTTTGATATACGAAAGTGACAAAAATATCTTCCTCTACCTTTACATCCCTCTTTTTACCAGTATTTTTCTTTATGCCGTATTAAATTTTTATCTCAATACCGTGGCAATAACGTCCATAGAAAACATATTCCATTTTGCTATTTAACGTCCACGACTATTACATTATTTTTGGCCGAATATACTTTCGCGTTTAAATATGATTTGATAAAATATTTTACTCTTTTAAAAAATTTTATCATATTTCCGTAGTATAAAATCTTTATCTCTACAAAACTATCCGAAAAAGACGACACATAAAGGTTTTTCAAGTGTCTTGAATATTTTATCATCAATTCCTGTAACTTATTAGAATTAGCATACTTGAAATTTCCGATAAACTTCACGTAATATATATTGTAAGATGCCTTTCTGATATTGTTTTTATTTGTCGGCTTAATTATTTTAAAACCAAAACTTTTCAGTTCATTTATTAAATTCTTTTTTCTTACATAAACATTCATTTTAATATAATAAAGATTAAAATATTCTTCAGTATCAATGATCTTGAAAGAGTATATATACCTCAACATAAAAGGAAACAGTTGCGTATTGAGTATATTTTCGTTATTTTTATTAGAAAGGATTTTTTTGCCAATTAATTTCAAAACGGCTTTTTTTAAGGATAGTCTGATCACTTGTCTTATCGCTAAAGATTGTAGTCCGGCAGCATTTTTTTTTGAAATAATTATATAGGTTTTAGTAGTTATGTTCATACCGGACGCATTCTTTAAGAAAAAGAAAGACGCACCCGATAATAAAATAGATAAAACCACCACAGATAAAAGCTTGCCTAATCCCTTGTTTCTCATTTTTACTCTACTCTTTAATTGGCATTAATTATATTATAATAATAATTCAAAAATCTTTTCTTTCAATAAATTTTTATTCTCTCCAGTCTTAGCCGATACCAAAACCACGGGTTTACCCATCAATCTTTCTAATTTTGTCTTTAAAAAATCAGCCCGTTCGGCAGATAACAAGTCTATTTTATTCAAAACCACGATCATCTCTTTATCTCCGACCCCTATTTCGTCTAATGTTTTTATAACCTCTTCCGATTTATACAGCACGTCTTTTTGGGTAGGGTCTATAACATGCAGCAACATATCTGAATAGGCAGTCTCTTCAAGCGTAGCCTTAAAGGATTCTATGAGAAAAAGCGGTAAATTCTGGATAAATCCAACCGTATCGGATACTATAACCTTTTTTCCTCTGTTATTGTCGTAAATAGAAGCCGCCTTAGTGCCAAGCGTAGCAAAAAGTTTATCTTCTCCTTTTTCGCCTTTTCCGGTTAGATTTCGCATAAGCGTGGTTTTCCCGGAATTAGTGTATCCTACGATAGCGGCGATAGGTAATCCCTGTCTGTCTCTCTTCGCCCTGTGCAGTAATCTCGTTTTTTCCGCTAACTTCAGTTTATTTTTTATATGTGTTATTTTTTGCCTAACCTTCCTCCTGTCGGTTTCCAATTTAGTTTCCCCGGGACCCCTCGTGCCTATTCCGGCTCCCGTACTGGAAAGCATCATGTATGCGCCCTTAAGCCTCGGAAGGATGTAATTCATCATTGCAAGCTCGACCTGACACTTACCCTCCGCCGTCTTTGCATGAGCAGCAAATATGTCAAGGATAAGCCTCGTCCTATCCACTACGTTTAAATCAAAATACTCCGATAGATTATTTTCCTGCGCAGGGCTTAACGATGCATCTATTATAACGATATCGGCATTGACCGAAAGAACCAACCCCTTAATATCTTCAAGCATGCCCATAGAGAGATAGTATGCCGGATCTATCCTTTTAATATTTTTTAAAACGGAAACTGCATTCACGGCACCCGCAGTTTCGGAAAGCATCGCAAGCTCTTCCAGCGAATCCATACTCCTTTCCCTGCCTGAAATATTCAAATTTATACCGATGAGAACGGCCTTCTGTATCATTTTAAGAAATCCTTTATTAAATTTGCCGTAAAAATAACTCTCTCGCTTAAACCAACGCGATTAATTTCTACAATGTCTTTAACCTTTCTAAAAAAAGTGGCCTGCCTCTTTGCATATTGCAGCGTGGAGGAAATTATTCTCAAATACAACTCGTCTCTTGTTTTAATGCTGCCGCTTAAATACAGTAAGCCTTCCTTGTAGCCTATACCGCCGAAGGGCTTTGAATCCGCCTTATAATTCATATTTAAAATAGTTTTTATCTCATCCGTCAGTCCTTTTTTTAAAATGGTCTCCGTCCTTTCTTCTATGCGTTGTTTTAAATAATCCCTGGGAGGAATTAAACTGAAATACATAAAATCATACAAAGGCTTATCAAACGGTTTCTTGGTCAAATAGTGGGAAAAAGGCCTTCCCGTAGCCTCAAAAACCTCGTATGCCCTGGTAATTCTTTGAATATCATTCTTTGATATTCTATTCGCATATGCGGGATCTATCTTTTTTAATCCTTCATAAGCGATATTTACCCCTAATGTTCTTATTAATTCTGCCGCTTTTTCCCTATAAACCGCTTTATCTGTCTCCGATATAGGTATAAGGGAAAGACCGTAAATCAGGGACCTCATGTAAAGTCCGGTTCCGCCGATAAAAAGCGGTATTTTACCTCGCGTTATTATATCATTTATCGTAAGCCTCGCATCGTCTGAAAACATTTGGGCGTTATACTCTTCGTCCGGATTTTTAATGTCGATAAGATGATGCCTCACTGCCGCTCTTGCCGCCGCTTCCGGTTTCGCCGTTCCGATGTTGAAATGTCTGTAAAAACACATCGAATCAAAATTTACGATTTCAACCGGAAAAAGATTGGATAATTCAAGCGAAATTTCGGTTTTGCCCGAACACGTCGTACCGCCTATAATTATTATCTTCTGAAGATTGGACATCCCTATTTATCGTTCCCTAAAAAGCACAAATCCAATTTAATCTACCGTTAGTAAGTTAATAAGTCAAATCTGGTATTTCATCCAATCTTTTTAATTCCTCAGACTCTCTTGATAAGGTTTCGTCGTTTTTACCCATCAGCAGGTATGCAAATTTTTTACCCTTCTCTACACCCGGCTGATCAAAAGGATTTATTTTAAGAAGCATGCCAAGAACCGCTACCGCCTCCATACACATAAAGGACAGCTCTCCGAGGCTGAATTCATCTATTTTATCCAAGGTAATCCTGAATGATGGTCTTTTGTCTATAGCCAGGGCAAGCTCGACGCCTTTTAATTCGTTAATGAGAACTTCGGATAACTTTTTGCCGTTTAAATAGTTAAATTCTTCAAATCCGTCGGGATTAAGCGTAAAATCTTCGCCGTAATCCTTTAAGCAGAAAAATCCGATAAGCTTATCCTGCGGTCCCTGCATATAAAGTTGAAGCTGAGAATGCTGGTCTGTTGCTCCGACGGCCGGTACGGGCGTAGGCGAAGTAAGTTCCTTTCCCAAGCTTTCCGCAAAAAGCTGCCGGAACCACCTTGAAAACTCTTTTAAATAATCGCTGTAAACGAAGGGTATAAAAATATTTCTATGCTTTTTTTTGTAAAAAAGATATATAACCGATGCCAAAGTATAAACGGGATTGTTTTCAAAAACAGCCTTATTGAGCATATCGTCCCTGTAAGACACCGCTCCGTGTAAAAACTTATCTATATCCAACCCCATTGCATACGCAGGAAAAAGGGTTCCGGCGGTTACTATGGAATACCTGCCTCCCACATTTTTTGCAATATCCAATGCGGCTATCCCGTTTTCATCGGCATATTGCCTCAGAAATCCACTATTCTTATCGGTTATAAACAATAAATTATCCTTGTAATTTCCGGACATTTTTTCAAGTATTTCTTTTATTATAAAAAACTGGGACACTACCTCGATAGTGGAAGCGGATTTAGAAACAAAGCAAAATACGGTTTTTTTCATATCGATCCGGTCAAAATTTTTCTTGATATAACAGGGGTCTATATTCTCCGAAAAAATAACGTTGATCTTTTTCCCCATCCTTTTTTCGCAAGCCGCTCCTTTCATCGCCTCCTTCAAAAATATAGCGCCGAGGGACGAACCCCCCATTCCGAAAACATACAAAGTATTAATATCTTTAGAGAACAATTTTTCGGCAATCTCCTTAACGTCGTTAACCATTGCCATGTTTGATATTTCATCATAAAAACCTATCTCTTCGTCCCTCCTAAGGTCGTTAAGATTTCTCCTTACGGTAACAAGTTCATGTTCTAAGGAGCGTATTTCCGCTTCTTCTATTCCGTTCTCAAAAATTGCCGAATTCAAAATATACTTAAAATTAAATTCAATCATATTAAGCCCCCGTTTTCATTTCCCGTTAGAATATTTTTTCATGATATACCTTAATTCATCGTCCTTAGATTTAAGTTTGCCGTCTATTTTTAACAGCATGACCTCGTTTAATATTTTTCCGCATAGCCTGCCCTCGCAAATTCCAACGGATTTAACGTCATTTCCGTTAACAGCAGGCTTTATAAGCATCAACTCATCTAAATATTTTACTATCATTTTTTTTAAATTCAAGTCAATTCCATCTTTACCGCTGTTTTTAAACAGATAAAATAAAATGCTGCTCGCGTCGAACCCTTTAAATGCCGTATATATTTCACTGTTTTTTAATTTTAATTTAAAAAGACCGCCCCTCGCAGATTTGCTTAATTCTTCCGATTCCAAATATATCTTTTTTATTCTGTTTTTTATTCTGTTTCCCAAATTTAATCTTTTGATTGCGGAATCGAAATCTCCGTTTTTTAGACAACTGAGAATTTCGGCAAGATAAAATATATTTATATCTGCAATGACGTTTTTATCTGTTTTGTCTGCCTGATTTTTCTTAAAATATAAATAAATTCTTTTAAAAACCACCTTGCTTTCTTCGCTAAATTCTAATTTATCGTAAACACCTCTTAAAATACCGAGATTTTCAAGCCTTTCAAAATAAATCCAGGGTTTGTTTTCCTTTAATAAGAGATACAGTTCGGCGGTTATTCTTTTTCCGGAGATACCGTCCATGACATTCTCATCCAGGGCTGACTTCATATACTTTAATGTCCTGCATTCTATCTTAAAGCCGAGTCTTTTTTCGAACCTTACAATCCTGAACATTCTGGTGGAATCGTCTATAAAACTACGCTCATGCAATACTTTTACCTTTTTGTTCAATATATCCGACAATCCAAAGGCATAATCCTTAATATCAAGGAAATCATCGTCGTTGATAGAAAGCGCAATAGTATTTATCGTAAAATCCCTTCTGCGAATATCATTCTCAAGCATCGCTTTTTCCGTATTTACTATAGGCAGGGCTCCCGGTTTTTTATAAACTTCGGTCCTTAACGAAGCAAAATCCGCCTTAAGCGGCATGTCGTTAATCAGAAATTCTATAAGAACCGTCCCGAATTTCTTATGAACATTCAAATAGCTTATTTTAAAATTAGAATTTTCTTTTATCCTGCGGGCAAGTTTTTCCGCCGAGCCTTCCACGACAATATCCAAATCGAGGAAGTGGCTATCAAAAGGTTTATTATGTGCAGATTTAAACAAAGAAGCAGCTTTATGATTTGTTTTAGCGAGGCGTATAATTATATCCCTTACGAAACCGCCGATTAGAAAAACTCTACAGCCTATACTTGCGGAAACGTCTCCGATACTCCCGATAAAATCAAATGCCGAGCTTCCATAGCCGTAATAGTCGAAAACTTCCGATATAGATTGTTTAATTGAATTCTTGTTAAATTCTATCAAACCGGCCATATCTTTTCTTTGCCGTTCTTTAATCCTTTTTTTATCTTATAAACGACATAAAAATGGTATATAAGCCCAATGATGATACCGATTATCACCGCGAAAAATACTATTATAGAAATAGGAAACTTTATCGATTCGAACTGCAAAAATTTTACGTTGACAAGTTTGGAATTCTGAGCGGTGAAAATTACGGCTACGGCTATAAATATGATTACAAGAACGAGGTCTATGTATCTTATCATTTTTAATTTTAAAGTTCTATTTTTTTAAAATCACCTATTAGTTTATTGTATGTATCGTCTAATATCTCCGAAACAACCCTTAATTCAGAACAAACGGTATAAAAACTCACGTCCCCTTCCCACCTCGGTATTATATGAAAATGTAAATGCCGTTCTATTCCCGCCCCTGCAGCCTTACCAATGTTCAGACCGACATTAATAGCATCGCAATGATAAACTTTTTTAAGGATATCACAACTTACGGAAAGAAGCTGCATTATTTCTAATCCGGTCTCACTAGAAAGCCCGTTAAGCTCTTTGGTATGGGTAGAAGGAATTACTAATAAATGACCGCAATTATAAGGAAACGTATTTAATTTAACGTATGAATACCTTCCTTTGAAGAGAACATATTTATCTTCATAGCATGCGCTATCGTCGCAAAAAACACATTCGTCCTTAGATTTGTCTTTAGCTAGATAATCCATACGCCACGGGGCATAAACAATTTTCATAAATTTAAAAATTTAATCCTGCATCGTTAAATGAAACAAGGCCGATACTTTTAAAAAAAGATCTACCGCCGATATTGTCAATAAAAGATTTTACCGTCCTTTTTATGATTGATTGAAATAAATCAGAATGCCTTTTTATTTGATATATAACAGTCGGTCTCCCTGTTATTCCCGCTATTTTTCTTGCGTAATTTACGGCATCTTGAAAATCGCCTAACTTATCTATGAGATGTAATTTTTTTGCCTGCTCTCCTGAGTATACCATTCCGTTTGCAATTTTCTTTACATAAGAAACCTTAAGATTTCTACCCTTAGCCACAGCGGATACAAATTGCCCGTAAACGTTCATAACTACGCCTTGAAGTTTTTCTCTCTGTTCCGGAGTCATCTCCTTAAAGGGAGTGCCTATGTCCTTATATGGACCGCTTACTATATAGTTATATGAAACCCCTATCTTTTTCATCAACTTGTAAACATTGGGCATTTCCATTATAACTCCGATAGAACCGGTCAAGGTTCCCGGCTCTGCGAATATTTCATCAGCCGCCGAAGAAACATAATAAGCCCCGGATGCGGCAACGGAACCCATTGATACTACCACTTTCTTATGCTTTTCAAACTTTGTCAGTTGCTCATACATAGCTTGAGAGGGAGCAACCTCCCCTCCGGGAGAATTCACCCTTATAACCACGGCTTTTACGTAATCGTCCCGTTTATAATAGTTCAGAAGATTTACAAAATTGGACGAACTCGTAATCGTACCCGTAAGGTTTATAACGCCTATAGCATAAGGAGACGAACCCCTAACAACGTTATAGCCCGATTTCACCTGAAATTTGAACAATATAAAATAAATAAAAACACCAAATATCCCTAAAAATACCATTAAAAATAGTAAACCGCTTAAAAAGGGATGCCTGTTTACGCTCATGATTTATTTTTATCTGTATTAAGAAGGGATAGCCCTATCTTCTGTTCGTTCACATCCAGCATAATTATTTCGGCATTTATTGGAGAGCCTACAGAGATATCGTCATCCTTAATAAAATTTTCAGGAATTTTAGAATTATGAACAAGCCCTTCTATGCCATCTTCAATCTGCACAAATATTCCAAATTCCATTATATTGGATACCGTCCCCGATATGACCGTCCCGGTAGAGTACTTATCTTTGACACTGTGCCAAGGACTCTCTGTAAGTTGCTTAATTCCCAAATACATCCTTTGCTTTTCCTCGTCAATGCTTAAAACCATCGTTTTAATTTCTTCTTCCGGCTTAAATAATTCACGCGGATGCCTCGTCCTTTTAGCCCATGCAAAGTCGCTCTGTTTTACATATCCCTCTAAATTTTCCTCTAACGTTACGGAAATTCCAAATTCGTAAATATTTTTAATGACTCCCTCAACAATCGTACCTTTCGGATATTTATCCTTCAACGCATTCCACGGATTTTCCGTAAGTCTCTTTAAGCTTAGGGATAATTTTCTTGATTCCGGTTCTATGCTCAAGATAGATATCTTTACTCTCTGCCCTTTGGTCAAAAACACCTTGGGATCTATCTGTTTTTTCTCCCAGCTCATTTCAGATAAATGTATAAGACCCTCCACATCATCATCAAGCTCGACGAATGCACCGTAATCGGTAATATTAATAATAACGCCTTCCACTATATCTCCGGGTGCATGCCTGTCCAAAACATCGTGCCACGGGTCTTCGAACAGCTGTTTATAGCCAAGCGACACCCTATGCCTCTCTTTATCGTATTTGATAACTTTAACGTTTATTTTCTGCCCAAGGCTTAATACTTCCGAAGGATGAGATATTCTTTTCCATGAAATATCTGTGATATAAATAAGCCCGTCCATGCCGCCAAGGTCCACAAAAACACCATAGTCAGTAATGTTTTTAACTATGCCCTCCAGAACGTCGCCCTCTTTTATATCGGTTAACACATTCTCTTTCAGTTTCTTAATTTCATCCTCTATAACCTTTCGCCTCGACACTATAACGTTACATGCCCTTTTATCCACACTTATTACTTTTAAATCTAAGGCTTTTCCGAGAAAAGCATCAAAATCCCTCGTAAGCTTTACGTCTATTTGTGAACCGGGCAAAAATGCAGTGACGCCGTTTAAATCAACGATTAAGCCGCCTTTCGTCTTTGCGACCACTGTACCGTTTATCAATTCGTTATCCTTGCATACCTTCTCAATATCGTCTAAAGCATAAACGCTTTTCGCCTTCTCTCTAGAACATATCAAGTAACCCATACTATCGTCATAATTTCCAACGAAAACTTCTATGGAATCGCCTATAGATATAGATGTAATATCTACATTGCCTCCAGAAGATATCTCTTCTACGGTAATTATTCCGTCGGATTTATCACCAACATTTACATAGATGTACCTTTCATCGATGTTTAAAATTATGCCCTGTCTGACAAGCCCTTTGCTATTCATATTCTCGTAAGAGTCTAATAAAAGTTCAAACTCCGTAGGGCTACTTTCGGTAGATTGATTTCCCTTAAAACTTTGTTTTGCCATAAATATCTTACTACCTCCTAAATTTGATAAGATTAATCTAACATATTTAAACAAATTAAGCAAATATTTTTGTTTACGTAAATATTTTGCTTAACCGGAAGTATCCATATCCTGAACTCTTTTTAAAACTCGCTCTATTATCCAATCGGGAGTGGACGCGCCGGCGGTAATACCAACCCTGTTGACATTTACGAACCATTCCGGATTAACTTCATCTTCGGTTTCTATATGATATGTTTTTTTTTGAATCTCCATACATATATTTTTCAGTTTATTCGTATTTGCGCTGTTATAACCGCCCACTACTATCATGACATCTACATTGGAAGCCAATATTTTAGATTCTTCCTGCTTTATCATGGTTGCATCGCAAATGGTGTCGAAAACGGTTACATCGCTCTTTGCAATTTTATGTACGTCTTCTATTATGCGCTTATAAAAATTTACATCCTGCGTAGTCTGGGAAACCAGGGCCAGCTTTTCCGATATCGGAACCCTTTTAAGGTCGTCGATACTGTTTATAACCAGAAATTTGTTTTTATCGGCAAAACTAATTACGCTCTGGACTTCAGGGTGATTTTCGTCGCCGACCATTATTACGAAATAACCGTTTAGGGCAGCCTTGCTTATATAATTCTGGGCCTTTTTTACGAATGGACAAGTGGCATCTATCACTTTTAACCTCTTATTGGAGGCTATTTTCTCCATAATCTCCGCTTTAACGCCGTGAGAACGTATCAACAGGGCATTATGACAACCGTTATCAATGTTTTCTATGGGATAGACGCCTTTTTCTTCCAAGGATTTAACCACCTGAGGATTATGAATAATAGGGCCTAAGGTATTTAATTTTTCTTGCAGATTACTTTTTTTCGCCGCATCTAATGCCATATTGACCGCTCTTTTAACCCCAAAACAAAACCCCGCGGAAGGCACTACTATTATTTCCATAATATGATTAATATACCGGCAGCCTTGAAATAATATTAAAAAACTCCGGAAACGAAGTATTTATACACCTTATATCATGAATCTCCGTTTGTCTATTTTTAAGCAGCAATCCCATAATCACCATAGACATCGCGATCCTGTGGTCTCCGAATGAATCTAAAATTATCGGAACGGCTTTAGATTCATTCAAATCCGGATTACCGATTATCTCGAAACCGTCTTCTGATTCCTTTATTTCTATCCCAATCCTGACTAAATTGGAAACAATTGCTTTAATTCTATCGCTTTCTTTAACGCGTAATTCTTCGGCACCGGTTACTGTGGTTTTTCCTTCTGCAAAAGAGGCAATTACCGAAAAGACGGGAAACTCGTCTATCATATCGGAAACCGTCTCCGACGGAACCGTCACCCCTTGAAGCCGTGAATACTTGGCCCTTATATCTCCGACCCTTTCCGGAAACTCACCTGTAACGGTTAAATCTAAGTTCGCACCCATCATTTTTAAGATTTTTAAGATACCCGTTCTTTTTTCGTTAAGCAGAATATTTTTAACGGTAATTTCTGAATCCTTGCACAAAATGCCCAGCGCTATAAAAAACGAGGCGCTGCTAAAATCCCCGGGTATAACGATTTCAAATGGGTGCAATCCACCTCCGTTATTGCCTTTTATTGATATAAGACTGCCTCCGGCGCGGTGCGTTTCTATTCTGACAGGATAACCCTGAAGTTTTAATAAATTTTCGGTATGGTCCCTTGTTGCCTTTTTCTCATATATCACCGTATTTCCCTCCGCAAAAAGGGCGGCAAGCATAATACAGGATTTAACCTGAGCGCTTGGAACAGGGACTTCATAATAAATTGACTTCAATTTTCCGCCTTTAAGGACGGCAAGCGGGGGATAATTTCCGCCCCTGCGTCCCGCTATTTCGGCCCCCATAAGACTTAACGGCTCTCTTACACGCTTCATTGGACGAGAATTAAGATACTTATCACCGGACAAAACGGAAAAGAAATCGTTTCCGGCAAGAATTCCGATTAAAAGTCTTGTAAGCGTCCCTGAATTAGCCGTATTGATTATTGATTCAGGCTCTTTCAAGCCGTAAAGCCCCTTGCCGGTTATTATGAAATCTTTGCCACTGCCGGTTAAATTTTGTTTCTTGATATTGATGCCGAGTTTTCTAAAAGCGGCAATGGTAGCCCGATTATCTATTGATAAGGATAAATTGGAAACCGAGGATTTTCCGTCTGCTAAACCTCCCAACATAATTGCCCTGTGAGATATGGATTTATCGCCTGGAACTTCTATGTCTAAGGATACTCCGCCGGCAATGCCGGTTATTAAAGCTTTATCGAGTTTTAAATCTATCAAAAACCCACCTCTTCCCGCCGTTCTGCAATTTCTCTTATTCTGGTGCTCAAACCCTCTCTGTCTCCTGTTTCTATTAAGCCTTTTAAAATATTTGCGGAGACCATAAAATCTTCTAACGATGCAAGTATATTTTCGCTATTCATAAGAAATATATCCGTCCACAATTCCGGGGATGAAGAAGCAATTCTGGTAGAGTCCTTAAACCCGTTTCCGATAAAATCTAAAACTTCTACTCCTTTCTCCTTTTCTCTTCCCTTTTCCCTCAGAATAAAATTCAAAACGGCACCGGATAATAAAAAAGAAATCAGGTGAGGTAAATGGCTCGTATAGGCGGCTATATTATCGTGAGAATCCGCAGTAGAATAAATGACGTTCATTCCTATCATCCGCCAGAATTCCGCCGTTTTTTCTATCTTGTCCGCTCTGTCTTTATCGGTTAAATCAAAATCTTCCCTCATAACTATGCAGTTTTTTCCATTAAACAGCTTAAAATCGGCATTTTCAGGACCGGACTTATCCGAACCACACATAGGATGCGAACCTACAAAATTTTCAATGTTTTTTATTCTTGCATTTGTCGTAATAGCATCCTTAATGCTTCCGATATCCGTAACTACCTGCGCATCTCTAAAAAATGCCTTATACGCATCTATCAAAGAAACAATTGCCGACGGCGGAGCACACATTATTATTAAATTATCGCCTCTGCAATCGCAGATATCCGATTCTAAATTCAGTACATCATCAATCAACCCGCAGGATTTACAGTAACGGATATTATTTTGCGCTATATCGTATCCGGTTATTCTTATTTTTGAATTTTTGGCTTTGACAGCTCCCGCGATAGACGCCCCCATAAAGCCTAATCCTATTATTGAAATCTCATTGAACATGCTGAATTAATCCGCCAAATTTTGATTAAATATTTCTGTTAACAGCATTCGCAACAAGCTTAGCCTTGCCTATCAGTTCGCTGAAGGTATCATATTTTAACGACTGAGCACCGTCGGAATAGGCTTTTTCCGGCATCGGATGGACCTCTATCATAAGTCCGTCAGCTCCCGCCGCTATAGCCGCGAGCGAAAGCGATTCTATATAATACCATATCCCCGCCGCGTGCGAAGGATCAACGATAACCGGTAGGTGTGAAAGCCTTTTTAAAACCGGAATAGCGCTTAAATCAAGCGTATTTCTGGTCGACGTTTCATATGTCCTTATACCCCTTTCGCAGAGTATTACGCTTTCATTGCCGTTTGACATAATATATTCGGCAGACATCAGGAATTCCTGTATAGTAGAGCAGAGACCCCTTTTAAGTATTACCGGTTTTTTAACCCTTCCGACCTCCTGAAGCAGTCTAAAATTTTGCATGTTCCTTGCACCGACTTGTATTATATCGGCATAGCGGCATACAAGGTCTAAGTCTCTCGGATCCATTACCTCCGTAACAACTAAAAGCCCAGTTCTCTTTCTGGCCTCCCCTAAAAACTTAAGTCCCTCTTCGCCAAGCCCCTGAAACGTATAAGGACTCGTTCTCGGCTTAAATGCCCCGCCCCTTAGAATCACCGCTCCGGCATCTTTGACGTTTTCGGCTATATCCGTAATATTCTCAAGTGTTTCGACCGCACAAGGCCCCGCTATTATGGCTATTTTATCACCGCCTATTTCGACATTCCCGATCTTAACAATGCTTTTTTCCTTACCGATTTCTTTAGACGCTAATTTATACGGCTTGGATATTCTAATTGCCTTATCCACCCCCGCAAGCGCTTGCGCTTCTCCAAAAAATGTTTTAACGGCATCTTCATGCCCTATGCAACCTACAATGGTAACATCGGCACCCTCGGAAATGTGAGGCTTAAGACCTGCCTGCTCTATTTTTTTCAAAACATATTCAACCTGATCTTCCGTTACTCCCTTTTTTAAAATCAAGATCATCTATCCCCCCTATTAAACCGAATTTTAATTATTTTCCGTTACTTTCAAGATTTATTTTACTCCATTGAAAAAAAATTGTAAAACCTTAAATAATCCTATGCAACACCCTGATCAACTTAATGTTATCGGCATGCGTACCGATAGTGATTCTAAGCATGTCGTCATATCCAAACCTATCCATCGGCCTTACTATAATGCCTGCATCCAAAAGCTTTTCACATATATGTACGGCTTTTTGCCCTTTTAGTTTTACCAATATAAAATTAGCTCCGGTCTCTATAAATTTTATATCCATTTTTCTAAACTCTAAGTAAAGATAATTCTTCTCCGCTTCGTTTGTTTCTATTACCTTCTTAACATATCCGTCGTCTTTTAACGCCGCAATGGCACCGACTAAAGATAATGAATTAACGTTAAACGGCTCTCTAACCTTATCCATTAAAGAAATTAACTCTTTGTGCCCTATTCCGTAACCTATCCTGAGTCCGGCCAATCCGTAAACCTTAGAAAATGTCCGTAAGACAAGCACATTTGGAAAATCGGCGATATCCGCCTCGTCTATTAACGAATTTCCGAAGTATTCGATATAGGCCTCGTCTATTACAATTAAGACATCATCTCTAACTTTTTTAATAAAGTCTACAATCTTATCGTTTGAAAAAAAAGTTCCGGTAGGATTATTCGGGTTTGATATGAAAACAATTTTAGTTTTATCGTCTATTAATCTACGCATATCGTCTAAATCAAGCGAATAGTCCTTCAATTCGCTCATCTTTAACTTTAAGCCTAATTGTTCTCCGGCAAGATAATATGCCACAAACGACGGAAAAGGAGAGAGCAGGTTTTCGTTCCTTTCGCAAAAAGTTCTGACGGCTATGTCTATTAATTCATTGGAACCATTTCCCAATATAAAATTTTCCGGCTTTAATATACCAGTCTTTCGGCTGTTTTGCCCGGTATCTTTATTTTCGTTTCCGGCTTTATTTCTGTCTGAATTAAAAAACCCGACGAGCCCTTGTTTTAGGTAAAACCCGGAACCGTCAGGGTATCTGTTTAAGTTCTTAAGATAGGCCCTTATCGCCTTAACGGCTTCCGGCGACGGTCCGAGAGGATTTTCGTTTGATGCAGATTTTACTATATGTTTAATCCCCTTCTCTCTTTTGACCTCTTCGATCGGCTTTCCGGGAATATAGGGATTAATTTTATAAATATAATCCGGCGCTTTAACGTTAAAGGATTTCATGGACTATTTATTTTATTTATTATTTATGCTTTTTACCTGTGTGAACCGGTGAATTTAAGAGTCGCGACGGGTTTCTTAAGCGAATAATCCTTCGGTTTTGCTATTTTTTTGATGTCTTTGACTGTGTCTTGAATAATAGACCTTTCATATATCTTAACCCATGCGCAGTCCAAATTTTCGTCTATCTCGCATTTATAATTTTTCATGCCGCCGCAAGGACCGTTTAACAAACCTTTTGGGCATAATGTTACGGGACATATTCCGCCTGTTTCGTTTAAAACACAGTTACCGCACAGCGAACACATCTCTTTCAGCGAGGACAGATTTTCGATATTGCCTAAAAATACGGTATCGACACCAGAAACTATTTTTATTGTATCCGGCAAAACGCCGACAGCCGACTGTACTCCGCTTCCGCATGACAAAACCAAAGCCGTTCCTGCATTAGATATACCCTCTTTATTATCCCTTACCGCTTTTCTTACCTTTTGAAAATGACACATGGCGTCTATTACGTAAGTCCCTTCTATCGTAATATTTTTATCTTCTAAAATAAGGCGCATAGCTTCAACTTCTTTGCGTCCGCCCGTCCTTGAAGTATCCGAACAAATGCCGCACCCGAATATAAAAACAGAGCCTTTTATCTTTCCGATAATTTCGTCTAATTTTTTCTGTTTAGTTACAATCATTTTGTTTTATATAAATAATGGTTAAATCAGACATGCTTCCGCGGGTCTTTGTTTTTTTTCATCATTACAGATTTAACCGTATTTTCCATCAAAACAGCAACGGTAACCGGACCGACCCCTCCCGGCACAGGCGTTATTTTGGAGACTTTATCTATAACTCTGTCATAATTGACGTCTCCATAAATTTTTCCATTAATATTTGAAATTCCGACATCTATTACAACCACTCCTTCCTTTATGAAACTCTCATCTATCAAATGCATTTTGCCTGTAGCAGATATTAAAATATCCGCTTTTTGCGTAAAAGATTTAATATCTTTCGTAAAAATATTAAGAGATACGACCGTAGCAAATCTATTTATAAGCATAAGGGCCATAGGCTTGCCCGCGATATTGCCTTGCCCTATTATGACGCAATTTCTTCCTTTGACGGAAATATCGTAGTAATCCAACATCTTAATTATTCCGTATGGAGTACAGGGGTAAAAAGGAGAATTATCCGTAAATATTTTTCCGGTGTTTAGGGGATGAAAACCATCCACATCCTTAGCCGGGCTTATTGCCTCCATTACAGTTCTTTCGTCAATATGACGCGGAAGAGGCAATTGAACGAGTATGCCATGGACAAGGGGATCGTTATTTAATTCCTCTATTCTGTTTATAAGATCTCTTTCGGTAAAGGATTCTGGATAAACGTCCTTCTTGGATAATATTCCGCACCTATGTGCAGATCGTTCCTTATTTTTTACGTATACTACGGAAGCATGGTTGTCTCCAACGAGAATAACCGAGATTAGCGGAATAATTCCTTCACTTTCAAGCCTTGCTATCTTTTTAATTAAAGACGCCTCTATCTCCTCGGCAATTAATCTTCCGTCTATTATTTTTTCTTTAGGATCGGGATTATTTTCGGTCATTAATCTAAAAATAGGCTAAATTAAAGCATATCGAGCAATGTTTTCATCGGCAATCTTTTGAATTTTTTCTATCTCCGCCTTGCCTGCTTCGTCCTTAAACAGATGTTTAAACCTTCCCTGAAGTTTAAGGTATTCCTCCACCGGAACCCTTCTGCTTATCTTTTTAACGGAAATTATTTTATCGTATTCTGCCTCAAACAGGGGATAAAGACCTGTTTGAACGGCAAGCTTGGCAAGCTTAACGGAATATCTCGGCTCATATTTCCAACCGGGAACGCATGGAACATCCACCTGTAAATATTTAGCGCCCTTTATGGACTTTGCCTTCTTAACCTTTTTCTGGAGATCCAATGGATAGCCCGCCGAAGCTACCGCCGTATAAGGAATTCTATGTGCCATAGCAATTTCCGGCATATATTTTTTAGGTCTGGAATTTCCAAAAGACTCTTTTCCTGACGGACTCGTGGTAGTATAAGCATTTAATGGGGTCAAACCGCTTCTTTGATAACCCGTATTCATATATGCACCATTATCGTAACAGATATACAATATATCCTGATTTCTCTCGAACATGCCACTAAGTGCCTGAATCCCAATATCCGCCGTCCCGCCATCCCCGCCTTGACCAAGAACGGTAATACCGTCTTTTTTACCTGTAATTTTAAGTGCGGCTTCTATTCCGGAAGCCACTGCAGCAGAATTTTCAAAAAGGGAATGTATCCACGGAATCCTCCATGACGATTCCGGATAGCGTGTAGAAAAAACCTCAAGACACCCCGTCGAAGTGGCTGCAATCGTATTTTTACCCAGAACCTCCATGATCAGCTTAACGCTCATAGACTGAGCGCAACCGGAACAAGCGGTATGCCCCATAGTAAAAATCCCGTTATGTGTTTCCTCTTTTGTCAGCATATTTATTTTTCTTTTTATGTTTATTTTATTTACTACTTTTTATTCAAGTCGGCGCAATCCTATGAACTTACCGTCGACGTTCTCTTCTCTTTCCGCTCTCATGGCAAGGTCGTATATATTCTTTGGAGTAATATCCCTGCCCCCAAGACCGAGAATATATCCGTTAACGTTGATCGAAGTCATTTTATTCTTATATAAGGTATCTCTAATTTCCACTGAAAGAATACCCCCTTTTCCCGGAGATACGGCTTTCTCTATTACTATGACATTTTCTGCGTTTCTAAGGGCGGAAACAATCTCGTCTTCAGGAAAAGGTCTAAACGAACGTATCTTTAAAACGCCTATCTTTTTGCCCGATTCTCTCAATTCGTCAACCGCATCCTTTATAGTTCCGATTACGGAACCCATCGCTATTATTACGGTATTTGCATCATCCATCTTATAAGTATCCGTTAGAGCCCCGTGGAACTTACCGAACATATTTTTAAAGTCTCCTGCTGCTTCTACTATAACCTTTTTTGATAAGTTCATGGCATTATAGAGATTGTATCTGGATTCCATATAAACCGACGGCTCGCCGAGCGTCCCGAAAGAATAAGGATTGTCAACATCGAGTTTATATTTCATATTTAAAGGGGGAAGATATTCTCTCACCTTTTCTATAGAGTCTATCGTTTCTACTATTTCAAAAGTATGCGTTAAAACAAAGCCATCCACATTGACCACTACCGGAAGCATTACGTCGGGATTTTCGGCGATTTTAAACGCCTGAATATGCATATCGTATGCCTCTTGGTTATTCTCCGCAACTAACATAATAGCCCCGGTATCCCTTATCGCCATTGCATCCTGCATATCGTTCCAGATATTTATCGGTGCGGAAAGCGCCCTGTTTGCGACAGTCAAAACAACCGGAAGCCTCATGCCCGCAATATTATATATGACCTCTTCCATATATATAAGCCCTTGGGAAGCCGTAGCCGTGTAGGTTCTAACCCCGCAAGCACTTGCACCCAGAACGACCGAAGCGGCGGAATGTTCGCTTTCGACCATAATAAATTCGGATTTCAGATTGCCGTCGGCAACCATTTTTGAAAGATGTTCAACTATGTGTGTCTGCGGCGTTATAGGATAAGCCGAAATAACATGCGGCTCCACCATTCTGACACCATCGGAAACAGCCATCGAACCTTCAAGAACCTGTCTCATATCGTTATATCCGCCATTATATTATATATATTAAAATTATTTTTCTACAAGAATCATTTCTATGTCGTTAACCGGACACTCTTCAACGCATATCGCACATCCCTTACAATAATCGACATCGTAATCGTATATTTTTGTTTTCTTGTCGCCGTAAACAACGCCTTCCGGACAAAAATAAATGCACAGATTGCATCCCGTACATTTTTCATGTTTAAACACGGGGTTTTCATTTGCAAAAGAACCGGTTTTATTCAGAAGCGCCGTCCCCGGCATAGCGATAATTCCGATCTTAAAATCCACTCATGTCTCCCTTTATGTAATTATAAGCAACCTGAGCCGCTTCCGCATTGAGCCTGCCCAACTTTGAACCGAACCTGTTTTCTATTTCTTTTTTAATAGATTCTATATCGACGTCTCTGCTTATTGCAGAAAAAGCCCCAAGTAGTGTAGTATTAACAATGGGTTTATTCAAGATTTTAAGCGCGATTTTTAATGCAGGAAATAAGATAACACCTTCTTCACCGACTCCACCGAGCTCTTCGATAATATCCTTCATACTTATTTCGGAATTTATTAAAATCTTTCCGCCTTCCTTAATGCCTTTGTAAACCGGAACCGACTTAATAATAGTTGCATCCTGAACTATTATATAGTCCGGATCATATATTTGATGCCTCGTTCTTATAGGTTTATTGGAAAACCTCACAAAGGCCTGAACCGGGGCACCCGTTCTCTCCGATCCGAATGACGGAAATGCTTGACAGTAATTTCCATCGTCAAAAAAACTTAAAGCGAGAATGGAAGCCATCGTAACAGAACCTTGACCACCCCTGCCATGTATCCTAATCTCTTTCATCATGAAATCATCCTTGGTTTTTTTATATGCAATAAACCACAAAGATCTTAAAAAATTTTATATTGACGTTTCAGAGATTATACATTTTCAACCCCACCTATGTCAATAATTTTCCTAATTTTACGAATTTCTATTTTTCAAATTCGTCTAAAAAATAGGGAATTTTATCCTCTATGCCGTATGCCATTACATGGATCCCGTGTACCATATGTTTTAATCTCCTTGCAATCCCGGCGGCAATTTCAATCCCTTTTTTTAATGGTTCACCCGCATTTTCAAGCTCGTTTATGATCCTGTCGGTTATATAAATTCCCGGGATGGATTTATTCATAAAACGGGCTGTTTTTGCGGATTTTAATATATATATTCCTGCAATGATCTTAATATCTTTATATTTTTTATAAAAATCGTAAAATTTGCCGAACTTATCCGTATCAAATACTGCCTGAGTTTGAAAGAAATTGCATCCGGAGTCTATCTTTTTTTCAAATTTTATGAGTTGCGGTTCCAGCGGAACAGATTCCGGGTTGACCGCCGCCCCAATATAAAAATCAGTGCAACCGGCAAGTTTATTACCGTTCATATCTACTCCGGAGTTCAATCCTTTTATTATTTCGATTAAGTTAACCGAATCTATGTCGTAAACGGCCTTTGCGTGCTTGTGGTCTCCGAATGAAATATAATCGCCGGTGAGGGTTAAAATATTTTTTACTCCAAACGCGGCAGCACCTAATAAGTCCGATTCTAAGGCCATGCGGTTTCTATCCCTGCACGTCTGCTGAAAAATAGGCTCTCCTCCAAATTGTTTTATGCAAATGACTCCGGCAAGGGAAGACATTTTCATATTTGCGCCCTGATTATCGGTAATATTAAATGCCGTAATACGGTCCTTTAATAATTCATACGTAGCCCGTATTTTTGAAATGTCGGTTCCTCTTTCCGGAGACAATTCCGATGTATAAACAAACTTGCCATTATTTAAACCTTCTTTTAGTTTATTACCGGATTTCAAATTAATAGGCATCATAAAATTACTCCCTCCTCCCCGTCAAGGACATGCCGACATACGAATTATATAATCTTTGCGGCGGATTCGTATGAACCCAATACCTTTATAAATATAGTATAACTTTCTACGGCCTTTAATGTCTCCTTAAGTTTTTCATCGGATTCATGGGAACTTACGTCTATAAAAAACAGATAGTCCCAGTTAAACTTTTTAGAAGGCCTCGATTCTATTTTGGTTATATTAATTTTATTTTCAAAAAACGGTTTCAAGATTTTATATAACGCTCCTACAGAGTTTTTAATAGAAAATAAAATAGATGTCTTGTCGTTACCGGTTTTAGATGTTTTTTCGCCGTTAGAAATAATTAAAAATCTCGTAAAATTATTGCCGTAATCCTCAATATGCGGAAACAGCACGTTCATGCCATAAATCCTACCGGCAACCTCCGATGCTATTGCAGCGGAGCTATCATCCCCATGTGCAGTAATACAGGCGTCTGCGGTCGAAAAAGCATCTATCAGTTTCACGTTTTTAAAGTTTTCTTCGAGAAATTTTCTACACTGGCCAAATGCCTGGGGATGGGAATAAATCCTTTCAATCTTTTCTATATCTCCTTTCCTTGAGAAAAGAAAGTGACTTATAGGTATAACCTCTTCACCTATAATGGTTACATCGGAATTCACAAACATATCAAACGTTGCATTGACCATGCCTTCTATCGTATTTTCCACAGGAACAACGCCGTAATCGGAAAATCCCTTCGATACGGAGCTGAAAACATCGGAAATAGTCTTAGCCGGCATAAGCATTCTGGAGAAACCAAATCTTTTAATGGCGGCAAGGTGTGTAAATGTCCCCTTGGGACCAAAATAGCTGACCCTTATGCCGGACTGTACGGCAATGCAGGCAGAAATTATCTCTCTAAATATATTCTGTAAATGCTCGTCTTTTAACGGTCCTTCGTTGCTACCCGTTATATTTTTACAAACCTCGCCTTCCCTTGAGGGATTATAATACGTTTTATTATTCGAAGACTTTACTTGGCCGATATTTAAGGCAATTCTACCTCTTTCGTTAAGAAGTCGTACAATCTCGCGGTCTATTAAATCAATATCGTTTCTTAATTTTTTTAGTTCGTCCATTCCATTGTTAATTTAGCGGTTTATTTTTCTATTTTCTCTTTAAACGTAGTGTATTTTACATAATTTTTTAAGAAAAGCAAAGTGTTTTATATATCCGCAAAGAAGCGAATAGGATATTGCCCTGTCACTCTTTCTTTTTTTCCTTGACGTAGGAGATTATAAGCGAAACGAGTTCGTCATTAGACTCCGTGGCAAAAATATTCTGAGCATGGACACTTCCCTTAAAAAAATGAAGGGTTTTAGGGGATTCGGTGATCTCATGCATTTTTCTTATGCCTTCCGCAAACTGCTCGCCTTCCGTCCCAAGATAATGAATCGGCACATCTATGAAACTTACACCTTCGATAAAAACGGGAGACAAAACGATAACCGATTTTATTTCCGAGGGCTTATATAGCTTAGATGCGTTCAATACCGCTCCGCCGCCCATACTTGAACCCAAAAGAGTAATGCTTTTTACAAAATCCAAACCCTTGGCAAAATTGACTGCCCCTACGATATCCTCTCCGTATGCATTTGCGCCGGCACTTCCCTGCTTTGAATTTCCGTAACCTCTAAAATCAAACGACAGGGACGATATCTTATTTTTCAAAAGAATATCGCACAGGTCGTAGTAGCTTTCTTTATTAAAAACCCTTCCGTGTGCCGTTATGACGATATTGGGATAAGAACCGAATAAAGACCCCTTGATATCCCCGCCGTCAGCAGTTTCAAAATCAACATCTCTAAAATTCATGTTCATAACCGTTCACCTTAAGTTTATTATGCTATATTCATAATAATATCACTTAAATATCGGGTGTTTATTTGCAAGAACCTCATTAACTCGCCCCACCTTGGTTTTTTGAGGAGATTTAACCGCTTTAAGCTTTTTAATCTTAAATCTGATCGCCTCTACGGCTTTTATAAAACTGTCCAAGGTCTTTACCGATTCGGTTTCGGTAGGCTCTATCATAATTGCCCCGTGAATATTTTTGGGAAAATATATGGTAGGCGGATGAAAACCGTAATCTATCAAGAGCTTTGCAAATTCAATGGTAGATATGTCGTTTTTCTCAAGCGCCGCATCATTAAAAACGCATTCATGCATGCAAAACCCTTTCTCAAAAGGATCCGAGCCTTCAAGTATCTTCCCGAGCTTTTTCTTGATATAATTCGCATTCAGTATTGCAATCTCGCTTACTGACGAAATATTATCCCTCCCTAGGGAGAGAAGATATGCATACGCCCTTACAATGACGGCGAAATTACACAAAAAAGGCGCAATTCTTCCTATGGTGTGCTCTTTATCTTCCGAAATTTTATAACGGGCGTTGCCAAAATTTACATACGGTACAGGCAAATATTCTTTTAATAAATCGACAACCCCTATCGCACCGCTTCCGGGTCCGCCTCCCCCGTGAGGCGCAGAAAACGTTTTATGCAGATTAAGCTGAACCATATCTATACCCATATCGGAAATCTTCACATTGCCTATAAAGGCGTTAAAATTAGCCCCGTCCATATAAACAAGTGAACCGTTTTCATGCATAATTTCGCTAATCTTCTTTATGTCCTTTTCGAAAATCCCAAACGTATTCGGATTAGTAATCATTATACCTGCAACATCTTTGGAAATATATTCTTTTACGTCTTCGGCATTTAGGGTTCCGTCCGTGCCTGTTTTAATTTCTACGGGTGTGAACCCCGCCAAAACCGAACTCGCGGGATTAGTTCCATGAGAGCTATCCGGAATAAGTATTATTTTCCTGCTCTCGCCGTTGGAATCAAAATATTTTCTAATAATCTTTAATCCGGAAAATTCCCCTGCCGCGCCGGCTTGAGGTGCAAAACCAAATTCGGCTAATCCCGTGAGCTCGCATAAAATAAGATTGAAATCGTGAATAATCTTCAGCGCCGGTTGAACTAAAAAATCAGGGGTCAAGGGGTGCAAGTTTTTTATGTTGCCGAGTGAAACTATAGTCTCGTTTATTTTAGGATTGTATTTCATCGTACAAGAACCAAGCGGATAGAAAACCGAATCTACAGACATATTCCAGCTTGAAAGCCTGGTAAAGTGCCTGATTACCGTTGGTTCTGACACCTCCGGAAGCCTCGGCGCCTTTTTTCTGATAAATTTTTTATCTATATACACCCCTCCGCTCTTTTTTAAATCGGAGGAATTTAAGCCGGAGCATGGGATGCTTATACCTGTAACACCCTTAGAGCTTTGCTTGCTTAACAGCTCTTCGTCGAAAAACAAACCTTTAATTCCCGGAAATTTTAACATATTTATTATTTTAACCCCATTAATCCGGCAAATACATATACTGCCGTTTCCATATCCCTTACGTTAAAACCGCTTTGGCATTTTCTACATACCCGTCTATATCGCTCAGATTATTATTCTCTGTTACGGAAATTAAAATATCGCTTTCTGAAATTTCTATTCCCGCCAAAATCTCTCTTTTCGCCATATCCTCTATGAATCTCGCAACGTTGACGCCGTTATTCAGAATTCTTAGAGAAAATTCGTTAAAAAAATCACCCGAATATAGCAACTTGAAAAGTTTGGTTTCCAATAACTTCTCCTTTAATATATGAGATAATTTGAGATTTAAAAGCGATATTTTACTGAATCCCTCCTTAGAGCAAAGAGATAAGTATATCGCCGCCCTGACTGCGTTCAAAGAGCTATTGGTACATATATTGGAAGTTGCCGCCCCTCTCCTTATGTGCTGCTCCCTCGTAGAAAGAATAAACGAGTAAGCATCTTTGTTTCTATTATCTTTTGTTTTACCGACTATTCTCCCGGGCATTTGCCGAACATACTCTTTTTTTGCACCGAACAATCCCAAAAGCGGTCCCCCAAAATTCATATAATTTCCGAAAGAATTTCCTTCTCCGGCAAATATATCGACATTATAAGACCCGGGTGGAGATATGACTCCAAAGCTGTAAGGTTCGGTGGAAGACGCAATAAAAAAGGGTCTCGGATTAAAGCCGTGAATAACCGGCTCTAATTCTTCCAGATCTTCTATTACTCCAAAATAATTGGGCTGCTGAACTACTACCGTCGCCCCGCTTTTGCCTTTCAATCTTAGTTTAAGCTTCAAATCTTCTATATTCGTCCTGCCCGTTTTATCATTTAATACGACATTTTCTATTTTTATGCCGGTATCGCCTATAAAGGTCTTAACAACCGAAACAAAACGTGGATTCACACCTTCAGAAATTAGAATTAAATTATTATTGCCCTTAGAAAGCCTTATAGACATCAAAACCGCTTCCGCCAAGCTTTCAGCCCCATCATACATAGAAGCATTTACTACATCCATTCCGGATATTTCGGCTATCATAGACTGAAATTCGAACAGCGCAAAGAGCGTACCCTGACTGACCTCCGGCTGATAGGGCGTATAAGGCGTATAAAATTCCGACCTTGAAATCAAGCTGTCTACTGCCGCCGGGATGAAATGATTATATATACCGCCGCCGGCAAATATAGAAAATTTATCTTTATCGGGAAGATTTGAATCAATATCGGAAAAAAACCTGTATAGAGTCTTTTCGTCCATATATTGCGAAAGTGTCCTTAATAGACTTTCGTCCATTAGAGGAATATCTCCCATAATCCTGCTGAAGAGCTCATTTTTATTCTTTATTTCTATAATACGATATAGCCGTTTAATGTCTTTTTCTGAATTGGGAAAGTAACGAAAACTATTCATGAATGGAGGTTATAAAAGATTCATACGCATTTTTGTCCATTAGCCCATCCATATCGGAAGAATCTGACACCTCTGCCTCGGCGATAAAACCGGTATCGTAGGGTTGTTGGTTGATCAGTTCGGGGTTATCGTTTAATTTGGAATTGATGGAAATAATTTTAAGACTAACGGGTGCATAAATTTCCGAAACAGACTTGACTGATTCTATTTCTCCTATTTTATCGCCCTTCTCGTAAGTCTTGCCTACCTCCGGAAAAGAAACATACACTACGTCTCCCAGTTCTGATTGCGCAAAGTCGGATATCCCGACATAAAACTTATCGTTTGCATTCTTTGCAATCCATTCATGAGACTTTGCAAAATAAAATTCACCGTTTATCGCCATTTTTGAACCCCTTTGATATTTACGCTCTAATATTTTTTATTATTATCACAATATTCGGCATTCGTTAAACGAATGTAGTCTGTTTCGTCCCGGCTAGTTCTAATTTTCTGATTTACGATCTCTTAAAATTTCGATGAAACGGAGGCGTAACCACCTCTGCCTTTTCGAAGTTGCCTCTAATATCAATAAAGAAGTCTTTCAAAAATAAAGGATCTATATTGGCATCCGAAAGATAAGCACTGCCTATCGGAAATTTATTGGACGGACTGTAAGTTCCGCTTGCAATACATCCTATCGGCTTAAGATTATTGTCTAAAATTCTTTGCAGATGCCTTGGTATCTGTTTGCCGGAAAGTTTAAAAAAAATTAACCTCTTTTCTTTATTTTTAATATTGCTTAAAGCCTCTTTGCCTATGAAATTTTTAGTCGTTGAAAGGTATTTCTCAAAGCCTGCGTCATACGGATTAATGGTTTCGTCAAGTTCATGTCCGTAAAGAGGCAGAGCAGCCTCAAACCTCAAGGTATCTCTTGCACCTAAACCTATGGGAATAAGGTTTGAAAGACGCGAATTCTTCAAAAGATAATTCCATAAAACAACTGTTTTTTCGGCGGACACGAACATCTCGAACCCGAATTCCCCTGTATAACCGCTTCTTGATATTAACGCCTCTACATTAATATCCTTAAAAACAGCACAACCAAACTCGAAGTGCTTCAATTCTTTGACCGGTTTAGCATTAAACTTAAAGTCGAATAATCCGCACTTGCCCTTATTAACGGCATCGCTCGCTAAAGAATATACCAAATCCCTCGATTTTGGTCCCTGCACGGAAAGGAGACCCACCGTTTCGCTTATATTTTCTACCGTAACATCGTTCCCTGCTTTTTGAAATTCGATTTGTTGATAATGCATCCATGAAAAATCCTTTGGGGTATTTGCGGCATTTACTACCGCCATATAATCGCTATCGGAAAACTTAAAAACCGTAACATCGTCTATTATCCCGCCCTTCTCGTTCAATATTAACGAGTACATGATTTCCCCATTCCTTATTTTCGATACGTCTGCCGTGAAAATATAATCCACAAAAGAACTTGCGTCCCTTCCCTTTATAATTATTTCTCCCATATGGCTTATGTCGAAAATTCCGGAATCGTTCCTTACGTTTAAATGCTCTTCTATAATGCTTTTATAATAAAGAGGCATAAAAAAACCGGCAAAAGAAACAATCTTTGCACCTGCCTTAACATGCTCGTCGTATAAAGGTGTCCTTTTATTAACTCTGGCGTCCATAATAATATTGTTTCCTAATTTAAATTTACTATACTCATGATTTTCCGTATCTAATCATTATCATAGATGTTATTATAATGAGTCGGATACCTAATGTCAACTTTTACGACATACCTATAATTAAATAGGTCTCCCCCAATAAATAAGCTTGCATTAAGATTTAAAAAAATATACAATAATTCCCTGCAAGTTATTATAGTGATTACAGCGGGGTGGAGCAGTCCGGTAGCTCGTTGGGCTCATAACCCAAAGGTCGCAGGTTCGAATCCTGCCCCCGCAACCAATCAAAGCTGTTGTCATCATACTTTGTCTTATGAATTCAAAACCTAAATGTAAACAATCGGGCTTCCCGCTTCATGGCATTGTAACTGACAGTAATCGTATACCGCCCAGAAATGAGGATACACTGTTTGCCCTAAAACCATAGTTTCCAACATTAAAATCACTTTAAGCATTAGAAGAAACAGAAATGTCTCGGGGTGAGAGAGAAAATAAATATATCCGATACCGTCTTTTAAGTAAACTTTCCTTATCCCGAATAAGCCTCAAACAATATCTCGATAGGATGCAAAACCTTTTTACCCGTACCCATTTCTATCTGGTCGGAGGCTAACGGGCAATCGGATATATAATAATCCATTTTCATTGAATCTATGTCTTCGAATAAACTTTTACCTACCCCTAAAGCATATTCAAAAGTCTTTTTTTTCACGCCGAAGGTTCCGTCGTGTCCCGAACATTTTTCAATAATCTGAACGCTCGTTTCGGGAATAAGCCTTAGAAGATTTAATGCTTTATAACCGACATTTAAAGACTTTAAGTGACATGAAATATGATATCCTATTTTGCCCATAGATTTTTTAAAATCGGTATTAAATTTTCCGTTTTGATATAGGCGGTATAAATACTCATGAATATCAAAAGTTTTATTTGCAATCGCGACAGCATCGTCTGAATCCGGCAATAATAAAGGATATTCATGTTTTATTTGCATTGCGCATGTCGGAACCGGAACGATTATATCAAAACCGTCTTCGACATATTTTTTTAAATTTTTTATATTATATTTCGCTTTTTTAATAGAATTATCAATATCCCCCGTGTCGTAATAAGGTATACCGCAACACTGGATGTCGGGGAGTTCGACATATACGTTATTCTTTTCAAGAACTTTTATTAACGCAATACCCCTGTCTAAAAAATTATAATTTAACATACAAGTATAGAAAAGGACGACCTTGCCGTTAAATTTATTTACATCCGAAACGGTATCATCTATTTTATAGTTGCCATGAAACCACTTCTCAAAACTAATTTTATTAAAAGAAGGAACCTTAGCTCTCTTATCTATCCCCATAACAGGTTCTAAGATATAACGAAACAGCTTCATATTATTAAGCTTATTCACAATAGACGCAACAGGAATAGAGCTTTTTCCCATCTTGTCCGTATCGACAAGCAGCTTATCTCGAATTCCCGCTCCTTCTTTTTTAAATCTGAATATTTTATATCTTAACGCCAAATGGGGGAAATCGACTTTCCATTCATGGGGAGGCGTAAACGGACATTTGAAATAACACTGTTTGCAATAAAAACAAAGATCCAATGGTTTAATAAGTTCTTCTTGCGTTAAAGCCTCAATATCGTCGCTCTTATCGTCAACGGCATTAAACAGGGCGGGAAAAGACGGGCAAAATCCTATACATAATCTGCAGCTCTTGCATTTTGAATATACCCTTTTAATTTCATTAAAAAGATTTTTTTCATCCAAAAAATCGGTGTCTCTTATATTGAAATTTTGGGTAATTTTAGGATCGGCATCCGTCTTATACATAAACAAAACCCTGCAATCGAACTTAAAATTTTATTTAAAGTTGTCTAAAATTTTCTTAAACCTTTCGGCATGTGACTTTTCGGCCTTAGCAAGCATTTCAAACCATAAAGCAATGTCTTCAAATCCTTCTTCTTTTGCCGTTTTCGCAAACCCCGGATACATTTCCGTGTATTCGTATGTTTCTCCTGCCAACGAAGACTCAAGCATTTCTTTTAACGTACCTATGGGTTTACCCGTAGCAGGATCCCCTCCTTCATATTTTTTTAAATAATCGAGATGTCCGAAAGCGTGTCCCGTTTCGCCCTCTCCCGTTTCTCTAAAATTATTAGCCACATCCGGATACCCTTGTATATCGGCTTCTTTGCCAAAATATAAATATCTTCTGTTTGCTTCCGATTCCCCTGCAAACGCAGCCTTTAAATTCTCGAAAGTTTTTGTTCCATGTACTGTTTTAGCCATGACTTACAACCTCCTGTTTAGATTAATTAGGACCAGAAAGATAAAGATTTCCTATAAAAACAAAGCATCGTGAAAATTAAATCCGTTTGCGGACCTGCTATAAAATAACATGTCCGTATCCGTAAACTAATTCCTGAGTGTTGCAATTATTCTTTTTGAATTTAAGAATAAGTTTAATGCATCTTCTATTTTCGGCACTATTACGTCACAATGCAATAGCGCCTTGACGGAAAGCCCTTCAACACCCACAATACCTATTCCTATAACACCCTGTTTAAGCATCTCATGATCGTTGTAACCGTTACCTACGATTGCGGTTTCGGGATATCCTAATTTATAGACTATTTCTTTTTTTTTGTCGGCAGAGTTTTCACCACTTATTATGAATAGTTTGGCATTTATATCTTTTACCATGTTTTCGGCGGTTCCGAATGTATCGGATGTTATTATATATATCTCTACAATCTTAGATAATTTGTTTAAAAGGATTTTTACGCTGTCTCGAATTATTCCATCTTCCGAAAGCGTTCCGTTCATGTCAAAAACTACGTTTTTTAATGTTACTTCGGCATTTCCAGGTATATCGATTTTTATCATATCCACACCCCTTCCGCACTATTAATATAAATATTCTCTAAATTATGCATCGGTTACGGCGGCGGTATATAAATCCGTTAACGTCTCGATTAAAAATCAAACAATATATTATGTATACCACCGTTTGACCAAATAATCAACTCAAGTTAAAGTTCTATTTTTTATTAATGGAGTGAGGGGTTAAGCAAACAAACCGTTTTCTACCAGTTCGCAGATAATGTGAGCAATTAGAATGTGTTGTTCCTGAATCCTAGGTGTATCTTTGGATGGAATTTTAATTATCAGGTCGCACATGTCGGACATTTTTCCACCGTCACTGCCCGTAAAACCTATAATTTTCATACCCGTATCCCTCGCAGTGATTATAGCGGATATAATATTTTTAGAGTTTCCGGACGTGGATATTCCCCAAAATATATCGCCTTTTCTTGCATTTGCTTCAAGCTGACGGGAAAAAATAACCGAAAAATCATAATCATTAGCTATTGCCGTTATATCAGAGGTATTTACGGTAAGGCTTTCTGCGGCAAGTGCTTTCCTTTCTCTGTAAAACCTCGAGACAAGTTCCGCCGTAATATGCTGGGCATCTGCCGCCGAACCGCCGTTTCCGGCAATAAAGATTTTTCCGCTATTATTATAAACCGATATGATTGCTTGAGACATTGCACTCATCGTTTTTATTATTTTTTCGTCTCTTACCGTTAGTTCAAGTAGTGCTGCCGCTTCATTAAACCTCTTTATAATCAATTTTTTCATTTCGTATTTTATATTTCATTTAAAATTAACTAAAATTATAGCATATTTTTTATTTTTAAATATGGGTATCCGATCAATGGCGAACTATCTCGTTATAATAGAGATGTAGTTCACGATATCTCGGTAAAACCCTTGGACTCGAATAATGAGGAATACAATTTAAGCGCATACATATCAGTCATGCCGCTGATATAATCGGCACACATCACATAAAAACCGTCTTCCCCGAAAACATTGTAAAACCCGAAATTAAATATTTCCTGAAAATCATCCGGGTAAAGATTTATGTTTTTGATATCCGAAAAAACATTAAAAAGCATACTTACAATATTTTCCGCTTTATATCTGTTTAACAATATCTCCCTATTCTCCATAAGAAGTTTATAGGAAATCTGCTTTAAGGCGTTAATCTCTATATTAACATCGTTCTTCCATGTAAGACCATATTTATAGGAATCTTCGCATAAATCAAGGGGTATATTTTTGATTACGTTGTCTTTAGCGTCAGCAAAAAACTTTTCTCTCTCCTCTATATCTATATTCATTATGAATTTAGAAATGTACCGTGAAAAAAATTCCTTCAAATCGGTTTTAACCTTCACATGGTACATTATTTCATTATTATTTATTTTATCCGTTTTGGTTTTAAAAATTTTATTAAGATTAAAGAAAAAATTATCTATTTTCTCACTCATCTTGTCCAAATCTCCAGAAAAAGAGCTGTCTTCCTTTAAATATTTTTTGACCTTAAGGTGTCCGTTTATATCTATAAGCTTAGATTCTACACCGTCTTCCAAATCGTGGGCAGCATATGCTATGTCGTCTGCAGCGTTTAATATTTGGCACTCCAAACACCTTGTAGCTTGAAAAAAGTTTTCTTTAATTTTCTTATTTTTTGGATCATTCAGCAACTCAAAATTATTTTTTAAGAAATTTACGAATTTCTTTCCGTGAAGCCTTTCCAATATAAAGATATCGTTATCATATATAAAATGCTTGTTTTTATCCGACAATGAATATGGTAGTTTGTACTTTAATATTCCGTCAATGGTCTTTAGCGTGGGATTTAGCCCGTATATTTTATTGTCGACGGTATCATAGAACTTTTTTTCTAAAAAATTTAGTATTCTTATATTCTGCGCATTGGCTTCAAAACCGAATTTACCTCTCGTGATCGTCTTCAACTCTTGGTTTATTATGTCTTCGCCGAGATGACCGAAGGGCGGATGCCCTATATCGTGGGCTAGAGAAATGGCCTCCATGACATCGCGGTCTATTTTTATATCATATTTATCAACCAATATGGTTGCTATGGAACGGGCTATTTGAGACACCTCAAGAGAATGGGTAAGCCTCGTCCTGTAATAATCTAAGGTAAAAACCCCGAAAACCTGAGTTTTATTTCTCATCCGCCTGAAAGCACTTGAGTGTATTATTCTGTCTCTGTCTATCTGGAAAGGAGACCTCACACCCCTTTCCTTCTTTTCTTTATTTGTATAACCGTAATTGAATATCCTTTCTTCATCCATTTAAAAATACCTCCTTGAAAAGCGGTTTTGTTACCGACCCCGTTTTTTAACTTTTAAACTTGCTTTTAAACTTGATTAAATATATACTATTTCAAATTTTTTAAAAAGTAAATTTTACTTAAGGAGCTGGAGCGCAAATGAAAAATAAAATTAAAGATGACAAGGACAAACAGACATTTTCGCCGGAGGAACTTGAGGAAATAAAAGAAACACTGATAAATATGAAAAAGGTTATTTTCAAAGAAATAGATGCCAGCATTAAAGAGGGTTCATCCAAAGATCCCGCTGAGTATCGCGGAGACAATTACGATATAGCTTCAAACGAGAGAGACCGTGAATTGTCCTATATGCTTGGAGACAGAGAGAGAAAAAAGGTAAGGGAGATAGACGACGCCCTTTACAAAATAAAGGAGGGAGAATACGGGATTTGCGATGAATGCGGGGAAACGATTTCAAAAAAAAGACTAAAAATAATTCCTTATTCCAACTTGTGCATAAACTGCAGGTCGCGGGAGGAAGAGGAAGAAAAAAGGCGAATAAGCGAGGATTATATGGATCATTTAACGGGCATGCCTTTGATAAATGAAGATGAAATATTTAAGGATTCGGACGACTAAACGGAAAAAAACAGGCAACCGTCCTGTTTCCGCCTTGACCCTTATTTTCCATGGTGGGTTCGTTCACCCTGCAAATATCTTGAGACGCATAACATTTATCAAAATATACACACCCTCTCTCTTTATCGCTGTCGATATTTCGACCGCTATTCTTAACCGGTTTAATCTTTTTCTGCTCGTTCCTCGCTCTTGATAGATTTTCCATGCTCAAATCAGGTTTACTTTTAAAGTCAAAGGCCATCATAGAGTCGTAAAGGACATTGGAATACGGATGGGCAGGCATGTTGAAGAATTCTGCGGAACCGGCTATCTCTACTATTTTTCCTCCGTACATTACGCATACCCTGTCTGCAATATGTCTGACTAATTTTAGATCATGAGTTATAAACATATAACTCATCTTTGTTTTTTCCTGAATATCCATCAGTAAATTCAAAATTTGCGCCGATATTGACATATCTAAAGCAGATACCGGCTCGTCAAGAACTAAAAGCTCCGGATTCACCGACAGACACCTTGCGATGCCGACTCTTTGCCTTTGACCCCCTGATAGCATATGGGGGTAGCAATAAGCCGTATTTTCCTGCAATCCCACGTTCTTTAGCTGAGAAACGGCAAAATCCACTCTATCCCTCTTTCTTATAATGCCGTTTTTAACAGCGGGATAAGAAACAATCTTATATATCTTTTTTTTGGGATTAAGCGAAGAATAGGGATCTTGAAAAAGTATCTGAATATCTTTCCTCAATTTTTTGCCCCTGTTTCCGTAATCCAGCGGCTTACCTTTAAAATATACGGTTCCGGACGTTTTAGTTATAAGTCCGGTAATCAGTTTGGAAAGGGTCGATTTACCGCATCCCGTTTCTCCAACCACGGCAAAAATCTCGTTTATTAAAACGTCAAAGGTTACATCCGAGACGGCTTTTATCACATTCTTTTTGATATCGAATAGGGTTTTATAATATTTAAAATGTTTAGAAAGCCCTGAAGCGGTCAGAATTGCGTTTTTTTCCTTAAGATTCGTAATTTTTTCCATATTTTATTTTTTCGGTTTCTTTTTCATATCTTAATACACCTTACGTATCTGTCATCGGTGTCATAATGAACCAAAGGAATATTCATCAGGCAGTCTTTATTGCTTCTAAAACATCGAGAATAAAACCGGCATTTTCCATCGCTAAAATCATCTTCCGTCAAAAAACCGGGTATAGTGGATAATCTCTGTTTTGGAACATAATTTGCAGATAAAGTGGGGATGCTTTTAATCAAAGAAATCGTATAAGGGTGTATCGGATTTTCTATTAATTCTTTTGTTTTCCCAAGCTCCATAACCTGTCCTGCATAGAAAACGCACGTCATATCGGAAATACTTTCTGCAATGGTTAAATCGTGTGTAATAAAAATAATCCCAACATTCGATCTTTCCTTAATATCCTTGATAAGTTTCAAGACCTGCAGTGAAGTCGTTACGTCTAAGGCCGTCGTAGGTTCGTCCGCTATTAAAAAGCATGGATTTAAAACCATGGCCATTGCAATCATGACCCTCTGTCTCATACCCCCCGATAATTCATAAGGATATGAAGCAAACTGAAATTTGCCGTCTATATTCATGGAATCTAAGTAGGAAATAGCAATATCCTTAGCCTCCGCTTTAGAAACTTTTCTGTGTGCCAGTATCGCCTCGGTAATCTGCTCTCCTATCTTCATTACCGGATTCAACGATGTATTAGGGTCCTGAAATATCATGGATATCAGTCTACCCCTCGCTCCCGTAAGTTCTCTCTGTTTTAGCTTTAAAATATCTACCTTATCCTTTTGAGAGGAACATCTCACTCTAATTTCGCCGCGAATTATTTTTGAAATGACCGGGGGATTCAACCTTAAAATAGACAAACCAAGAAAAGATTTGCCGCTGCCGGACTCTCCGACTATCGAAACAACCTCTTTTTCTTTAACGGTTAAAAAAAAAGAATCCACGACATTAATGCCGTCGCAACAATCGATCGCCTTGCCTGATTTTTTTTTAGAACAAAGCCGTACCGTTAAATCTCTTATTTCAAGACTCATCGTTTTTTAACTTGACCCCTTGCCGAATTAATATCTTTACCACTGCTCACACCGACGACTCTTTGCATGCCGGCTGTATTTTTAGTGTTATTATTTTACATTCTTTCAATAACGGGTATGCACAATAGCCTTAAGACCTGCATCAAAACTATCTTCATCGCATATATTATATAAAGACGAGGCTTTATATAATCGCATTCCTTCCCCAGGAGCCTATAATTTTGATAATATTTATTAAAAAGGGCCGATAATTCTAAAGCATAAGAGCTTATGACGGACGGCTCGTTTTGATTGAGCGCCTCATCAACAGCATCCTTAAAGTATGAGATCTGTTTTATTATTAAAAATATATCATTAAAATCTGCATCTTCTTCCGAAATGTTAAAAATCCCGTCGAAATTAGCCTGGTTATACATATTCAACGATCCGAAACCCCGTTCCTTCTTAACCGTATCGGGACTCAATCTAAGCATAAGGCTATTTATTCTTGATATGGTATATTGAAGATAAGGACCCGTCTGTCCCTCAAAAGACAGGACATTGTCCCAGTTAAAGCTTACGTCGGTAGTTCGCCTTGTCTTTAAATCGTTAAACATAACCGCCCCTATGCCTATTTTTAAAGCTACGGATTCCGTCTCCTCCGGATTGATGCCGGCATTGCCGCTCGCTTCCCTTAACGCAAAACCGTCTTCAAGTTTTTCTTTTGCCTTAAGACTTGCCTCTTCTATATAATCGTTTAAAAACACGAGATTACCCTTTCTTGTGGACATGCCTATGATTCTGCCAAATTTAACATGGACAATCCTGCCATCTATTAAAGAGGCATAGCTTTTAAAAATCGGATTTTCGGATATTTTATCGGCATTATCTTTCAATATGCGAAATATGCCGGAAAGCTGGCTAAAGTGCAGCGACTGCTCCGAACCGACCACGTAAATCATCTTATCGTAGGAATATTTTGCCATTCTCGTCACAGCGGTAACGATATCCCTTGAAAGGTAAAGAGATGTTCCGTCGCTTTTTGCAATTAGAGCGGGGGCTTTTACCCCTTTTACCCGAATTATTACGGCACCCTCGCTTATAGAGGCGATACCGCTTTTAAGCAAGATTTCCGTGGTTTCGTTTGCAAATTCCGCGCTCTGAGCCTCCCCCTCGTAAACATCGAACTCTATGCCTATTGATTTATAAATTCGCTTAAATTCATCTATGCTCAATCCCCTGAATAATTTCCATAAATTATACTGACCGGATTCTGTTTCGCAAAAACCGCCCTTATTTTTTTCGGATATCTCTATTCCTTTCCATCCGTCATCTACGCTATTTTTAGTGTTGCCGGGAATACGTAAATACTCTTCGATACTGCGCCTGTTTCGCGACATAAAATTCTCAAGAGTCTTAAATCTCCTTTTCGCTTCTTTCTCAAGGGTTTCATCGATCTGTTCGTCTTTATGGATTCTGACATAAAGACCGTATAGAACATTTATAGGGTCTTTATTAAATTCGGAGAAATCTACGTCATAACGACAAAAAGCGGTTATAAGTTTACCGAATTGCGTACCGAAATCCCCTAAATAATTTACTTTTACGACACTATGACCACAGAATTCATAAATATTAGATAAACTCATTCCGATTACCGTTGACCTTAAATGCCCTACTCCGAAAGGTTTAGCTATGTTGGGAGAAGAAAAATCTATTACTACTTTAAGCGGTTTTTCCTGATGCTCTCTACCATAATCCGCTCCTGCGGAAAGAACGTCTTTTATGGTAAGATAAGCAAACTTTTTTTTATTGACGAAAAAATTTACATATGCGTCCTTCATTTCTATTTTATCAAATAAGGCTGCGTCTTTCGCCTTGTCAAAACTTGTCAATGCCATGCGGAAAATTTCTTTCGCAATATTTACTGGGATTCCCTTGAAATCATATTTTCCAAAATAATAAGAAGCTATAGAATAATCACCGAAAGAGTTGTCAGGAGAATTTTTTATAAGCCTTGCGGCTTCTTTTTCGGATACCGCCGTGTTATTCTTTTCTTTAACAATTTTTTGAATAAATAAAATAAGACTGCGTTTAAATATATCCATATTATTTATGATAACCTATAATTATGTCAATTAAAAGACTTTAAAAAAATAATAAATTTGGTATAATGGAAAATAAGAGAGTTTCAAAATAAATAATTATATTAATGGTTGATTTAATATTAAGGAGACGCCTAATGTCAACAGCTGAAGAGCTTGCTTTGCCGAAATATCAATGTGATGTTTGCGGTTATATTTACGACCCAGAAGTTGGAGATTCCGAAGGGGGAATAGAACCCGGGACGCCTTTTGACAGATTGCCGGATGACTGGGTATGTCCCATATGTGGCGCCGACAAAACGCATTTTAATCATTTTACGGGATAAGCGGGTTGACTTTAATAATATAATATGATAATTTAGCTTCATGAAGCCATTGAAAAAAAATATACTGGTTGCATTTATTTCTATTATCTTATTGATTATAGCCGTTTTTTATGTCACTCCTAAAGTTTATGCATTTTCTTACGGTAGTTTTGCCGCTAAGGTAAATAATAATCGGCAGATAGGCAATCCGAACGCAAACGTTACTATAGTGATATATACGGATTTTCAATGCTCTTGGTGTAGAAAATTTGAGGAAAACGACCTTCCTTATATTATGTCGGACTATGTGAAGACCCAAAAAGTTTTATTGCAGTTTCGAGATTTTCCGTTAACTCGAATTCATAAGTATGCCTTTAAAAGTGCCGAATATGCCGACTGTGCCGCTTTTCAGGGGAAATCTAACTATATGCAAATAAGAGGACTTTTATATAAAGATCAAAGTAAATGGAGTGAAATAGGAGACTTATATTACTTCTTCAAAACTAAAGCCGGTAACATGGTAAATCTTAAAAAAGAGGAAGCTTGCGTCAAAAGCGGAATAGCCAAAAAACTTATTCATACTGATATGACTTCAGGAATAAACGCCGAAGTAGAGGGAACTCCTACTCTTTTCATATATAAAGGACTTACGCTTTACAAAAAGGTAACAGGCTATATACCGTTTACTTCTTTAAATAAAATATTGTCGGGTGCTTCAAACTAAATATTTCCGGTAATATAAATATCCTTTTCAGAATCATTATCCGGTATTTTTGAAAGTTCTCGTATAATTTTATTCACGAATTTTTCGGTATAGTTAAGCGCTTCCTTTATTCCGACCCCGTTTGCAAGCTGCGAAGCAAGACATGCTGAAAAAGCACAACCAGTCCCATGGATTTCTTTTTTTAGTTCCAATCTGTTGCCTGAACATATAAAAAACTCATTTTTTGAATTTAATACAATATTGAATATTTTATTCCGGTCGGATTTTTTCGAAAGATGCGAACCCTTTATTATTATATTTTCAATTTCCGGTATTTTTTTTCTAATAACCCTTGCCGCTGTCTTCATTCCTTCAATATCTTTAATATCCATACCAGCAATAAGTTCTGCTTCGCATATATTAGGGGTAATAACCGTTGCATATCTAAAAAGCGGCATAAGAAAATCGGGGTAAGCACTTTCCCCCGTCAAAACTTTATTAGAAGTGGAAATATAAACGGGGTCTACAATAATCGTTTTAGGCTTATATTTATTCAGAAATTTGCTTAAAATCAGACCCTGGCGTTCATTAAATATCAATCCTATTTTTACGACGTCTATAACAAAGTAATCGAATATGGCATTAAGTTCCGATAAAAAAAAGGCATCCGAAACCGGCTCAGCTAAATAAATATTGTCCGGATTCTGTGCCGTCATAACCGTTATCGCCGATAAACCAAAAATTTTAAATCTTGAAAATATTTTGGCGTCGGACGTTATCCCTGCCCCTCCGGAGCCGTCGAATCCGGCAACGGATAGAGCTTTTACAGTCTTAATACTCGCCATAATTTTATCGCAATATCAATCATAACCGCATTCAATGCCTCTACATCGGGCGGTTCATTTTAGCTTCTTTTTGTGATCCCTTATCGACGTTAAGATATTCGCCACCACCGAAGCATCTCTTGTGTTTAAAATATCCGTCTTTTCTGCCCACCCCTTTCTGGCGGTATTTATGCCATAGTTGACTAAGTTGACAGATGATGCGTCATGGGCATCCGGATTTATTGAAAGCAGTACCCCTTTACCTATTGCTTCCTTTATGTATCTCCAGTCTATATCTAACCTTTTCGGTCTTGCGTTGAGTTCAATAATGGTTTTATACTCGGAAGCATAATCTAATATTTTTGAAACATTTATGGGATAACCGTTTCTTTCTAAAAGAAGCCTGCCGGTAAGGTGCCCTATCATAGTGGTATACGGATTTTTAATGGCTTTTATAATCCTTTCGGTCATCATGCTTTCCGACATATTAAATTTAGAATGAACGGAAGCTATCACGAAGTCAAGCATAGACAACGTCTTATCATTATAATCAAGGCTCCCGTCGGACAAAATATCCGATTCTATACCTTTAAATATTTTAACCCTGCCCTTGTATTTTTTATTTAATCTATCGATATATTCAATTTGGGATTCCAGTTCGGAAGCTGAAAGCCCATTTGCATAATACGCCGAAACCGAGTGGTCGGAAATGCCGGCATATGAATAACCCTCTCTTATACAGGCTTCAACTATCACCTCAAGGCTGTCTTTTCCGTCCGTATAAGTAGTATGAATATGAAAAACTCCCTTTAGATCTTTTTCCTCTACCATATCGGGTATATCCCTGTTTAACGCCGCAGTTATTTCCCCGACACCCTCTCTTAATTCCGGAGGAATATACTGCATCGCAAATAGGCCGTAAAATTCGGATTCGTTATTGACCCTAATTCTATCCTTACCGCCTGCCGTTTCTTTGTTCGTAAATATTCCATGTTCGTTTATATCGTAACCGCATTTTCTTACCGTCATTCTTAATTCTTCGTTATGCAGCTTAGAGCCGGTGAAGTGTTGCAGTGCGCAAACGAAATTGTCATCCGAAACTATATGTAAGCTTACATTAATCCCGCTCTTTAAAACAAGGCTTATTCTGGTCTCCCCGACAAATTCGACCCTAAGAATTTCGCCGTAATTCAAAAACCATTCCTTAAATTTTTTTTTGTTCTTATCCTTAACGGCAACTACAATGTTTATATCCCCTATGGTCTCCGTCTTTCTTCTTAAGGAGCCGGCTATGGCAATATCTCCCTTTATATCCGTATTTTGCAGATAAGCCTCTAACAACAATGCCTGCTCGGCGGCAACGGGATATAAAAAACGCTGCCGAAAAACCATATATTCTTCTATAGATTTTCTTAGGTTTTCTATCGTTTTTTCTCCAAAGCCGCGAACGTTGTAAAGTTTACCCGCATCAATAGCATTACGTAGATTATCTATACTTTTTATATTTAAATTTTCGTATAAAAAATTAGCCTTCCTTGGTCCTAATCCGTGCAATCTGACTAATTCAAGTATTCCAGAAGGGATGGAGTCTGCGAGTTCATCGTAATAAGCAAGATGCCCCGTATTTACAATTTCTTTTATTTTAGAAAAGAGGTCTTTGCCTATGCCTTGAATATCTGTCTGCCCGCCGCCTATGATATCCGTCAAGTTTTCACTCATGCGGCTTATAATTCCGGAAGCATTTAAATAAGCGCGTATTTTAAATGGATTTTCATTTTTTATTTCAAGAATATCCGCTATTTTTTCAAAAATTCCGGCAATTTCAATATTCGTCATAATTATTTTGCATATTCTTTTAGGGTTATGTTATATTATATAACAAATGAAGGTATAAAGGGTATAATTAATATAATATTTAACATTAAAAAACGATGCTTCTATTTAGTTTTGTCAGATATTTTTTCGATATTTTAAGCACTATTCTTACGGTATACATGTGGATAATTATCATAAAAGCCTTGCTTTCATGGGTAAATCCCGACCCGTACAATCAGATTGTCCGACTCATAAACGATATTACCGAACCGGTCCTTAACAAGATTAGACTCATATTGCCGCTCGGGACGAGCTTTGCTTTTGATTTTTCTCCTGTCATAGTCATCCTAATAATATTAATTATTCAATTTATGCTAAATTATATAGAATTCGATTATATTTTGCCTCTTATAATCAGGTAACGGCTGACAAGATATGGCAATTTTAATAAAAAATAATAGTCAAAGATAGAGAGGAAAACCATGGAATTTTCCCCGATAGACATAAAATCTCAAAAGTTTTCTAAAAAAATAAAAGGATACGACGTAACCGAAGTAGAAAATTTTTTAGAAATAGTATCGGATGACCTTGAAAAACTTTACGGCGAATATTACGACTTAAAAGAAGAACTCGTTAAAAAGAACCAAGAAATTGCCAGTTACAAAGAGAAAGACAAAGCTATAAGCGAGGCTATTCTTATGGTCCAATCCGTTTCCGGCGATATAAAAAAAGCCGCAATCGCAGAAGCGGAAGCTATAAGAAAATCGGCGATTGCAGAATCGGAAAAAATAGTAAACAATGCAAACCGAAAATATATAGAGATAGCAAATCATATCAACGACCTGTTAAATAAAAGACTTATTATAATGGATTCTATAAAAAATCTTCTTTCTACAAATATGGATTTGATAAATCAGGAAATAGCAAAAAATACGGAGGTTTCGGTTGTCCTCGAACAGGTTAAGCTGGATACAACAGATAACAATAAACCCCTGCATGGCAAACCAATGGATAAAAGTTCGGAACCGGACGATAAAACCGCCTATGATGCACTCAAAAATGAAGAATTAGAGGAATTTTTGTGATACAAATGAGTTCACGTTTTAGCCGAAAAGAATCAAATAAAATTTTCTGCCGACAATTTTTTACAATTCTGCAATAATAATTTGGCTATTTTATTTTTTTATGGTATATATATAAAATAGAGATAGATATAAAATATAAGGTATGGCATAAGGAGGCAAAGATGAATATTTTGCTAGTTCAACCTAATAACAAAAGTACCATAGGGCTAAGCAACGTCTCTCTAATAGAACCAACGGGGCTCGAAGCGATAGCCGGGGGTCTTCTTATGGACGAACACAGAGTCCAGATAATAGATTTAAGAGCCATAAACTACGATCCCGATAAATATTTATATGATGCAATAGAAGAATTCAAACCGGACGCTATAGGCTTCTCATGCTCTTTCACCCCCGACGTGTACAGAACCATAGAGCTTGTTAAAAGGGTGAAAAATGAATATGGCGTGCGTTATGTCTTCGTGGGCGGACACCATGTCTCCGTTTATCCGGTAGATTTTAACATTAAAGAAATAGATGCAGTAATCGTGGGAGAGGGGGAAAATACCGCAAGGGAACTCATTAACTCTTTTTTATCCGGCACTTCGCTATCCAAGGTGAACGGAATCATATATAATGAAAACGGTCATCAGATAAAAACTCCTGCTCGCGGTATGCTTAAGAATATAAACGACCTTCCTTTCTTTGCGAGGCATCTTACTAAAGAATACAGAAAAAAATATTTTCTCGGCATAAGAACCTCTATTGCATGTCTTGAAACGGCAAGGGGTTGTCCGTTTAAATGCAGTTTTTGCAGCGTTTGGAATTTCTACGGAGGCTCTTACAGGTCAAAGTCTCCGGAAAGGGTCGTAGCCGAGCTTAAAGAAATAAAGGAAGATTACGTGTTTGTCGTAGACGATAATTTTTTCAGCGACGTCAGAAGAGTAAAGAAAATAGGCGAACTTTTAAAAAAAGAAAGGATACATAAACTGTATACTATTCAGGCCAGAAGCGATACTATCGTTAAGCATCCGGAGATTATCTCACAGTGGAAGGAGCTCGGGCTGTCTAATATTTTTATAGGATTCGAAAGTGTAGACGATAGCAAGCTAAACAGCATCAATAAAAACAACTCTTCTTCTAATAACGAGAAGGCTTATTATATCGCGAAGAAATACAATATTGCCGTTACCGCTTCTTTTATAGTATCTCCGGACTTTACTAAATTGGATTTTAAAAAGCTTATAGATTTCGTAACGAGGCTTAAAATCAGCGTACCTGCTTTTTCCGTATTAACACCGCTTCCCGGAACAAAGCTATACGAAGAATTAAAAGAAAAATTAACTATTAAGAATTATACTTATTACGACTTATTTCATCCGGTTATGAAAACCTTTTTGCCTAAAAACGATTTTTTTAAGGAATTTTCGAATCTCTATAAAATATCCTATAAAAGCCTTAATTTAAGAACGGGCGATATCTTATTCGTAATGAAATATATACTATCCGGAAAGATGTCGTTAAATCACATGTTTAAGCTTAAAAAAGTTATGAAATGTATCTCCACACCCAAGACATATATAGATTCTTTATCCGAGACCTATGTAAATTCTTTGGTCATGGAGAGTAAAACCTAAAAATTTTTATTGCAAATTTATCTTTCAAATATTATAATAATGATTTTAAAATATTAGCGTAACTACGGGAGGGTCGTATAATTGGCTAAAAAAGTTTTTTTAGAAGAAATTAGACATATATTTCCTAAAAAATACGAGATATTGATTATTCTTAATCCGGATATCGACGAAAATAAGTTTAATCAATTTCTTGATAAAATAAAGGGTATAATGTCCAAGAATAATGCCGAATTTTTAGATTTCGAAGACTGGGGTACAAAAAAACTTTCTTATGATATTAAAAAATTTAATAAGGGAAGGTTTATAATAGTACATTTTGAAGCCAATGGTTCTTTTATTCAGGAACTTGAAAGAAATCTTAAAATTGCGGATGACTGTATGAGGTTTCAAACGGTAGTATTAATAAAAAGCACTAAACCTAAGAAGAAAGAGAAAAACAAAGAGAAAGAGGAAAACAAAGAGGAGAGCGTCGTAAATGAATAATTATCAACATAAAAGAACAACAAAATCCGCCAGGCCCGGTTTTATTCGCAGGGCATATTCAAGGAAAAAGATATGTAGATTTTGCTCCGACGGAAAATTAAAAATAGACTATAAAGATTTTAAGCTTATGCGTAATTTCATAACGGAAAGAGGCAAAATAATGCCGAGAAGAATTACCGGCAACTGTGCTTACCATCAAAAAAGGATATCGCGGGCAATAAAAATTTCGAGAATTGTTTCCATAATACCTTACACGTCCGTTAACATTTGATGCTTAAATTAAAAAGTGCAGTTTTTAGTTTGTTGCTGCTGTTTTTGTTGTTTTTATTCATTGTAAATTCGGTAAGTCTTGGGATATATTCATTTATAAATCCCTTTATGTATGTATACTGTAGCATAATCTTAATACTTCTCTTTTCTATTATAGGATATTTATCTATCGTTCCGATATTTATAGTCGTATTCGTTGCCATTGCCGTCATGTTTACGACTCTTGGCGGTCAGAGCCACGATCTCGGACATTCTGCTATTCTGCTTATATTAATTCAGCTTTCTGTTTTCATCGCTATCCCTTACCTGTTTTCTTATTTCATCTCAAAGGGACGGGGGCTGGTGATGTCCATCTATTACCCGGTATCGGTAATGTTTTTTCTGATATTTACGTTTGTTGCATTATATTTGTATATCAATAAAATAGATATCACTGCGTCTTTAAATTATTTTTCCGGCAATATGACTAAAAAATTGATAAGCACTTACAATGAGATGGGTGTGCACTATCTTACTACGTTAAAAATGCGGCATTTAATTTCAAAATTATTTAAGATTATATTTTTCCTCCTGCCTTCCTTAATTATAACATTTTCATGGGTAGGACTCTGGATAAGCCATACTATATTAAAGAAATTTTTGAAAAGGGACAAAATACTCTTCTTTAAAAAGGAAGAAAATCTGCCTCTTTGGAAAACCTCCGATTATTTTATCCTATTTCTTATCGTAGGAATAATAATATCTATTTTTTCGATTGGCATATATAAGTTTATAGGCTATAATATAATTTTATTATCCTCTTCCGTTTATCTGATTCAGGGGTTAACGATAATATCGTTCTTTTTAAATAAATTTAGTCTAAACATCTTTTTAAAAATATTAGTTTACGGAATAATTTTTATTTTTGCCAATCCGATTATGATTTTTGTCGTCATCGCTGGGATATTCGATATGTGGTTTAATTTTAGAACAATAAAAACAACAATAAATAAAGAAAGGGAGGTATAATCCGTATATGAAAGTCATACTTAAAGAAGACGTCCAAAATTTGGGTTCTATGGGGGAAACGGTTAATGTTGCCGACGGTTACGGAAGAAATTTTCTACTGACTAAAAGGCTTGCCATACTGGCAACAAACTCTAACCTTAAAATGGTCGAACATGAAAAAAAACTCATAGATAAAAAGAAAGAAAAAATAGCCGAGCATTTTACGAAAATTAAGAATAATCTGGAAAAAACAGAAATCATAATCCCTGTGAAGGTCGGCGAAAACGATAGAATATTCGGCAGCATAACCTCTATGGATATCGAAAATAAACTTAAAGAATCGGGCTTCAATATTGAACGCAAGCTAATAGACCTTGATAATCCAATAAAAGAACTTGGAGTGCAAACCGTCAAAATAAAACTTTCCAAGGATATAGTGGCGGAGATAAAAGTTCAGGCAGTACCGGAAGTTTAAGGCCGAAATATTCTTTATGAATAATAACAGAGATAAAAGGGGAACTTCGGGCGATAATATTGCAGGCATGGTTCCGCCAAATTCTATCGAAGCGGAAAAGGCATTGCTTTCGTCAATATTAGTGGATAACTCTCAGGTTAATTCCGTATTGGGAATTATTGAGGCGGAGGATTTCTATGACAGTATAAATGCAAAGATATTTAATGTAATTAGTAAGTTAAGCGAAAAAGACGAACCCATAGACGTTATTACTATTTTATCCGGTTTAGAAAAAGACCAGTCTAAAGATTTTGATTTTAAAACTTACATTACATCGCTCTTTGAGATGCCGGAAGGACTTTTCAACGTTGAGCAATATTCCAAAATCGTCAAAGAAAAATGTACACTAAGAAACCTCATACATGCATCTAACAAAATCAGGCAAAAGTGCTATGAACAACGCGACGACATTGAAGATATAGTAGATTTTACTGAAAGAACTATTTTCGATGTTACCGAGAAGGATGCGCCTAAAAATTACGTAGATGTTTATCCGTTATTATTAGATTACTTTAAGAAGCTTACCTCAAAAAAACACGAAGACGAAATCTTTACCGGTATTCACAGTGGTTTTAACTACTTAGACGAATACACCAACGGTTTTCAACCTTCTGACCTTGTTATTATAGCGGGGAGACCATCCATGGGAAAAACCGCACTATCACTGTGCATAGCAAAAAACATCGCGGTAAAAAAAATACCGGTAGCATTTTTCTCGCTTGAAATGTCTAAGGAACAGCTTGCAACAAGACTTTTAGCCATGACTGCAAAAATAGACTCGTCGACACTGCGAAAAGGCAAGATACATGATCCCGATATAGAAAATATTCATACGGCACTTGCTATTCTTGAGGATATTCCGATTTATATCGATGACAGCGCCGGAATTACAATAACCGAATTGAGGGCAAAAACACGCAGATTAAAAAGGGAGAAAGGGGTGGGGATAGTAATAGTAGACTATCTTCAACTTATGAAAACCTCCCGCAATATTGAATCAAGAGAACAGGCTATAGCCGAAATATCCCGTTCGTTGAAAGGACTTGCAAAAGAGCTCAATATTCCGATAATAGCCCTTTCCCAATTAAATAGAATGGTGGAATCAAGGTCAGACAAAAGACCTCAACTCGCAGATTTAAGGGAATCCGGAGCTATAGAACAGGATGCCGATTTGATTATGTTCGTTTACAGGGAAGAGGTTTACAAGAAGGACACGGAAAGCAAGGGAGTAGCCGAATTAATAATAGGCAAACAAAGAAACGGACCTACGGGTATCGTAAAACTTTCCTATATTGCTCAATACACGTCTTTTGAAAATCTTGCATTCGAGGACGACGAAAGCTATATATGAGTCTTGAAATACATCGCTGCCAAACCTGCTGCGCCTATAATACCGGAATCTTTTCCTAATCCCGCCTTTAATATTTTAATATTAGAAACCGAGGCTTTGAGTGCCCTTCTATGGACTTCTTCATTGACTATATCAAGCAAATCGGGGATTCCGTCTATCACTCCGCCGCCCATCACTATGGCGCAGGGATTAATGAAATTAACCGAAGTTATCACGCCATCGGACAGATATCTGCCGATTTCTTCGACTAATTTAACGGCATTACCGTCTCTTTCGCGATATGCGTCGGCAAGGGTTTCTGCCGAAATATTATCTATTCCGCCGGCTATACGTATTATGTCCTTAAAACCAACACTATCCTGCAGCGCCCTTTCTTTTATTATCTCGGCAATACCCCATCCGCCCGCATATGCTTCTAAACAACCGGAGTTTCCACATGTACACTTCCTGCCGCCGGAAACAACCGTGATGTGCCCTATTTCACCCGCTACGTTAGAACAGCCTACATATAACGAACCGTTTATAACTATTCCGGAACCTATTCCTGTCCCGACAAAAATACAGACGAGATCGTTCTCCCCTCTTCCGGCACCAAACTTCCATTCTCCGTAAGTAATCGCCGTCAAATCATTTGCCACATTGACCCTTAGCCCGGTTTCTTTCTCGAGTATTTTTTTTAAAGGAACATTGCGCCAATTTAAATTGGGAGAAAATAAAATATTGCCGGTTTTGTGGTCTATCTGTCCTGCAATACCTACACCTGCGGCTTCTGCTCCATAAATTTTAACGTCTTCCAAGAACCTCTTTGCTTGTTGAGTTATAAAATCTACCTGCCTGCTCATATTATCTTCGTCATACTTATTTAAGGGAAAGGACCTGCTGTTTTTTATAACCCCGTCTTCGCTCATTACTCCAAATCTTAAATTTGTCCCTCCGATATCCATGCCGATGATATGTTTATCATATTTATTCATAAAATTCACTATTTTAAATTATTTTATTTTAATACCTTTCTTAAACCTAAGTGTTCTTAGATAAGTTATATTTATGTTTTTGTAGGGTATATATATTTATATGCCTTTAACACATTGACTCCTTATTGATTATGTCACATTTACATAAAAAATCAAGAGATTATGAAAAATAAAATATAGGATCATTGAAAAAAATGCATTATCGGCATTAAATTTAAGAAACCGACATATATATTGCTACAGGGAGTCGATGAAGTATGATGTTTAAATACCCTTGTGATGACACAAAAAATGAGCCCTGCTCCTGCCAACATAATATTTGTTATGTCTTTATGCAGAAAAAACAAACAACCATGATACTTTAACAGATTGGCGCATGTTAAAAAACACCGATGAGTTCAAATTGACTTTTGCTCCCTTAGCAAATACAATAATATTGGAAAAGAACATTTTGTGAAATTGCTTGTTGTTAATATAATATATATATGATATCTTATATTTAATTAAAAAAACAAAGCAATTTGGACGGCGAAACAATGGATGTAATAGATAGTTTAGATTATATATTACAAAATAATAAGATCTCCGAAACCGGCGTCAGGAACATATATAAGCTTTTTTCCAAAGACAACATAAATCTCCTGCATACCTTAACAAAATATAGTGAAACCGATAAAAACAATCTTGCAAAAATAAAGAAATGCATGGAGAAATTAGCGCCTACGGTTGCCTCTGATTTTTGTGACTATCTGATGACGATAGATGAAACAAAAAAAATAATTTCATCTAAACCGGGTATCTTGAATAATCTCATATTAGCCCATACGAATTACATAAAATCTTTATTTAACCTAACCTACGATGAAAAATATTTTAAAAACCGGATTATTGTGGGTTTTGTGCATTATATATATAAAATTTCCACGGTTATTTACATCGGCTCTTACGGCTATTATAATACATTAATCGCGTCGGCCGTAATGACCTGCTGCAAAAAAAACGATTTAACCGATGAAGAATCGATATCTATACTGTATTCCGTTCAAAAAATAATCTCAATAGACATTGCCCTTGTGATTGAAGCATATTATCAAAAATCTATCGACGATACTTATAAAATGGAGCGGGATTCTTTTAACAGGCTTATTACCCTTGCGGAATATAGAGATGAGGATACCGGCAATCATATTTTAAGAATGTCCACTTTTGCCAAAATTATCTCAAAAAAATTGGGAATGAATGAAATAGAACAGGAAAATATACTAAATGCCGCCCCTATGCACGACGTAGGGAAAGTCGGCATACCGGACAAAATACTGCTAAAACCCGGAAAACTGACTAAGGAAGAATTTAAAATCATGAAATCCCATTCGATTATCGGTTATGAAATTTTAAAAGATTCCGAATCTTCTATCCTTAGAGAAGGGGCTATCATCGCATTATCGCATCACGAAAACTTTGACGGCAGCGGCTACCCCGACGGATTAAAGGGCAAAAAAATTCCCCTGAACGGTAGTATCTGTAAAATAGCAGACGTATTCGACGCATTGATAAGCAAAAGGATATATAAACAAGCATATCCGCTTGACAAAACAATCGAAATTATGAAAAATGAAATGGGGCCGGGACGCGCATTTGATCCTGATTGCTTTAACGCTTTCATGAAGGGCTTGGATGAAATAATACAGATAAAAAACATCAATCGTTAGTCTCTGCGTAAAATCTTTCTAATACTTAATCTTTAATAAGACTCACGGCATATTGCTTTGCCGTTCTGCCTGACCTCGAACCCTTGATAGAGGCATAGCTTATCGCATTTTTTCTGATACTATTCATATCTATCGAAGGTACTTTTATGTCATATTTTTTTAAATATAATTCGACCATTTTAAGGTATGTCTCCTGATCAAAGTTATACAAACCGTATGTTAAACCAAACCTATCGCTCAAAGAAAGGCCTTCTTCCGCCTCTTCTTCCGGATGTATAAGCTTAGATTCAAAATCAAGTCCTTCTCCGGAGAACTTTTCAGTGGTAAGATGCCGCTTATTAGATGTAGCGTAAATAATGATATTCTCCGGAAGTTCATCTAACCCTCCGTCAAGAATAGACTTAAGCTTTTTATAAAAAAGAGAGTCTGCATCAAATGCAACGTCATCGAAAATAAGAATAAATCTATAGGGTTTAACCTTAATAATCGTAATTAACTCATAAATAAGCTCTGCGGTATCCTCAACGACATCTATAAATTTAATCTTATTTATGTAGGGTTCTTCACCGAAAGATTTTGCCATAGCCCTTATGAGCGAAGACTTACCTGTCCCTCTGTCCCCCCATAAAAGAACATTGTTGGCGGACTTACCCGAGGCAAATTTCATTGTATTTTTAAAAACACTCATTATTACGTCGTCTATGCCGATAAAATCCGATAGGGATAATGAGTATGTCGAACCGGTACTCTTTTCAAAATCGCCGGCGGAACCGGATATGGGCTTTAAAATATAGCTTCCGTTTATTTTAAAAAACTTGAAAGAACCAAATTTATTCAAAAAATCAGCGTCATATTTTATAATGCTTTTCTCGGTCGAATCGCCTTTAGCGATGTCTTTAAACTTGTCGTAAATTTCAGAAGCTATACGACTTATATTCCGAACATCTTTAAATAATTCTTCGGTCATTTTTTACCCTGTTATTTATTGCTTATTTATTTATAAAGAATCATTTAACTTTATTGAACAGTACGATGAACACATTGAACAAACCTTATCGTCTTTAAGCGGAAGCGAGGCACGCATCTGTCTTGCTTTTTCCGGGTCCAAGGAACAATCGTATTGTTTTTCCCAGTCCATAGACCGTCTATGTTTGCTCATCAATATATCCCTTTCTAACGCACCCTTTACACCCTTGGCTATATCTCCGGCATGAGCCGCAATTTTAGAAGCAATGACACCTTCTTTTACATCCGACACGGACGGAAGCCTCAAATGTTCGGCGGGAGTAACGTAGCAAAGAAAATCTGCTCCGGCTCCGGCGGCTATCGCCCCTCCTATTGCACTAGAAATATGATCGTAGCCGGGGGCTATATCGGTAACCAATGGACCCAAAACATAAAACGGAGCACCGTTGCAGAGGCTTTTTTCTAATTTTATATTAGTTTCAACCTGGCTTAACGGAACGTGTCCGGGGCCTTCTATCATCACCTGAACCCCTTCTTCAAGGGCTGTTTTTTGTAATTCGCCGAGAATTATCAGCTCCGACACCTGGGCCCTATCGGTTGCATCCGCAAGGCTTCCGGGTCTTAATCCATCACCCAAACTTAACACCACGTCGTTTTTTTTTGCAATCCTCAAAAGCTTATCATAATTCTCATAAAGAGGATTTTCTCTATTTTTTCTTATCATCCATGAAGCTATTAACGACCCGCCCCTTGATACTATGCCCATAATCCTCGTCTGCTTATTCATCGTTTTTACGGCCCTTAAGGTCAATCCGCAATGGACGGTAATAAAATCAACGCCTTCTTCGCATTGCCTTTCTATAACCTCAAAAAGATATTCCGGATCGAATCTGTCTATGAAACTGGTATCGCCTGCACTTGCTATTCCGTCGCCATTCTCCATAGCCGGTTGAAACGCTTCGTACAGCGGAACCGTTCCGATAGAAACAGTTGAATTTTTAACAATATCACGTCTGAATTCTATTATGTTACCGCCTGTAGAGAGATCCATTACCGCATCTGCGCCGCTTTTTACCGCCGTAAATAATTTTTCCAATTCTTCTTTAATGTCGCAATTATCTCCGGACGAACCTATATTGGCGTTGACCTTCGTTCTTAAGTCCTTGCCTATGGCAAGGGGCGAAATACTCCTCAAGCGGTTTTTTATTATCACGGTAAAACCGTTCATTATATCGGAACGAATTTTTTCGGGAGAGACTCCTTCAACCTCAGAGCAATACTTCATCTCTTCGGTTATTATATTATTTCTTGCCGCTTCTATTTGATTCATATATTTATTCCTTTAGCATCCTCTTTATTCATTTATTATAGTGTTATATGCAGCATTCCGCTTATCGCGTTAATCTATGTCGTTAAGAGTCAAAATGCTAGCAAACGACCTTACGGCGCTGCCGATATCCCGATTTCTCAATATACCTGATTGAACGGCAACATAGCGCCCTCCGACGCCTTTAATTTCGAACAAATTATTCTCGTTTATACCACCGAGAGCAAAAACAGGAATTCTAAGCAGTTTTAGCACTTTTTTAAAGACATCGATTCCTTGTTCGAAACCATTATTTTTTGTTTTAAAAATAGGACTGAATGTTATAAAATCAGCTCCGGCCTCCTCCGCTTTTTTTGCTTCTTCAGAAGAATGAGATGAATAAAAAATTTTAATGCCTTTAATTTTTTCCCTAACGGCGTTAATTGGTACACTGTTTTTGTTTAAATGTACGCCGTATGCCCCTAATGCTAATGCGACATCTACCCTGTCGTTGACAAAAAGCTTAATATCGGGATATCTTTTTAATATTATCCTGATTTTTTCGCCTAACTTAAAAAACTCCTTAGCGCTTATGTCTTTTTGTCTTAATTGAAATGCACCTATACCGCTATCAAAACATTTATCTAACGCTTCAAGATAACCCTTCTCATCGTCGAAAATATTTTTATCGCCGATTAGATATATGTTAAAATCTATCAATTTTATTTACTTCGCATTAACTTTTTTATTTTATCACGCTTTTTATAGCATATTATATAATTTAATCTATATATTGTCAATTTAATCGTATCCCAAATCTGATAGTAATTAATATCAATTACCCAAAATTTACTGCAATCTGTTTTTTTTTATGATATAATTGAAAAATAATAGCTAAATTAAACTTTAATTGCGGAGGTTTATCATGAAATGGAAGTGTTCCGTATGTGGTTATATTCATGACGGGAATAGTGCTCCGGACATATGTCCGAGGTGCGGCGCGCCCAAGGAAAAGTTTGAACGCGTTGCCGCCGATATAGAACAAATAATCGACCGTTCCAGAAAAACAAATCAACTGCACATAAACTTAATGCATTTGCTTTCCAAGGTATCAGAATTTGCCGATGCCGGAATAGAGGACAACTTAGACCCGGGGTGCCTTAACGTATTCCAGAAAGCCAAAAAAACCGCATGGGAAATAAGACAAATGTCTAAAGCGGAAATAGCCGTCCACGTAAGTAAGCAAAAGTGGGGTTAATTCTAATCGTATATTTTCGGTATTCTCCCCTTTTCTATCGGGGAGATATCGAAAATATCAATGTTTTAATTATAAATTACAAATCAATTATATTGCTTTTTAGAAAGTTTTTTGGTAGTATATCTAATGTTTAAGCAAATAAGAAAAAATAAGTTTTATACCAATTTAATGATCTTACCGATACGGAGGGGATAAAATGAATGAAAATATGCATTCTAATAGTATAATGTGGGTTATCGTAATACTCGGCATCATAACCGTCGTAGGACTCGGGATTTTCGCCGCAAGCGGACTTAACTATTCTTTTCCGGATTTGACTACATTGTTACCTTTATAAAAAACAATAAACATCTCTATTCACTGTTAATTTTAGTAAAATAAAAATAGAGCCGCTAGCTCAACTGGTAGAGCACCTGACTTTTAATCAGGTGGTCGCGGGTTCGACCCCCGCGCGGCTCACCACTTTAAACCGCAGCAAATAAGTACTTCAGGTAACTTTTCTCTTGATTAGGATCCGTAAATTATGAAGTTGTTATTTTAAGGCATTTTTCTAACTCGTCGATAGTTTACCGACTCTTCTGAGGCCTGATTCTCGTTGTAACATGCAGGGAGAGTTGCGAACAATATCTTATAACTTATCCCTACAAAGCTCAGTTGCAGCCACTACATTTTTCAATGACGGTATAACCTCGCACCATCGCCGCGTTTTAAGTCCGCAATCGGGGTTGATCCACAAATGTTCTTTGGGCACAACGGCAAGCGCTTTGGTTATAAGACCGATTATCTCCTCTACGGTTGGTATTCTTGGTGAGTGAATGTCGTAAATGCCGGGACATATCTCGTTCGGATATTCGAAATTTTTGAATACCTTTAATAATTCCATGTTTGATCGTGATGCCTCTATCGATATAACATCAGCATCCATTTCATATATCGATTTAATGATATCGTTAAATTCGCTGTAGCACATGTGAGTATGAATCTGGGTCGTGTCCGCGACCCCCTTGCGGCAAGCCTGAAACTGTCTATCGCCCATTTGAGATACTCATTCCATCTGCTTTTTCTCAACGGCAAGCCCTCCCGCAACGCCGGTTCATCGACCTGAATTATCTTTATTCCTGCTTCTTCAAGATCAGATACTTCATCGCGAATTGCCAGTGCAATTTGAACAACAGTTTGACTTAAGGGTTGATCATCGCGCACAAAACTCCATTGCAGTATCGTATTCGGTCCGGTAAGCATCCCCTTGACGGGTTTTTTGCTTAACGATTGCGCATATTTAGTCCATTTTACTGTCATATAAGATTTTCTTGATACATCGGCATAAATAATAGGCGGCTTAACACATCTTGTGCCATAGCTTCTGACCCATCCATTTTGTGTTACGAGGAAGCCGTTTAATTTGTCGGCAAAATACTCCACCATGTCGTTTCGTTCAGGCTCACCATGAACAAAAAGATCCAGTCCAATCTTCTGCTGAATACCGATAACGCGCCCGATCTCATCCTTTATAAAATTTTCATAACGCATCTTTGTCTATTCTACTATTTTTGAAATCGGACCTCGCTTTTCTAATCTCCTTTGTTTGTGGAAAAGAGCCTATTGTTGTGACAGGAAGTAACGGAAAATAAAACATTTCCCTCTGCTTTGCCGCCCTGATCGGATATCCGGACTTTCTGAACAGCATGTCTTGCGTTATTTTTCCACATCTCTCTCTTACTTTACGGTCGACCTGAAAATCAATCTTCGATCCGATAATTTTATCTTGCAGCACTTTGTCGCCCGGGTTACCATTGATTGCTTCAGATAGTATGGATAATTCGACTATCTTTTCTTTCGCAAATGAGAGTTGATTTTTTATCGCCCCATCCATATTTTCTTCATACCTGATACTTACAGGAACATACTCCAGCGAAGAGGATGTTCCTGCCATCATATTGGTCTTTCCGATGACATCGGCAATATTTGATATCTCCCTCATCTTTTTGTGCTGATCCCTGTAGATAATATATGACTTTGCTGTTTTCCTGCAGGGCGAACCGATCAGTACCTCCTCAACAATATCCTGTATCTCCTCTACGGTTGGCACCGAATTTATGGTGGACAGGGCAAGACCAACAACACGCAATGCAATCCTTTTAGCTTCTTCCCTTTCAAATTCACCGGTTACAGCACCGGCGGCAATTATGGCATCGGTTATTTTTGTAATATTAAACGGGACAATGCGCCCATCTCTTTTCTTTATCTGCTTAAACATTAAGCGATATCCTTTAAAATATTAGTATATTTTATGGCAAGATAGAAAACTAACTATGAATTGGTAAATGAATACTGACCTCCCGTCATAAAAAAATCATCAGATAAGTCTTCTGGCTTAGCTTTATCCTACTTCCCTGCCTTCCCGGAAATTCCAGTGGCATAATTGGGGTTCGTCTGCATCACAGTAGCGGGGGCTGCGCCGGATTCTCACCGGGCTTCCTTTGAACCTGATAAGCTAATTTATAATATTTTTTTCTCTTTTGTCAAGCCTAAAATTGCCTATAGAAATTATACGCACCAATTTCAACCCATTAGACCAGTCTTCTTAAAAAAACTATAATAAATCTAAAAGCAAAAATTAAACAAACCTATTATATTGTCACCTTAATTTATATTTAATATCTTAACTTCAGACTAGACCTTTTATGAAGATTTTTATATATTGCTCCCATGACGATAAAAAAGGTATAATTAGATTCAACGAACACGCTGAATTTTTAAATTACCGCAGCGAGCTTGCAAACGTCGATTCCAAAGGATATTTGTAAAAGCAAATATAATACTGATTTTAATTGGGCACTCGTGGATTAAATCCCAGTGTGGCTCATCACCTAAATATGGAAACTCTTGAAAAAATAAAATTAATTTATTCTTTTATGGATAATGACGTTTCAAATTTATCGCATTTAAGTAACCTAATGAAATCCGGCACAAATGACTTTATCGTCCATGTTTATTCTTTTATTTCTAATTTCGAAGGTTTCAGTGAATTTCTCCCCAATGAAGAAATAATGGATAAGCACCAGGAAGAACTTAAACAATGGTTCACGGATCTTTTTTCGGGAACATACAATAATGTGTATTTTCGAAAACTTAAAAGAATCGGCAAGGCACATGCAGACATAAAATTACCCTCTCATTATGTCAGTGCAACAATGAATTATATAAGAAATTATATACATGACATTATTCTTGAAAATTTTCAAATTTCAAACAAAAGAGATGAACTTATTGTATCGGTAAATAAGATTATAGACATGAATCTGGATATTATTATCAGTTCTTACATAGATGAAGGAAAATTATACGTTACATCCACGAGATTAGAAACCAAAATCATTAAATTTACTTCTAAATTTGCCTATGCATTAGACCTTACATTAGTAATATCGCTCATAGTAGCGACAATTATGGTATTTCTATTGTTTGCATTTGAGGTTTATAGATTTGCTTCCGGAGGTGTCCCGTTTGAAAATACCGTAGTGGATATCTTGGGTGTTATGCTGATAGTTTGGGCAATAAGGGAATTGTTGGAAGAAGAGGTTAAAAAACTAAGGGGACATAAATTCGCTTTAAGCGCCTTTATAGGCCTTGCAATGGCGGCGTTACTAAGGAAAGTTTTGATTTTTTCTCTGATTCCCAAAAAATCAGAGGAAGTGGTCATATTGGGCTTTCTTATCCTCGTCCTAGGCATAGTATACTGGCTGATGAATAAAAGCGAAAAATCATAAAATTTAAAATTTGCAGAAAACTATTGCCAACATAATCAATTATTGCTAAAATTAATAAAAGGGATTGATTACGGTCATTTTTTCGGGATGTGGCGCAGTTGGTAGCGCACCTGCTTTGGGAGCAGGGGGTCGCAGGTTCAAATCCTGTCATCCCGACCAGTTAAAACCGCAACAAATAGGATTTAATGCCTGATTGATATGAAATTAAGATCCATATTAATTTTAGAATAAGTAGACCATACACCTATCTATTCTTATATATTTTAACGATATAAAAGATTATACGTTTTTCAATTCGGCATGCTTTATTATTTTCGGTATATCGAGGACAAAAGCGATGCTGCCGTTGCCGAGTATAGTGGCCCCACTGAAAAATTTTGCCTCTTTATAGATTTTACCCATCGGTTTAAGTACGGTCTGTATCTCTCCGAATATTTTATCAACGGCAAACCCTACGACTTGACCGGCACATTTGACTACTATTATGTTATTTTCACTAGTTTCTCCTTTTTGCCTGCCGAAAATATCGGAAAACTTAATATACGGAAGCAATTTTCCCCTTAAATTTATGCAATCGACTTCATCATTGGTTTTATCGGATTCATTATAATCTATACATTCCAAAATTAATTCAAGGGGAATAACATATTTGTTTCCATCGTAACCGACCATAAATCCATCCACGATTGCAAGGGTAAGAGGGAGTCTTAACTCGATAGCGGTGTATTCCGATTCTTTAGTTTTAATCTCAATAATACCCCTTAAATCTGCAATATTTCTTTTTACGACATCCATCCCTACGCCTCTTCCTGAAATGCTCGTAACTTCATCGGCGGTAGAAAAACCGGGTTCGAATATAAGATTGTATATCTTTGAATCCGTTAAATTATCGCGGTCTTCATTTATTAAGCCTTTTTCTAATGCTTTTTTTAGAATTTTTTCCTTACTCAAACCGTTTCCGTCATCTCTAACCTCTATAACTATGCTTCCGGAATCATTATAAGCATTTAATGTAATTTTGCCGTTTTCGGGTTTCCCTTTTGCAATTCTTTCATCAGGCATCTCGATACCGTGATCTATTGAATTCCTGATAAGGTGAATAAGCGGATCTGTGATCTTTTCCATATAAGTCCTGTCAAATTCAGTGTCTGCCCCTTTAACCTCCAAGGTTATAATTTTGCCGAGATCCTTGCTTATATCCCTTACTATACGCCTCATTCTATTAAACACCTCTTCCACGGGAACCATCCTCAATTCTATAGAGCCGTCCCTTAAATCGTTGACAAGTCGTATAAGCATAGACGTGTATTCCTCAAGCATAGAATTGTTTATAGTCTTTGACAATTCGGCAATCCCTGTCGTCACGGTAACAAGTTCCCCGGCTATGTTAACGACGAGGTCGAGTTTGTCGGCATCTATTCGGAATGTTTTAGACTCTTTACCCTTCTTTTTTTTAATCTTTTCCTGTTTTTCAATTACACCTTTTATAATGTTTTTATCCGTGGCGTTATTTTCGACGAGAATATTTTTATCATCCCCTTTTTCTTTTTCTACCTGAACACGTAACGCCCTTTCAAGTTCTGCTTCGGTCAGTGCGCCTGAAGCTACTAAAATCTCTCCAAGCCTGACCTTATCTTCCGGCGACTCTTTTATTAAATTCATATATTCGACAATCTTAAATTTTGGAGGCAAAATACAAATATCGCAATCGTCCATTACAAACTCAAAAATATCTATTATTTCTTCACGACCCAAATTGGTTTCAAGATTTATCTCAAAACCAAGATAACACAACTCGGGATTTAATTCGTCGAAGGGCGGAATATTATCCAATATTGGATAACTATTTTTTATAGTACCTATTTTATTCAGATAATAAATAAAAGAGAAGGGATCCATCCCGTCTATGAAGGTATTTTCTTTAAACCTTATGGAAATATGCCAATATTCCAATAACGCTTCGTCTTCATTCGTATCTTCGGATTTACTCTCGACTTTGATATTTTTAATTAAGTCCGCATTTTCGATAGACACAAGGCTGTTTAACATTAAATCGCTTTCGGATTTAAATTCTGAAAAATCTTCCATATCCGAATCTAAATGTTTTATTAGTTCCACTAAATGGTCTCTTATCTTAAAAAACAAATTTAAAATATCTCCGTTTAGGATGATTGCGCCCTCTCTCGTTTTATCTAAAAAATTTTCCAAATTATGCGTAAAATCCTGTATATAATCCGCACCTATAGCGCCGGCAGAGCCTTTTATCGTATGCATTGCCCTGAAAATATTGTTTATATCTTCTTGATGTTGCTGCTTGTCGCTTCGGTCGTCCATCATGCCATCTATATTTAGCAGGCTTTCCTCGACCCCCTGCAGCAGTTCAAATGCTTCTTGCACAAATATGTTTTTAATATTCCGCTCTATCTCTTCCATCGTTATATCTCCATACCGTAAGTTTTAAAAAATAGGTCGGTTTTGCTATTATTTGCTACAATTTCAACATTAATCCCTCTGTTTTTCATATATATTGAAAAAGCATATAATAGCTGAAGAGCCGAGCTGTCAAACTCGGCTACGTCCGAAAGGTCTATTTTTAGAATCAAGTTTTCCTTAATTAAGTCCATAAATTTTTCTTTTGCCTTTAAAATATGCGAAATGGTAAACTCGCCGGATATTTTTACGGCGAGTTTACCATTTCGCTTTATCGTTCTAATATCCATAAATTAAAATCTCCTTTAAAAATGCGCATGAAAACATATTGTAAGCATCTCTTTTACGGTAAAATTAGTTTATTTACCGCGGATAAAAGCTGTTCCGGCCTGAACGGTTTCACAAGCCATGCCTTGGCACCCGCAAGTTTACCTTCCTGAACCCTTGTCTTCTGCGATTCAGTAGTCAGCATCATTATTGGAACAAATTTGTGAGAAGCAGTCTTTTTTATTTCTTTTAACAGGGCAATGCCGTCCATATTGGGCATGTTAACATCGCTTATTATTAGATGAACTTTCTTTCCGTTCAATTTGTTTAGGGCGTCTTTTCCGTCATTTGCTTCAATAATTTCATATCCGGCTTTTATTAAGGTCAGCTTCAATGTTTGCCTTATGGTTGCCGAATCGTCAACTATCATAATATATTTAGACATTTTCCCAATATACCTCCCATTATAATTATCTATAAGATTAGAAAAAAATTAAGTTATCGCCGGCAATTTCACCGGTTGATTTGAGATTCTCCTCGTCAGGATCTCCGTTTATTACCTTATCATGTACAATTATCTGCTGTTTCATGATATATTTTTTCTGAATGTTTTGAATATTAAAATTATCGAAATATTCAATTTTTTTTGACGCACCCTCACTGTCATCCCAATCTATATTTGCCGCATGATTGATATTATCGTTTATATCATTATTAATTTTTATTATGGTTTCCAGTTGTTGCCTCACTATATCTTGAAATTGGACCTTAGATAAAAGATCCATGACCTTTTCACTCACTATTTCCGAATGTGAAGAAATTTTTTCTATAATTTCGTTTTTAAGGCTGTCTATCAAATTATAGCTTTTAAAAAGGTCCTCCAATTGTAAATCAATCTCTTTCAATATTTCTTCGTTTGAAAAAGATAACTCGTTTTCTAATTTTATTCTGAATTTCTCGGATATTATTTCGGTAATATCCGTGATACCCCTTGAAATTTTAGTGGCAGCGTCTTCAGACTTTTGAGATAACCTTCGAACCTCATCCGCAACCACCGCAAAACCCCTTCCATGCTCCCCGGCGCGGGCGGCTTCTATGGCGGCGTTAAGGGCAAGTAAATTTGTCTGATCGGCTATTTCTTCTATCAAAACCGTCAAATCCCTTATGGTTCCAATATTGTTTTTAAGAAATAATGCAATATCTTTATCTTTTTCTATATCATCAAGCCTCATTTTCATGTAATCGTTTAAATCTTTCAAAACCTTATCATTGTTAGAAAGTATGTACTCCATCTTCTTCGAAAAATTTTCAGATTCTTTTTTTGTATCTTTTACAGTGTCCATCAACTCGGACATGGCAGAATCAATTGACTGAGTACTCTCTATCACGCTAAATGCGGCATTCTCGGTTTCTTTTATCGTATTCTTTATATGCCCGTTAGATAAAGCGTTTATCTCCGATATTTTACCGATAAATTCGGTAACCTTGCCTTGAAAACTTTTTAGAACGCTTATTGAATTCAGAAAATTTCTTTTTAAGTGATTTAATCCGTTTACATCATTATTTTCAACGGGTTTCCGTAAAAATATAAAAGATGAAACGAAAAAAAATAAAAAAGAAGTAATACCGGAAAAATAATACCATACAGTAAGATAACGGCCGTTAAATAAAAGAAATTTTAACAAAAGAAACACCGGGACCGACAAAAATATGGAAACAAAAATAGAAATTATAAAAATTTTCACATAATGTTCATCAACTTTATTGAAAATTTCGTCATAATCTTTGTTTTTCATCAAAAACTCCTTTTATGTAAAGGTTTTTTTAATCTAATTTGAAAATTGTCAGTATTAAATACTATTCTTCTTGCTTCTTGCCCTCCGACATCATAATTTACTATTTTAATTTTTTCTCCGCTTAATATTTTAAATGCCATTTCTATATTTTTTTCCCCGATGTTTAAGAAATTTACTTTTTTTTCGTTTATTTTTAATATATTTGCCCCTCCAAAGACTTTTGCCCGAAGTTCGCCCTTTTTTGCGCCTAATTCTATTAGCTTATTCATTAAATTTAATATCGATGTATTCCCATATCTATTCGAGCCATCGTCATTATATTCGCTATAAGGCAATAAATAATGGTTCATTCCGCCTATTTTTGAGAACGGCGACCACAAACAAATAGAAACGCAAGACCCTAGTAGGGTTTGTATATACACGGGCGTTCTGCTCACATAAATTTCAGCCGGAAGAACATAAAACATTTCCATTTTATAATTTATTAAAAATATAACGGCATATATCCTGCAATGGCAAGACAACATTAATCGCGCCCCTTTCAACCGCCAGTTTTGGCATCCCGTACACAACGCAAGTTTCTTCGTCCTGCGCTACGGTAAAAGCGCCCGCACTCTTTAACTCCGAGATACCCGCTACTCCGTCGTCTCCCATTCCGGTCATTATTATCGCTATGGCATTCTTACCGACATATTTTGCTCCGCTTCTGAACAATACGTCTACGGACGGCCTATGCCTGCAAACGAGGGGTCCGTTTTTAATTTCCGCATAATACATAGTTCCGCTTCTTTTTACAAGCATGTGCTTATTCCCGGGCGCTATTAGCGCCTTTCCTCTTATAACGGGCTCGCCGTCTTCGGCTTCCTTAACCTGAATATTACAGGTATCGTTAAGCCTGCCGGCAAATGATTTTGTGAAACCCTCCGGCATATGCTGGACAATAACTATTCCCGGAGAATCTGCCGGAAAATCTTCTAAAAAAACCTTTAACGCTTTTGTTCCTCCGGTTGAAACACCTACTATAATAATTTTTTCTGTGGTTTTAATTACCGATACATTTTCAGATTTAGGCAATACTACGTCGGCCGACAATTTTGGTTCGACGTTAAAAAGTACCGACGGTTCTAATATCTTTTTATTACCCGCTTTGACTGCAGCGTTAATGGAATCGATTATTAGCGTCCTGGATTCTTCCAGAAAAACTTTAGTACCGATCTTCGGCTTTTCAATTATATCCACCGCTCCATATTCCAAGGCTTTAAAAGCGGCTTCGGAATTTTGAACCGCGAGACTGGAGCATATTATGACCGGAACGGGATGCTGTTCCATTATTTTTTTTAAGAAAGTGAGACCGTCCATTTTCGGCATTTCAATATCGAGTATTATCGCATCGGGAACAAAATTCTTCAATCTATTAACGGCAACGAAGGGATCCTGAGCGGTTATTACCGTCTCTATATCGGGATTTTCCGTTAATATTCTGATAAACGTCTGCCTTATTAAGGCAGAATCATCTACTACGAGTATTTTTAATTTACCGGACATAATTATAAATTAAAAAACAATAACTTTAATGGGTTATATTTTAACATAAACAGACGAAGCTATTTTCTTTAACGGTAAATCCAGACCGTGCAACGATTCGGAATGTCCGACTAAAAGAAATCCATTCTTATCGAGATGTTTAAGTATTTTTCTTATTATTGCCTGCTGTATGGCTTTATCGAAATATATCAAAACATTCCTGCAAAATACAATGTGAAACTTACCTTCTAAACCGTAATTCTCGTCCATAAAATTTAACCTGCCGAACATAGATTTTTCTCTCATCTCCGGTTTAATTCTTACTAAAAGATCTTTTTTATTTTTGCTTTTCAAGAAATATCTTTTTTTAATAAAGTCGGGCAAACTTCTAACGGAATCAAGCCTGTATATAGCCTTTTCCGCCGTTTTAATCACCTTAACGGATATATCCGTTCCGTATATAAAAAAATCCGAGAGCCGTAAACCTAAAAGCCTTTCTTCCTCAATACTTATAGCTATAGAATAAACCTCTTCTCCGGTAGAACATCCGGCACTCCAAATTTTTACTTTTTTATCTGTTTTTTTTGATAGATTAACTAAAATATGGGGTACGGCTTTTTTCCTCAAGAAATTAAAATGTTCATTTTCCCTAAAAAATTCAGTCTTATTAGTGGTTATAGCATCTATTAAATTAAATATTTCTTTTCTTCCGTCTGCAAATTCAAATACAAATTTAATATATTCGGTAAAATCTCTAATTTTTAAAAGATTTAATCTCTTTATGAGCCGGCTTTCCACCATAATTTTCTTTGAATAAGGCATTTTAATACCCGCCGTAGTCTCAATAAAATTCTTAAGCCTGTTAAACTGCATGTCTGTTAATTTTTCATTTAATAAATTCACATAATCGCCGTTTTATAATTATGTTTAGATAATTCTAAATATTATCTTGATCTTCTTGCGGATTAGATGTTTCTTGGTTTTGACTATCATTAATAACCTTCAATTCTTCATCGGAGAACACTTTCTCAACGTCTAATATTATTACAAAATCATTGTCTTTCTTTGCCATCCCTCTAATAAATTTATTGTTGATATTTAACCCTATTTTTGGAGCTTCTTCAACATTTGAAGATTCAATATCCATTACTTCGTATACGGAATCCGCTAAGGCGCCTATAACCGTAGGTTCTCCTTTCATCACCACTTCTGCTATAACTATGCAGGTATCGATTGTAATGTCCGTTTTACCTATATCTAATTTTAACTTTAAATCTATTACTGGAACTACGTTCCCGCGCAAATTAATAACCCCAAGCATAAAATCAAGCGACTGGGGTACTTTGGTGATTTTTTTATAGTCTAAAATTTCTCTGACGAGAAGAATGTCTATCCCATATATTCCATCGTCGAGCTTAAAGGTAAAAATGTTAATCGGATCCTGTTTTATGTCGTCATCCATTTAATTCTCCCCTCTTCCTGATATATCGAAATAATTTAATGCCGATAAATTAAAAACTTTCAAAATCATCGTCCGATTTACCGTTTTTTTTCTCATCAAGGTCAATATTCATACCTGATCCACCGCTTTTTTTAACTTTTTCGGCATGAGTCTGCTTTGTTTTAAAATTTGCCGTCAGCATCTTATGCTCTATTTTGCCTTTATTTTTAGAAGACGAACTTCCTCTTAAACGTTCCATTTTTGTGAAATGCGTTAATTTCTTTAAGGAATCCTCACTATCTTCATTATCTATTTTAAAAAATTGAATACTCTGATTTAAGGCACTTGCCTGACCGGAAAGTTCTTCCGCGGTGGATGCCGTTTCTTCTGAAGCGCTTGCGGTTTGCTGCACTACTTGGTCTAACTGTTGAACGGCAATGTTAATCTGATCTACGCCTGTTTTTTGTTCATTGCTTGCGGCGGTAATTTCCTGCACGAGTTCCGCATTTTTTCTAATGCCGGGAATAGCCGTTTCTATAAGATTTCCGGCAGATTCCGCTATCGCTACCGACGATCTTGAGAGATTACTGATTTCATTTGCCGCCTCTTTACTTCTTTCCGCAAGTTTTCTGACTTCGCTTGCTACAACCGCAAAGCCCTTGCCGTGTTCGCCTGCCCTTGCGGCTTCTATCGCCGCGTTTAAAGCAAGCAGGTTTGTCTGTCTTGATATTTCTTCTATAATGGATATCTTTTCGGCAATGTCTTTCATCGCTTTCACGGTGTTTGAAACGGCTTCGCTTGCCTTTACGGAATCTTCCGCAACTTTAGTGGCAATTTTTTCGGTCTGAAGTGCATTATCGGCATTCTGACTTATCGTAGAGGTCATCTCTTCCATTGAAGAGGAGATTTCTTCCAGCGATGAAGCCTGTTCGGTAGCACCGCTGGATAATTCCTGCGCCGCCGAATTTAACTGTTCGGAACCTGAAAAAACGTTATCCGAAGAAGTTTTTATATCGACGACGATACTTCTTAATTTTAAGGCCATATCTTTAAGGGCATTAATGAGCTGACCCAATTCATCTTTTTGGTCTAAATCTATATTTACGTTTAAATTACCGGCGGATAGTTCCTGCGCCAATTTAACGCCGATATTAAGCGGTTTTTTTATAACAGCGGTAAGGATTAAGGTTATTATAATGCCTATTATCAAAGATATTATCATGCCTATAAGCATTATTAAAGATGAACGGCTTATCAGGGAATCGGTAATTTTTCCGTGATTCATCGTCAAAGATATGCGATTTTCGGAGTCTTCGGAAATAAGATTATCCACCAAAGCGGCTTGCTTATCCTCCGTTTTTATTGCGCTTAATAATTTTATTTTATCAATCGCTCTCAATTTTTTTGAAATGTTTATGTTTGCTTCATATTTTTTTTTAAGCTTAGCGGTTTCCTTTGCAAATCTAATATAACTTGATAATGCTAATTGTATTTTAACCGTCTTTTGTTTAATATCTTTATTATTGATACGGCTTGCAAAAGCCTTCTGCTTTTTTAAATAAAACCCTGCCTTTTTTAGATAATTTTCTCCGGTTTCCAAATCTTTCGGATTGCTCAATGAATTATAAGACCTTATAAAACCGTTCCCGATTAAATAATTCCTCTCAAGGTTGTTATCTATACGTATTAACGGCAATTGAATTTTAGAGGTATCTCTGTTCATAGACTGAATACTCCTCAAATCATTCAGTCCTATCAATATTACGACGACCAAAACAAATATTACGGCACTGAATGCAATTCCTAATTTTGTGCCTATTTTTAAATTGTTAAAAATTTCGAACATCGGTTATCCTCCTGTTTTCTTTAATTGACTAAAAATCACCATAAAAGTATAAATAGCATGGAATCTGCCGTCAGGGGCGTTTTCTCCGTGTAGATTTTTCGATACTCTCGCATTAATTTATCGTAATAAATAGGTTAGTCCGGTTCTTCTATAAGAACTTATTTGTTGCTTGAGAAATCTATAAAATAGTTACAATTATCCCATTACGCAGCACATAAAACCTCATCGGCTTATCAGTAAAAGAAATAGTTCCGGAAATTTGCATAGCTGAACCCTTCATTGTTTCGTTGGATTCTACTTTTTTATGTGAATTGTGATAATTATTAAATTTTTTAGCAAGTAATTTATCTGCGGACAGATGTAATCCGGCAGCCGTATTTCTCGGGGGGGGGGGGGGG